>JAEEGL010789750.1_pt1 | contig 65704 bp, 58 predicted proteins | sample 9134231 | NCBI WGS metagenome assembly JAEEGL01 (sample SAMN16246548, study PRJNA631951) | gut metagenome | biome: gut microbiome; feature: rumen; material: fiber-attached | host: Bos | place: Iran: Karaj | collected 2018-10
AAAAAAACGAGTAAAACAAAGATAATTATATGGACTTTCGTAGCCGTATTATTTATATCGGTTTTAGTTACCATAAGTCTTTTATTTTTTGGTGTGATCCATTTGAACAATCCCGATCAAAATGATTATCCGGTCAGGGGCGTTGATCTCTCTTCATATCAAGGCTACGTAGATTGGGATATCCTATCCGCACAGAACATCCGGTTCGCATTTATAAAAGCGACAGAAGGCTCATCATTTGTTGACCCGCGGTTTAAAGACAATTGGGCTTCCGCTGCCGAAACTGACTTGCGAATAGGAGCGTATCATTTTTTCAGCTTTGAGTCTTCGGGAGAAAAACAGGCAGAGTTGTTCTGTAACACCGTCAGCAGCGTCAACAATATGCTACCCCCAGTGATTGATGTTGAATACTATGGCAAATTCAGTTCAAATAAGGATATTGATATTCCTGCAGTAAAGAAAGAGCTTCGCATGCTTGTCGATGTACTGACTGCCGAATATGGTATGAAGCCGATCATTTACGCAGACAGTTCGACGTACAAGACAATTATCCGAAAAGATTTCGACGATTGTGATCTTTGGTTTAGAAGCGTATATACCAGTGTTCCATCGGGTATCACATGGAAATTCTGGCAGTATTCAAACAGACATGTTCTGAAAGGATATGATGGGAAAGAACGTTACATCGATATGAACACATTTGCCGGAAACATCGAAGAATTTGAGAAATATCCTAATTAAAAACTCAGTTCGTAAAATTCCGGTTTGTCGAAATAAAAACGCATCTATTCTGCACGTATAAAGCGGCAATCTGCATCTAAATTGTACGTTTGCTTTTCCCGAAATGTCCGAAAATTACTGCTTTTTACGGAAATGCATCTAAAAGGAAACGGATCAAGGAATAATCAGCGCATATCACTTTTTGCTGTCGTTCGTTTGGCGTTTCAGCAGGATCCCCTCATAGGTATCGCCTCCAAAATAAAAAACTGCCTTCATCTCAGGAACGGGGGACAGTATTTACAAATGGATATTGAATATCCGGTAATTCCGTGTTATACTGAAATATCGAAATAATAAGAAGGAAACAGTATGACAGATGAAAATAAAAGAATCCGTTCGCACGGGCGGATCGTAAATCATTTGCCTTTGGCGATAGGGATCGTTTTATTATTGATCGTTATTGCGGCTTGCGCGTTATATCATCAGGCCGCGATCTCGCCGATGGAATCTTACGAGATCGGTCCCGACAGCGATCCGGAACGCTGGCAATTCGCTCTGGAGGACGGGACGGTCCTTGTTCCGGAGAACGGTGTTCTTCCGATCGACGGCGTCAATACAACGGTGATCTGTAAAACCGAAGTTACGGAACCGGTTACGGATAAAACGCTGATCGTTATCACCGCCAATTCTTCCGACTGCGTGTTTTTGCAGGACGGGCGTGTCATCTATTCACCCTCAGGCCGATATGCCGACGGACGATTCGATTCCACCGCGTACAAAAAGACCTCCGCTTCCGGTCAGCTTCGTGTGGACCTGACGCAGTCGGCGATTCTCACAATGGCAGTCCAGTTTCAGGGCAGCGAAAGCCGACTGAGCCGTATGCCGAAGCTGACGCTCTACCCCGATTCGATCCATTATCTGTCACAAAACACGGGGCCGATCGCAGGCGATGCGCTTCCCGCGGGGGTTTATTTTGCGGCGGCCGCACTGCTTCTCGGTCTGTTTCTGCTCGGTCTTTGGAAGAAAAAAACCGATCCGGGACTGATCATTCTGGCTTTTTGCGCGCTGTCAATGTCGTTTGACCATACCGCCTCTTACAGCTACGGTATTATGGAATTGCTCAAATCGCCTTCCGCCACGTGGTTTTGCATGATACTGCCGCAGGCGGCTATGATCTGGATGCTTTGGTACCGTCTTTCCAAAAAATGGCGCCTTGTGCTGCTAGCTGTTCCCGGACTGACGACAGCCGCTGTTCTGACGCTTTTCTTCGTTGGATTGAACAACCTGAACTGGGTCCGTCAGATGCAGATCATGACGGCATGGATCGTACCGTGCGCCATTCTGTTTTTGCTTATTGCCGCGGCGGTCGACGCAGTGAAAGGAAACCGGGGTCTTCGCCGTTTGTTCCTTTATATGCTTTGGTCGATCCCGGTGATCGTCCTCGCATGGTGCTTTTCCGTTCTTGTTAAAGGAAAGCTTGCGCAGGATCTGAGCGCCGCTTTTACAAATCTGTCCGGCGCAAATCCCACTCTTTACTACCTCGCCGAATATCTCTGTATCCAGCTCTTGATCCTGTGCTTTATTCAGGCGGTATTGGAATTGATAGGCAGTATCACTCGACGTGACTCCGAATTGCAGGCGCTGACTCTCAGAGAGCGCTACGCGGCTGAAAATCTGGAGATCATGCGGCAATCGCAGGAGGAAACGCGGCGGCAGAGGCATGAAATGCGGCACCATTTAACGCTTCTTGATGAAATGCTGTCCGAAAAAGAAACAGACCGCGCCGCAGATTACATCCGCGTTCTGCTCGCAAAAGCAGAGTCGCTCCCATCCGGGAATTACTGCGACAATATGATCGTCAACGCGATAGCCGGACACTATCTTAATCTGGCAAAAGCGGAGGAGATCCCGGTGAAAGCCGAGATCCGCGCCGGTCAGAGCCTGCCCGTCAGGGATGAAGATCTGTGTATCCTTTTGACAAATCTGCTTGAAAACGCCCTGGAAGCCTGCAGGAGCATTTCGCCGGAGAGCGAGAGGTTCATATCGCTTCTCATATCTGCAAACGAAGATCATATTATGATCGACTGTGAAAACAGTACGGATAAAGAGGTAAAGATCCTTCCTGACGGAACCGTCCCCACATCAAAGTCAGATCCGGATAATCACGGGTACGGCGTATCCTCAGTTCGAAGGATCGTTGAAAAATACTGCGGCGAATTTGTGATCTCCTGCGAAAACTGTCGTTTCCGGGCAGCGATCACTATCTGAAAAACGACAGTATCATATCGGCATATATTCAGCCCCGCTAAACAGCTCGGTGATATATATGCCGTTTTTTATACCACTTGCGCCGTATTTTACCACGGGTTGTGCCGCTTTTCTTGAAATGCGGCGATTATAATATATAATTTATTTGATACTTTTTTTATAAAAGGAGGGACCGGATTTGCGAATTGCCATCTTGGATGACAACCCGGATGAAGTATCTAAACTGCACGAAATGATTTTTCATATTTCCGGAAATTACCGTGTAGATCGCTTTACAGAGGGAAAAGCTCTGATGAAAGAAGTCGAGAACGGAGCGGTCTACGATCTTTTGCTCTGCGACGTTTATATGAAAGGTGAAAACGGCATAGAGATCGCCAAACAAATGAAAGCGATCTGTCCGCATACACCGGTCGCATTTATCACAAGCAGCCGGGAGCACGCGGTCGACGCTTTTTCCGTTGACGCCGTACATTATCTGGTCAAACCCGTGACGCAGGAAGACGTCGTCGAGGTGTTCAGACGTCTGCAGAACAAAACGGAACCGCGTCGCACGCTGACGGTCAGGATCGACAGGATCGTCAACGTTTTGTATCAGGACGAGATCATCCGTGTGGAGAGCCACGGTCACAATACGGAGATCATCTGCAGCGGCAATACGGTTTATTCCATAAGAAAACCGTTCAGGGAAATGAACGAACTGCTTGACGAGACCTTTATTCAGATCAAAAAAGGCGTCACGCTGAATATGAGACATATTTTAAGAATGACGTATAAGGACTGCACAAGCAGGGACGGTAAAACATATCTTCTGCGCCGCGATCAGGCGAAGGAGATCAGAACAAAATTCTATGATTTCGTTAAAAACGAACTGAGAGGGATCTGAAACGGCGGGCAAAGAGTCGAAAAACGGTATTTTCAGAGAAAAGAGCATAAACAAGGTCACCGGTCCCGGGTCGCTCAACGATTATATACGCGTCAGTTCTCCGTCGGTGTGGATCGCGCTTCCGGCGTTCGCGATCATATCGGCGGTGATGCTCACACGGGGCATTTTCGGCAAGGTGACGGTGCATCATGAGGATGGAAGCGGTGAGGAAGTCACCCCCGTTACGTACATGATCAATTAACGCGGCTTCTGACAGCGTAAAAGGAGGATATGAATTTGAAGACAAGAAAAAAACTGTCGCTTGCGGTCGTACTGATATTTCTGTGCGCAAGCATATTGTCGCTTGTTTCCTGCGAAAAAAAGAACGCAAAGACGGATAATGATGAATTGTACAGACGCGCCGTCCGCGACGCGGTGTTTATTGACGAGGATGAAGTTCTTCCGCTCGTTAATATCAGCAAGGAGGATGAAAACGTCTTATGGGACGGCGAGAGGGTGCTCGTTGCGTTTTTGCACAAATACCCCGACAGTTATCCCGAAGGCGAAGAAATAGAGCTTAAATGGGGCAACGTCTGGTGCGTCTCCGCCGGTGAACTGTATAAATGGATCAAGGAAAACGGTAAAGGCGTTGATGACTGGTCGCTGAGACTCCATCAGGTGATGGGAATGCCGACGTCGAAGGAGTGTACAACGGTAACGGCGCTGTGGATAGACGCGGATCTTTTGTATCGCCCCGCCAACGTAACGGATCCCAACGCCGAAATGACCGCGACGTATCAGAGCACGGGAGACGAACAGTTTGACAAAATGTATAAGCAATGGTTTGACGGAAACATTATATGGTCGTATTTTGACAGTGCGTTTCCGTGGACGAGGCTCGGCTATACCTACGACTGGGCGGACAACGGGCGCGAATACGGGGTGAGCGAGTTTTTGATATTCTCCGGTGAGAAAGCCGCCGTCGCCTATACATATGAAATAAACGACTTTGTTGTTTATGCAGAGGCGTTTTACAAGTAAAAGGATCCGGAAGAAAAACGGCTGAAAAAAACTGCCGGCGCGGATTCTTCCGCGTATAAACAGATCAGAAACAGAAAAGGAGAATCAAAACATGGAGAACAAAAACGAATCGAGAGAAATAACCATGGAAGAACTGGATGCGATCGCGGGAGGTGTCATACTCGCACAGTCCCGGACGACAGAACCGTCGCAGCACTCACCGGGCTTTCAATGCCCCACGTGCGGCCAACTGATCCCCGTTTCCATACAGCAGATCCTGTTTTCCAAATGCATTATGTGCCCGGAGTGCGGATTGATACTGACTATCAGCAAGGAAAAATCCGATAAAGCTCTGGAAATACTGAAAAAAATGGATGACGCCGTGCGCCGGAATCTGTAAGAAGATCCGAAAAAGAACGGCTTCTTTGCAGAGCTTGTGGCGCGCCAGTGACTTGACGAAACAAAAAAAGATTGAAAATTTGAAAAAACCGCTGCCGGCTTTGATTTTTCAGCGTATAAATATGCGAAAGACAAAAACGAAGGCGGAAAAGGAGGGTAAAGGTGACGACGGCAAAGTTAAGCAGACTGTTTGATTATCAGCGCTTTGAAAAAAACGCCCGTCTTCAGAAAGTGATAGACGAAACTCACCGCCGCATAAAGGCGCGCGAGCTGACCGACGACGAGCTTGATCAGGTCGCCGCCGCGGGCGCGCCGGACGCGCAGACGTCAAAGAAACCGGGGGATCTCCGACATGACGGCTGACGAAAAAGAAAGGTTATACGTCGAATACCGCGAAAAGGTGCTGTCATACATACGGTCCCGTGTCTTCAACGCATCCGACGTTGAGGATCTTTGCGAGGACGTTTTCGTAAAAGCGTTTTCCGCGGCGGATTCATTCGATCCGTCAAAGGCGTCGGCGGGAACGTGGCTTTACTCGATCACAAAAAACACCGTGATCGACTACTGCCGCAGAATACGACCGACGGAGGAAATACCGGAGGAACTGTCGGACGGCACTCTGCCCGAGGATGAAATACTCAATGCAGAAACACTTGAAGAACTTGCGGCGGCGCTTGAACGGCTGCCGGCGGAGCTGACAGATATCATAGTTTTACATTATTACGACGGTATGCCGCTGACAGAGATCGCCGCGTCGCTCGATATCAGCTACGGTATGGTCAAAATACGTCACAATAAAGCGCTTGCGCTTCTGCGCTCGGAGCTGGAATAAAAAAGGAGAAATGATTATGGCGGACGAAAAGAAAAATGACGTAAATACAGAATTAAAAGACGAAGAACTGAATGATGCTGCAGGCGGTGCCGGGAGGCGGGATCGGTCGGAATCGAATATAATAAGCTGCAAAAGATGCGGAAAAACAATTCCTGCGAACAGTACTGTTGAATACTGCGGTGATTGCCTGAGAGTAATGCGCAAAACCGGATCACATTCATTCAGATGACAATAGTAACGAAGAGTACGGATGCTGAAATCAAGTCGAAGAAAGGAACGATACCATGGAAAACGAGAATCTGCACGAACAGATGATGAGAATTTTGAATGGGCTCAATGATGAACAGAAGGAAAAAGCAAAAAACTGCAAGACGTTAGACGATTTTCTTGCATTTGCAAAAAAAGAGGGCATTGAACTTCCTGATGAAATCCTGAATGATATCTCGGGAGGCGTTCAGGCAGGGGTTATCACAATAGACGGTCCGGGTGAATTTTGGACTGAAAAAGACAGAGGAACCCAAGCCAAAGATAAGGACATGGCTGTAAATAAAAAAGGAGATCAAAAAATGGCAGACGAAAAGAAAACAGAAACACTCGAACTAAACGATAAAGAACTCAATAAAGTCGCAGGCGGCGGATTAACAATACATGATGGTTTCACATGTTTCATATGCCATAAAAATTTTCGCACCAGTAAAGCCGGGTCGATGAAAATGGTAGACGGAGATGCCAGAATGGTCTGCAACGCTTGCGGTGGTAACCTGGAATCTTTTAATCCTTATAAGGTGGGCCGTTATTGTTACATTTGCAATTCATATTTTGATGGTTTCGCACCTACCGTGGTAATAGACGGACATTGGAGAAATGTTTGCAAAGAATGCTATTCTCTTGTTACGGGTCTGCGACGCTAGTTTTCATCTTGAATCCGGTTTATAAAAACGAGAATAGATTGCTCAAAAAGCCCGTAACTTCGAAATGAGGAGGTACGGCATAGTCAAGATACGTCAAAGTAAAGCGCTTTCGCTTATGGCTGAGATCAGCGCAAAAACAGGCGTCGAATGGAAGCAGACGCAGAGAGATTAAACAGAAATTAAAAAAATAATAATGGAGAAAACAAAAATGGCAAACGAAGAAAAGATCAAATCGGAAGAGCTTTCCGATGAACAATTGAACGAAGCGTCGGGCGGCAGCGCGCCGACCGCAGGAGATCCTTCAAAAAAGTCGAGAAAATGCGCAAACCCGAATTGTAAAATGATCCTTCCCGCCGGTTATATCGGTGATCTCTGCATAAAATGCAAGAGCGCCGGTCAAGCCGGTTTCCATATTGCAAATCCTTTTGAATTTCCCGATAGATAGTTTTACCCCTGCCGGCGTTACCCTCAATAAGGTGAAAGGCGGCGCTTGAAGATCTGCCGGAGGAATTGACCGGTGTTATCGTTTTACACTGTTGTGACCTTATGCTGCTGATCAAAATTGCCGAAACGCTCGATATCAGCTGCGGCATGGTCAAAATACGTCATGATAAAGCGCTTGCGCTTCTGCGTTCGTCGCTTGAATAATCCGAATAAAATAAAAAAGGAGATTTTACCATGGAAAACAACGAAAAAAAACTTGACAAAGAAGAAATCGAAAAGATGATGGAAATGAGCGATGAGGAACTGAACGAAATTGCCGGAGGCAAAGACGTTTACTTTTTACCGTACAATCAGGATCCGTCATACTGGGATTGGCTGGACAATAAGTACGAGAAGCAATTTGAAAAAAAGGTCAATCCGCCTAAATGGCCCTGCCCGAAGTGCGGCAGTAAAGAAGTTTCGAATTACGATCCGGGAGCATTTTTACAAATGCGCGTATTTTGTAAGAAATGCGGATTTTTGGGATGCAGAGACGGCTCTAATCCTTTCGGCTGGTAAATAATAAAATCCATCGGAAACGGCTCGAAGAACTGATTATATAAGGAGATAATACCATGAAAAACGAGGAAAAACAGATAGCAGAACTTACGGACGAGGAAATAGACAAAGCGGCAGGCGGCAGCGCGCCTGCCTTGGACAAAAAAGAAAAACTATGTGTTAAATGCGGCGAAAAGCTTCCGTACAATTATCTCGGTTTTCTCTGCAAAAAATGCAGGGGATCCGCTTCGGATACCGCGGGAATTCATTTCCCCCAACCGCGTTAAAATCAAAAAACATGAAAGGAAAAACGGCAATGAGTGAAAACAAAAAAGCAGATCCGGAAGCGCTGCAGGCGCTCAAGGCGATTTATGACTCCCTGACCGACGAGCAGAAAGAAAGGGCAAAAGCCTGCAAAACGACGGACGAGCTTTTAAAGCTCGCGGGAGAGGAAGGTATCGAGCTTTCCGACGAGATGATCGAAGCAGCCGCGGGAGGAGTTCAGGCGGGATTCTTCACGAGCGGCGGTTCCAAAGAATTCGGAACGCAAAAATCGGAGGATCCAAAACCGCCTCGCCGGACGTGGCTTTAAGCCGAAAGGTGAAAAAAAGCTAAAACCTGCCAAATAAGACGGTAAGCCCGACGCTCCGGACGCTGTGGCTCCGGAGCCGTTTTGTTTATCTCGTTTTTTTGAACTGCGGACCGTAGTTGGCGCAGGCGCGGAAATCGGCGCCCTCCTTATCCATTCCGAACGCTCCCCACGCGGCGGGACGGAAGATCTTTTCCTCCGGCACGTTGTGCATCGCTACCGGGATACGGAGGATCGAGCAGAGCGTTATAAGGTCGGCTCCGATATGTCCGTAGCTTATCGCGCCGTGGTTTGCGCCCCAGTTGTTCATAACGTCGTATGCGGTCTTAAACGCGCCGGTCCCCGTCGTCCTCGGTGCAAACCAGGTGCAGGGCCAGGTGTAATCCGTTCTTTTCCACAGTATATCGTTCACCTCTTCAGGAAGATGCACGGTCCAGCCCTCGGCTATCTGAAGCACGGGTCCGAGACCTTCGACGAGGTTCAACCTTATCATCGTAGCGGGCATTTCGGCTCTCGTAGCGAAGCGCGACGAGTATCCGCCGCCGCGGAAATATCCGAGATCAGCCGCGTTCCACGTAGTTGCGGCGAGTATTTTTCTGCAGTCCTCATCCGTCATTTCGTACCACCTCTTCATAACGTGGTCGCCGTTTTCGTCCGTCGCTTCTCCGCAGGCGTCGAGACACGCGGCGCCGGAGTTAATAAGGTGTATGAAGCCTCCGGCTTCCTTCGCTTTGCCTTCTATATCATAACCGGTCGCGCGTTTCACAGCCTCGGGCGACCAGTATGTGCGGACGTCCGCGAATATCTGTGCGCGGTTTGTCAGAAGCTTCATAAACAGCATTCCGATGCCGTTCAGCACGTCGTTTTCGGTCGCTAAAATATACGGCTCACGCACGCCGTCCCAGTCGAAGGTAGTGTTGAGCAGAGCCTCCGCAAAATCGCAGTTCGGATAGAAATCTGTCCACTGTCTCTGTCCCTGGAAGCCCGCGGCTATCGCGTTGTGACCGACCGCCTCCTCCTCTCTGCCTTCCGGCAGATCGGGATTGCCGTTCATCAGGTCTTTGATTATTACCATCATCTTTACGACGAATTCCCATTGTTCATCCTTGACCTTGCGCGAATTCTGCAGCTCCGGCGGGTTTTTGTCAAAGCCCTCGGTACAGTTCTTTTTTGTCCATTCAAGAGCTTTCTGATATTCCGCCTCGTTGTATATGCCCTCTGTCATACGGCGGATTATTTCCACTTCGTCGACGGATTCCACTCTCATACCGAGGTAATCCTCCATGAATCTCGAGTCTATTATGGAGCCGCCTATGCCCATGGTTATCGAGCCTATCTGCAAATACGATTTGCCCCTCATCGTCGCGGCGGCTACCGCGGCGCGGGCAAAGCGGAGCAGCTTTTCTTCAACGTCGGCGGGTATCGAGGTGTCGTCCATATCCTGCACGTCGCGCCCGTATATGCCGAACGCGGGCAGTCCCTTCTGCGCGTGCGTCGCAAGAACAGAGGCGAGATACACCGCGCCGGGGCGCTCCGTACCGTTGAAGCCCCATACGCCTTTTATCGTATCGGGATCCATATCCATGGTCTCCGAGCCGTAGCACCAGCAGGGCGTTACGGTAAGAGTTATATCCACGCCTTCTTTTCTGAATTTATCGGCGCAGGCGGCGCTTTCCGCAACTCTGCCTATCGTCGTATCGGCTATTATGACCTTGACCGGCTCTCCGTTTGAATATCTGATATTCTCCTCAAACAGCTTTGCCGCCGCTTTTGCCATATTCATCGTCTGTTCTTCAAGAGATTCCCTGACCTTGAGCGCGCCTCTGCGCCCGTCTATCGTCGGCCTTATTCCGATCACCGGATAGCCGCCTATAAGTCTGCTTTTTGCCATAACACTTTTCCCCTTTCGGTTTCATCATCGCTTTATGGTTTTATTTTACCGTAATTATGCCGATCTGTCAATAGGTAAATACTTTTTATTTTCAGGACAGTATATTCCGATACCGGTCCGTAACGCGGCTCATGCTTCAAAAGGTCAGCGGCGGTACCGTTCGGCGCGTTTGCCGGGTTAATTCAATTTATTGTCTTTGTTTTAATTCTCCTTGATTTATTCATACATCTGTGATATTATAAAAACAAAGAAATAAACGGATAAAAAAGGACGCGCCGTTTCAGCGGAAGTGTGAAGCGGTCCGGCGCCGTCTCCGTTGATTCACTGCGTCCATACGACATTCAAATAATTCCATCTGACAGAAAGGAAAAAACCATGATCAAACGTTTACGTATGTTCGCCGCGGGATTGATGGCGCTTCCGCTTTGCTGCGCCTCCTGCGCCAATAATCCCGCAGGCACCGAGACGGAGAGCGCCGCGACAGAACCGCAGACCGTCACGGAGCGTGTGACGGAAACAGAGGAGGAGGTACCGGCGTATCTTATACCCGATCCGTGCCGCGTTGATTTTTCATCCTTTTCGGACGAGCTTTTTTCCGCCGCTTTTCTGCGCGGGAACTGCGCGGAGCCCGAATTATCCGGGGACGGCGTCCGTTTTGTGGCGACGAAGCAGTCGCGCGACCCGGGCGTATACTTCAAGATAAACAGTATGTATAAAGCCGCGGGTTATCCGTCCCGCGACGGAGATAACCACGTCCCGTTCACACCCGAGGAAAAGAAGGTCATCGTTCTGAAAATACAGGCGGAATGGGGCGGCGCGTTTCAGATGTTCTACACGACCGGCAATATCAAAAACGCCCGTGAGGATCAGTCCATGACCGTCGTATACGGCGGCGATTCGGAGTTTTTCGGCAAGCGCGAAACGCAGTATCTCATATTTGAGGCAAATGAAAAAACAAAGGGCTGGAAAAGGAACTTCAACGACAAATTCAGGCTCGACTACACCAATTACGTTGAAGAGGGCGACGTATTCCTGCTCGCAGCCGCCGCTTTCTGCGCCGACCGCGCTGAGGCTGACGCATACATAGCGGAGGACAGGGGCGAGAGCGCGCCGAAAGCCGCGGTCGAAGCGGGTTATTACGTATGTCTTTACGAGGACAGGCTCGATCAGCCGAAGGACAACGTAAAGGGCTCCGTTTATCAGTCGCTTGAGGACGCAAAGGCGGCGTGCGACAAGCAGAAGAAATTCGGATATCGCGTGGCGGACGGGAACGGGAACGTCGTTTATACTCCGTACTCGCTTTTGCAGAGCGACCTTTTGCGCGAGGGACATTACATAACCGAATACGCGCGCAAGACAGGCTTCAAATACGGCGACTCCTGCACCAATCCCGGCATAAACCACAGACCTCTGCGCACAAGCTGCGACAGGCTCGTGGACTGGATACTTTACCGTGCGGGATTTACGGATCAGCCTCTCGTTCAGGGGTGCGTCGTATCAAATCTCGTATCATGGTGCGAGAGAATGGAATTTAAAAGGATAACGAACGCAAAGGATCTTATAGCGGGAGACATAATCTTTGTAAGACCGGACAAAAACGGCTCGCCTCAGCACGTTTTCATGCTTGCGTCCGATATCGACGGCAAAGGCAATTCCCTGCGCTACGATCACGGCTCCGATACGCGCATCAACTCAAAACAGCCGTCATCGGAATCCGTAAGCAAGCCGGAAGCTCCGTTCATCTGCGCATTTCGCCCGAGAGTGACAGAAAAGAACAACGTGAATTATAAAAAATACTGACGTAATCCGGTTATTATCATATTGTTAAAAACAATAACGGAGGATAATTTGTATGAAAAACCGTACCCATACCGTAAAAAGGCTTGCGGCGGCTGTTCTGTGTTCACTGTTCGTTCTCCCCGCCGCGCTCTCCGCATTCGAAACGGCAGGCGCGACGAGTCAGGCGGACGCGGAAAAGAAAAGCTACTATAAAAACGATGCTTCCGTTTTTACGAAAGAGCCCGCGGTCGTAAACTTCAAAACTGAGGATCCGCCCGATATCAAAGAAGAAAATTACGTCACAGACCTTGACGGCGAATGGAAAATGACGGGAGACGGAAAAATATCGGAGCTCAAGGACGGCGCGGGCTGGGATAACGCGATAAACGCGACGGTCCCGGGCAGCATTCACACCGCGCTTTTTGAGGCGGGCGTCATAGACGACCCGTATGCCGGCGACAATATGAAGAACGCAAACAAATACGGAGAGAAAAACTGGTATTATCTGCGCAAATTCGATTACAACGGCACGGGCAAAAACGTAAAGCTCTGTTTTGAGGGCGTCTGCAACGTCGCGGACTTTTATCTGAACGGAAAGCAGATAGGCAGTCACGAGGGTATGTTCGGCGGTCCGTATATAGACGTTACGGACGCGGTGAAAAAGGGCGAGAACACGCTCGTAGTTCATTTAAAGCCCGCAAAGGACTACACGAGGACGGTCGTTTTCAACTGCAGCTACGGCTGGCATTACGCTAAGCTTTATCCTCTCGGTATCTGGCAGTCCGTCAGCATCGTTGACGAGCCGCGGGTAACGCTCGATCACCCGTTCATAACAACGACGGATTACAAAAAAGGCACGGTAGATCTGGCGATAGACGCCGTCTCGAAGGACGGCGGCGCCGTTAAGGGCGAGCTTACCGTTATGGTCGTGCCGAAGAATTTTGACGGCAGGTCGTCATATTTCAAAGTGAACGTAAACGAAAGCGGAAGCGCGCTTCTCAGATACCGCGCCGACGTTCCGGACGCTCATTTATGGTGGCCGAACGGCTACGGCGAGCAGTATCTTTACGAGCTTAAAACTTATTTCAAAGCCGACGACGGATCGTCTTATTACACGGAATCCCAATTCGGCATCAGACAGCTCGATTACGCGCCTCTGCAGCCAAAGGAGACCTCCGGTTCCTATAACCGTCAGTTCGTCATAAACGGCGTCAAGGTATATATGAAGGGCGCGGGCTGGTGTACGATAGACGCGATGATGCGCTTTACACGCGAGGATTACGACAGGATCCTGTCGCGCGCTCACGACGCAAATATAAACTTTTTCCGCTCGTGGGGCGGCGGCCTTGTCGAAACGGACGAGTTCTATGACCTCTGCGACGAATACGGAATATGCATTTATCAGGAATGGCCATGCTGCTGGGACAGCACGAAAACGCAGCCGGCCGACGTACTGTACGAGACGGTGATCTACGGCGCAAAACGTTTGCGCAACCGCCCGTCGCTCGTAGTCTGGGGCGGCGGCAACGAGGGCGACGCGCTTTATTCGGACAAGGTGCTCAACAACATGGGCAAGCTGACGTACGAGACCGACGGCACGCGCGATTTCTGGCGTCAGGACGGCGGTCCCGGCGCATCGAACATAAGGCACGACCATATATGGTGGTCGGGAGACTCGCCCGAGCATTACATAAAGATATACACGGGTACGGAATATCTGAATATGCACGAATACGGTCTGGGCGCGATGATGAACCGTCAGTCGATCGCTAAATTCGCCGCCGAAAAGGAGCTTTCCGAATGGCCGATAAAGCCCGACGGCTCGATAGCGTATCACACCGCCACGTTCAACGGCTTTTACGGGTGGATGCAGACGCCGTACGGTCACGATATAGCGACGCACGTCCATTACGCCTCGCTTTTTACCGACGAGGAAAGCCTTGACGGCATAATACTCGGTTCTCAGATGTCTCAGGCGCAGGCGGATTATCCGCTTGCGATAAATCAGAGGATCAAAGCTGATAAGAACTCCGCAAACGTCATATATAAGATGAACGACAACTATCCGGGCGCATCCTGGTCGATAGTCGACTGGTACGGAGCGCCGAAGATAGCTTATTATCTTATGCAGGACGCTTACCGTACGGAGATGGCGGCGTTCAAAGCGGATAAATACAACACCATAGACGAGATTAACGGCTCTTCCCCGCTCTCGCTTCCCGTTTATATACTCGACGATACGGTATTGCTCAAAGGCAAGACGACGTCCGTCGTCATGACCGCGTACGATGAGAATTTGCAGATCGTAAAGACGGAGGAATTCAGCGGCAAAACCGGTCAGACGGTAAACAGTGTCGGTGATTTCAAGCTCACCTCGGAGCAGACGTATCACACGCCGCTAATAATCACGGCGGACCTGTACGTCGGCGGTGAGTTTTATAACCGCACGTATATGTACTATAACTACGAATACGAATCGGGCTGTCTGTTCTATCTGCCGAGGACGGAGCTGCAGTACAGCGTATCGGGCAATATGGTAACGATAAAGAACACGGGCAACGTGCCGGCGATAGGTGTAAGCCTTAAGACGAGCAAGGAAGATACCTTCGTCTGCTCCGACAACTATTTCATCCTGACGCCGGATCAGAGCGTCACCGTCACCGTGAACGACGCAAAGCTTTTCACGGGCGTGGACTGCTTCAACTTTAAGGACGCGAAGGACGTAACGCCGCCGTCCGCGCCGTCAGACGTAAAGGTCAGCGACGTAAAGCACGACAGCGTGAGGGTGAGCTGGACCGCGTCGGAGGACGACAACGGCATATTCAAATACGAGATAAAAGCGGTTGACGGCGATATGATAATAAAAGATACGGTGCACGGTACAAAAACGGAGATAACGCTCACCGGTCTGCCCGAATCTACGGAATTCAATCTCACGGTCATGGCAATAGACAACAACGGAAACACGGCGGGCTCCGGCGTCGTAACCTTCAAAACGTCAAAGGACACGACGAAGCCGACGCTTCAAAGCGCGGATTTCACCGACGACGGAAAGATACGGTTGGTCTTTGACACGGAAATGAACAAGGTGAGGGCGGAGGATATTTCTCACTATATGTTAAATAACGGCGGCGAGGTCACGGCGGCGACATTGGCAAACGACGGAAAGACGGTATATCTCGATATAAGCAATATCGACGAGTCAAAGTCCTATACTCTCGGCGTGATAGGTCTGACCGATACGAAGCTTAACAAAAACGATACGGGATACGTTGCCGTGACCGTAGAGCGCGATCTTTATATGTCAGTCGACTTTGAGACGGACGAGGACGGCGCGTCCTACACGTCCGGCAAACACGTCGCCACGGTCAAGGAGATAAACGGAGCTGCGAAATTCACCCGGGACGGTGCGCAGGGCTCCGCCTTGTCCGTAAACGGAACGAGCGGCGTTATCGTCGGCGGCGTGGGCTTCTCCTTCCCGGAGAACAGCTCCGTATCGCTCTGTATAAAAGGCAAAGCGATGGAGGGCTTCAACATCCTGCTTGCAAAAGGACCGAAGGAATCCGGACACTTTGAATTCTATACGCGCTCTGGCGCTTTATGGTGCTACGCGCCGGATATAGGCGATATCGATCTGAAATACAACATAAACGACGGACCGGACGGTTGGCGCAGGCTTGCGTTCGTGCGGCAGGACGGAAAGCTGACCGTATATGACGGAGGAACGCAGGTGTCGTCCGTACCGTTCCGCGGCGTGATCGCGGAAAAGGATTACGATATGTCCTTCGGCGTTCTGAACGAGGGATCGCTCGGCTTCGGCGGAAGCATCGACAGCGTGCGTCTGTACCAACGAATTCTGTCACCGGAGGAGCTGTCGGAACCGTCGAACAACGATGCGCCGACCGTGAAAGCAGAGGGGAACGTAATCGGCAAAAAGACGAAAACCGCGTTTTCCCTCGCGGAAAACTCAACGATGAATCTGTGGTTCAGACAGGACAGCGAAAAGAAGGATTACGCCGTACTTTTTGCAAAATCAAACAAGAACTCAGACAGGCATTTTGAGATATACACGAACGACGGAGCGCTGTATTTCTTTGCACCCGGCGCGAACAATGGAGCCGCATTCCCGATGAAGGCTGACCTTAACCGGTACATAGGCTCGTGGCATATGCTGACACTCGTACATAACGAGGGAAAGCTGACCGTTTATATCGACGGCGGGCAGGTGTTCGATTCGCCTGTCAGCTGGGCTGTTGCCGATGAAGAGGATTACAGCTTCTTCGGCAGACTTGTCGAAGGCGGGCTTGACTTCCCGGGAAGCATAACCGAGACGGCGTTTGAGGAAAAAGCGCTCAGTCAGAAAGAAATAGAAGCGCTTTACCGTTCAAAGCTCGTTTACCCCGAGAAACCGGGCGGTATCGGATTTGAAGCGGATCTGATAGAGCTTGAGCCGAACGAAAGCGCTCCCTCGGGCGTTAAGGTGACGGGAGACGTCGGCTGCACGCTTACCGTAAAAGGCGACGCGGCGGCAATCGACGGTTTGACCGTCAACGCGAAAAAAGAGGGAGAAGCGGTGATCTGCGCCTCGTCCGACAGCGGAAAATACATAGCCATGACGCTTGTCAGAGTCGCGGAAAAGGCGGAGGAAACGGAGCCTTTGACGGATGAGGTGACAGAGCCCGTCACGACCGAAAAAGAAGAAGAAGATACGACCGGCAGGACGGAGGAAAAGACGGACGGTAAAAACGGATGGGTTATCCCCGTCGTGATAATCGCATCGGTCGCCGTCGCCGCCGTGATCGCGGTCGCCGCCGTAATGATAACAAAGAAAAAAGCAAAAAAATAAAAACGGATTTTGCAAAACTGCAGATCCATCAAGGGGACGTCTTATGAAAAGGTTTATTTCAGCAGTTTTACTTCTTTCAATGATCGCCGCCGTGCTGTTCGGCGTATCCGTCTCAGCTATAGGCATCAGGGGCGACGTTAACGGCGACGGGTCTGTTAACAACAAGGACGTGGTCGCGCTTTTCAGATTCGTCAGCGAGGTTGAGATCACGGTGACGGAGGAAAACTGCGACGTAAACGGTGACAGTGCGATAAACAACAAGGACGTCACCGTACTGTTCAGGCTCGTCAGCGGCGTAAGCGAAACGCTTGATCTGAGACTTTTACAGTTCAACGTACAGACGGAAAACGGAACGTCCACGCCGTTCAGCACGAGGGCGGGAATGTACCGCAAATTTGTCGACGAGATAAAGCCCGACGTCGTCGGTATGCAGGAGGTCACGGTAAACTGGCGCAAATATCTTGACAGCACGGTTTTCGGCGACGGATATGCAAGTATAGGCGAGCCGCGCACCCGTGGCGGCGAGGCAAACCCGATCTACTACCGCAAGGATAAATTTGAATTCATAGACGGCGGTACGTTCTGGCTGTCCGACACTCCCGACGTCGCGGGCTCATATCTGGAAGGAGTAAACTATCCGAGGATCTGCACCTGGGTGATATTGAAGGACAGAGCCTCCGGCATACGGTTCATCCACCTGAACACGCATCTTGACCACAACGGAAACAACGACAGCACGACAGGCAACAACATCCGCAAGGCGCAGATGAGCGTCATAATCAGATTTGCGCAGCAATACGTCGGTATGCCCATGTTTCTGTCGGGCGACCTGAACAACAGGCGGACGACGAGCAAAAACAAGACGTACGCGCTGATAAAGCACATAACGGGAGAGTCAAAATACAAATACGCGGACGGAGAGGAGCTTATGCTCTGCCTCGCCGACTCGCGCCTTGACGCGGAAAAGACGATGCCGGACGACAGAATAGCGACGATGACGAAATACTTTGACGAAAGCAGTACGTCATACGAGCCTGCGCGCGAGCCGATAGACTATATCTTCTACGATCCGATAACGACAAAGGCGCTGACGTACGAGACGTTTCTGATCAAGGAGAACGGCAGTTATATCTCCGACCATCTCCCCGTATTCGCGACCTTCCGTATCGGCAAAAAAGCGGAAACGGAATAAACCTGCGATTCAAACCGGGCTTCTTACGCCGCGGCGGTCTGATATCTTTCCTGCGATCTCTTTCGCCTGTTCCGCCGCCGGTCTTTTCCGTACAAAAGATACCTGTTACGCATTTTTAACATTCACTTTACGTAATCCGCATTGAAAATTGCCGATATTGCCGTATAATAAATCGTATAATGTGAAGAGTATATATTGATTTTTTTGAAAAACTCTGTTATAATATAAGGGCGGAAACAAAAAAACGGAGGAGATACAGATGGATGAGAAAAAAGCGATAGAATTCTTCAACAGAATTTATGAAATGCTGAACGAGGAGCAGAAGGCGAAGGCGCAGAAATGCGAGACCGCTGAGGAATTTCTCGGGATAGCGGGAGACGCCGGAGTATCTCTGCCCGACGGTCTTCTTGACGGTATTTCAGGCGGTATTTATATGAATCAGGATTCAAACGCACCGAATCTGACAGCCGGTATGTCGATAATCGGCGCCGACGTCAGACGGCCGAGATACCCCATGGCAAATAATCCCGGGCAATCCGCGGAAGCCGTCAGATACGCAGATGTGTCTATACCGGTAACCGGCACCGCGGTCAATTCAAGCTTTACCGCCGCAAAGACGCTCTGGGGTCAAACCACTTTAAAGAAACTGTAATTTAAAAAATTTTTATATTTAAAAGGAGAATACAGAAATGGAAGAAAAAAAGATTCTTGAAATGGCAAAAAAGATATACGAGAACATGACCGACGATCAGAAAAAAAGAGCGGTCGAGTGCAACACCGCCGAGGATTTTATGGCGATAGTCAAAAACGAAGGCGTCGAGATACCTGACGAGATGTTTGACGACGTTGCCGGCGGCATTGCTTTCAACGCAAACACGCTCAACTCGGCTATGACTAACACCTCAACGATCAACTCCTCCACACTCAATCAGTCTACGCTCAATTCAAACAATCTGAATGCGGCGGCGTTCAACTCAAACACCCTGAACACCGCGGGGATCAATCAGTCCGTACTCAATACCAACACGCTGAACGCCTCGGCGCTGAACGCCTCGGCGCTCAACACAAACACTCTGAACGCTTCCAAATTCGGCACCGCTCTGCTTACGAGTCTCAATTTACAAAAATAAAAACAAACAATAAAAGTCCGGGAAACAGGCGGCGCTTAAGACCGCCCGTTTCCCGGATTTTTGTCGGTTTTGCAGTAATTCAGATCCTTACCGTATCGGCAAAAAGATGGCCGAGCTTTATCACGCAGTCTGAATCATAGTGATATATATCAGGCTCCTCGGGCTCGTTTTCCGTTGTGAGCTTTGCTTCTATCGTATCTATATACACGCAGTTTCCGTGAGTCTCCGCGTATTTTCTCTTCTCTTCGTTAAGCTCCCTGTAAAGCGGCCATACCCCGCTTATACCCGCGTCCGCGAAAACGCAGTTTACGGTATATTCCGGAAACGCGTTTTTGAATCCGTTTATCATCGCGTCGTACCGCCCGGCGTACGCCGCCGTGTGAGCGGGATCGCACCCGTCAGCCTCGCCCTGCATCCAGCAGAACGATATGATCCGGGGAGCAAGCCCCTCCGCTTCAAGCGCTTTTACGCTTTCATCCGTTATTTTTATAAGCTCGTTATAGCACCAGCTCGCGCGTATCGGCATCCCCGCCTCCAGACTTCTTATCATGTGCTCGTACTGATCGGCATAAGAGCCGGCGTCGTATCCGTCGCAGGCGGGCGGGAGCCAGTCGCGGTAAAGGGATGTTCCTCCGAACGCGCATTTTACTATATAAAACTCCTCTCCCGGATACTTTTCGTCAAGCGCGTCCGCTATGCCGAGCTCCGGTCCTACCGTATATTTCGATACCTCCGTACAGCCGACGGTCGTGTTTACGAATCCCCCGCTTTTCTTATCGTGTGAAAAGTAGTTTATTTTTATGTTCGGGTATCCGTCAAGCCATTTTTTGATTCTGTCTTCGGGAAAATGCTTTGACAGAAATTTAACGTGTCCCACGCCCACGGCGTTTGACTGACCTGCTAAAATTATGATCTTTGCTTTTTTCATTTTTTTTCTTCTTTCTTTATTATCTGAAACAGGATCGCCGTTTTTACGGCGATCCCTTATATTTTTACGACGCCGGCTTGAATATGACAGCCTTTGACGGCTCTCCGTTTTCATCGACCACGGTATAGTCGTATAATTCCATACCGATCTCGTCCTTCATCTCTGACGCTTTGACTTCCTTGACCGCGGGATCGCCGTTTTCGTCGTAGAGCTGATTGCCGTTTTCATCCTTTGCATACACGTAGTACGACAGGATATCGCACGCCGCGCATTCTCCGCCCGTGACGGTTATCGGAGACTTCATATATATCGCCGTCGGAAGCGTGGTGCGGCTTATGATAATGGCGGCTGTGCTGCCGTATATCTCGACTGTCGCGGACTCGTCTATCATGACCGCGGACGGGCTTTCCTCACATTCGAGCCACAGACCCGCGCCGAGGGACGATCTGCCGTTTGAGTTCAGCTTCAGTGTGCCGGAGCCCGTAAACGTTACGGAGCCGCCGTACATCGCGCCCCAAAGCCTGATATAAGCAAGATCGCTGTCGCCTACAAGCTCTATCTTGAAGCCGTTGCCCATAAGGTTCGTGTCGATATATGTTCCGTAGAAATTTGTGAGCGTCAGCGTGTTCGTCGCCTTGTCGTACGAGGCGCCCTCTACCGTTTTCAGCTTGAACGACGACATATCCGTATAGACCGTGCCGGCTAAAATATACGCGCCGTCTATGCAGATATACTCCTCCGAGCCCGCGCCGGACCAGGCGTATTTGCCTGCGAAATCGGGATCAAGGTTAGGCAGCACGGGGAACGCCGATACGGTGGGGGTCGAAGGCGTCGAAGGCGTCGTCGGTGTTGTAGGCGTCGTCGGCGTTGTAGGCGTTGTAGGCGTCGTCGGAGTAGTGGGTGTGGTCGGCGTGGCCGGCGATGAGCTGCCTGACGCCATCAAAAAGTCCTTGCCGAGCAGATCCACGTTCATTGACGCAAAAAGCAGCGATATGACCGCAATAACGGAAGCCATTGGTATAAAAAGCAGTTTTTTCTTTATTTCGTGTCTTGACTTTACCGCTTTGCTCTTTTGTATTATCACCGCGTCGCCGTCGAATTCCGGCGCTCTTTCACGGAATACCGGCGGTTCGGAATACTCGGGACACTTGCTTTCGTATTCGGGCGCGTACGTATATTCGCCCGCTCTTCCCCCGAATTCAAGCCCGGGATCGAAGCGGTATTCGTCATCTTTATTACGGCGCAAAGAGTCTCACCTCCCATCTTACAGGATACCCTGTCATCTTATTTATCCTGATGTACGTCGACCTGCGGGAACGGGCATTCGACGCCGAGAGAACGGAAGCCGAGAAGCAGATCGCGGTTGAGCAGTCTCGCGCCGGAATAAATATCCTTTTCGTCAACGTTCACGACGAATTTGAGTATGACGGAGCTTTCCGCAAGCTCCTGAACGCCCAAATATTTAGGCGGAGCCTTGAATACTTCCTGACGGCGCTCGTATATCTTATCCATCAGGGCGGGGATCTCCTCTTCCAGCTTTTCAAGGTCCGTGGCGTAGGGGACGGCTATCTCGCTTATGCTTCTCGACAGCTTGTCGGACCTGTTGAGTATGTTTTTCATTGCTGAGTTGTTGACTATCTTCACGTTGTCGCCCGGATCGGTTATACAGGTGGTGCGTATGCCTATGCTCGTGACCGTGCCGCGGAAGCCGTCGACCTCCACTATATCGCCGACGTTGTACTGATTTTCAAACAGCATGAACGCGCCCGTGACAACGTCCGCGATCAAGCTTTCCGCGGAGAAGCCGACGACGAGGGCGATGATACCGACGCTTGCCACAATCGTAGAAACGTTGACTCCGAGTATGGAAAGCCCCCAGCAGAGTATCACTATGAAAGCAACGTATTTGAGAAGGCTCGATACTATGGATAAAACAGAGCGCATCCTGTGGTTTTTCGGTTTGGGAAGTGAGAGAAGAAGCGATATGACCGCTTCAGCCGCGATTATGGCGGCCGCCATAAGTATGACCTTAAGCACCGCGCCGAACGTTATGTTGACGGGTACCTGGCTGAAATCAAGGGCGCCCGTAAGCACTCCCACGAGTATCGCTATGCCTACTATCGTAACGCATACGGCGATTTTTATGATCCTGCCCAAAAGTTTGTTTTTCATTGTGTTCTCCCCTTATAATTTAATTTTATTCTTAACGTTCATAAAAGCGCGGACCACGGTCGGGTCAAAATGCGTACCGCTCTCCCTTTCTATTATGGAAACCGCCTCGTCAAAGCTGAACGGCTCCTTGTAGCTGCGCTTTGAAACGAGCGCGTCAAACACGTCCGCGACCGCCATTATCCTTGCGGAAAGCGGTATTTCCTCGCCCTTGAGCCCTCTCGGATATCCCGAGCCGTCCCATTTTTCGTGGTGACAGTACGCCATATTGATGGCTTCCTTCAGATATCCGTTGTCAAGCGTGTTCGCTATCGTCTCCTTCAATATCTGATAGCCCTCCGTCGTGTGCGTCTTCATTATCTCATATTCCTCGTCCGTCAATTTGCCGGGCTTGTTCAATATGATGTCGGAGATCTTTATTTTTCCTATATCGTGCAAAGGCGCGCAGCGGACTATCGACGATACGTAATCATCATTAAGCACGTCGGAGAATTCTCCCTCCCGGCGGAGCTGTTCCGCTATACAGCCGACGTAGAACGAAGTGTTTTTGATATGGTCGCCCGTGCATTTGTCGCGGCTCTCGACCATATTTGCAAAGTCTATGATTATGCCCTCCTGCATACGGGCTATCGTTTTTGCGTTGTTCTCAAGCTCGTCGATGTATTCGACTGAGTCAGTCGCCAGCTTTTTGAGAGAGTCGTACAGCTGCTCTATCTCCGAGCACGATTTGATCTGCAGTCCCCTGATACGGTCTATACTGCTCTGCTGTCCCTCCTCCGAGTCGAACGCGAATTCCGAGGCGGCGGACGAGATCTTCTTCAGCGGTACGACCGTCCGCTTGTCGAATATATTGAGTATAGTTATAAGCGCGATGACGGACAGACCTATCACAAGCGTTACGACCTTGACTATGAATATCATCTGGTCTATGCGCAATCCTTCCATTGAAATATCGCCGCAGACGTAGCAGACGCATTTTCCCGCTTCATTATACAACGGGCGGTAGACAGTCAAAAGCCAGCCGTACGTGTCGTCAGTCACTATCGGATCTATGTCTTTCCCGGCGATGAGATCGGGTATCAGCTTTTCAAACGATTCGTCAAACGGAACGAAAGCGCCCGGCGCCTCGGGATCGGCGTCAAATACGACGTGACATCCGTCCTCCGTTATATGATAAACGTACAGGTATTCAAGCTCTTCATACACGTTCAGTATCTCAACAAGCTCTGCTTCCGTTTTTATGTAATCCGGTGAATAACGCGCGTGTGCAAAATCCCAGTAATCCTCAAAAAGCTCCGGATACGAATCGGGATCGGCGGCGGCCTCACCGGGCAAAGCTTCCGCGTATTCATCAAACGCCGCCTTGCGCTCCGCTTCATAGCGCGGCACTTTTTCCGCGTCTATCGCTCTTATCGCTATATGTACGGCGTTGTCGCAGATAAGGGAATATTTTTTTATATTCGTTTCCCTGTACATATAGTAGGCGACGCCCGCGACGGTGGAGCAAAGCAATACGTCAAACAGAAGCATAAAACCTACGACGTAGCTTGAAAGCGAGCGGAAAAAGCGTCTTACGCTGACCTTTGAGTAATCGTCGTCATGCAGCGGATCGGCGGTCGCGAGCGCGATCTTTATCTTTTTGGGACATACGCGGAAAAACAGATACGCGATAAAGATCACGACGGTCTTGTCGACCAGGTTTATGAAGATCTCAGAAAGGATCTGAGCCGAAAAGGGCGAGACACGCCACGCCTCAACAAGCTTGTTTGCAAGCGGAGCGGATATCTCCGTGCCTATATTCAATCCGTATATGAGCCACGTCAAAACGCCGCCGATAATGCCGCATACCGCGGCGACCGCGACGGACGAAAGAAATCTTTTGTATATCTTTGCAAAATATCCGCGTATGAAGAACAGGCGCACAAAAAGCGCGAAAACTACGCTTACGGTGCCGAAATACATCGTTATGTCCGAGCTGTAAAACGAGTTTATCACGTTTGTGGCGAAGCCGACGATCACACCCGGAAGAAGCCCTCCGAGCATCGTCGCCAGAGCAGTGCCCACGCAGTCGAGATAAACGCGGAATTCAAAGATCGCGATCCTGCGCGCGGCAAACGACAAAATGAGATTGAGCGCAAGGCAGACAGCGGCAAGTATAAGCTTATACAGCGTTTTTTTATTGAAAAAGCCGTTTGCTTCTTTATTCATAAAAAATCTCCGAACAATGGTTAAAAAATCCCATTTTACTTATATTATACTTTATATTAAATAAGATCATTTTTAAACGAGAGATTGTATATAAATATTTAATTTTTTATAAACGCAAGTGTGATTTGTCGATAAAAAGGAGACGTCTGATATTTTTACTTAGCATTCATACTAAATTAACAAAAATAGCAAACAATTCGTGTATTGATACGATATAATAAAGAAAATTGCATTTAAAAGGCAAAACCGGAGAAATCCGGCGACGCAAAGCTATAGGGCCTATCGTAACGGCAGCCAGTTGCACTTGTAACATTACCGGCTTAATTTCAGTATCGCCCTATCGATACTGATTTTTTTTGTTTCCAAGCCGTAATATTACGTTAAAGGAGTGCTTTGTACCACTAATGAAGCCGAAGTTTTCACTTATAAAGAAAACGGTCATCATTATCTCTGTTCTTGCGATCATACTGATTGTCTCATCCGTCATTGTTTGCGGCAGGGTACAGACAAGACTTATCGACCGGCAGTATAAGGATGACGTCAACGAACTTTCAAGAACGATAGCGGCAGTCATCGACAAGGAGCGTTTTGCCGCGTTCAAGGCAAAGGTGGAGGCGATCTACGACGAGTCGACAATAAGGCCGACAAGCGAAGAATGGGGATCGGAGGATTTCAAAAAATACACCGCCCAGTTCTCACATCTTTATAACGACGAGGATTATTTATATCTCCTCGATTTTCTGCGTGGGATCCAAAGTGTGAACCGGGTCGAATGCGTATATACGGTTTTTCTCGATACGGTCAACAGTAAAGTCGTATACGTCGTCGATGCCGACCTTGATGAGCCTTGCCCAATCGGCTGTATAGACCCGACGTATTTTGATATTTCAAATCCGAGAATCGGCTTTTCCGCGTACTTTACCGATACGGAGGCGTACGGCAAGCTGATCTCCGCGGGTATGCCGATAATAAGCGACGACAACCTTATCATCGGCTACGCCTACACGGATAAATCAATGGACGACATACGCGCAGAACAAACGCAAACGATACTTAAATTGCTCTTATATCTCACGCTCGCGGCGTCAGCCGGAGCCGTAATAATAGTCATACTCGTAAACCACAACGTCATAAAACCGCTCAAACAGCTCTCCGATTCGGCTTATGCCTACTGTCACGACGATACGGCGGTGCTCCGCAACAAGTTCTCGTCGCTGAACATAAAATCAAACGACGAAATAAAGACGCTGACGGATTCGATGAAAAAGATGGAGGATGAGCTCAATCAGCATATTGCAAAGCTGTTTACCGCGAACAACGAGCTTCTTATCTCAAAGGACGAAGCGGATAAAATGAAGATACTCGCCACGAAGGACGCGCTGACGGGCATAAGGAACAAGACCGCGTACGATTACGAGATAGCGAAAGAGGAAAAGAAGATAGCGGAAGGCACGGCGAGATTCGGAATAGCCATGATAGACCTGAACTTCCTGAAGCAGATAAACGACAACCACGGTCACGAATGCGGAGATTTCGCGCTGAAAAAACTGAGCCGGGTTATATGCTCCGTATTCGTACACTCCCCGGTTTTCCGCGTGGGCGGCGACGAATTCACGGTCCTGCTTGAAAACAACGACTACGACAAGATAGAAAAGCTCTCGGAGGAATTCAGGGAAGCGATAGACAAGATTTACGAAAACGAAAGCCTCAAGCCGTGGGAGCGTATATCCGCGGCTATGGGATACGCGCTTTTCGACCCCGTAAAGGACGACGACGCATCCGACGTGTTCCGCCGCGCGGACGAGGATATGTATGCGAAGAAGCGAAAGATGAAGGAAGAAGAAGGAGTCGTTCCGATACTGTAAATATAAGGACCGCCGTTTTAGCCGACTGTCCCAAAGGACAGTCGGCAACGAAATCCACCCCCTGCGGGGTGGGTGAAATCGCCTGCGGCGGTGAAATTGCCCTTCGGGCAGTGAAATCGCCTCGACGGCGGTGGGTGGATTTCATTTCACCGAACGCGACAGCGTTCGATTTCATCTGAGGGCAGCGCCCGAAGATTTCACCTTTTGCCGTCAGGCAAAAGATTTCACTTTTTTGACGTTTGGCGAACTAACGTCCTGCTTGCAGAGGTATGCGACAAAAAACCGGCTTGAATAAGGATCAACTATCCTTACCTCAGCCGGTTTTTATTTACTGCCCTTTAGAGCACCTTGCATTATACGGCAGTCCTTTTGTTATGCTTTCATATTTCCGGTTTATCGGGTTTACGCCTGTTCTTTTTTCTCTTTTTCACGGTAGAACGCAAGCCCGCCTTTTTTGCCCTGCTTTACCTCGTAAAGCGCGCTGTCGGCTTTTTTGGCGGTCTCAACGCAATCCTCGCAGTTCTCGCCGAAAGCCGCTCCGGCGCTTACCGACGTTCTGGGCATCCCGCCGTCATCCGACCTTATGGCGTCGTTTATCCTCTCCAGCTTATCGCATATGGCCTCTCTGTTCTCCGGCGTATCGTTGAACTTATTGATTATAAGTACGAACTCGTCGCCGCCTACGCGGCAGATATAGTCGGATGAGCGGAAATTCTTTCTTATCTCGTCCGCTACTCTTACAAGCATGGAATCTCCCGTGGGATGACCGTACGTATCGTTTATCTGCTTGAAATTGTCAAGGTCCACCATGATAAGCGCGTAATTTTCAAGGTCAGGGGATTTGCACGCCGTCTCGTAACCGTTTCTGTTAAGCGTCCCGGTGAGTGCGTCGTGCGTAGCCTCGTATTTCAGCCTTGATTTCTGCTGCTTGTTCACCTTATACATATTGTTGTATGTTTTTGCAAGGAACCTGTATTCGTATGCGCCTTTTGTCGAAAGCGGTTTTTCCTCCTTTATGTCCGGCACGGCTTTTACGAGCGGCTTTATGACCTGTACGGACGTCAGCAGTATGACCGTTATGACGGTTATTACGAGCAATACTATGAGTATCCTCTGCACCGTCATAAGCGTGGTGAAGCCGTTGAACGAATCCTCCATATTCCGGCGCGTCGTAAGCGCAAGGTCGCCGACGCATTTCTCCGTTTCGCTCATGATCGTTTCCTTATACTCTTTATACACGTCGTCGAAAACCGTCATGCAGGCAAGCTTTTCCTGTTCGCTCTTGGACAGCGCCGCGTCTTTTTCGTCAAGCGTTACGTTTTTTATCTCATCCGGCATACCGTTTATATCAAGTCCGAAGGCGGAGACGGTGAGACGCATCGCATAATACTCGCGCTCCATAAGGTCGACCGATTTTGTCATGGCGTTCTGTAAATGTACGAACGCCGGACTGTCCTTCAGGTTTTTCCTCATAACCTCAAGCGCCTTGTCGCGGCGGCGCGTCTCGTTCGCTTCCCTGAAGTAGTTGTCCATATACTCCCGCTCGCCCGTCACGGTAAAGGAACGCACCTGCTCCGTCAGATAGTTCGAGGCCTCTATAAGATCCTCCGCGCTCTGCTCCCAGACTATGTAGTTCTCCGTGCTGTTTTTGAGCTCCGAATATCCCTTTGACGTAAAATACACGGAAACGAGCATAAGAACGGATATGACAAACGACACACCGGACATCATATAGTTCAAAGCGCGCAGGGACAGACCCTTTTTGTTTTTCTCATTATCCGTCGCTCTTCTGTTATACTTTTCGTCGTTATTGTTTTCTTCCATTACGCTGCTCCCGAATTTTAAATACCTTGTAGATCTGCGCGGGAAAACCCGGTCCGTATTCTGCCGCGAATATGCCCGTCCCGTCATGACACCTGCTATATTATCATGTTGCCGCCGTTTTGTCAATACTGAAAGCATATTTTTACGTAAATTTGCAAAACGCTTTGTTTTTTTGTCTCTTTTTTGCGTTTTGAGGTCTAAAACTCCGTAAAGTATTGACAGATATGCGTTTATATGGTATGATGATTTCATACTTAAAGAACGGGGAAAGATATATGGCGAAAAGCAAAACCGGACCGACGCTTCAGGACAAGCTGGAAAAAAGAAAATTCAGAACGCCCGGCAGATGCGTTACCTTTCTTTATAACGCTATAGGCTCTTCAGTCCTGCTGCCTAAATACAACCCGCATATAACGAAAAACGTCGATATAAGCAAAAGAGACGGCGCGTGCTTTCTCATATGGAACCACCTTTCGCGCCTCGACCATTTATATACGATGAAGGCGGCGTATCCCGAAAGATACAATATGGTCGCCGGGTATTCGGAGTTTTTCAGGGCTCATCTGCACACCGTTTTCAGGCTCAATCAGATCCTGCCGAAAAAGGTGTTCACGCAGGACCGTCTCGGCATAAAAGCCATAAACTCGATAATAAAGCAGGGCGGCATAGTGACAATGTCGCCCGAGGGGATGAGCTCGATCTACGGCGTGAATCAGCCGGTAGTCCCCGGTTCCGGTCATTTTTTCAAGCACTATAAGATACCCGTTTATTTTCTTAAAATGCGCGGTCAGTATCTGACAAGCACAAAGCATTATCTTGAGGAACGCAAGGGGCGCACGGAGGCGGAGCTTTCCCTGCTCTTCACCCCGGAACAGTTAGACGGTATGACGGCGGAGGAGATAGAGGATAAGCTGAACGAGACGTTTCGACACGACGATTACGAATGGGGACAGAAAAATCATATAAAATGGGAAATGCACGGCAGATCAGCCGAGCATCTTGACGAGATCTGCTACCGCTGTCCGCGCTGCGGCGAGGATCTGTCCATGCGCGCGCACGGAAGCGAGATACGGTGCGAAAAATGCGGGAACGGCGCGGTCGTGAACGATTATTACGAGTTTGAACCGTTTGACAAAACGTGCGTTCTTCCGTCCTCACCTTCGAAATGGGTGGAGGAGGAGCGCGTGAACGTAATAGACGAGATAAGAAAAGACCCGGATTATTCGTTTACAGAGGATGTGACGCTCGGATACCTGCCGCCGTATAAATACGTGCCTAAAAAATACACCTCCGTCCCGTGCGGAAACGGAAAGATAACGTTTGACCACAAGGGGATACATTTCAGAGGCACAAGACACGGCGAGGACTGGAGCTTCGATCTTTCGTATTCCGTCGTTTACTCGCTCGTCATTATGACAAGCACGGCAAAGTTTTCCTTATACGTCAACAACCGGTTCTATGAGTTCACACCAAACCGCCGCTCCGTCGGAAAAATGCTCCTTATAACGGAGGAAATGCACCGTTACCATTTCAACACCTGGAAAAACTTCAGATGGAACGACCGGATGTACGAGGGCAGGGCGCTCGGGATAGATAAGGTTTAATAAAAAAGGGCGTGAAGCCCTTTTTTTATTTATTGTTTTCTCTCTTTTTATTTATCACCGTAACAACAAGCTTGACGGCAAAGTTGATAAGAAGGATCAGAAGCGACACGGTCGCGGCTTTTCCTATGTCTATCTGACTTTCCGCGCGGGAGATCATAAGCGACAGCGGCAAAGGCGCCGGCGGCGCAAGAAGAGATACCGCGGATATCGTCATCATCGAGTTTACGAAAAAATATACAGCCATTTCATACAGCGTGAAACGCACTTTCGGCACAAGCACGTCCGTTATTACGCGTATCCGCTTTATCCCGAGCGTTTTGCCGACGTCCTCAAGGTCCTGATTGACCTTGCCGAGCGTGTTATACATCATCAGATACGGCGAGGCGAAAAAGTGGACGGCGTTTGCAAGTCCTATAATGAATACCGTGCCGTATATGAACGAGCCCTTGAAGAATATGACGTATGAAAGACCGAGCACGAGACCGGGTATGGCGACCGACGTTATCGACATAAGGTGCAGACCCTTTGAAATACCGCTTTTCGCTCTCGTCGTCATGTACGCGCAGACGAAAGCCAGAAGCGTGCCGGACAAGGCGGCGAAAAACGAGTACAAAAGCGAATTGAGCAAAAAGCCGTCCGCTCCGCTTCTGAAGGTATCGGCGATATGCGACAGAGAAAAAGACATATCCGTCGGGTACGATCTTGAAAACACCTGTATTATAAACGCCGAGACGGGCAGTATGATACAGACCGAGAGGCCCGAGCAGAAAACGTACGATACTATCTTTGCCGCTTTGCTCCTGCTCTGCTCCACGGGTTCGGAAACGAAGCCCGACTGAGAGAGCTCCGGCACGAGCATATCCACCGCAAACGCCGCAGCCGCGGGTATGAGAAGCATTACGCCTATGACTCCCGCGCCGCCGTATTCGGAATTTTCAACGCTGCGGAGCATCAGTATCGAGAGCGTATAACCGAATTCTCTCGTATGAAGCGCCTCCGGCACGCCGTAGTCCGTGATTATCATCGTGAAGGTCGCGAAAAACATTGATATGAGCGTCTTTTTCATATACGGCAGCGTTATGCCGAAAAACCGCCTGTACGGAGGTATCCCGAGCACCGCCGCCGCCTTATACGGCATACCGTCTTCATACTGCAGTATGCTCTGCATCATGAGAAACGCGACGGGGAAAGAGTACATCACCGATCCGGCGACTATACCGCCGAAGCCGAGTACGCTTATATTGAGTCCGAGAAGCCTTGACAGTATCCCCGAGCCGTTTACGCCTATCAGCGCTTTGAGCCCGTACGCGTGTGATATGGACGGTATCAGCATCGGAAGAACGAACAGCATCAAGAAAACCGCCTTGCCGCGTATATCGACGCGGCAGATCGCAAACGACGCGCCTACAGCAAGAAGCATGGAAATGACCGCAGCCGTCAGCGCCGTCGTCACAGAGTTTATGACCGACGGCAAAAAATCAGACGACGCGGTAAGCGCCCTGAAGCTCTCCGGCGTTATGCGCGTGAACATGGTGATTATAGGAGCAATGACGACCGTCGCGAAGAACAGAGCGATACAGACCTGTATTATGACCCTTTTTACGTTTCTCTTCATCATCTGAGCCCCGGCGCGTATTTTGACAGACTGTCTATCTTTGCGCGAAGATTGTCAAGCACGAACGTGCGGACGTAATCGTTTGACGGATGCTCGCATATATTTCCGGGGGTGTCGAGCTGGCTGATTTCTCCCCTGTCCATTATCATTATACGGTCGGACAGGGCGAACGCCTCCTCCTGGTCGTGCGTGACGTATATCATGGTCGTGCCGAACGACGCCTGAAGATTTTTCAGTTCCCTGCGCATCGCAAGCCTCGTCGCCACGTCAAGCGCGGACATCGGCTCGTCGAACAGTATTATATCGGGCTTGAGTGCAAGCGTCCTCGCTATCGCGACTCTCTGCTGCTGACCGCCCGAAAGATTTTTCGGCAGCGCCTTTGCATAGTCGGACAAGCCGACGGCGCAAAGCATCTCCTCCGCCGTTTTCTTTGCTTCCGCTCTCGTCGCTCTGTTTATTTTCAGCGCGTATTCCACGTTCTGAAGCGCGGTCATATTCTCAAACAGGGCGTAATTCTGAAAAACTATGCCCATACCGCGCTTATCTGGCGCGGCTTTCGTTATATCGGCGCCGTCCTTCTTTATTGTTCCCGTATCGGGGGGCAAAAGACCTATGAGTATTCTCAAAAGCGTCGTTTTGCCGCAGCCCGAAGGTCCCAGTATCGACAGGAATTCGCCGTTTCTGACCGTAAAGGAAACGGAATTCAGAACCTCGTTTTCTTTATAGCGCTTTGAAACGTCCTCGATTACGAGTTTATCGTTCAATGATCCCATTTTGATAAAAGTCTGTCTTTTTCAGCCTGGGTATCGTTATTCATATTGCCGTATTTTATACCCGTCGGGAAGCCCTCTACCGTGGGTGTGAAATTTTTGAATACCTGATCCGGGAAGTATTTTTCGTTGTTGCCCTTGCAGAGATCCGTCGCAAGATAATTGAATACGTCCATAACGGCTTTGCGGCCCGCGCTCTTTTTGAGAACGCCGCTGCCGTACATCGAATAGGGCGAGCCCTCTTCAAAGAACATTATCTTCAGCTCCGTGTTGCCGTCATTTATCTTGACGACTGCCTGCGACGTCATGCCGAGACCCACGGCGACCTCTCTCGCTTCAAGCGCCTTTACGGGACCGGAGCCGGAGGAGGTGTACTGCAGTACGTTTTCCGAGAATTTGTCAAAGTATTCAAAAGCCTTGTCCTCGCCCCATTCGTTCGTCAGCTGGCGTAAGAACATATAGCCGGTACCGGAGGATTTCGGTGACGGCATCGAGATAAGGCCTTTGTATTCGGGCTTCAAAAGGTCTTCGTAGCTCTCAGGCTCCGCCAGACCCTTGTCGGAGAGGACCTTTGTGTTGAGGATAACGCAGCCGCCGTTTTTGACCTCGGGCGTGTATTTTTTGCTTTCCGGCACTATGGCGTCAAGGAATATCGAGAAATCAAAATCTGACAGCACGGCAAGATGATCCGAGCATTTTTCAAGATAGTTATACTCTTCCGATAAGATAACGTCGGCGGAGCAGCTGTCGCCCTCTTCGACGACCTTAGCCGCTATGTCGCTGCTCTTTAAATAGATGAGCTCTATATCATATTCCGGGAATTTCTTTCTGCATTCGTTCAGATAATACTCATTTTTGTAATCCTCTCCGCTCGTCCAGATCACGACCTTTTCTTTTCCCGCGGAGCCCGGATTTAAGCACGCGGAAAATACAGCCGCAACAGACGCCAAAGCGATCACTACCGATATAATTCTTATGATTTTTTTCATTTTTTTTACTCCTTTGTATTTTAAACGTCGTACGTTTTATCCAACTGTTTCAATTCCTTGAAGGTATCTATCTCAACTATTGAGCCTTCCCTGCATTCCCGTATTTCAACGCGGTATTCGTGTTTGAAGCTGTCGAATATCGTGCTGTCCCAGAAACGCTCCTTGCCGCCGGGCATATCGTACGTCTGCGGAATATGCTCCGACAGCTTTCTTCCGTCGTCTCCGTCGATATACCAGAGACCTATTTCCTGATATACGTCTATACCGCCGACCTTCTGTTCGGTTATCACTCCGTCCTTTACGGTAAAGCACCAGTCGTCCGAGCGGTCCATTTTTATGCCCAGAATATTCGTGCCGTAATTGTAGCGGCGCACGAGCGACGGCTCGCGTATGAGCAGGTCCGCCTCGAACACATAGGCGTTCTGCATAAAATATCTTGCGCACATGGCGGAGGAAATGTTGTTCGATTCGTTATACGCGGGATTTTCAAGAAATTTGATCATCGGATATTTGTATAACAGCTGATCGAACTGCTCCGCAAGATATCCGCGCACGATATATATCTCGTCTATACCCGCGGCGAGCACCGCGTCTATAAGTCCGTCGATTATACGCTTTCCGTTTACCCGGACGAGCGGCTTGGGTGTGTTCAGCGTCACGGGAACGAGGCGAGTGCCGAAGCCCGCCGCAAGGAACACCGCGCGCTTCGCTCTGTACGGCTCAAGCGCGTCAAGCCCGTCCTTTGTTATCTCTCCGTTTTTCAGATATCCCGCCTCGGAAAGCTCGGACACGAGCTTGTTCACCGTGCCGACCGAGCAGCCGAGCGCGTCCGAAAGCGATCTCTGCGAGGGAAGCGGTCCTTCCGACGCGGAAACGAGAAGGTCGAACTGTTTTCTGCTAAGTTTACTCATCTTATCTCCCTTTGTTCAAATTGTGTTATGTCAGCTTTGTTTTTTGAACGGATATTAGTTTTTTGAGGGCGAAAAAAGGCAAGAAAAACCTTGCGTTCATTACACGCACGGTAATTCTTACATTTTGAACGTCAGTCAGCTTTGTTCTGACCGTCTTTTATTTCTTCTTCCGTCTGCTCGTCCTTTATGACTATGTCTTCCTCGACCTCTTTGCCCGCGTTTTCATCAATGCCGAGCTTTTTGGAGACCTTTGACTTTGCGCGGCGGAAATGAAGGAACAGCCACGAGCCCACGACCACGGCGACGCCCGCTATCGCGGGGATAACGTACGAGACCGCGCTCGGATCAATATAAAGCCTCATTGTTTTTTCCTTTTACCTTTATCCGTTGTATCTTGATTTTACCGCTTTATATGGGCTATTTCAATATACATATTGTAAATTATTTTTGCTTTTGCTTCTGATAAAGCCGGCCGAGTATGTATTTTACGCCCTCCGCTCCGCCTGTTCCGTAGGAGTAGAGGTGAGACAGCTTGAGCGCGTTTATCTTATCGTGATATCCGGCGCTGTGATCGAGCAGATCGGCGACCGCCTCCGCGGTCTTTTCCTCAAGCTCGGATTTTTCAAGCGCGTGACCTATCTGCGGACGCAGATATATCTCAGACGGGACTTCTCCGATCTCCTCCCAGTCCTCGTTTTCCACCTTCATTTTCGTGTTGACGAAAAGCACGGGCTTTTTTGTCGCAAAGGCGAACTCGTACGCTATGCCCGACCAGTCCGTGATGAGCAGATCCGACGAGTAAATTGACTTGTTGGCGGTAAAATCAAGCTCGAACGTGAGATTTTTGTCCGGCACGTCCTTATATTTTTCCGTAAGAAGCTGCAGTTTGTCCTTATACCGCTTTGAATATTCGGGGTGCGGTCTTACGGTTATGTGGTATTTGTCGGATTCAAGCTTTTCTATGAGCGTGTCGATACAGGAGTCAAGCAGATTGTCCTCCTGCCACGACGGGGCGATAAGTATCTCCTTAACGGCTCTTTCCTCTTTCGGCTCGGCCTCGTACGCCGCCTCCAATTTTTCAGCCAGCGGATAACCGAATCTGACTATCGTTTTTTCCTTCAAGCCGTACTTTTTCTCCGTCGCCCGTATTTCGCGCTCAACGTGCGCGCCCGTTGCGAACACCGTATCGAAATTATCGAGCGCTCCCTTGCGGAAGCCCATGTGTACGCTCATCATATCGTGAGGAACATACACGTATTCCACGTCTTTCCGCACAAGCGAGCGTTTAATGTACTGCGTCTGAAGATCCGGCGTCGTCATAACGACGATATCGGCGTCCATACGCATCATAAGCGTTATGAGCTTTTTCTGACCGATATAATACGGTCTTATCCTCGGCTCCTCCTCCGCTTTTTTGAAAATCGCGTCGTCCGGGTCGTTCGTTATGTAGTGGATGACGATATTCGATTTTTTGAGAAGTCCGTCTATCAGCGCCTCGTAGTATTTATAAAATCCGCTTCTCTCGCTCCAGACGACGAGGTGCTTGTTCACGACCTTGAAAAAGCGCTTGTAATCCGCTTTTTCGCGTCTTCTGTTGGCGCGGTAGTTCTTGTCCGTTTTGCCGCCGTCAAGCGCTTCGATCTTTTTAAGCTCCTCACGGCTACGCTCAAGCTCCGCGTAATCCACGTATTTTTTCGGATTTATCGCGGCGTTCAGGATAAACTGCTGAACGATGGCGAGCAGATTGCCCGTCACCCAGTAAAGAACTACGCCCGCGTACGTCCCGAAGCCGAGATACAGCGACAGGCCGACGGACAGTATCATCATACCGTATTTGTTGAACTTTGTCTGCTCCGCCTGTATGACGTTCGCCTTGTTCTGCGCGTAGCACATAAGAAACGACGAGAACGCGGCGGCGACGGGAGAAAGTATATACCATCCCCATACCTCCGTCGTAACGGCGTCGAGCCTTATTCCGAGAAAGCAGAGATCGAAATCCTTTATGCGCTCAATAGCGGAGAGTACCGGGGAAAGCTCCGCCGCGGGCGCGGGCATCGTGCCGTCCTGAACGGCGCGTATTATGGCGAGCTGGTCCGCTTTGAAATCGATCCCGCTCCCGAGAGTATTCGCCAGGACCTTCAGCGCTTCGTCGTCGATACGGAGGATATACGTCAGCGGCTCTTTTATTATATACAGCACGGCGAAAAGCAGTATGATCTGTATGGCAAGCGGGATTATGGATATGAGCGGGTTATATTTCTCCCTTTTGTGGAGCTTGTTCTCCTCCTCCGCTATGCGTTCCCTGTCGCCGAAAAATCTTACCTTTAAAAAGTTTACCTCCGGCTGTATCTTTACTATTTTTATTGAGTTTTTATGCACCCATACCGAAAGCGGGAGCATCACTATCTTCGTCAATACCGTGAAAGCGATTATGGCGGCTCCGTAGTTTCCGAAAAGCTCCCAGCACCACTTCATCAGGTATCCGAAAGGATAGCAGATATATTCCATTACACGCCTCTTTTATTTATAGAATGAACCTTTTATCTGTTGTCTGTCAGTTATTTCCCAGTTGCCGAAATCATCGCCCCTGCCCGTGACCGTAAACGTGACAAGCTCGCTGTCGGGCTTTACGGTCAGTTGGAATTTATGGTATCTCACGCGGTCCTCTCCCTCCGGTATATCAAAGTAAGAAAGACCGTAATCGACGTCCGTTCTGATGCCCGCGGATTTTACAAGCGTCGGTATCAGGTTTTCCTGACTTACCTGCGCCGCGGAGTATTTAAGCTCTCCCGTCGAGCCCTCCGGTTTTACGAAAAGCGAGGTGACTCTCGGCTGCTCCGGCACCTTTCCGTCGTCTCTCGCGCGCGGATGGTCGCCCGTTATTATGATCGTGGACTCATCGTAGACTCCGAGACGCTTCAGCTCGGAGAGATAAAACCTTATCATTTTGAAGCAGCCGCGGAGCTGACTTTCGCTCGTCGCCTCCTTGTCCGCCTCCGCTTCCGCGTTCATGTTGTACGGGGAATGACAGCCGTTTAAATGTATGAATATGTATGAATTTCCGTCGTTGTCGAACGACAGACCGTTTTCAAGTATCTGCCCGCACACCTCTGGGTCGTTTATCTCAAACAGCGGAGCGTCGCCTTTAAGCTCGACAAGACCCGAGAAGGAGGCGGATGAAATATCTATCGTATCCTTGACGGCGTTAGGAGCGTATCTGTACGCGGAAAGCTTCAGAAGATTTTTGACAAGCGCGCCCCTGTCGGTTATGACGTAGCCCTTTGACGCGGAGAGATTGTCCGCCACGCCTATAAGCGGCGTTCCCTCTCTGTAGCAGTAATAGCTTTGCGTATAAAGCTTTATTGTATATCCGTTCTCCTTGAGATCGCGGAGAAATCCGGACGTTGTATAAGCTTTTTCAAAATATTCGCTCGCTGTCGATTTGAAATCGTTGTCGATGCCCGTTATCATCGTCGGCACCGCGGGCCACGTGCGCGAATAAAGGGTTATGTTGTCGGAAAAATACGTAAAGCCGTCAAGACCGTCAAAATAACCGGGCTCCTTGCTTATGATATCGTTATAATACGATACGTCAAATCTGTCTATCAGAAAGATGATTATGTTTTTGCCGCTTGACACCTTGTCAAGTCCCTCTTTTGTAAGATACGCCTTTGACGGGTCGTTGTTATTCCCCGCCTCTGCCGTCGTACCGGCGGTAAAGGTCTCCGCCTCTTCGCCCTTATCCGAGGTCACGGCGGATTTCGTTTCCTCCGCCTGCGTTTCGGTTCCGGCGACCGTGCTCTCCCCGTCCGTCTCTCTCTCGCGCGTTATATCGCCTGTATGCGCGGCGCAGCCGGCTATGCTCATCACAAGGACGGCGGCGAGCGCAATAAGATATATTTTTTTGATCACGTCCTTTTTAAGCATCACTATCGCTCCGATGATTATCAGTATTCCCGTGACCGCCCATACGGCGGCGTCAAGCACGGCGAGCCACGTTTCCGTTTTCTGCCCCGTATCGCCGCCGAGAGAGCTTGAGCCGTTAAGAAACAGGACCTGTACGTATCCCATGACAGAAAGCCAGACGGAACCGCCGAAAAGCAAAGCGGACGCCTTTTCCGGAGTGAAAAGTATAACGGCGGACGCGGCAGCGGATACCGCAAGCGCGATAAGCGTTATGTATGATATGAAATCTCCCGCCGAAAACAAAAACTCGTCTCTGTTCCCGCCGAAAATATCGAGTACGCCGAAGAAAAAGAGCATAAGCGACGGCGTGAAACCGCCGAGCAAAGCGTACGGGAGTTTTTTTATTATTGCTTCTTTACAGTAATTTCTTTTTAAAAAATCTTTCATTTTACCGTCTGTCCGTAATATGCGGACTTTATTTTTCATATAAATAAACCGATATAATTTCGATTTATAATTATACTATATTTGTATGTGCAAGTCAAGTCTTTTTTTAAACATATTTTTTTCCGTAATTGAACGCGTATGTATGTGCTTGAATTCATAAACGAATACGTCGCCTCGCCCGCGCTCGTGCTTTTTATGGTGATATCGGGTTCGTTCTTCACGGTAAGGCAGCGGCTTTTCACCCCGAAGAAGCTGCGGTATATCTTCTCGGAGCTGAAAAACGGCAAAAGGTCGGACGGTATATCGCCTCTTTCCTCGCTTTCAGTCGCGCTTGCGGGAACGCTCGGCGTCGGCAACGTGTCGGGCGTTGCGGTGGCGATCTCAGTCGGAGGCGCGGGCGCTGTCTTCTGGATGGCGGTTTCCGCTCTGCTCGGAGCCGCGCTGAAATACTGCGAGGCTTATCTGACGGTAAAAACGCGGAAGAACGGCAAAAAAGGAGGCGCCCCGTATTACATAGAAAAGATATGCGGCAGATCCGCGGGGTGCGTTTACGCTTCGTTCTGCGTCGTGATGTCCGTCATATCGGGTTCGTTCGTTCAGATGAACGCGGCGGGCGCTGCGCTCGATATGACTTACGGCGTGCCGAAGCTTGCCTGCGGCGCGGTCTTCGCCGTTTTGTGCGCCGTTATCGTTCTCGGGGGCAGCCGCCGCGTCTCCGCGTTCACCTCCGCGTTCATGCCTCTTTTCTGCGCCGTTTTCGCCGCGCTTTCGGTGATAGCCGTCTCCATGAGGATAACCGAGGTCCCCGCGGTCTTCGCCCGCATTTTCCGTGAAGCGTTCGGATTTTCTCAGGTCACGGGCGGCTTTTCGGGCGCGGTCATATCGTCCGCTCTGCGACAGGGGATGACAAAGGGCGTTTTCTCGCACGAGGCGGGATGCGGCACGTCGTCCTTCTCTCACGCCGTCTCGTCCGCCGAATCGCCCGACGCGCAGGGCGCGGTCGGCATTGCGGAGGCGCTTGCCGACACGCTCGTTTTCGGCACTCTGACGGCGCTCGTCATACTTTTATCCCCGTCCGGTCAGACGTCGGGCAGCTACGACGGAGCGTCTTCTGCAATATCGGCGTACGCGTATTTTTTCGGGGCGCCCGCCGCGCATATACTGTCCTGTCTTACCGTGTTTTTCGCGTTTGCCGCTGTCATATGTCAGTCATATTACGGCGGCGCGGCTGTCGCGTATCTGACGTCAAACGACAGAGCGAGGATACCGTTTTACATTATATACTGCGCTTCCCTGACGCTCGGCGCCGTCGTCTCACCGTCGTTCGTATGGCACGCATCAGATATCGTTTGCGCCGTGATGCTTTTCATAAACTGCGGATGTATGATCACGGGGCGAAAACTGATAAAGAACACCCGTTGAAAAACGAAAAATCCCGACGCGGAAAGCGTCCGGATCTTTCGTATAACCCCGTGTATTTACGGATAACCGATTATGACCGTGTTATTGCTGACGGTTGTTCTTCATCTCGGCGAAGCATTCGCTGCAGTAAACGGGTCTGCCCTCAGTCGGCTTGAAACGGAGCTTTGCTTCCTTGCCGCACTTGTCGCATACGGCGGTGTAAAGCTCTCTTTCACCGGCCGCGGCTTTTCTCTTGTCACGGCAGGCCTTGCATCTCTGAGGCTGATTCTGAAATCCCTTTTCCGCGTAGAACTCCTGATCACGCGCGGTGAAAACGAACTCCTGACCGCAGTCCTTGCAGGTTAATGTGATGTCCTCGTACATTGATTGATGTTCCTTTCTTTGATGTATAAAATCACGCTTTTACAAAGCTTTTGACTTTCAACGGTTCAAACGAGCTTCCTAAGCTTCATTCTCACTCTTTGCAGAGTGTTGTAGACGGATTTGGCGTTTTTGCCGAGTATTTTCGATATCTGCGACGGTGTTTCTCCGTCCGCGTAAAGCATAAAAACACGGTATTCATACTCCGTGAGCTCCGCTTTTATACGCTTTTTCAATACGTCGCAGTTTTCTTTTGAGATGAGAAGATTAAGAGGCTGCTGTTTTTCATCCGCAATCGGTTCGTCATCAAAGCAGTCGTCAACGCAGTCGGATATCAACTGTGACAGGGATTTTGCAACGGTATTCTGAACGTAAGAGGTAAGTCTGTTTTTGGTGCAGATCTTTGCGTAAAGCCCGAAGGAAACGCCCTTGTCCTCCTTATAGGACAGAGCTGAAAAATAAAGCGCTATCGCCGCCTCCTGCTTTAAATCGTCGCTTATGTCAAGCGTCGGGCAGGAACGCGAAAACTCCGAAACGAGTGAGTTGATCATGGGCGAATACGCGTCAAGCAAACGGCGGAACGCTTCATTGTCGCCGTATTTTGTTCTCATCAGATCTTCTTTAAGACTATCCAAAAAAACGCTCCTTTTGTCTTTTGACGCGAAAACACACGGCAATATGAATAATTACCGTTTCTTAAGATTTATTATATAACACGTTTTTAAAAATGTCAATAGTTTTTAAAAAAATTTTTTCATCTAAACGCAAAAAAACGTTATTATTTTAAAAAAAACCGCATTTTCACATAATACGCTTGAAAAATACTCCTTTATATGATATAATACACACATATTGACCGGTGGAGGTGTGCGTATGGCTGTAATTCCGCTTCGCGAACAGGGCGACATAAAGCTTTATATCCTCTGTATCATGCAGAACAGGGGTTATCCGCTCGATTATTCGGATATAAACGACCTGGCGCTGTACGAGGGCGTAATTTCAAATATGGACTTCATAGACGCTTTTGACGCGCTTGAACGCGACGGGCTTGTCCGGAAAAACGAGGACGGAGATTATTTTGTCACCGACAGCGGGCTTTTTCTGTACGAGACTCTGAAAAGCGAGCTTGCGGGCTACATACACGAAAGAGGCTTCAACGCCGCGATGCAGAATATATCGTTCCGCAAATCAAAGATAAAAAAGAAAATAGACATAACGGAGCTTGAAAACGGAAAATGCAGGCTCGATCTGGGACTTACGAAGAATTACGAGGAGTTTATGAAAATAAGTCTCGTTTTCGACACGCGCTATCAGGCTGAAAAAGCGGCGTGTACGTTTTCGGAGGATCCCGAGCTTATATGCACAAGGCTTATAAATCTGCTCGGAGGAAAGTGATGTATCTGTCCAAAAATTCGCTTGCGAAAATAATACTTACCGCGTCGGCGTTTTTGATAATTGGCGCGGTATTTTTTTGCATTGCTTATTTTATAGGAAAAAGCGAGATAAGCCCGAAGCCGACGATAATACTCGGCGCGGTCTTCACCTCGCTCGCTTTCATAAGCTTCCCTACGGGAATATACGCGGACGGGATATCAAAGCCGTTTGCGGAGGGAAACAGAATGGTGCGCAGGGATCTGACGCCGGAAAAATTCCTCTTGTATTACAAGGATATAACGGATAAGGAAAAAAACGCGGTGGTACGGCACAGATACGATATGCTTGAGCTGCTTTATCTTTCCTGCCGTCTGCTCGACGACAAACGCGGCGCATACGAGGCGGTGCAGATGATGAAAACAGAGCTCGGGGAAAAATACCGTCCCAGAGCCGCGGTATATTACGCAGAGCTTTTATATGAAAAGGGCGATATACAGACCGCGGACGGCCTTTTGTCGGAGGCGGAAAAAAAGGATCCCGGCTCTGAGCTTTCCGCCATGGCGGACGCCGTGAGGATGACCGCGCGCGCACGCGCCGTGAAAGATACCGAAACGGAGGAGAAATACTGTACGGGACTTCTGTCGGCCTTGGGAATCTTCAAGGCCGACAACGCCTCGGCGCTTATCGCGCATTACCGTTTATACGAAATATTAAAGGAAACCGGGCGTGAACGCGACGCGCTCGAGCACCTTGAATACTGCGCCGAAAACGGCGGCAGGACCGCCGTATCAAAGCTTGCAAAAAAGCTGTCCTGATATCTCTGTCGGCGAAAACGCGATAACGCCGCAGCGGAAAATCCTTTCGCTGCCGCTGTTATTATTCTTCTTTTATCGTCTTCACCATCTGCTCCGCTAAAATTTTGGCGGAGCGTTTTGCTTCCTCCATGCTGTTGCCGTCGGAGCCGACCTCTATGAGTATCGACAGAGGCGTGAAATACTGGTTGAACGCGCCCTGTTTTATATTTATCGGACGCATGAGTCCCGGGTATTTTTCATCGAGCGCAGTCTGAAGCTTGATCGCAAGCGCGAGATTGTCGCGCCAGTTCTTATTCTCGCTGACGTATCTGTCGGAGCCGACGACGAACATCAGCTGTGATACGATCTGTCCGTTCGCCGCCGTCACCATTCTCGCCTTGCTTCCGTCCGTCAGCTCCACCGCGTCCCTGTGTATATCGAACATATATTTTATCGTAGGGTATTTTTTCAGATAATCCTTTATTATCTTCGCCGCGTTCTCGTACGCGTATGTATAAGACTGTTTGTCTATCGGTATCTCGCAGTGAATCGTTTTTATTCCCGCGCTCTCAAACGCTTCCTCAAAAATATCGCCGATACACACCACGTTTTCCTCTTTTTTATCGGAGCGCGGGTAGCTTCCCTTTTCCGTATAAAGCGCGCCGTCCGGCGTGTAAGCTTCCGTTCCGTGCGTATGGATTATAAGCACCTGAAAGTCGTCGCTCTCCTCGTACTTCACCGCAAGCGGTTTCTGAAGGTACTCCGACGCGTCTATCTGTTTTTTATCGCCCGCGTCGGATACGAACACGAAGCCTTCCTCCGTCTCACGGTAAAGCGATACGGGAATTACGCCGACGAAGCCTTCCGGAACCTTTGTTTTATCAAATTCATAAAGCCTTTGCAGTATTTCCCCGTTATAATCGCGCACGTCCTCGCACGTCTCGTCCGGGGAGAGCGGCATAACCCTCCCGTCCCTTGACAGACGGACGAAAGGAACGGCGCCCGCACTCTTCCCGCCCGATACGGAAACAGCGTCGTACGCCGTGAGCGCACCGCCCGCGAGCGCCGCGCATAAAACGAGCGGAAATATGAAAAACGTCATTACGGCTTTTCCCGCGCCCGACAATCCGCGCCTGATCTTATACGCTCTTTCGCTTGTGTCCTTCATTGTTTTGAAAATATCCCTGTCCTCCATTTTGTCTCTCCTTTATTATATATATTCCATATCGTTATAGGAAATATCGCCGTGGCAGACGCGGTTCACCGCATATCCTATAAGGCGCGAAAACTCTGATACCGATCTGTCGCTGTCCTTCGGGCAGACGTACATTCCTTTCAGCCGTTTGCAGTCCTCCTCCGTTGCGTCGCGTACAAGCGCCGCCGCGTCGATGACTGTGGGTACGCCGACGGCGACGACGGGCGCGCCGAGCGTTTTTTCCGACAGCTCCCCCCTGTCGTTTCCGACGCCGGAGCCCGGAGATATGCCCGTATCTGTGATCTGTACTGATACCGACAGCGTCTCGACGCACGCCGCGGCAAGCGCGTCAATGACTATTACAAGCGATGGCTTTATTACGGAGACAGCCACCCTTATCTGATCCGCCGCCTCTATCCCCGTCTGCGACAGTACGCCGGGTGAGATAACTGCGCAGTCGCCGAAGCCGCTTTCCTTATATATACTCATATCGCGTATGTGATGCGTGGCTATCACGCGCTTTACGGAAAGAGGTCCCAGCGCGTCCGCGGTGACGTATCTGTTGCCGAGCCCCGCGGCGAGCACACAGCCGTCTTTGTTTTTCCTCATTGAATTTATCACGTCCGCTATCACGTCGGCACAGTTATAAAACGTCTTTTCATCCGTCTGCCATATCTTCCCCGCGTTTACGGTAACGTACCTGCCGGCCGGGCGCGAAAGCGCTTTTTCGCCCGCCTCATTGAAAATCTCTATTTCCGACAAATCGATTTCTCCGCACCGCAGCTCGGTATATTTTATTCCGTCGGGCTCGCCTTTATGACGGACGGAATACTCTTTCATATACCGCTCTCGCACCTCTTTCGCCATATCGGATCTGAAATACATACGATCACCTCCCCTATAACATTATTGACAAAAAAATAAAACTTTTTTTACCGAGCAGCGTCATTTTCGCATACCGTTTCTCCACTATGTTTATGAAGGCGGAAGGAAAGGAGCGATAAAATGAACGACGGATATATGATACGTCCCGCTGTAATAATAAATTCAAAGGAAAGGAGAAAAACCGTGGACGACGAAAACATAATCAGGCTGTTTTTCGATCGTGACGAGGACGCGATAAAGGAAGCGGACGCCGTTTACGGCGCGCGGCTTAAGCGCGTTTCTTACGGCATAACGGGCGACAGGCGCGACGCGGAGGAATGCGTGAACGACGCGTATCTTTCCGCATGGAACAAGATACCGCCCGAAAACCCGTCAAATCTGTTTGCGTACTTATGCGAGACGGTAAGGAGAGCGTCGCTTTCGAAATACCGCTACAATACGTCGGCAAAGCGTTTTGCGCATACCGTTCCGATAGACACTGAGCTTTCGGATGTCATAGCCGACACGCGCGACGATACGAGCGGCTTGCCCGAGATTTTGGACGAATTTCTGTCGGAGCTGTCGGAGGATACGCGGTTTTTGTTCATGCGGCGTTATTATTACGCGGACGACATCCCGACAATATCAAAAATGACGGGACTCGGCAGAAACACGGTATCGGCGAGGCTGATGCGGGCGCGCAAAAAGCTCGCGGAAAAACTAAAGGAAAGAGGGTATAAGATATGAAATCCACGGATATACTGACGGCGCTCGGCGACGTCAACGAAAGATACAAAACAGAGGCGGAGGAGGAGAACGCGGATAAGATATTCAAAAAAAGTGAGAAAAAAGGCGCAGGCTTACGCGTATTCAAATTCGTGCTGTCGGGCGCGGCTCTGCTCGGATTAGCCGCGTTTATCGCGGTAAATCTGTCTATAAAATACTCCGGCGACCCGAAAAACATAGCATCCACCGGCACAACGACGGAATCGGATGTACCGACAAGTCCGGAGACGTGTAATTACGGCTTAATCTGGGAAGATTATATTTTCCGCAGAAATGAAGACGGAGAGCTTAAAAAAATCAATATACACGACGGCAAAGAGTCGTTTGTATGCCCGGTCGAAGGCTGCACGCATAATAATAAGAGCTGTCCTCTCTACGGGCTGTTCTCGTGGGCGGCTATAGGTAATACGTTTTACTACGTAGTACAAGATTACGATGCAAACGAGACCACGTTATACGCGTTTGACGTCGTATCGGGTGAAACTGAAACCGTCAAGAAGTATCAGGGCATGCAAAGCATTTTATATGCTTATGAAGAAAGGCTTCTTATGAGCTACGCACCGTCGTGGGACAGACACTCTTCCGGTTACTATTTATGGTATGACGTAAAGACAGGGCAAACAGATGAGCTTGACAGCAGATATATAGGACACGGATATCTGCTCAAATGGGTGATAGATGACCGCATGGTATGGTGTCAGGTCGTCAACGACGACGGAACAGACGGTACTCATGAATACTACGACACAAATCTTAAAGGTTTAGACTACAGAAAGCACGATTTCGGAAACTACTACGGCAATCATTACAGAATGGTGCTTGAGACCGATGAAGAAGGCAATCAGCACTATAATATGTACGTGACGCTTGCCGGGGAAACGGAAGAAAAGCTGATTTTGACCGATATGGATATGCCCCTGTTTACCGAGAACAAAATAGTCTATACCAAAACAGTACCGAAAGAAGAAAGAAGAGTCGCGTACGTTGAGGAAGACACGGGCAGAAAAGTATACGATCGCAGCAACGGCGACGTATACGTAATGGATCCGGACGGATCAAACGCACATCTGCTTTTCCATACCGACGAGTGCATTATGGAAATGCAGGATAGCAACTCAGATATGTGGCTCGTATCCGGAGACTGGTTCGCCATAACCGCGGAAACGTATAAACAGTATAGGGGCATCCTCGGTAAGCTCATAATAGCAAACGTCAACACCGGGGAATTCGTTGTAGCGCATACAGACGATTGATCCTCTTATAGAACTGCGCCTTATCGCTCAGATCATCCTAATAAACGGTAAGGCGCAGTTCAATTCGCTTTATAAAAAACGGACGACCATCGGTCGTCCGTTTTCATTTTTGCAAATTATATCTGATATCCGTAGGGCGGGGGCTTGCTCCCGCCGCCTTTTTTCGCAAATCATATCTGTTCATCCGTAGGCGTCGCCCCTACGATTTTATTCTCCCGGTTTTCCGTCTATCCAGAGCTGACGGACGTGCTCGTAGACCTCGTCCGGCAGATATACGTCGCCGTAAGACGTTTTGGGGAGCAGATCGTCGCCTTCGGCAATTTTTTTGTTCGTGCATTTGTTGTCGTGTCTGTACGCCTCGCGCACGGCGGGGTCGCGCAGATCCGGTATTTTCTGCGGCGTATTGCCGTCAAGCACGGAGCGGTACGCAAAAATACCGCAAAGCCCCATAGATACCGCCGTATAGACGTCTATCGACCATTCAAGTCCCTCGGGCCTCCCTAAGATCTTCTGTATGAAGAAGTGCGTCGGGTAGAAATCCGAGCCGCCGTGACCCTGGAAATTCTTTGCGTACTCCGCGGCTATCTTCGGCACGGGTTCATAGTCCTCCCACGCGCCGACGCAGACCTTGTCGCTTTCGCGGTAAACGTACAAAGGCTTGTTTACCGCCTGTCTGCCGGTCTCCATCATCCCTTTGCTTCCGTACAGCTCATAGTTGACGCTCCCGGGCTCGCGTTTCAGATGACCGTGGACGCTCTTCATCACCGCGCCGTTCTCGAGCACCACCATTTCCACTCCCGCGCCGAAATACGCGCCGAGCCGCTTCATATCCTCGTGCGGCGGACATTCAAAGCCGACGACGGACACGGGACGAAGCCCTGTCATTGCGATGAGCGGACCGACGGAATGAGTGCAGTAGTACGTGCAGTAAAGGTTGTTCCTCCAGTGATCGCGCTCGCCGTACGTTATCTGCGGCCAGATGCCCGCGCAGTCGTGTATATACTCGCCTTCTCCGTACGTGACCTTTCCTATATCGCCCTTTTTGTATCTCTGCCACATTTCAAACGTGTGGAGCATATAGCAGTAGTTTTCCGCGTAGGAATAAACAAGCCCCGTTTTTTCAACCGCCTCGATCAGCTCCACCGCCTGCGCTATCGTCTCGCACGGAAGCACCTCGGACAAAACGTGCTTCCCGGCGTACAGGCATTTAACGGCGTATATCGCGTGCTCCGTCGCGTAGTTTGCAAGGACGACCGCGTCCATATCGTGTTTGATGAATTCGTCAAAGCTCTCGTACAGAGCCACGTCAAGACCGTGCGCCTCCGCTTTTTCCCTTACCTGTGAAAGAAGCGGTGTGTATTTATCACACACCGCTACCAGTTCAGCGTCAGGGTGATCAAGCAGAACGTCTATCATCGTCTGTCCGCGGTAACCGCCGAAAACTCCGATCTTAAGCTTTCCGGACATTTGCTTTCACCTCTTTATTTGATTTTATTATTCTTCCGTTTCCTCAACGGGCAGATAGTTCTTGTAGTTCTTAAGGCTCATCTTCGTTATGTTCTTGAAGTTGTAGTACGTGTTCTTTATGCCGGAGAGCTCCTTGCTCGCCATATAGAAATCACGGTAGAATACGAGCGGTATTACAGGCATATCCTCCATGAGCTTCTTTTCCGCCTCATATACCTTGTCGTTTCTTTCACGGGTGCCTTCCTCCAACGCCGCCGCCGCTTCTATTATCTCGTCGTACGCGGGATCTGAATATCCGGTCACGTTGGGCTTCGGATCGTAGTTATGGTGCTCCGTATCGAGCGCCGTGCCGGAATAGTATATGGAGAACGGGGCGACCATATGGAACGGTCTTACGGAATACGCCTGCCAGTCGGTGTAAAGCACGTCGTAGCTGCCCTCGTTGAACATTCTCTGATACTGGTTGCGTCCTCTTTCATCAAGCGTGACCTTGAAGCCGAGCTTCTCCCACTGCTCTTTTACGTACGCCGCCATTCCCTGCTCGTCGTTGTTTATCGCCGCCGTGGAGTTGTTCTGTCTTACGAGCAGCTTTATGTCGCCGCCGCTGACGCCGGCAGCCTTGAGAGCGGATTTAGCCTCGTCTATATTGGCGTTGACGTCTATGACGCTGCCGTACTGCGCTCTGTACGAGGTGCCTCTGCCCGTGTCGAACACCTTGTTCGGTATGAGTCCCGTTGCGGGAACGGAGCCGGTGATGTATTTCGCAATCTCGTTTCTGTCAAGCGCAAGCGACAGAGCGCGGCGGACGACGGGATTCTGTGTCAGCTCGCTGTTCGGGTTGAACATGAACGCGCCGACGGAGAAAGTGTCGTTTATCGTAAGCTGGTTCTGATACTGAGCGAACTGCTCGGCGTTCATACCGCCGACGTAGAACAGCGTGCCGTTGTTGTACGCCTCCATGACCTCGTCCATCGAAAACTCGTAATGGACTATTATCTTATAGGGCGTTACGTGTTTGTCGGGAGCCTCCTCAGCGTCGGGATTGGCGGAATAATACTTGTTTCTTTCAAGCGTCCATTCCTTTCCGAGCGTGTCCTCAAGCTTTCTTATGAAGAACGGACCGGAGCAGACGAGCGTAGTCGCCGTGGTCGCCCACGCGTTGCTGTATGCGGGCATACCGTCGTTGCCGTAAATTATCTCGCCCTTGTCGTCTACCTCGTAGGAGTTGACCTTGTTCTCGCGGAGCGGGACGAGCATCGGGCTTGCGAGCACTTCGAGGAACTTGTCAACGTCTATATCCTTTTCAAATTCTATCTCTATCGTTTCGTTATCCGGCGCGGAAACGCCGAGTCTGTCGCGGGAGATATCGCCCGACTTGACGAGCTTGGCGTTCTTTATGTCAAAAAGCATTACCGCCGCGTCGCACGACGTGTCGGGGCTGAGTATGCGCTTGACCGCGAATACAAAGTCGTTCGCCTGCACCTTCGTGTTGTCGCTCCAGTAAGTCTGGCGGAGCGTAATGCGGAGCATGTATACGTTCTTTGAGGGATCCTTCTGATCCTCTTTCTTTATGTAATCATATCTTTTGCAAAGCGCCTTTTCCACCTTGCCGTCGGCGTTCATTCTGAAAAGGCCCTCGTACAAAAGTCCGAGAAGCTCGACCGCCTCTCCGTTGGCGTTCAGCCTTGACAGGAATTCACCGCTGGTGGTGTCGTATTCCACGGTCGACGCGTTCGTATAAGCGTAAAGCGGGTCAAAATTACGTATCTCCGAATTGAAAAGATACATATTGACTATTGCGCCCTTGTCGTCCTCATCGCGCGCGCACGAAGCAAATACTGCGACGGCGGTAACAAGACACAAAATCAAAGCGATTACTTTTTTCATTAAAGACCTCCGAACAGGAATTGACCTGTGATTGATGTTGCCTTTCGGCTTTTTTACCACTATATTATATCATTAAAAAAAATATAATCAATACCGCAAACGTAAATTTTACATTTTTTTTATAATTTAAGATAATATTTGAGTAATTTATTGTATAATCTGACGAGCGTACACGGCGATTTCCCTTCAAAACAAAACGGGCGGGATACGCCCGCCCGCGTATAACGCCCGTTTATTATTGATTTTCGCTCAGGTATCTGAACGCGAAGGCGAGCGCAAGGGATACGGGAACGCCTATCGCAAACGAGATCAGACCGGCCTCCATACCGCCGATCACGCCGATCAGCGCGAACACGGTGACGCCCGCCGAGACGCCTAACATTATCTTTTTGTATCTGCCGAGAACGTACGCGAGCTTTTCCGACCTGACGGCGCGGTAAGCTGCGCTTACGGCGTATTCCGTAACGTACAGAAGAAACTGGAAAAACGTTTTGACGCCTTCAAGTACGGCGGTCAAAACCTCTTTTGCGGCTTCCTTTGCGCTGTATTCTCTTTTGTTATTTATACTGAATTCTCTTACGCTATCCATGATTTATCTCCATATTTTACCGTTTTCGGTTATTTTCTGACCCTATTATACTACCTTTTTCGGTAATTGTCAATAGTTTTTGGAAAATTTTTTCAACTTTTTTTCCTAAACCTATTGACAAACGCGTTTTTTTGGTATATTATATTACCGAAAAGATGATTTTATGACGGGAGAACTGTTATGGAATGGTTTGATAGAGTTAAGGAATTAAAAAAATCAACGGGTATAAACACAAAGGAGCTTTCGGAAAAGGCCGGCGTACCGCTCGGAACGCTGAACAAGCTTTTGTCCGGGCAGACGGAAAAGCCGAAGCTCGACACGCTTGAAAAAATAGCCGCCGCGCTCGGCACGACGGTAAAATATCTGTCGGACGGCGAAGACGACGCGGAGATATCGACAATAACGGAAAAATTCTCGCGTCTCGACGCTCGCGGACGCGAGGCGGTCATGAAGACGGCTGACGCAGAGCTTGCGCGTATGGAGACGGAGGCGAGACGCGCCGCGTCCGACGTGGGATTGAAGAGAAAAATATTCATTTACGACGTACCGGTATCCGCCGGTCTCGGCTCATTCCTCGATTCGTCGCACTCGACCGCCATTTCCCTCGTCGTCAACGACGTTACCGACAGGGCGGATTACGCCGTGCGCGTTTCCGGAGACAGTATGGAGCCGCGTTATTTCAATAACGATATAGTCATAGTGGAATCCTGCGGCGAGATCCCCGTAGGCAAGGTCGGCATTTTCTTATACAACGGCGAAAGCTACATAAAAAAATTCGGCGGCGACCGTCTCCGCTCCGTCAATCCGAAATATAAGGATATTGTGTTCAAAGAAAACGACGACGTGCGTTGTCTCGGTCTTGTCCTGGGCACCATAAGCAAATAAGCGCGGATATGATCGTATTGGAAATTCTGCTTGAAATATTCGGAGAATCTTTTATAGATATGTCGCAGGCGTTCGTGCCCGGCAGGATAATAAGCGAAAAGGCGCGGAAGGTTATAAAAATAATATCGGCCGTCATCGCTCTTCTCTTTCTGATATGTCTTCTGACCGGTCTCGCTCTCATAAGCGAAGAGAGCGAAAAATACAAGGATATCGGCTTTGTCCTCGTCGTCGTCTTCGCGGTATATTTCGTCGTTATGATAATTGCCAACATCATCAGGCTTATAAAAAAGTATTCTTCAAAAAAATAACGTCTTCATCACGTTTTACGGGCGGTCTTTGACCGCCTTTTTGTTCATATAATTTTTATTCAGAAAAATTAAAAAACTGTTTTCATCCGGTTATTGAAATACATATATGATATGTTATAATAAAAATATATTATAAAAAGGAGATATCGTAAATGAAAAAACACATATCCGTTTTAAGCGTTATTCTGCTCGCCGTTATTATTCTTTCGTCCGCCGCGCCCGCGGCCGCGCTCGACGCCGGCAAATTCGAGGCGCGCGACGTGACGACGTACATTTTCAGCATGGATGATACGACGACGCTGACGCTTTTATTCAACCGCGATCTGCCGGAGATACCTTACATAAATATTCTCGACTATTTCAAATTCACCAGAACCGCTGAATTCAAATATGAATATGAAAAAACCGGTGACGGTACGTACAGGATATCAAACGAATTCGGAGCAATGACCGTCGATACCGTAAACGACACAGCGGTCATTGAAAACAGCGAGTACTTTTTTTCGGCTTATTTATACCGTCCCGAAGGCTCTGATTTTGATTTCGATCAATTTATGTGGGGCGATGCGTATTTCGTCGGGGAATATTCTCCGCTTTCCCTCGATTTCGGCAAATACGGCATTGATATAACGGAAAAAGACGGATACGTATATTTTCCCGTTTCCATACTGAACGATATCGGGGCCATGACATATCTGGCGGCGGAATACATAGACGGGTGTCTGTATTTTACGGAAACGATGCTTTCGCCCGACGGTTATTTTGACCGTTCTTCCGTTTACGATATGGCGGAGCGCCGGGAAGCTTTCGCGGAATTTACGTACAACGAGCTTTGTTTTCAGTTCGATAACTTCTACGGATGTCCGTCCGCCGCGCCGATAGCGCCGCTGATAGAGGAAATGGGCTTTGACAAAGCGCTCGACGCGTTCGACGACGAGACAAGGCTCGCAAAACAGCTTCTGAAATCAACGTCGCCCGTTGATTTTCACCTCGGTCTCGTCATAATAACAAAGGCGTTTTTCGACGGAGGTCACTCAATTATGGCGTCTGACATACTTTACGAAGCACCTCGCGATTCGGAACTGTCTCTATTATTTACTGATAATATGAGGAACAATACCGAAGAAAACTGGACGCTTGCAAACAGAAATCTGAACCTGTGTACTACCTTAGGATTTGCATACCTCAATATACTGTACAGCGCAAAGGAAAATGGTATGAAACAATACGAAAAGGCGCTTGAATGGGAGGATATCGCATATCTTACGATATGCGGGAACACGGCGGTATTTTCGTTTGAAGTATTTGATTACAGCGTGCTCAGACCGTTTATGCAGTCACTTGAATACGCAAAGGAGCAGGGTGTAAAGAATTTCGTAATAGACCTGACGACTAACGGCGGCGGCGTTACGCTCTACGCTTATTTTATTGCTATGATGACGAATAAAAACACTCGCAACGCGACCGTGGATCTTTACAATTACTATCAGAATACGAAAAATACGCTGAAGGAAACATATAAGGTGGATCTCAATCTTGACGGAGTATACGACGAGCTCGACAAGAATCTGATATACGACTTTGATTTCGCGATCCTGACGTCGTCTTACACCTTTTCAAGCGCAAATGCTCTGTCAGTTTATGCAAAAGATAACGGAATTATGATCATAGGCGAAACGAGCGGCGGCGGTACGTGCGCCGTCAACACTTTTTACACTCCGGCGTGTGAAACGATGAGAGTATCCATATTCAGCAAATTCATACATCAGAACGGCGAGGATGTTGACCGCGGCGCCGAGGTCGACGTCGATCTGAGAAAACCGTATACCGGCGAGTTCGACGCCGAAATATTCGGTACGGATGATCCTTCCGAATTCGGCTTTTACGATTACGACGACTTTTACGATTTTGAAGCGCTGGGAAGATACATAGACGAGTTTTATGACAAGGGCGACGTAAACGGCGACGGCGTCAAAAACAACAAGGACGTTATCGCGCTGTTCAAATACGTATCCGAAAACAACGAATACGTCGCGTCTTACGACATAAACAGCAACGGAAAAATAAACAATAAGGACGTTATCGCCCTGTTCAAAACCGTAAGCGCGGCGTAAAAAAAAGGATTCAGATCGATCTGAATCCTTCAGCCGCAAACCGTCACCGCTCCGCCGAGATCTATCAGAGGAGCGTTATAAAGCTCATAAATTTCTGCACCGTGTCCGTGCAGAAATTTTTTTATGCTCTCCCCGTCCTTGTGATATGACAAAGAGCCGAAAAAGTACACGTCGCCGCCGTCACAAAACGACGCGCCGCCGATGAAGCCGCAGTCGTAACCCGGCAGAGCTATATACCCGGGGCTTATCCGAAGCGTATCGTAACCGAGGCTTTCAAGCGCGGATAAGATACCTTTGTCCGCGGATACGGCAAAATCGCGCCCCGCAAGCGCGGAACAGCGCGTATATCCCTGCTTTACGTTTATTATCCTCTTTGTTTTCGCGCGGGCGGTAATATGCTTTTCAAGCCCTATGACAGCGGTCCCCGCGTCTATGAAATCAAGCAGGACGTCAAACGGATATCCTCCCCCGTACTCCTCGTCCGTAAGTACGGGATCGGCGCCGCAAAACAGCTCCCTGTTTTTTTCATAATACGACCGCGCTGTGATAAGGCGTCCGTCAAGGACGCCTGTGAGCATATCCGCATGCTTCGATACGGGCGCCGGAAGAGCGCCGCACGGCGGCAAAAGCCGTATATCATATTTTACCGACAGCTTCTCTCTTGCGATATCCGGCAGATCCGAGCTGACGAAAAGTATTTTTTTCATAAAATCCCGTCACCTTAAACGGAAACAAGGCTGTCGCTTTCGCGGCAGCCTCTTTTCACATTGAATTTCAATCAGATGGCTCTCGTTATTTTTCCGGAGCGCAGGCAACGTGAGCAAACGTTGACAGTCTTCGGTGTTCCGTCAACAACGGCTTTTACGCGTCTGATGTTGGCTTTCCACGCTCTGTTGGTCTTGCGGTTGGAGTGGGATACGTTGTGTCCGAACGTTACGCCCTTTCCGCATATACTGCATTTTGCCATTTTAACACCTCCAAATCGGTAAGTAGAATTCGTTTTTTTAACAAGCGAGGGTTATTATATCACAAAAAATTGCAAATTGCAATACGTTCCATAAAAATTTACAATTTTATTTTGTACCGAACAGTCTGTCGCCCGCGTCGCCGAGACCGGGAACGATATAGGCGTGTTCGTTCAGATGATCGTCGACCGCGGCTAAGTAAATGTCAACGTCCGGATGGCGTCTTTTGACTTCCGCTATGCCCTCGGGCGCGCCGACAAGGCACATGAGCCTTATATTGTGAACGCCTCTCGCCTTGAGCATATCTATCGCGTCGGAGGCGGATCCGCCGGTCGCGAGCATCGGGTCGCAGACTATCGTTATTCTATCCTCTATATCTGACGGGAGCTTGCAGTAGTATTCAACGGGTTTGTGCGTGTTCGGGTCTCTGTAAAGACCTATATGTCCCACCTTTGCGACGGGAACGAGGGATAAGAGACCGTCGACCATGCCGAGACCGGCGCGGAGTATCGGGATTATGGCGAGCTTTTTGCCCGCTATCATCTTTGCGGTGCAGGACGCGACCGGCGTCGTTATATGCACGTCCTCGAGCGGAAGATCGCGCGTGAGCTCGTAGCCCATAAGCATCGCTATCTCGTCAAGCAGCTCGCGGAATTCCTTTGAACCCGTTTCTTCCATACGCATAATGGAAAGCTTGTGCTGTACAAGCGGATGGTCTATTACGTGAAGTGTACTCATAGTAAAATCTCCTGTCGTTTTTTCTTTACCATTCTACACTATATTTTGATATTTTTCAAGGGTTTGATACAATTTTTTGTAAGAAAAAATGTAAATTTTGGATTATTTATTGACATACGGGCAAAAACAAAGTATTATATATACGATAACTTGCGTAAGAGGTGAAAAAAATGCCGTTTTTGCCGATCGACCGCGCCGAAGCGGGCGGCGACGTTGATTTTGTATATGTTTGCGGAGACGCGTACGTCGATCATCCGTCGTTCGGAGCCGCAATAATCTCGCGCGTGCTCGAGGCGGACGGCTTTTCCGTCGGAATGCTTTGCCAGCCCGATTATCACAGTTGCGACGATTTCAAAAAATTCGGGCGTCCGCGCCTCGGCTTTCTCGTAAGCGCGGGAAATATAGACTCCATGGTCGCGCACTATACGGCGGCGAAAAAGAAAAGGAATTTTGATTATTATTCCCCGGGCGGCAAAACGGGCTTCCGTCCAGACCGCGCCCTGATCGTCTACTGCAACAGGATAAGAGAGGCTTACGGGGACGTACCGATAGTGCTGGGCGGGCTTGAGGCGTCGCTCCGCCGCTTTGCGCATTACGACTACTGGGACGGAAAGGTGAGAGCCTCCGTCCTCGTCGACAGCGGCGCCGATATACTGACGTACGGAATGGGCGAAAACATAATCCGCCGCGTGGCGCATCTGCTCTCAAAGGGCGTGCCGGTAAAGAAGATACACGACGTGCGCGGTACGGCGTACCTGACCTCACGCGGCGACAAAATAAGGTTTGACGTCGTTGAGGGGTACGAATTTGAGGACCTTCGCCGCGACAAAAAGCTGTACGCCAAAGCGTACGGCGAGCAGTACGCGGAATGCGACCACATAAACGGGCGCGCGGTGACGGAGTATTACGGCAAACGTATGCTCGTCGTAAACCCGCCGATGCCGCCGCTGACAAGAAAAGAGCTTGACAAAGTATATGCGCTGCCTTATATGCGCGCGTATCACCCCGTTTACGAAAAGCAGGGCGGCATACCGGCGCTTGACGAAATAAAGTTTTCCATAACGCACGTGCGCGGCTGCTTCGGCGGCTGTAATTTCTGCGCGCTCGCGTTCCACCAGGGGCGCTCAGTCGTGTCGCGCAGCATCGGATCCGTCGTGGCGGAAGCGGAGCTTCTGACGAAGCTTCCCGGCTTCAAGGGCTACATACACGACGTGGGCGGTCCCACGGCTAATTTCCGATATCCGAGCTGTGAAAAACAGCTCACGGACGGCGTCTGCAAGTACAGGAAATGTCTTTGCCCCACGCCGTGCAAAAACCTTATCGCCGATCAGTCGGAATATGTGGAGCTGCTGAAACAGGTCGAGGCCGTAAAGGGCGTCAAAAAGGTCTTCATCCGCTCGGGCATACGGTTTGACTATATGCTGGCTGACAAGAGCGACGAATTTTTCAAAAAGCTCGTCTCCGATCACGTATCGGGACAGCTCAAGGTCGCGCCGGAGCATTGCTCGCCAAACGTGCTCAAATATATGGGCAAGCCCGATATTTCCGTTTTCAACAAGTTCTGCGACAAATATTTCGGGTACTGCAAAAAGCTCGGAAAGGATCAGTACATAGTCCCGTATCTCATGTCGAGCCACCCGGGAAGCACGCTGAACGACGCCGTGGAGCTTGCGCTGTATCTGAAAAAGACGCACTGTACGCCGGAGCAGGTACAGGATTTCTATCCCACGCCGGGTACCGCGTCAACCGTCATGTTTTATACGGGGCTCGACCCGTTCACGATGAAAAAGGTCTACGTCGCCGACACGCCGGAGGAGAAGCGGATGCAGAGGGCGCTATTGCAGTTCAACCGTCCGCAGAACCACGCCGAGGTGCGCCGCGCGCTTATAAAATGCGGCAGGGCTGACCTTATAGGGAACGGACCCTTATGTCTTGTCCCGCACGAATCAAGAAGAACCGACGGCAGGAAAAGATAACCCCCGGTCGCCTGACTGCGCCGGTTCTCTCAGAGAACCTTTCGAAAAACAAGGATCCCCGCGCCGAAAAGCGCCGGGATCCTTTATCATGCGATTTTTTTCGGATCACTTTTCCAGATACTTCATCCATTTTATCGAAAGCGGGATCCACTGCGCGGCGTCGGGATTTATCATATCGGGTATGCCGACAGACGTCTCCTCATCGGCGAGCGCGAGCCCGTGCGGTCCGTGCGGCCAGATATGAAGCTCGAATTTTATGCCCTTTGCCGCCAGCTTGTCCGCAAAGCGGATCGAGTTCACCACCGGCACGGCGTTGTCGTCGGACGTAGCCCAGATAAAAGCGGGGGACGAATGCTCGCCTGCGTGAAGCTCAACCGAATAACGCAGGAAATCCTCCTCCGTCGGGTCGGGTTTGCCGATTATGTTCATAAAGCTCGGTCTGTGCGAGCCCTCGACCGCTGACAGCACGGCGTACGACAGTACTGTTCCGTCGGGCTTGTTTATGCCGTACGGGAAATCATCCCCGAGCTTTTCAAGCAGCCAGGGCGCGTTCCAGAACGTGCCGAGAGAGCCGCAGAGATGTCCGCCCGCGGAAAAGCCGACGGCGAAAACTCTTTTTATATTGAATTCCTTTGCGTGCTCGCGTATGTATTTCATTGCAAACGACGCTTCGATAAGCGGCATAAAGCCGCCCGCATATTCACCGCAGGAATAGCGCAGACAGAACGCGTTCATCCCCGCGCCCAGATACTTTTTGACTATCGGCTCCGCTTCTCTGTCACAGCACATACCGTAAGCGCCGCCCGGCAGAACGAGCATCGCGTCGCGCACGACGTTCGGCATCTCCGGCGACTCGTCGCAGATATAGCAGGTCAGTCTTCCGCGCTCACAAATTTTAACGTCAAAAACTCTCATAACAGTTCTCCTTTATATTAAATCGTTTATGGAATTCAAAATTATATCGGGCGTCTGCTGCGGCGACAGCCCCTCAAGGTCTTGTAATTTCGTCTCGCCCGAAAGTACGAGCACCGCCGTCATACCGGAATTTTTGCCGAGCGCTATATCCGTATACAGCCTGTCGCCGAAGATGCAGGCGTCAGAAGCTTCACAGCCGGTGTATGAAAGTATCATCTTTGCCGTGTCGGCGTAGGGTTTGCCGAAATAACGCGGTTTTACTCCCGTGGACGCCGTTATGGCCGCGGCTATCGCGCCGCTGTCGGGTATAAAGCCGTCCTCCGTCGGGCAGTTGTAGTCGGGGTGCGTGCAGAGATATTCCGCGCCGCCCCGTATAAGCGTGCACGCCCTCTCAAGCTTTTTGTACGTCAGCTCCGTATCGAAGCTCGACACGACAATATCCGCGTCGTCGGACAAAACGATGCCCGCGTCGGAAAAGCTCTTCTGCAGCAGCTCTGTGCCGAGCAGATAAACGGTCTTCCCCGCCCTTTTTTCATGCAAGAACCGTATAGTCACGTCGCCCGAGGTCAAAACCTCATCCTCGCGCGGCTCAAAGCCCATGCGCGTGAGGCGGTTTATGTAAAACGACGGGCTTTTTGAGGCGTTGTTCGTAAAGAACAGGACGCGCCGCCCCTCCGCTCTTAACCTTTTTATATATTCGACGGCAAACGGAAAAACGTTTTCACCTAAATACACGGTGCCGTCCATATCGAAAACGTACAGCTTTTTGTCTATCTTCATCATTCCATAAACGCGAGCAGAGCCGCGCCGATCACCGTCGCGTACTGCGAATTCTCCGGGATTATGTAGTTTTCCGAGAATATGCCCTTCAATTCTCTGAATTTCGGTTCGCACTGCGGGATCGTCGTGAGGTTTCCGGTGAGGACTATGTCCTGCGTGCCGCAGGAGCGCGCGGCAAAACGCGCTATCATCGCCGCCGTCTCGAACACCATATTGAGCAGGCCTGCCGCAAGGTCGCCGCGCGTCGCAAGATCGTCGACCTTGCCGAAGTTCGCGGCGGTCAGGTTTGCGGGAAGACCGAAATCCTTGTCCGTCATTTCCTTTATCTGCAGGTCAACGCGCCCGACGTCGCCGCTCTGTGCCAGTTCAACTATCGAATTTATATTCGACACGCCGCCGAGCAGTTTTTTTGACAGTCCCATAACGGTGCCGCCGCCGACGCCCGTGCCGCCCAGATACTCAAAGGAGTACTTACCGTTCGTGTAGTCGCCGTACGTTATCGACGTGCCCGTTCCCATACTCACTATCACGGCGCGGCGCAGCTTTGACAGATAAAGACCTCCCAGACCCACGCATTCAAACTCCTTAACGTGCTCGCAGGGCAGTCCGTATATCGCGTTTTTCATCATCGTGGAGCCGACGCCCGTTATCATCACCTTTTCTATATCGGATATGCCGAGTCCGTTTTCATTGGTGAATTTGCCGAAAGCGCCGTATACGCTCGTCACCGGGTCCGTGGCTCTGACGAGCATCGGACGGATAAGCTCTTTCTTTTCGTCAAAGCCGACTATTTTCGTAGTGCTTCCGCCTACGTCTATTCCTATAATAACTCTCAATTCATTTCCCTTTCAGCTATGCCGTTATTTTCCTTAATATATTATCATATAAGCGCGCGTTTGTCAAGTGGATTATGCGGCGCCGTGTCATAATAATTTTGCGCCGTTTCGGAAAAACGCGGCGCCGACGCGGAAAACGGCCGGTTTTTTGAGTTTTTTCAATTATTAATAATATGTTAATTTTCCCGTCCGAAAAAGTCAACCGGATTTTTTAATCTTGACAAAACGCGCGTATATGTGTATAATGAATTTGATTTTAAAATACGCTGAACAAGGAGGCGTTTGAACTATATGATAAAAAAGCTTATTTCGGCCGCGGTGGCTGTCTTACTGCTTCTGCCGTGTATGACCGTGTTTTCGTCCGCTGCCGACAAACTGCCGTTTGATCTCGTCCCGCCGGCGTACGTCTCGGCTAAATGGATGGAAGAAAACGATTCCCCGACGTCGACGAAACTGACTTTCAGTCTGAGCAACGATATGACGACGTTTTTCAAAAATCTGGAAGAAGCGCACCTGAACGGGACCGCGGATCAGTTTATGGCAAACATCGGCTGCACCGATTTCTGGATGAACGTTCAGATCGACTGGGCGGTCGACGACGTGGCTGACAGCGTTTCCGGCTGGCATCACACAAAATACTGGGACGGCGACGAATATTTCGGTCTCGGTAAAGACAGCGAGGGCAACGCGCGCTACAGCGATTGGGACATTGTCGACTGCGGTCTGAACAACGCGACGGAAACCGTTCAGGATATATGGGTGACGCGCGGCGTACCGAACGACGACCGCTGGAACGGCAATCCCGAAACGCACACACCCGGCGTAAAGGATCAGTTGAGACCGGAGCAGTACACTTATGATACCGAAAACGAAGAGCTGCGCATAGACTACACGAAGCATACCGTGTATTTCCGCGCACGCTTTGTCGTTACCGTCAGAAACGACGGCGTCCCGGACAAGTGGTATTTCTCCGAATGGTCGAACATCGCGAGTGTCGGAAAGGACTCCGAAAAATTCGAGCCCCTGACAAAGACGGACCTTAAGGCTCCCGTTATCACAAGTCTGCGTATGACGGATAAGGAGTTCAACGATAATCCGGTCGTAGCGTTTACGCTCACCGTTCCCGAAGAGCTGGCTGAGAACGCCACTAAGGTCGAGGCAAACGGCGGCTCGATAACGATCGAGGTATGGGCGCGCGTCAAAGGCGACAAGGAGTTTACACAGCTTCAGGGCGACTGGATAATAAAAGCCGGGGAAATGGAATCAGACCTGTTCAACCTTGCAAACGCGGAGCGCCCGAACGTACCGAAGGACTCTGTCATAGAGCTGCGCTGCCGTTACAGATACGATCATCCGGCATATTTTGACGGAGATATGTATTCCGACTGGTCGAAGATCATTTCCTTCGGCACGGACGATATAAACTACGATCCCGGTCAGCTCGATACGTCAACGACTCCGGCGGATAACAGCCAGAGCGGCGAAAAGGACAAATGCCCGATATGTCATTTCTGCCCGCAGCCTCTCGGTCTCTGCATCTTTATATGGCTTCTTATCTTACTCGCCGTAATAATCATCATAGTGATCATCATAGTGGTATCAAAGAAGAAAAAGAAAAAAGACGAGAATAAATAAGATATAACTTCACTATACGGTCACGGCGTTATCGCCGCGACCGTATTTTTTTGCCGCCGTTTGCGCCCGAAAACTCTTTTTCGGCAACTTTTCAGGCGTATTTGTGTTTCATTTGATACATATTTTTTAATTTTCATTGTTTCCTATTGACTTTTTATAAAGACGCGTATATAATATGCGGGAGCTAAAGTGTAACAAATGAAACAACTTTTAAACGTGGTGAATATGGAGAACTTAAATCTTACAGAATATTTAAAAAGCCTGCCCTTGTTTTCGGGGGTCGACGAAAACCGTCTGTCGGAGGCTGTTTCATTATCGGAGGTCAGAGATTACGGAAAAGGCGAACAGATAACCTCTGATACGCCGTCGTTATTCTGCGTCATACACGGTCTCGCCTGCGTTTACCGCGTGGAGGGCGGAAGATCCGTGATCCTCAACACGATAAAAAGCGGCGGCGTGTTCGGCGCGGCTCAGCTTTTCAGCGAGGACTGCGTGTTCTCCTCCGTACAGGCGGCGCGCCGGTGCTCCTGCCTCGTCATACCGCGCGCGGCGGTGACGAAGCTTTTGCAGAACGACGGTGTGTTTACCGTAAATTACATCGCCTTTTTGTCGGACAGAATAAGGTTTTTAAACAGTAAAATCGCGTCCTACACGGCGGGAGACGGCGAAAAAACGTTGGCGAACTATCTGCTCTCCCTGCCCACCGCCGACGGCGCGGTCAGGCTGCCGTCGAATATGTCGCGTCTGTCGCAGTATCTGAACATCAGCCGTCCGACGCTTTACCGCGCGTTCTCATCCCTGTGCGAATGCGGGATAATAGAAAAAAACGGCGCGTCGGTCAGAATAATATCCGAGGAAAAATTAAAACAAATATAAACATCAAAGGAGAAACAAAAATGAAAAAGTATCTTTCAATCATTTTAGCGGTCGTTATGACCGTATGCGCCGTCGTGATGACGTCATGCACGGCAGGCGAGGCAAAGCTTGACGAGGTGAGAGTTTTAACGCTCATGGGACCCACGGGCATGGGCATGGCAAAGCTTATATCCGACAGCAAGGAAAACAAAACGTCACAGAATTACAAGTTTACGATAGCCACCGCGCCTGATCAGATAAGCGCGGAGGTGTTAAAGGGCGAGTTTGAGATAGCGGCTGTTCCGGTCAATCTCGCGTCCGTGCTCTACAACAAGACGGAGGGCAAGGTAAAGGTCGCCGCGGTCAATACGCTCGGCGTTTTGTACGTGCTTGAAAACGGCGATACGGTAAAATCCGTCGCCGATCTCAAGGGTAAGAAGATATACGCAACGGGACAGGGCGCAAACCCCGAATACACGCTGCGCTATATCTTATCCAAAAACAACGTAGATCCCGATAAGGACGTTACGATAGAATATCTTGCGGAGCACGCGGAGCTTGCGACACAGATGACCTCCGGCGGCGTTACGCTCGGTATGCTTCCCGAACCGAACGTGACCGCGGTCCTTCTGAACAACAAGGACGTGCGCATCGCGCTCGATCTGACAAAGGAGTGGAGAGCCGTTTCAGATACGGAGCTCGTTCAGGGCTGTATCATAGTAAGCGAAAAGTTCGCGGCGGAGCATCCGCAGGCTCTCAGATCGTTCCTTGACGAATACAAATCGTCCGTGGAATACGTCAATGCAAACGTCGACGAGGCTTCGTCTCTCATAGAGGCGGCGGGCATAGTTCCGAAGGCGGCGATAGCAAAAAAGGCGCTTCCCAACTGCAACATCGTTCTTATCACGGGAGCTGATATGAAAGCGTCCGTTTCCGCAATGCTGAACGTTCTGTTTGAAGCCGCGCCGAAGTCCGTCGGCGGCAAGCTGCCGGACGATGCATTCTACTACGGCGTAAAATGAAAAAACGCGCAAAGCTGCCGCAGCCGCTCAAAACGCTTCTCTCATTTCTGTTCTGGGTCGGCGTATGGTGGATAATATCGCTCATCGTCGGGCGCGAGGTGCTCATTCCCTCGCCGCCCGCGGTGGCGGCGCGTCTTTTTGAGCTTTTAAAGACCTCCGATTTTTATATTTCTGTCCTTTTATCCGTCGCAAGGATAACGGCGGGCTTTGCCTCGGCGGTTGTTCTCGGCGTGATAACGGGTGTGTTATGCGCGAGATACGAAGCGTTTGACGCGCTTTTGTCACCGTTTTTCAGCGTGATAAAAGCGACCCCCGTCGCGTCGTTCATAATCCTTGCGCTCGTTTGGATAAACAAGGAGCTCATACCCGTCTTCATTTCCGCGCTCATGGTGCTCCCCGTCATACACGGAAACGTCAGGCAGGGGATATTACAGACGGACGTTCAGCTTCTTGAAATGGCGCGTATATTCGGCTTCAGCCGGAGCAAAACGCTCAGAGCGGTGTATCTGCCGTCCGTTCTGCCGTATCTTTACGCGGGAATGAAAACGTGTCTCGGGCTCGCCTGGAAGGCGGGCGTTGCGTCCGAGGTGCTCTGCTTCGCCTCTTATTCGATAGGAAACAGGCTTTATCAGTCAAAGGTGTATCTTGAGACCGCAGATATGTTCGCCTGGACCGTTACGGTGATACTGATAAGCGTGATAATAGAAAAACTGCTGATGGCGGCGGTATCGTACCGCGGAAAAAAGAATCAATATGATACAATTAAGAAATCTGAAAAAATCGTTTGATAAAAACGTAGTGTTCGACGGTTTCTCGCTCGATCTGCCCGATAAAGGCGCGTACGCGGTCACGGGACCATCGGGCGCCGGAAAAACAACGCTTTTCCGTATGATATGCGGGCTCGATACCGATTATACGGGAGAGATCGAAGTCAAGGGAAAGATCTCATACGTATTTCAGGAAAACAGACTTCTGCCTCAGATGACGGCGTATGAAAACGTGTTCACGGTTTGCGGCGACAAAGAAAAAAGCCTTTTTCTGCTCAAAGCCGTCGGACTTGAAGACGCGGCAGACAAATACCCGTCCGAGCTGTCTGGCGGTATGAACAGACGCGTCGCCATCGCCCGCGCGCTTTCGTACGAACACGATATACTGCTCCTCGACGAGCCCTTCACCGCGCTTGACGCGGATATCAGGGATAAAATCATATCTCTTGTAAAGGAGCTTGAAAAAGACAGGCTGCTGCTTATAATCACCCACGATCCCGATGAAATATCGGCGCTCGGATGCGATGAAATACGGATATGATAAAGACGCCTCCCGGCGTCTTTTTTCATCAGGCGGCAAAGATGCCGTCTTTTTTCTGTTTTGGCAAAAAGAACCGCCGCATCCCGCGGCGGTTCTTTTATTCATTCTTTTACGTATTTCTTTTCCGCCTCTTTGGCGTTGTTATGGCTTATCGTCAGCGTTACGACGGTCACCGTCGCAAAGCCCGTAAGACAGAGTACGGCGCCGATAAGTTGAATGATCTCACCCGCGGCGCGCCGGCTCTGCATCCTGTCGTACGCCGCTTTCTGCTCAAGCAGAGGCAGCTTTGACAGATCGTGATAATCAACGTCCTGGAGCACTCCGCCTATCATAAACACGGCTATCGCGAACACGCATATCGCCGCGATTATCACAAAAAGCAATTCCTTTTTCATAATGCGCTCCTTCCGGCGTTTTTAATACGCCTCCGAGTTTTTCTTCTTTCTTATCACCATAACGACTATGAGAGCGGCGAGAGCGACGACGATCACACCGCATATAATGTAGATCGCAACGCCCTTATCGCTGTCTATCTTAAGCTCCTCCCAGAGGTCGTTCATAAGATTTCTCGTGTCGTCGGGCAGGTCGTGGAAATAATCCATCTTTTCGGCGTTGTAGCCGTAGAGGATATCCATGGCGTTCTCGTGTATCTCAGCCATGCACTCCTTGTAATCCTCGTTTTCATAGACGAGCTTGTTCGGGGACGCGTAGTATATCGCC
>JAEEGL012257126.1_pt1 | contig 65703 bp, 54 predicted proteins | sample 9134231 | NCBI WGS metagenome assembly JAEEGL01 (sample SAMN16246548, study PRJNA631951) | gut metagenome | biome: gut microbiome; feature: rumen; material: fiber-attached | host: Bos | place: Iran: Karaj | collected 2018-10
GTTTCTAAAATATAATAAATAATGTTTTTAGGAACCTTTTTATCTTTTAAATAATTAACATTTAAATACTCATCACTAATAAGTTTTAAAAAATCACGAGATAATTTTAAAAATTCTTTATATTCTTTTTCATTTAAAACAGAGTTTTCAACTTGTCTAATATTAGGAATTAATTTATCTATATATAAGTCAAGCATCATTTCTTGACTATTATTTTCTTTTACTTCACTTATTAGTCTTTTCAAATCTTCTAAATACCAATCTTTATTTAAAAAATCAGGAATATTCTTGTCCATATCTACATAACCTCTCTATATCAAGTTTAACACAAAAATAAACACATTTGCAATTGAAATAAATATACCTTATAATACTTATATCAAGGTTGTATGGAGGTTTTATGAAAGATAAAAAATATATAATTAGTGTTGTAATACCAATCTATAATGTTAAAGATTATTTAGAAGAAACAATAAAAAGTATTATTAACCAAACAATTGGTTTTGAAAATATACAATTAATTTTAGTAAATGATGGAAGTCCATATGGAGAAGATGAAATCTGCAAAAAATATGATGAAATGTATGATAATGTTGTATATATTCACCAAGAAAACACTGGAGTTTCACAAGCTAGAAACAATGGTATTAAAAAAGCCACAGGAACATATATTAACTTTATAGATTCAGATGATAAATTAGAAAAAGATGCCTTTGAAAAAGCAGTAAAAATGTTAGATGAAAATCCTGATATTAATGTAGTCGGACTTAGACTAAAATTCTTTGAAGCTGCTAAGGGGTATCATGCAACTGATTATAGATTTGATAAGGGAGATAGAATCGTTGACTTAAAAGAAGACTACAGTGCTCTTCAATTAAGCGCCGCATCATCTGTAATTAGAAGAAAAGCAATCGAAGGAATAGAATTTGATTCAACGCTTAAGTACTCAGAAGATGCTAAGTTTATAACAGAAGTATTATTTAAAAATAAAACATTAAAATATGGTCTATTAAAATCAACAAACTATTTATATAGACGAAGAAGAGATAGAAACTCATCAATTCAAAACCAAACATACGACAAAAGATGGTATACATATACATGTGAAAAAGTTTATGAATATGCTATGGACTTATCAAAAGAAATGTTTGGTGAAATCATACCATATGCGCAATACTTCGCAGCATACCATTTACAATTTAGAATTAATAAAGCAGTAGATATAGATCTTACAAAAGAAGAAGTTGAAGAATACAACAAATGTTTAAAAAGATTATTTAATAAAATTGAAGATTATATTATTTTAGAACAAAAAGGAGTATACCTTGATAGTAAACTTCAAATACTAAATTTAAAACATGGTGAAGATACATCAAAAGATATTGTAATAAGAGATAGTAAAATTTATTACAAAAATAACTTTATACAAAACCTTGATGAATATGAAGTTAGTCTTGCTAATATTAAAGAAGAAGGCAAAAATCTTGTTATTAATTTATTAATTGATACATTCTTAAATGAAAAAGACATTAGAATTAATACAAGAACTGGTGTTCAAGATATTAAATATACAAAAACAGATATTAAACTATGTGAATATTATCAAGAATACTTCCCTAATAAAAAAATGGTTAGTGTGTTAGTTCCTAAAAAAGACAATACAATAACAATTGAGTATCAAGACACTAAGTTATTATTTACAGGAGTTGGACTATTCTATATTCTATTTGATAGTTATAACTATTATAAATATGACAAAATGTTAATAAACATTAGAAAAAGAAGACTAATTATTGCTAAGAGCATATTTAAAAAAGCAATAAGAGGTTTAATCGCATATATATATATGTTAATTGTATATCCAAGACAGGCTGCTACCCTATTCTTATCAAATGTACACAAAAAAGCATATGAAGGAGCAACTATCGCATACGTATATGATGAAAAAACAAAAGAATATTTAAAAGAAAATTTAGATGGCAAAAATACTTATTATGTAACAAGCACTAAAGAAGACACAACAATTAATAAAAGATCATTTAGATATAAAATGTTACTTTTAAACTCAAAAAATATATATGTTAACTTTAATGATATAAATAGACTTGATGTAAGTAAACCATTTGGTAAAACAACAAGAATATATGTTAATAAATTAAATCCAACATATAACATCTTAACAGATAAAAAATTATCTAAGATTGAATTAGAAACTTTAAAAACAAATTACAAAAAGATAAATATCATAAATATAAAATAGCACTAAACAGTGCTATTTTTATATAACTTTTTATTTATTAAACCAATTAATTTATCAAATATTAATACAATAATCATTGTAAATACTATTGATACAATAAAATATAGATAAACTCTTTCTCTTAGGTCAAAAAACAATATGTAACTTATTCTTTGAAGGACATAAATACTAAATGTATGAACACCAAGAAAATATAATACTTTATTTCCAAGTTTAACTTTATAAGTAAACAAGAACACACATAAACAAAATACTATTGAATAAAACAAATATACAATATTATTATCCTGAAATTTATAACAAACTCCAAGTAATAATAAAGCAATTATAAATGAGATGGCATATCTACCATTATCTTTTAAGAATAAAAGTATTTTATCTTTATAATAAGAAATAAACATTCCAAGATTATAACAAAGAACAGTATTATACCAATAATTTTCTTTATAAATACTCATAAATACTATATAAATAATTGTTCCAAGTAAACTAAAAGCAATAGTTTTAATATTTGATCTTTTAAATATACTAAATGATATAAGAGTAATAAAATATAAACAAAATGTAGCAAATATAAACCAGTTACTATTACCTATACTACTCCATCCAGTAAATGATAGTAATATATCAGAAATAGGAAATTCCCTATTCATAATCAAATTAAATATTATCCATATAACAATTGATAATGAAAACATTATAAATAATTTAACTATTCTATTTTTAAAAAAGTTATTTATATAATTCTTTTTTGTTTTAACAGACTCCATTATTCCATAACCAGAATACATAAAAAATGTAGTTACCATTAACTGTCCAATCTTTTTTATAATTCTATAATATAAAAGATCAGTAATTGGAATAAAAGTTACATAAACATTAAAATGGCTAAACAAAATAATACCTACAAATATACCATTAATACACATAGTACTATTCTTTGATAAAAAATTATCATCTTTTTTATTAAAATTTATACCAATTAAACAAACAATTAAATAAGCAATTAATAAATATAACATATGTTTCTCCTAAAAATAAAAGTTGAAATTTACTTTTCAACTTTTTTATGTTCAAATATTACGTTAGTTTTAAGTACTAAGAAAAGTACAATTAATATAAGCACTACATAACAACCAATAACTATTTTCTTATCACCCAATATATAGAATATTGTAGTTGCAGAGAATATTAAGTTGATAATATAAATACATAATAATGTTTTTGTTTTACTTAATTTCTTTAAGAATTGATGATGTATATGCTCTTTATCAGCAGTATCAATTGGTTGACCCTTAAGTCTTCTTCTTATAATAGCAAATAATGTATCAAGAATTGGAATAGCAAGTAAGAACATTGGAATAATTAGAGATGTAAGCGTTGTTGTTTTAAATCCAAGTAAGAATATAACAGCCATCATAAGTCCCAAGAATGTACTTCCAGCATCTCCTTGATAAATACGTGCTGGCGGAAAATTATGAACTAAATATCCAAGTGTACTTCCAAGCATTATCAAACTTAGAATAATATCAAGTCCACCAAATTTATTTAAAATAAATCCAATAATTGCAATTGTTAAAAAATAAATTGAAGAAATTCCTGCGCATAATCCATCAAGCCCATCAATCAAATTAACAGCATTAATAATTGCTACAATTATAAGTATTGTTAAGAATGGAGAAAAAACTCCAAAATTAAGTTCAAGTCCAAACAATGTAGCCCTAGAAAGTTCAAGACCTCCATAAAAAACAACAATTGATGCAACTACTATTTGAACCATTACCTTATATTTATTAGGCATTGGTGTTTCGCTTTTAGTCATATCATCAAATAAACCAAGAAGCATAATTAGAAAAGCAGAAATTAATATTGAAAGCATCAAATTATTCTTTGGTGCAAATAACATATAACCTAGTAAGAATGCAAAGAATATTCCAATCCCACCAAGTAGTGGCATAGGTTTTGTATGTATTTTTCTCTTATCATTTGGAATATCTAAAACATGCAAGAAAATTGCTACTCTCTTCATCATTTCAACAAATACAAGTGATGCTAAGAAAGTAATTCCAACTATTAAAAATATGTTATGACCATTTACTTCATATTGCATAAATTCACTTCCCTCTTTAATTATAATATATATTTTTTATGTTTGTCCATATTTTTATTTGATATAAAGTGTGTAAACATACCCAATTTTAAGATAAAATTGACCTCTCATGTGTTATAATAATTATACAAAATTGACAATGTGGAGGAGTATATATGAATAAAAAGAACCTAATCGTATTCGTTTTATCATTAATATTCTTTTGCGTGCCATCAATTGTAAACGCTACTATTCCTGCTGAAATAAATGATAGTTCAGTAAGAATTAGAAGTGGTGCAGGTACAAATAATTCAATTCTATATACTGTTGGTGCTGGAACTCCAATAGAACTAGTAGACAAAACACTATATGCTGGAACTGGATGTTCTGCTAAATGGTATAAAGTTATTTATAAAAATCAAACAGGTTATACTTGTAGCGCATATGTTACTCTACTTGATACAAGTTATAGTGGAATAAACGTAGTTGACTATACTGCTAGAGTTAATTCAAATAACGTAAATGTTAGAAAAAGTTCAACAGTTAGTTCAAGTGCACAAGATAGTTTATCACTTGGAGTAAATGTTCAAATACTTGGAACAGTTACTCAAAGCAATTCAGGATGTACAGGAAATAAATGGTATAAAATTCGTTACTATAATGATAAAACTGGATATATATGTGCAAGATATGTAACAACAAAAGCTGAAATAACTGCAAATGATCCAGAATATGCGAGTGTTTTAAGAAATGCAGGATTCCCTGATACATATATTCCATATTTAACATTCTTACATCAAAAATATCCAGCATGGAATTTTGTTGCTAAGAATACAAACCTAAACTTTGCTACTGCAGTAGATGCTGAAGAAGGAAAAAATTACATGCAAACAACTAATAACAACTATAGAACATCTACAGTACCAGCAGAAGGAAGTTCATGGTTTAGAGTTAATTCTGGAGTTATCGCATTTTATATGGACCCAAGAAACTGGTTAACAGAAGAAAGAATGTTCATGTTTGAAAAACTTGATTATGAGCAAGCATACGATTCACAATATCCAACACTAATCAAATCAGTATTTAATGGTGGCGCACTTTCAGCTGACCAATATACAATTCCAATGTATAACTCAGGAAAGAAATATCAAATAAGCCCACTACACTTAGCAAGTAGAATTAGACTTGAAGTTGGAGCCAATGGAAGCGCATCAACTAGTGGTGGAAGTTTTACTTACGAAGGAAATACATACAGTGGATATTATAACTTCTTTAATATTGGAGCTTATGAAAAGAATGGTTACTCAGCAGTTGTAATGGGACTAGTTACAGCAATGAACAATGGATGGAATACAATTGAAAAAGCAATAGATGGTGGCGCTCAATTCTTAGCAAATGGTTACATTAACCAAGGTCAAGGAACTCTATACTATCAAAAATTCAATGTTCGTCCAAAAGCAACATACTCAAGTTTCACTCATCAATATATGACAAACATTCAAGCCCCAGCAACAGAAGGAAATCAAACATACAATTCATATGCAAATGCTGGAATACTAACAAATTCATTTATATTTGAAATACCAATTTATAAAAATATGCCAGACTACACTTCTCTACCTGGTCAAGGAGATACAAATAACTTACTTAAATCATTAAGCGTAACAGGACACGAGTTATCTCCACTATTTGACCCAGATGTAATCAATTATGAAGTTGAAATACCACAAGATACTACAGAAGTAGAAATAAATGCACAAGCACAAAGCATTTATGCAACAATTAGTAATACTGGTAAAAAACAAATAGATTCACAAACAACAGATTTAACAGTAGTTGTTAAACCACAAGTTGGGGAAGATAAGAGATATACAATTACATTCATTAAAGTAAATACAAATAACACTGATCCTAATACTGGAAACAACACAGATCCAAATGCAGGAAATAATACAGACCCAGGTACAGGAAACAACAATACTGATCCAGGAACTGGTAACAACACTGATCCTGGTACAGGAAACAACAATACTGGCAATAACACTGACCCTAACACTGGTAATAACACTGACCCTGGTACTGGAAATAATAATACTGATACTAATACAGGAAACAATAATCCAGGAGAAAACACAACTACACCTATTGAAACAATTGTTAGTTCTTCAAATATAACAACAAATAATACAACTGTTACAAGCATTAAATATAATACTAAAGTACAAACTATTATAGATAATCTTACAAATAATGGCGCTAGCAGTGTTATAATAAAAAATGCTGCAGGAACTACTGTAGCAAATACTGCTCTAATCGGAACAGGATTTACAATAACAATATCTAATGGACAAGATACACAAACATATACATTTGTAATAAAAGGAGATACTTCTGGTGATGGAATCATTAATACACTTGATTTATTACAAGTATATAAACATGTTGCTGGAGATAAGAAATTAACAGGTGCTTATCTAAGTGCTGGTGATACTTCTTCAGATAATACAATAAACACTTTAGACTTACTTCAGGTTTATAAACATGTCGCAGGAGATAAGAAATTATAGGAGTACACATGAGAAAAATAATAAAAAAGATTAGTTTAATAATATTTACTTTAATTTTTACTTTTTCAAATATAGCTAATGTATTTGCCTCATCTGCATCAATTAGCGTTTCATCTTCTGCAAGTACTGTAGTTGTTGGAAATACATTTACTGTAACAATAACTATTAAATCATCTACTTACTTTGGTACTTGGGAATTTACCCCAAGTTATGACAAAGCAAGATTTACAATGACTAGTGGAAGTGCTAGTGTCGTAGGATATGGAAAAGTAAAAGAAAAATCATTTACTTATAAGTTTAAAGCAATAAGTGCCGGCAGCGGAACTATTACTGTTAAGAGTGCAGCTGTAAGAGATTATGATACTACTCAAGAAATGTCACTTTCTAAAGGAAGTAAAACAATAAAAGTAATAACTAAATCTCAATTAGAAGCAACTTATTCAAAAAATAACAACTTAAAATCACTTAGTATAGATGGATTAACACTTAGTCCTGCATTTAATAAAAATACTACTTCTTATAAAACAACTGCTGATCCTAATGCAACAAGCATTAATATAAGAGCAGCTGTTGAAGATAGTAAATCTAGTCTTGCAGGGACAGGAACAAAAGCAGTAAACGAAGGTGCTAATACATTTAATATAGTAGTTACAGCTCAAAATGGTTCGAAGAAAACATATACAATAGTTGTAGATGTATTAGATCCAAATCCAATTGAAGTAACAATTGGAGAAAAAAAGTATGTGGTTGTTAAAAGAGAAAGTAATATTCCGCAAGTTGAAAACTTTACTAAATCAACAACAGATATAAATGAACAACATATCCCTACTCTATATAATGAAACAAATGATTTCACATTAGTAGGATTAAAAGATGAAGAAAATAATATAGCATTATTTCTTTACAATAAAGAAACAAATGATTATACTTTATATGAGGATGCTAAGTTAACTCAAATGAATATTTTCCCACTTGAGTTAGAAGAAACTTATAAACCAGAAAATGAAAGAACTAAAATAACAATAGACGATGTAACATTCGATGCTATTAAAATAAGTGCCAGTGGCCTATATATTCTAAAAGCAAGAGACTTAACAACCGCAGATGAAAGTTATTATGAATATGATGAAAAAACTAATACATTAATTAGATATGTTGAAGAAGAAGATCCAAGAGATGCTGAAATCATCAAATACAAAAAAATGATTATTGTACTTAGTGCTGAGTCATTAGTAGTAATTCTTCTATTAATAATTATCTTGATTCGTAAAATGAAAAAGAATAAAATAAAAAAAAGAAGAATTGAAGAAGAAAGAAAAAGACTTGAAGAAGAAAAAAGAAAACAAGAAGAAAAACAAGTTGAGGAAATAAAACAAGAAGAAATAAAAGAAGAAGTAAAAGAAGAAAAAAAGAAAATAGAAAAAGAAAAAAATAGTAAAAAACATAGCAAAAAGAAAGAAGTGAACAAAGATGACAAAGGGAAGAAGAATTCTTAGATTAATACTATCATTATTACTTATACTTATCCAACTTGGATCTTTGGTTCTAGCAGGATACTCAATAATACTTTATAAGGGTGTTGAAACATTCTATAGAGCATTTGGATTATTAATTCTACTATATTTCTTTTTCTTTTTTAGTTATCTATTACTAAGAAGCATTAGAAAGAAATCAAAAATGGCATTTATTGTGCCAATGCTTCTATCATTAATAATTAGTGCTGGTTCATTATATGGCTACTATTATTTAACAAAAGTATACAAAGCAATAAATAATTATAGTACAAATGAAAACATGTACTACTCTTCTCTAGTTACATATAATAAAGAATTAACTTCTGAAAAAGATTTAAATAAAATGAAAATTGGTATTGTAAATGATTCAAAAGATATTGAAGGATTTATATTACCAAATGAAGTTATTAGTGAACTAGGTCTTGATAAAACAAATACAATAGTTAAATATGATTCAACACTTGAATTACTTTATGCATTAAAAGATAAAAAAGTTGATGCTGCTTTCTTTAGTAGAAACTATGTTGATATGTTCTATTCATTAGATGGATTTGAAGATATAGAAACTGAAACTAAAGTATTATATAAAGCAGAAAAAGAATACAAAAGTACTGAAGAAGAAATTAAAGATAGTAAAGCTTCTTTAAATAAACCATTTAGTATATTACTAATTGGCGTTGATTCAGATGAAGATGGTGTTACTTCTGGTTATAATGCTGATGTATTATTACTAGGAACATTCAATCCAAAAACACTAAGAGCGACGCTTACTTCTGTTCCAAGAGATATGTATTTAAAAACTGCATGTTCAAATGGAAACTATAGAAGAATTAATACTACTACTTGGGGAAGTTCTTCATCATGTGCCGTTCAAACAATTGAAAAAATATTTAATGTTGATATTGATTATTATGCAAAGATTAACTTTAAAGGTGTTGTACAACTAGTTAATGCTGTTGGTGGAATTGATGTTGACGTTGATTATGGAATTTGTGAACAAAGTAGTTCACGTGGTTGGGGTAAAAATACAGTATATGTTAATAAAGGAAGACAACACTTAAATGGTGAACAAGCCCTAGCCTTAGCAAGAAATAGACATAAACCAAATGATGGAAGTCGTGTTGGTGAATTAATGGCTGAGTTCTGCCCTACTTTTACTGAAGGAAGTAGAAACGATTATACAAGAGGTAGAAATCAAATGAAAGTTATACTTGGGGTAGTTAATGCTGCTACTAAGATGACTGATCCAAGTAAAGTTGTTGGAGTATTAGAAACAATAAAAGCTAACTTCCAAACAAACGTAACTTCAAAAGAATTATTATCATTATATGAAGTAGCAAAATCAATTGTAATATCAGATAACACTAACCTAGTAAATGTACAAAGAATGCAATTATCTGGATATAGTGTTTGGGGCAGCGTATATGACCCATCATCAAAGAGTTATCCAGCAGTTACAATTCCATACAAAGGAAGTATTAATGATATTAAAGCTGAAATTAATGCTAACTTAAATAATTCAAAAATAACTCCAATTAAAAAGATTGCATTTGATTTAAATAAACCATATGTAGATACAATAATTGGACAAGGAAAATATAGTGAAAGTAGAATTGCGACACTAAAAGATATGTCAGGTTATTCAGTAAGTACTATTAAAGATTATGCATCTTCTAATGGACTCTCACTAAAATTCATTGATTCTGCTACAAATCAACCAGTAACAATAAGCGACTGGAGTGAATATAAATTCCATTATCAAGCAGAACATAAAGATATAATACTAGATCAATTAAGTACACTTACAATTTATGTTAAAAAAATAGAAGTTGTTAAACCAGAAACAACTACTCCTGAAGATAACTCAGGAAATGATAACTCTGGTAATACTGGAAACACAGGCAATAACGATAATACTGGTAATAATGATTCTGGTAATACAAATACTGGAGATTCTACTGGAAACAATGACTCTGGTGGAAATAATGATTCCGGCGGAGAAAATACTGGTGGACAAGGATAAGATTACTTATCCTTTTTTATTGCAAATAAAAAACTTTATCATTTGATAAAGCTTTTATTCACCTTTTACTATATATAACATATTACTATCTTCAATACATGTTATTTTCATTGTCTTAGCATATCCTAAATCTACTTTATAATCCCAAGTTAATGTAACTATATAAGCAGGATATTCAACTTTATTATAAGTATATTTCGTTTCAAATACTTCAGTTGCTTCAATACTACTTACAACTGGAAGACTTTGATTTCTCTTTCCATCAATATTACTTTCAACATTTTTATATAATGTATTACCCATATTATCTTTAAAGTTTTCTCTTAAATCCTTATGTAAGAATTCAAGTCCTCCAATATCAGTACTAGATAACTTATTATCAAGGGTAAATACATCAATTATAAAGAGTTTAGAGAGCAATTTAGCATATTCATCATACTTTATAGGTGTTTCATTTAAAGCCTTCTCTAAAGCCTTAAAATTCTCTTTATAAAGGTCTGTATCATTCTTAGATAATGTATATCCGTATAAATCTAATGACAATAACTTTTTATCTGGTGCTTTTTCAGTAAAGAAATCATTATATACTTTGTATCCAACTATTCCGAATATAATAAGACCTATAAACACAAATAATAATATATTTCTAACATCTTGTTTCTTATTCATGAATACACTCTCCTATTCTACTTTCTTCTTTATTTATTAAATCATGTATTACTATTCCATTTGAAACTTCTAATATTTGATCAGCAGTTTCTTTAAGATTATTAATATAATCAATTTCAATTGGTGTCTCCTTAAATGTAATATATTCATCATTTAATTGACTATAATATACTTTATCAGTTAATACATTTCCATTAGGGAATACTACTATTCCTTCATTCTTATCAAATATGTCATGTCCAAGAGAGAATTTTTCTTTAAATCCAAACATATTAGCAACAGTTGGAAGAACGTCATACATTCCCATTACTTTAGTAATATTACCTTTTAATTTTTTATCCTTTGAATAAATAATTAAAGGAGTGTTTTTAAGTAAATCATAATTATAGCCATATACATTATAATACCCTTCATCCTCTTCAGTTAATACATCGTCTATTTCAGGATTATAATTATATAATAAATTCATATCTTTCTTTGACATTCTTGCTTCATGATCGCCATATAATATAACTACAGTATTATCAAGAATACCATTTTCATCTAAACTCTTAAATAACTCACCTAATGCTTCATCAGCATAATGAGATGATTTAATATAGTCTCCAATTTGGGTTCCTTCTAAGTAATTAGCATTACCACTAGTCTTAACACCATTTTCATCTATATATGTATAATCCATAGTGACATCAAATTCACCATATTTTTCTATATCACTAAATGGAGTATGATTAGTAAGAGTAATAATAGTACCCATAAATGGGCTCTTATTTGCCTTAATATCACTTAGAATTGGCATTAATTGATTAAAGAATGATTTATCAGATAACCCTAGTCCGATATACTCTGGATCATCTTCGCTTGGTATTAGGAATCTATCTTTAGCATAAAAATCCATATATCCAAGATTTTGATGCATAGCTTTTCTATTCCAATACTCCGCGTTATTAGCATGAGCACTAAATGTATAATAACCCATATCTTTAAAATAATTAGGAAGTCCATAATACTTTCTATCATAGAAGTTTACAAATACCGTTCCACTTGATGATGGCATAAGTCCAGTATTTAAAGTAAACTCAGTATCTGAAGATGTACCTACACTTATTTGTGGATAGAATTTACTAAAATACATACTATTATTAATTAATTTGTTTAAGTTTGGAGTAACCTCTTTACCATTAATCTTTAAGTTAATTAAGAAGTTTTGAATACTCTCACCATGAATAAATAATAAATTTTTTCCTTTAAATATATTTGTATACTTATTATTCTCTTTTTTATTTTCCCACTTACAAGCATAATAATTTCTAAAATTATATGATGCTTTATCATAACCAATAACAGTAGTTAGTTTTGGTTTAACACTTTGAATTAAATCATCAATAGTATAAAAATAAATACCATACTTTTGTACTACTGATTCCCTATTCCATAATTTCTTAAATCTACTCATATCAGTACCAGTAAATCCATTAACTATAAGAAGCAACAATACAACACATACTATTAGTATTCTTCTAAATATTTTCTTGCCATTAGTAAAAGTATCTACTTTTATATACTTATGAATAACTATAAATATGATTGGGAATAATAAATAGACAAATTGATCTACATGTATTTTAGCCCAAAGTGCATCATTTACCTGCCCTATCATTGAAGCAGTACCAATTAGATTAATAGAAATAAATGATTGATAAAATTCATAATAAACAGTATTGCCAACAGATAAAGCACTAATAAAAATTATCCAAAATAAGAAATAAAAGAATCTCTTATTCTCTTTTAATAAAAATGAAAAACTACCAATAAATAATATAACTAAAAAGTCAGATAAAAACGCCCTAAAATATAAAGGCCATCCAATAGTTATAAGACGTAATAAACTAGTAATTATAAGTGATATAACAATATATATTAAAAATATTTTATTAGTAATTATAAAACTTTTAATAGCATTAAGTATTTTTTTTACATCTATCTTCCTTTTCATTTCATTTCCTCAAAAGTATTATAACATTTTTTAAGTCAAAAAAAAAGAGCATTGTTTGCTCTTAGTTTTCTCCTGTTTCTGATGGTGCTTTTCCTTTACCATCATTATCGATTTGATATGCTTTACACTTATTAGAGAATGGGTGATCAATACAATCCATACATTCTTTATATGCTCTTCCATTAACAACACCCATTAATAAACTTACAATTGTTGCTACTAAGAATACAAGTACAGCAGCAATTGCTTTTTTAATTAATGCATTTTGAGCATTTTTAATGTCATCTTCCTTCTTAGCTGAAACAGCCTTAGCTAAGTCTAACATACCAACAAGAATTAAGATAATAGGAACTACGATTTTAATACCAAATACAACAATTCCAACTATTCTAAGGATTACTCCCATATCTGGATCAGTACAAAAATCGAAATCATCTAAAATATTAATTAAATCTAACATATTTCTCCCTCCACTAATTTAATTTTACATTCAATATCAATTATTGTCAATAATTATAACTTCATTCTGTCAAGTAAATCACGTATTTCTTTATTAGTTTCTTGTCTATCATCTAAACATGGAACAGTAAAGAATATTTTTAATTTTGTTTCATATTCGAATGTTGTTATATCTTGTTTACTTAACATACATCTATTAAGAATAATTTTCTCATTTCTAATTTTTTCTAATATGCTTTTATCTCTTTTCATCATCTTATTAAGCATTAATGTAGATGGTTCTAAAAGATAATAAACTTCACTACATACATCAATATCTTCATAATCATTTAAATCGATTAAAATAACATTATCGTTATTTCTCTTCATCATTTCTTTTAAAAGATCTGGTGCTGTAGTACTTACCATATTAGGATCATTAAAGTATAAGAAGTCTACTCTATTTACTTCAAGAGCACTAACACTCATTCTTTTATCTAATTCTTTTTTAATCATATAGATTAATGATGTTGCACCTGCATGCATAGTAACATCTTTAAATCCAATTATTCTAAGTTTACCATTATTAGCAGGTTCAGAGTAAGTTCTCTCTTCTCTTCTTTCTTCTTGTCTTTGAACTTCTTTTTCTTGCTCTCTTTCAATATGAACAACTTCTGGTTCATTTTGAACAGGAGCAGGCGGTAATTCATCTATTCCTTGAACTTCAACAGCATCCTTATACGTATGAGGATGAACCATTAAATATTTAACACCATCTGGATTTTTAGTAAAATTATAAATACCCATAGATACTAATTTAGAAGTAAAATCCTTACTATTTGTTTCAGGACTATCATCAAGTAATAAAACTACATTATCCATATTAAAGTTCATTGCTAACTTTTGTAAATTATCAGTATTTTGATAATCACGAATAGCAGTAATATCAATTATCATCTTATCGTGATAAAAATTAGCAAAAGCATCAATTATCTCATCAACATTATAGACACCTTCAAGGGTTTTCATTGTTTCAATTTTTAAACCGGTTAAAAGTTCTCTATATTTGTTATAAATCATTACGTTCATAAATTAACACGCTCCCTCGGCATTACAAGTACATGGAAATCCACCAATATCCTCGTATATAGTTGTAGTCTCACCAGTAATTGGTATAGTCATATAAGCACCAATAATTGGTATTTCTAAAAATATATATGACGTAACCTTGTAATATGTTTTAGTATCTTTCAATCCACTAACAGGACAATACTTAATAATACAAACGCCATCCACTTTATTTTGTATAGGACAATCCATATTATCCATTTTTGTATTATCATAACCAACTTGAGTAACTAAATAATGTATTCTACCTTCAGTAGTCTGCCTTAACGTTTGATAATCAGCATTTTCAAGAGGTACTGTAGTCGAATCATGCACTGAATAACCCTTCATTGTTTCTATATAATTAATTACTTCATTTTTAACATTAAATGCCTTGGTATAACTTACAGAATAAGTTAAAAAAGCAGAAAACAAAAATATAAAAACAATTACAATTCCAAATAACCAAGCCCCACCAATCGATTCTCTCATAGTATTCTATTACTCCTTTTTCACTTATTCCTATCTAAATATTTGAATATTTAAAAAAAACTATAAACTATAATCACTATAGTTTATAGTTTTATATATTAATGAGTAGTACAATTCTCTTCGCATGGGTCTCCATCTGATAATGATTTAGCTTGTAATCCGTCAACATTAACATTACCTGACCTAGGTGGGCAACAACACCAATCCTTAACTGTTGCTTGTGAATCATTTTGTAAAACTTCCATCTCTTTAGCTGTATATCCTGCTCCATAAGCAGTTCTACATGAGTTTGTAGCTAAAGTTCTTTGAACTAATGGCCAAACTAGAAAGTAGAAAACAGCTCCGATAGCAGCGATTGCAACAAGTGTAATAACTGTCATATTTAATTCACCAGTAGCTTCTTTCATATTTTAAAATTCCTCCTTTATTTTCTAATTTAATTATATAACATTAATTTTCTTTATTCAATAGGTTTTACTATACTCCTGTAAACATTTGTAAAAGTGAGAATAAGATAATTGCCATAACTCCAGCACCCGTTGCCATAAGCATAGACATTGTCTTTTTTTCCATTTTATCAAGTCTTTCTTTATATTTAGTATCTCTTGATTTTGCTTGTAAGTTAGATATTGTCCTAGAGAATACAATTAATTGTTCTTGCTTTCTTTCTTGACTACCAAGAGAAAGTCTGTATAAAAGTCTCATCATTCTCATTGAGTCTCTAACAGGATAACGTCTTGCAAATGCCATATATGGTTCAATTGTAGAGTCGCCTGCATCAATAGCAGCTATTAATTCACGAAGACCAGGTTTAAACATTTCTGGTGCCTCATCTAAACTTCTTGTAATTGCTACAGGAACAGTATAGTGTTGAATTAATATCTCTAAACTTTTTAAATAATATGGTAATTTTAGGTTTATTTCATGTAGATGAACTTTATAGAATCTTTTAAGTTTACTATAATCATCTTTAAACATTAAATAAGTAATTCCAAATACTATAACAAGTTTTACAGCAAAGTTTAAACTAGTTAAACTTGTAATTGCAACAACAAGTCCAATTATGAATGTTACAATTGCTGTTTTTACTCTTTTTTGATATTTGTCATTTGGATCAACTTTATCTCCATATCTACTAATAACATAGAAATCATAATCATCTTCTTTTAATTTATCAAATACAACATTATTATCTTCTACAAATTTAGTAAAACTAAATGCTCCGATATAATTAAATAATAAGACTAATATAACTCCTACTACTAATATTTCAAATCCCGTAAACATTATTCAGCCCCCACATCTTCATGGTAATATTTAATACCAGACACAAGGAAGAATGTATTAATAAGTATTACTGCATGTAGTAATAATACAACATACCATTCTTCTAGAAGTTTTAAATAACTTGCATTTCCTAAAAGTAATTGTACTAATAAAACTAAGAAATATAGTGCTATACCGAATGATACAAATTGTTTAAAGAAGTTTGTTCTATCAATTCTATCTCTATATACACTTTCAACAAGCATATCTATGTCTTGAAGCATTCCTTCTAAAGCTTCACCAGAGTCTTTAGAACCTTCTTTTGTAATTTGAACAAATAATTGATGCATGTTCTTAATAACATAGTAATCATATTTTTCATTCATAAATCTTATTGCTTCATCAATAGTACCATTATCATAAGACATTTGAATCATTTCTTTAATATCACTTAGTATTGGATCTTCAAGAACTCCTGAATCTCTAACACCTTCTAATGATTTAACAAATGATTGAGTTGTATTGTATTCCATAATAACATTTGTAGTATAAATTTGAATTTGCTCGAATATAAATTCACTATATGCTTTTTTACATCTCATATAAGCAAGATATGGTACAAAAGCTATAGCAGCAAGAGCATAAATAATACTCCAAATGATACTATAGAAATAAAGATATGCAACAAAAGCAGCTACAGTTCCATATAATACTACTTGAACAACATATTGTCTTGAAGTATATTCTTGGCCTAACTCACGAGCTTTTTCTTGAACTACTTTGAATGAATACGGTGCATATTTATCATATGTATTTCCAATAGTTCTGACAATAAACTTATATGAGTTATTTCCAGTATTCTTTCTGTATACATAAACAAACAATAATATTGCCGCGATTATGAATATCTCAATATACATTACTTACACCTCCTATATTTCCATAAATTCTAAATTACCTGTTTGTACATTATTAACTTGTTTTTCTTGAGGAGTTACCTCAATATTTGCAATTGGTGGTTGTACTTGAGTTTTAACCTCTTCTTTAGGTTCTTCTACTGGTTTTGCTTCAGCAATTTCTTGATTAGCAACATTTTCTGCTGGTTTAACATCAGCTGTATTTTGTGTGCTACCCTCTTCAGTAGTTTCAACAACTGTTTCACCTATTGGAATGAATGGGTCTTCCCTCATAACAACACCTTGAGAAGCAAGATAATCTATTAAGTGACTAGTTGGGTTATTATATGTTTCATTTCCAGCTAAGTCTCTTTGATAAATAATATTAACTTTTGCTTCATTTGCTTCATCATCAACATAGAACTCAACAACTTGAGTAATTTCTCTTTGAAATCTGTTATATTGTTTTGAAAAGAAACCTTTAACGTGAATTCCAAGTTGAATATATCTATGCATACCTTTAACGAATTGATCAATATCTTGACTTGATTCAAGTAGTGAGTAAAGACGCATAGGAATACTTGATGCTTTATCTGAGTGGATTGTTGATAAGATGTTATGCCCAGAAGAAATAGAGTTTCTAACGGCCATAACAGCTTCTGCAGAACGAACCTCTGATAGTAAAATCCATCTTGGGTTTTGACGCATGCAGGCTACCAAAACATCAGAATAAGAAGCAATATTATTTGTTTTCATTGCTACTATATCACGTGTTGGATATATTTTATCTAAGTGAAGTTCTAATGTATCCTCAATAGTAATGATTTTTTCATCTTCTTTGATATGACTTGCAAGATACTTAATAAGCTCTGTTTTACCTGAACCAGTTTCTCCACTAACAAGTATGTTGCAGTGTCCACCAACACATTCGATTAAGAAATCATGTAATTTTAATGATACATAATCATCTTCAATTAATTTTTCTTTTTTAAGTCTAATTTTAGCAGGTGTTTTTCTTATTAGAACAGCAATTCCATTTGTTGCGATTGAATCATGAACAAAGTTAAGACGTAACTCAGCAGATTCAGCATCCAAAAGTGGATGGGCCATATTAAATGTTTTACCCATAACATTTGAACATTGGAATGCTAGTTTCTCCATTACTTCATTTGTAAGTCCATCAATATGAACTTGATAAACACCTTTTGAAAGGGTTTTAACCCACAATTGTCCACCATTAGAATAAGAGATATCTGTGATATCATCATCATCTAATAATGGTTGAAGTAAACCGAAATCAATTTGTGAAAAAACAATTGCGTCCATTTTTATCCCTTTCTTTATTCTTTTTTATTCTTTTAATCTGTTACTTTAATATTTCCTTTACTTGGTTGAGCATCATCTGTTGATTCTTTTGAACGAGCAAATACATAACTTTCAATATATGCTGATTCAATTTCAGTTGTGGCTTCAATTCCCTTAGAACTAGCTCCGCTAGGAACTGCTAGAATTGTACCAAATACTTCTTGTGCTCTATTTAAAAACAAGAATTTTTCGTTTTCAACAGCAAATATCAACGCAGCTGCAGATTCTTGTTCTGCACTACGCCTAAAGATATGGTTTCCATTACCATCTTTAACTGCTAAAACTTGAATGCTTTTAATAAGTGGTCCAATAAAGTATTTACCGTTTTGATCTCTTCCAGAAACATATAAGTCAATTACATCACCTGGATAAATAGCATTACCATAAGGATTACTATTAGCATCAAGTTTCAAACTATACATTGTATAACCATCTTTAATATCAGCCCAAGGAGAATCTGGCATCTTATCCCAAGTTGTAACTGCACTTCTATAAAATAAACTTCCTTCTGGAATAAATGTATTATAGTTAACATATTTAGCAGGAACATTTTCTCCTCCTAATAATTCACTAGTATTTGTAATAACATTACTTGTAAGCATTGATGAAGCTACTTTTTTTGTTTCAAAACAACTCTCATCAATTAATTGTCTAGCTTCTAGTCTCTTCTTAGCAACTGGAACACTAACAGCATTTATTGCTTTATCTACTCTATATCTATATGCAAATATCAATATTGCAAAGCAAGCAATTAAGGCAACAATTGTAACTATTTGTTTATTTTTAAATATTTTTCCAAAAAAGCCCATTATTTATTACCTCCTTTTTTACTATTAGGATTAACAATACTATCATCAACGGATCTATCAAGAACAAACTGTTTAAACTCAGTTCCCACAATTTTCATTTGTTTATTTTCTGCATTTTTAGAATAAGATGCATTTCTTTGAACTGGAAACAACGTAATTTGTCCAACTCCATATACCTTATTAAATAATGTGAAATAATCTTCATCTAAGTTAAATGCTAATTTTGCTGGTGTTCTAGGAGTACCATTTGTTTCAAATACACTTCTATTAGAGGAATCAAGTACATCAAGTACTCTAATACCTTCAATAAACTTACCTATCCAAATCTTACCACCATTAGTAGTTTTATAATAAATATCGATGTAATTGCCAGGATAAATTGAATTCCCATACGTTGACTCCATAGATACGGTTAAATAATAGATTCTTTGATTATCCTCGATTTTTTCAAATGCACTTTTTGGAAGTTCATCCCATGGTACAACTGTAGAATTGTAAAACATACTTCCTTCTGGTATAACAGCATCTGGTCTTACATATTTTCCTACTATATTTCCTGTAGTAGTTATAACATCTTTTGTTACTACTCCTCCAGGAACCTTCTTAATTGAAACCATTTCACTTGTTATTTCTGTCCATGGTCCAATCTCATTAACTGCATAAGGTACATTTACTGGTTCTGTGCTTTTCTTAATCCTATAATTGTATGCAAAATAAATTACACCAACAGATGCAAGTAAAGCTAGAATAGTAACTGTATTTTTGTTTTGTAAAAAACGTTTAATAGACATTACAATATTTCCCATTTTATTCCTCCTTGAGACTCCTACTCTATTCTAATTAATTATATCACAATTTCTTTTTACTTTTCAACCAAATAATAATCAAAAATAAAAAATCCCTTAATAGGGATTTTATTAACTACTAATTACCATTTCTTGTTTCAAGAATTCCTGTAATATAAGTATCTATTTCTAGATCAAGCATAGTATCTTTAACAACTTGTTCACCACTAGTAGTACTAATTTTTACAGTTGCTTTTGGTGGATATTCATGAATATCATAGAAATCTAATTGATAAGTATTATCTGGTGATACACTTTCTGCAAATCTACGTGTGAAAACAGCAACAAATTTTTCTTTTGACATTACTAATTTTCCACTTGCACCATAAGATCCATAATCAATTGCATCAACCATAGATGCCTTGATTATTTCTCTACTTAGATAATAATCTTGTTCATTTCTTGATGTAAACCTTTGCACCAATAATATAACAGCTATAATTATAATTCCTAAAGATATAATTAAATATCCCCACATTGACTCTTTCATATACTTAATCCTTTCAACTATTTTTAATTTCTAATAATATTATATCAAATAAATTATTAATTTTAAATACCATGTTTAATTTTTCTAAATTTAGCATTATAAATTGTTGAACTAACAAAGAATGTTACAACTGCAAGTAATATTTTAATACCCCATTCTTCAATAAATGCTTTTATTTTCTTAAATAAACTATTGTCCTCTTCTACTTCTTCCTTTGGATGAAATTGATATCTTCCATCATCATAATTATGTTTAGCTTCTTGAACTATTTTTAAAGTAACTTTAGATGTTGTGAATTGAGCAGAACATTCCGCAATTTTTGTGCCATATCCTCTACATTCAGCTTCACCATAATATTGATTAAAATATGGCAATTTTAGATTTATTTGTTTTATTTGAGAACATCCGTCATTAGCATAAATATCAATAGTAACATTTGTACCTTCAGGAATATTATCTATTGTTACTTTGTTTTCATTATCTGGATTGTATGTTCTTTTAGAATAATTAATATACATACCGTCAAAAATGTTATAAATTATGATGCTAAAAGAAGAATTACTTTTACTATAATTCCTATCATATGTAATATTAGGTGCTAAATCCAAATACTCTTCATGTGCTACTCTATCGCACTCCTTAGCACTAATAAATAGTGGAAATAACAAAATTAATAATAATATCTTTTTATTGATTTTCTTCTTCATTTGCTTCTTCCTTTAATAACACTGCATGTACTACAAGCCTCTTGTTATTAGAACCTATACAAGTAGATAAAGTTAATATCTTATCATCTTCACCTACTTCAACATTATTTTTATATGTACTTCTTCCTCTAATCATTTTAATAAAATCAAGTTTATCTTCACTAGAATCAAAGTTAATTCTTAAATAATCAGTCGTATAATCTACTTTATAAATTGAGAATATCTTGAAGTGATGTGTACCATCTTCTTTATCAAGAGTAATAATTAAATTATCCTCATTTTTTCTCCATGAAGCATTTAATGTTTTCTTTAATGTTCCAAACATCATACCGTTTAACATAGAGTGACCATAAATAATATTATTATCATCAAAAGTCTTGGTATTGTTTCTATAATCAAAGAATATCCATCCAATACTTGTCTTTCTTTCATAAATATCATGAGATAAATAATAACTATTATCATCAGTTTGAACTACAGGATAAGAAATATTAGTATTCTTAACAACTAAATATCCTTTAGTATCACTATTTATCTTCTTTAATGCAGGTAAAGAATTAGTAAGTGCATATTTATCTTTTTTTTGCTCAGAAGTTTGTTGTGGTGCAGGAGCTACATCTTGATCAGGCAATTCTTCAGTATATTCATACTGTTCGTCTTCGTCTTCAGTTCCCGCGGAACTAGCGTCCCCTAATAGCCTAGTCTTTAATTGATCAACACTCAATTTTTCTATATAATCATAAGATTTAACAATTACTAAACAAACAATGCATACATATACACATAATACAGATATAAGTTTTAAATTATTGTATGTTAATTGTTTAAACAAATTATTTTTTAAGAATTGATTAGCATATATAATTCTAAACTCACAAGTATATTCTTGTTTACATTTTTCGCTTAATTTCTTTAACCATTCAAAGTTGCTAGTGATAAAGTCACCTTTATCGTATCCTTGATGTAAGAAAATAACTACATTTCTTGATTCATCATGCTTAACAAGATCAACAATTCCTTCGATTAATTCTTTAGAATATGTATAAATATGAATTGCTCTTAAATTATAATTAATCTTCAAAAACTCAGCTAAATCATTTATTAAACCTGGATACTCATTTTTAATCTTAATAACATTCTTATAATATAATGTATCATTGTCAATTGCATCTTGGCAAAGCAAAAATTCAGAAGAAATTTCTTTTAGTGAAGAAGTAATAATATTAACTCCCTTACTTTCAAATTCTCCCCTAATACCTTTAGGCATATAATAACAATATATATTCTTTAAATTGTTAGTTTCTAAAAATAATTTGTAATCTTGTAAACTCAATGTTGATAAAAAGTTTAATACTAAATTTTCGATTTTTAATCTTTCAATTAAATAAGAAATATATTTAAAAGTAAGCAATCTCTCTACTCTAATAGTTTGTATATTATTATTATATTTTTCAATCAACATTTGTACTATCTTTTTTTCATGCTTTTTATAATGTTTTAAGCCATAATAAAGAGAGTCTTTATAAAAACTATTCTTGTTTAAAAAGACTTTTTCTTCTTCCCCAATAGTTCTATAATTAAAGACTAATGTATCACCTGTTATTGTTAATACAACATATTCTTTCATTTACTCTCCCTAGCCTACAATATAATGATACCATAATTTAAAATAAAAAAAAATATGAAACTATTCAATTTCATATTTTGAAAGTAAAGCGTCTAATGATTTATATCCAATTAATTCCTTACTGCTATCGATAACTTCAATGCATTGTCCATCTTTAATATAAATAAACATTGGTGCTTTATTAATGTCAACAGCAAGACCAGGAATTTTATTTCTAAGTATATTTAAATACTCATCATTTTCCATATATTCTGTTACATTTAAATAGATTATTTTATCGTTTAATCCCTTTTTCTCTATTTCTTTATATAATTTTCTTTCCATTAGATTAACTTTTGCATTTTTGTTATAACTTATAAATAGTATTGAATCAGTTGCCTCATTAACAGCATATTCAAGATCATCAATATTTATTTGATTAATTGTTTGACTAGCAAATACACTATTATCAGTTTTAGAGGCTTCATAATTTAAATAAAATGATCTAACATAAAACGTAAAAGCAACAACTAAAATTGACACAACAAATACAATAACATAGTTTTTCTTTGGAATAGTTTTTAATTCTTCTTTTCCTTTTTTCATATTCTCACCCTTACATAATAATTTTATCACAAATTGATACAAATAAAAAGAAAGATTTAAAATCTTTCTTTATTAATATGCTGTAAATTCTCCAAATTCATCTTTAGCATATCTAGTATCATTTCCTCTTAGGATTTTAAGGAAACTACTTGTACAATTAACATATATTTCAGCTCCGTCAACTGTCTTCTTTTCACAATCACCAATTTCCTCATTTAAATATGATTTGTTAGCTTTATTATATTCCTTGATTGCTTTAATTTGAACTGGATTCATTTTAATACTATATTGTAATAACTCAGTATTCTTACCTACTAGTTTATAAGCATTATTCTCAATTTGTTCAATTACTTCTTTTCCATGATCTGTATTCCAGTTGTCTGCAACTTTGTCGCCTGGGAATATCTTCTCTGGATCAACTTTTCTATAATTTGTACAAATATCGAAACTTGCTTTATCTTCTATGTTATAACATGGAGCAACTGTTGGTTCAACATTAATAGAACAATTAAATTGATTGTCACCTTCAATTAATGATTTATATTGATCATTATTAATTCTATGGAAAGATGAAACACTAATTGTTTGAGTTAAATCACAGCTATTACCTTTACATGTATTATATGCATATTTATCAAGTGGATAAGTATAAATTGGAACTTCATATAATCCAGGATTATCATGACCTTTAATTACATTTCCAGTACCTGGTAAAATTTGATATTTATCATTATTATAGAAGTTTGATTCTGTAGTTACTTCAAATAATGCATATCTATTTGTTGGTAATATATATCCGTGTACTGGTTCAGATGTTTCACGATTTGTATTTGTAAACTTACTATAATTATAAGTGCTTGCGTCATGATCTGAATTATACTCAAGACAATCAAGTCCAGTACAATACTTAACATTTGTTAATCCAAAACTTGTATTATCATTATTAAATACAACGCTTGTCTTTATTGCATTTTCTCCAACACCAACAGTACCAGTTATAGTTCCTTCTTTACCATTTTCGTAATTAGCTATCTTAGATCCACCTTGATAAGTAACTATATCTTTAAATAGATTCATATTACTATAACCATAATTATTAGTAGAACTATATGTAGTTTTAACTTTATTAAATACATTAGGTACTACATTATTTGATGGAACTGTAAGTCCACGTCTGCTAAATACAGCAGGTGCATATAAGTTACAATTGTATAAATCATATGCGATTTGATTTAAGTTTTCTGTTCTTGTAACTCTACCTGTATCTTTTCTAGCTATAATTTCCATTAAATTGCTTAATCTTGGATTTGCCAATAATGCTTCATTTTCTTCATCAGTTAAACCATAAATTGTTTTCCAATTAACATTTTTAGGCAAATTATCGTGATATATATCAGAAACACAACTACGTTTTTGTTTAACTACAGCAGTAAATTTATAATCGGTTGTATAAGTACTAGCATTTTCTCTTACATCGTATATAAATCCTTTTCCAGCAGGAGTACCATCTAATTTATAACCACCAAGAGTATATTCAACTTGGTCGCTACAGTAGATTCTACAGAAGTTAGTATTAACTCCAAAGTATTCACTATAGTCAAATGCAAACTTGCTTCCTTCTGATGTAAGATTTACAATACATGCAAGTGATGGATCAGCAATTGTTTTTTGATAATATCCGTCTCTAGCACTTGCAGTCTTATCACAGACATTTTTATCAATAATATAATTATTTCCAGTTACTCTTATTTTTGGATCATCACATCCATGTTCACAAACATATACTGGATAAGCACTAATTTTAGGGTCTTCCATTGTTTCGTAAGTTCCAGGAATTTCTTCAGTTGAGTAAATATACATTTCTTGTTGATTTGTAGTGTCTCCACATGAAACAAGTCTCTTTATACTTCTTGAACTCTTTGGAGGAGTAACTCTAGCATATACTTCAACTAATTCTTTTCCATAAATATCTTTTCTACATATTGCATCAACTAATTTGAAACTAACATCAACTCTACATCCAAAACTCTTATCACATACATCAGGTCTTTGAGTTATTTCAAATTCTTCGTTTGTTCTAGTATTAATCCATTTTTCAACTATTTCTTTTGAACAGAATGGCTCAATATATTCTTTACGTTCTTGATAAATTGGATCACTCTCATCACATTTAATTGTTTGATATTCACCAAAAGCTGGTTCCAAATCCTCTTCTCTATATTCAATAATATACCAAGTTCCATCAGCAGGAATTTCCTGATTATCAGTAATTCTAATACTTGTTGGTTGAGGTTCAACAACTGTTTCTTCTTCAACATCTTCATATAATGAATCTAAATGAGATATCATGTATTTGTTTCCTATTAAAGTATTAAAGAATAATTCAAATGCTATTCTATAAGTTGAACCATCTCCACAAGGAACTCCTATTAAATTCAAATCGCAAGATATCTTTTCAAATGTTTCTCCTGTGAATGAATCTCTATCTTTTTCAGGATTTGCAATATAATCTGGTAAATAACCTTTTTCATCACTTATTTTATAAGCAACATCTGCAAATTTCTCTTTTGCAGTTTCCATAATATATTTATGAGTAAGAGCATAAACATTATCTCTATTACCATCTTCGTCTTTCATATACCAAACAGTAGTATCACAAGAATTACCATCACTACTTATTAGGTTAGCAACACCTGTTTTTGTTTCATCAAATCCACTCCTGTTTGTACGATAAGACCAAAGTCTTAAAGCCAAGTTAATAGCTTGTTTACTAATTTTTGTTGTTTTATTGTGGTAAGCAGCTTCTATTAAAATATTTGCGTAACCACATTGTGCAGTGCTATAACTATTAGCACATTCTCTTACATTAAATCTATAATCATAACTATAGTTATTTCCTTTCTCTTTAGCAGGGAAACCATCAGTTGGGTTAACACAATATGCATCAATATCATCCATACTGAATGATGGTGTACAAGTATTAACACCTACTGTTTTTGAAACACATTTATATATAGGACAGTGAAGTCCAAATTCATAAGTACTAGTGCTGTTATATGCAGAAGGTGCATGGCAACTATTAATATCACAGTTTCTAGATACTCCTTTAGCTGCATCCGCAAGACAAGCTTTCTTAATTGCTGTCTTTATTGAATCTGCAGTAGCACCGCTTGATGCTTCAGCTTTATATTCAAATGAAACTTTTCTAGTACACATATTACTTGAGTTTGGGCCAGAATATCCAGCAGAACTATCACATGTTTTCCATGAACCTGAACATGTTCCTTTTCCTTCCTCTTCTTCACTAGCAGTCCAAGAACAATGACTACTATGATTCTTACATGAAGTTTCATCATCATATAATGATGAACAATAATTAGTTGTAGCAGCTTTTGTTTCTACTAAACCATCGCATTGTGAATAAACATATACTTTTCTTTTTGAACTACTACACATTGGAACTTGTGCTTCATATGTATAAACAGATTTAGCATCAGGAGTTTCTCTTGTATAGTATTTATCAAGCAAGTAAAGACCTGCATTATATGCATCTTCATAAGATAATCTTCTTTTTCTCCAGAAATCGCTTTCACCAGCCTCTTTTGAAGTAACCTCAACGCCTTCTTCATCAGCTATTGTCCAGTCGCATATATTCATATTGACTTTATCACCATCAGGTATAATACTATCTTCTTCAATTCTAACATCACATGTTAAATCAGCCTTAATTGTTATTATTGCGACAAAGAAACAAGCTAGAGTAAATAATATTTTCTTTATATTCTTCATATATTATCTATCCCTTTCTTGTTTTTTAAATTTTCTAATCTTAACAATATAGAATACACTAACTATTGCTAAAGGAATAATAATGTAAATACCATATTTAACCATTGTTTTTAATATTCTTGTAATAGTTGATGCTTCTTTATCACCTATCTCTTTTTTTATTGCTTTGTCAAAATCTTCATCATCCATATCTTTTGTAGCATTAGTAAATGGTTTACAAAGCTCACTATCAGAGTTTTCACATCTTCTATCTTTTAAATAATTGTTATATGGTGGAACAGTATATTCTAAAGTTTTTAACAATTCCTTAGCACATACTCCATTATCAGCTCCATAAACCTCTATAACATACTTTTCATCTTCAAAGTTTACAAAACCACCTACACCATAAACGACTTTATTTTCAGATAATTGTAATTCTTTTCCTTCAGCTGAATTATTATTTTCGTCATATACGATTATCTTAATGTCATTTCTTGGTGGTGTTACTGAAAATACATAAGCATAATGAGAAGCGCTGAAACCAGATTCTGTTACAACGTCAAATTGTACTTGTGCATTAGTAGCCCATTCATTTAGTTCTTCATTGCTACAAGCAGCATAAACTCTACTAAAAGCAAGAAAAACAATTGAAATTAATAAAAGTTTTTTGATTTTTTTCATACCTTCACCTACTATCTATTAATTATTTTATCAAATTTATATTCAATATTCAATTGGTTTTAAATGAAAAAGAAAGATTTTTAATAATCTTTCTATTCATTATTTTTTATTGTATCTAGGTTAAGCTGTGGTCTTAAATAATTATCTACTTCAAATCCAAATAAACCATCTAGTTTCTTAGTTCTAATGTCATGTAATAATTTACTCTCACAGTTCAAGTACACTGAAGGATTTGAACTAAGTGGCTTATCAGTCTTACATGTACTTTCAATTATAGGCTCATTATTATAAGGCACTGCCTCTTTATTGTATTTCTTCAAAGCATTAATTTGAGCAGGATTTAATGTAATCCTATAATCTAATAATGTATCATCTTTTCCAATTAACTTATTTGAAGTTTGTTCAATAAATTCAATAGCTTTTTTTGCCTCAGCTGTTTGCCAGTTTTCTGGTACAGTATAAGATCTTACCTCTTCTGGGAATATATCTTTTGCATCAACTGACTCATAGAATGTACATTTTGCCACTTCAAGTGGATCATTTAAAGACTGACAAGTTTCAATATCAGGTTTTTTAACATCAACATAACATTGGAATTTCCTTAATTCTTTTACTGAATTAGTAAATACATCAGCAGTATTATTTCTAAAGAATGTTGCCATTGAAGATAATGATTGAGTAACATTACATCTTGTAGTATCCTTGTTATATTTGAAACAAGGATAAGATTCAGAAATTCTATTTGATGGTGATTTCATATTGTAAGCATAATAACTAATTGGGAATGAATACTCAGGTAAATCCATATATTTTTTACCTGCTGTCTTTAAAATTACATTTCCAGTTAATGGTGCTATTTGATATCTAGATTTGTTATAGAAACCTACCTCAGTCGATATGTCAAAATATGCATAATCATTAATAGGAAGTTGAATTGTATATGTGACATCATCCTCATGGTATCCAATATTTACATTTCTAATTACAAAAGCACCAGTTCTATTAGCTTTATTACTATTACCATATACATACTCTTCTTTAGCAATATCAAGTATTTCAGCATATGTCTTACCAGTTTTATTATATGATTGACTATAATTGAAACAATTAGTACCACTACAATAATAAACATCTTTTCCATCTCCAATGAATGATGTATACATTGTTGTGTTTGTATTAAATTCAGCTTTATTACCTTGTGTTTTTGCGCCAAATGAATACTCTAAAGGTGCGTGAACCATACAGGTATTTTTTCCAGTTGATTCATCAATACTACAATTAGCGTTTGTATCCAATATGTATAATCCATATGAGTTAGAAGAACCGTATTCAACATCTATATACTTTCTAACATTTCCATATTCATTATTTGAAGGTTTTCTAATTGGTTCATTTACCTCTCTATTTCCTTCTTTAACCTTCATAACAAATTGATTCTCTTTATACAAATTGCAATTCATTAAATCATATATTATTTGATTTAGAACTTCACCTCTGCTATTTTCACCATCATCTTTTTCTCTAGTTCCAAACGCATTAACAAAATTATATCCTTTAACTTTTTTTAGAAGTGCACTAAATAGATTAGTCCAGTTTGCATTATCAGCAAGTGCTCCTCTAGCTATTTCATCTGCAAGTAACAAATTCCTTGCGTCTTTTGCACTTATATTTTTTCTATCTGCAAGTCTATTAATATCACTATTAGAGATAATTGGTGCTTTCAAACCATATATTCTTCTTAAATTTTGAATTGAATCAGAAGGTATAGGTTTAGAATAATAAATTTCTGAAACACAAGTTCTTTTTTCTTTAATAATTGAACTAAATAATTTATCGCTATGCTCAAATCCACTTCCAGAAACCTTAATATTATATTTAAAGAATCTACCACTATTGTTATTAGTATCAGAATTTTGTTTAACTTTATCTGCTATATAATAATCAACTTCATCACTACAATAAATTCTACATAAATCTCTATTAACGTGGAATTTTTCGCTGTATTCATACATAGCTTTATCTCCATCATTTTTTAAATTTACTATACATCTTAAAGATGGATCTTTAACATATGAATCAAAAGTTTTATCAAAGTTATTATCATCATTACTACATGTATTATTAATACTTGAAATAACGTCAGCTCTTGGGCAATGTTCGTCATTTTCACAATAAACGCCCATAATAGTAAATGTTTTTTCTCCTGGATTTTTTATAATATTTAAGTTTGTTTTCCATCCAGTATCAGTTGAAGTATCATCTTCATCATAATCAAAGTAAGCAAACATATTTTGATTATCTGTACTTCCACAAGCAACAAACTTTTTAACAGAATCTACTCTTCTAGATTTTTCATATTTAACAACAACATGAGTTGGCACTCTTTCCTCTCTATCAACAGTACATAATGCCTCAGTAAGTTTTGTTTCAGAATAGCATCCAAAACTCTTTTGACACTCTTCAACTCTAAGTGATTCAATCTTCTCACCCATTTTATTATAAAAGTCTATTTGAGTTTTGCAGAAAGGAGCAATATCTTCTTTAAATTTTTTAAATATAGGATCGCTTTCATCGCATTTTATTCTTTCTTGATTTGTCTTTCTAAATACTTCTTCAAAATCATATGATTTATATCTTACAATCGCAATATTCTTAGAATTTGAAGTAGAATAATCAAAATAATAAGGTTCATTATCAGCATCAAAACCAGATAATTCAGTTAAGTGCTCTTGCATTTTTTTGTTACCAGTAATTGTGTTAAACAATAGTGCTGTTGCTCTTTGGAATGTTTTTCCAGAAGAGACTTCAGAATTTTTGCCTCTACATGCTACAGCATATTTTTCTGAATTTTTACTGTCATTATATTCTTTCATTATTATATCTAGTATATTTTCAGTATCAGTGCCTTCGGTATCATAAAATGTTTCACGATCAGGGCAAACAACATCAAAATCATATGTACTATCTACACTAAAGCTTAAATTACCTTCAGTTATTTTTTCAAATATATCATTAAAGAAATATTTCATTACATAATTATATGTTTGTTTATATACATTATATATTTTGTTATCTCTAGCCATATAATAAACACTAGTTTGACAGTCTGAATTTTTTCTATTTGAAAGTCCAGTTCCGCTATTAAACCCGGCTCTTCCAGTATGAGCTCCCCACAATCTCATGGCAAGTTCAATAGAATCGCTTATATCAGAACCCGGATGTTTACTTTCATAATAGTTTCCTTCAATTAATATATTGGCGTACCCACAATCAACTGTACTAAAACTACTATCACATTCAGCTACATTGAATTTAGGATCAGGTTTATAATCCTCATACTCAGAAGCAGTGCTTGAGAATGGATTACTTGGATTAACACAATATGCTTTATCATTTCCAATTGTAAATTCCGGAGTACAAGTATGAATTTCTTCATCCCAAACATCACATTTGTAAGCAGGACAATAAAAAGTAAAGTTTGCAGAACCACCATAACTTTCACACTTATACTTTGAATCCTTACATATTCTTACACAACCACCACGTCCTAATTCAATATTGCCATCATCAAGAAGTACAACATATCTTGGATTACAAGTTGTTCTACATGCTTTGCCTTCATAGTCACTATTACATTTTGCAACATTTCTTTTAATTACAGCCTCTACATCTCTACTAACTTCATATCTTTGTCGCTCTTTTTCTGCTTTATGAGCTTCAGTTGTTATTTTCTTGCAACCAATGGGATTGTTCTCTTCATCATATGCAAAATAATAATTATCATCATAACAATCGTTGTATTCAAGATCTGCTCCATCTTTGATAGTTTTATATTTGTAACATCTATGAGGGTCTTCGCCCTTATCTTTATCTCCTATTGTAAAGCCTGTTTCCTTACAATAGTATTTCTTTATAACATCATAATCTGTAGTTTTTCCGCTATAACATGTTTTAGTACCATAATACTTACCCCAATGGTCTTTATTAGGATAACTTTTTAAATCAAGCTCACTTTCACATTTACCATCAGCAAAAGCAATTGTAGAAATTTTAGAAGGAGTCAAAGGATTTTCTGGATCATCAAGAACCTTAAGAGGTTTCCACAAACATTTATATGTGGTATCCTTAATACATGTTTCTTTTTTGTTATATGAAGAACAAGGATCACTTTTTAATTCTTTACTGTAATCCCAACATGTATATGCTGTCTTAGGGTCATCTTTTTCTCCATATTCTTTATCTGCAGCATATGAAATTGCATATGTTAATTCCATATTAATATATGCCATTTTATCTGTACATCTAGGAACGGTTCTAGCTACTGTTGTTTTACCATCGACTGTTCTATAAAATCTACGAATTAATTCTTCACCAATTGCCCTAGCATCAGGATAATTACCTGCTTGGTCTATTGGTATATAGTGATCGAATTTATAATTACCACATACAGGTATAACTGTCTTCCATCCAGTAGAAGAAGCCATAGTTACTTCTCTTATTTTCATAGAACCTTCGCATTTTAAATCAGCATATACTGTTGATTTATATGCAAATACAAAAATAAATAATAAAAATACTGATATATATTTAATTATTTTTTTCATCTTTCTACCTTCATATAATATTTTACCAAATAAATCTACATATTGCTATAAAAAATGAATAAAAAATTATATAATATTAGTGAGGTATAACTATGACAAATCCATTTGAAAAGGAAATTAACTATATTAAGAACGAAAGAATTAAAAATAGTCTAATTACTATGATTAATAAACTTCCTGATTATTTCTATGAAGTACCAGCTAGTAGTACAGGTAAATATCATCCAGAATATGCAACGGGCAATGGTGGTTTATTAAGGCATACAAAAGCTGCAACTAGAATTGCTAAAGAATTACTTGATAATCCTTCTCTTAATAATTTTACTAGTGATGAAAAAGATTTGATAATTATGGCTATAATCCTTCATGATGGGTTAAAAAGTGGCCTAAAAAAAAGTGAATATACTCTCTTTGAACACCCAATTTTAATGAGTGATTATATTAAAGAATCAGAAAACGATTTAGAATTAACTCATGATGAAGTATTATTTGTAAGCGATGCTGTTTTAACACATATGGGTCCATGGATAACTAATTATAAAGGTGAAGAAGTATTAACGCCACCAAAAACCAAATACCAGCGATTTGTTCATATGTGTGATTACTTGGCAAGCAAAAAGTTTTTAGAAGTTAAATTTGATAGTGAAAATAACATTATAAATTAAAAGAAGATGAATTAGAAAAACTCATCTTCTTCTTTTATTTCTTGAATTTCTTCTCTACCCTTTAATTTTTTAAAGTCTTCATTATCAGCAAATGTTTCTTTTACTTTTTCACTTGCTACAAAAGATTCAATATACTCTTTTATGACTTCTTTATCTTTTTTATCATTATCTATTTTCTCTTTTATTTTATCGTCCATAATTCACCTACTAATCTTGTATTTCAACAATATTCAAGTTAAGATTCTTAGCTATTTCTAATATATTATCATTTATTGGATTAACAAGTAATATGTATCCAGGTTTTAAACTAACATCAGTAATACTATCTTTGTTAACCTTAACTATAGTCTTATCATCTTCACTAATAAATCTTACAAGTCTATCTTTAGTAAGAGTATCAAACACATAAACATTTCTATCCAAATCAGAAATATTAACGCATTCAAATGTTTCAGGAGTATCACTTTCTGAGCAAAGTACTCTAAAGTTTTGACCTACTACTGTATAAATATTTAGACCATCTTTAGTATTCTTTGTAACAATGCCCTTACTTAATTGATATAATTCTTCAATTTCAAATAATGATACGATTTCATTATTAATAAGTTCTACTCTATACTTTTTAATCTTGTTAAATAATTCATTTATAGATAACACATTTCTTCTAACATTATTTTCAATTATTTTGTTAACAAATGAAAGTAACATATCAAAGTTATCAACTGAGAATAATAATTTCATCATAGTAAACAACTTAATTTCATTTTCATCAAATATATTTCTTCCATCTATATTAAGTGAAGCGAGTGCATCTATTTCATAAACATCGCATATTTGTTTAATAGTATCTACTTCAAGCCATCCGCTGCATCCCTTTTCATCATATGCTCTATTAAATAAATAATTACATAATATATTTCTATATGCAGATTTATCAGTAACATCAGATAAATCACTAACAAGTTTCTTAAATAGAATAATATTATAATTATCAAGACCTTCAAGATTATTAATCTTGCATGGGTTATTAAATGTGGACAAAAGCATTACTAAATTATCAGTTTCTTCTTCTGTTAATTCTTTTCCTTCAATATCTTGAATTATATTTTTATAATATGAGAAACTCTCTATAATTCTATATAATGTTTCTTTATTTTCACCATAAATATATATAACCATTTCATAATATTTTTTAAATAAACTATATATTTTATCCGATTTGCATATTAACAATAAATTAGAAATATTAACAAAATTGAATTGAGAAAAATCATCTAATAATTCTTTCTTTATAAATGATAACTTTTTATCAAATAATTCAAGTGAATTAATATTGTATATTTCTTTATTATTATCAATCTCACTATCATATGCTTCAGCAAGTAATTCATTTAACATTTTAATAGTTGTTTTCTTAGAATTATCAGTGACATTATCTTTATAGAATATTGAAGTTCCAATAAATAAAGATACTTTTTCAAAACTATTATTCTTAATTATATTCTTATTAAATAATACTTTGAATAAATCAAATAAACATCTATAATCTTTTGAAAAATCATACTTATCTATATTTGAAATATATTCACTATATATTTTATTAATTAATTTATAGTATTGATTATATGTTTCATCTCCATAATACGTTTTAAATACATTTAAGCATCTTGAATTACAATCAACAATTATTTTTTGTTTTTCATCATGCTCTGTTTTATCACTATAAATTGGGACAATATATGGAAGTATATAATTAACATCAATCATAATTAAAGTAATAATTTGATTAATTGTTAAATCTTGAAGCGATTTAATTATCCTTTTAGTATATTGATAACTAATATCATTGCTATTAGGATCAAATCTATAAAGTTTTCCTTTAGCATTAAGCAAACATTTACTAATAAGAATATTAACTAGTTCTTTATTAGATTTATTTTCGATATCTTCAAGAAGATTACACACTACCTCTTGGGCTTTATCTTCACTATTTTTATTAATATTAAAATTAGTATATTTTAATAAATTACTGTCATATTTTAAAACATTACTAAGAGTATCAAGTTCTAAATAATTAATCATATATGGATGGTCTTTAATATATTTGACTTGAACATCAGTATCCATTTCATATATCTTAGAAAAATCTTTATCAATAGTTTCTATTTGATTAGCAATAAACTTACCTCTTGCTTCTCCACTTAAAAATGAAATATATTGTTCTTCTTCAGCATGAAGATTTTGAACATTTTGAGGAGCATATTTAATAAATGCTGGTTTAACAGCAATTATATATTCCCATTGTCTTTCATTAAATTTAGTTTTAGTTTTAGCAAGTAGTTCTTCAGTTTGTTTTAAATCTAATTCGCTAAGAGTAGTGACTACTCTTTTTAAATCATCCATAAATAATAATGCAACATCATCTGGTTGTTTAAAATAAAGAGCAATATATTCTTTATATTCTTCATCACTCATACCTATCGCAGTAGCATTCATAAAGAATTTATTTTCACTAAACCATGATGAAATAAGTTCCTTCTTTGCTTCCTGTGAACCATATTTAAACATACTTAAATTACTATTTATTCTAGATTTTTGAAATTCAATTGGGAGAATTCTTATTAAATCAGGGTGCTCAAAAAATATGTAACTACATACGACTTCATTACTTTGGAATTCTTTACTATCTAAGAAGGCTTGTTCAATTTCTTTGTCAGACTTTTTCTTCAAAGTTTCAACAAATGAATTAGCTCTTTTTTGATTCTGTCTATATAAAAAATCGTCTATTACACCCATATGTCTCCCTCTTTTATTCTATTCATAATCATTATAGCATATAAACCATTAAAAAAGAAGAAGTATATTTTACTTCTTCGTTAAATATTTATGATTAATTGCTATTTGTTTAATACCTACTTTGTGGTTAAATGCAATAGTGCCAATTTGACCATTAACACTGATAATTACACCTTCTCCGAAGACATTATGAATGACTTTATCTCCTGCTTTAAATAAAGCATTTGAATCATTATACATGTTTGGAATAATTCTTTCATGAGTAACATTTTCTTTTGTTTGAGTTTCGTTTGTAACATTCATTAAAGATTTATCTATTTCTTTTATAAATCTACTCTCAACACAAAGTGAAGTATTACCAAATATTGTTCTTTGACGAGAACTAAGTAGATATAGTTTTGATTTAGCTCTTGTTATTCCAACATAACAAAGTCTTCTTTCTTCTTCAAGTTCACTTTCACTTTCAAAACTTCTATTATGTGGGAATATTCCTTCTTCCATACCAACTATGAAAACAACTTTAAACTCTAGCCCCTTAGCAGAATGTAGTGTCATTAAAGTAACAACATCATCAGAAGTAGAATATTGCCCTGTATCACTAACAAGCATTATATTTTCAAGGAAAGTTTCTAGGTCAAATATCCCATTATCTTCAAAGTTAAGAGCTAAACTCTTAAATTCTTCTAAGTCTTCAAGTCTTCTTTCACTTTCAATTGACTTATCAAGTTCATATTCTCTTCTAATACCTGTTTTAGTTAAAACATCTTCAATTATTTCAGTTAAGTTTAATTCTTTCGCATCCTCAATTAGTTCTAGAATAATTTTCTTCCATTCAAATTCTTTACCAGAATCAATAGCATCAAACATACTAATACCTTGATCAAATGCTTTAACTCTTAAATTATCAATTGTTTTAGCTCCTATTCCTCTTTTAGGAACATTTATTACTCTTTCTAAACTAACTGAATCATTTGGATTATATATTAAATTCAAATATGCGATTAAATCTTTAATTTCTTTTCTATCCAAATATCTGTAACTACCAATGATATTATATGGAATACTATTTGATGTACATGTTTGTTCTAAAACTCTACTTTGAGCATTAGTTCTATATAAAACAGCAAAGTCACTATATTTATATCCAAGACTAACAAGATCTTTTATTTTATTAACTACATAAGATGCCTCTTTAATTTCATCATCTACCCTTATGTAATCAATCTTTTCCCCGTCTCCACTTGAAGTCCATAGTTTTAATTTTTTACCTTCTTTATTGTTATCAATAACAGAATTTGCTGCTTTTAAGATGTTATTCGTACTTCTATAGTTTTCTTCAAGTAAAATTACACACGCATTTTTATAATCGTGTTCAAAATTAAGAATATTCCTATAATCTGCATTCCTCCAAGAATATATTGATTGATTAGCATCTCCCACTACAAATATATTGTTGTATTTCTTAGATAATAACTTACATAGTTCATATTGAATACTATTAGTATCTTGATATTCATCAACCAAAATATATTTAAATCTTTCTTGATAATGTTCCAAGATATCACTATTCTTTTTAAATAAATCAACTGGTAATAATAACAAATCATCAAAATCAACTGAATTATTTTCTTTTAATAGTTTTAAATACTTTTCATAAACTACTGCGATTATCTTATCTTCTTCTCTTAAGAACAATCTATTATATTCACTAGGCGTTACCCCATCGTTTTTAGCACTACTAATACGGTTTATAATATGTTTAATATCATAATCCTTTGGATCTAAGTCCATTTCTTTTATTATTCTTTTAATAATTGATTTAGTATCATCTTGATCTAGTATTGTAATATTTGATTTATAACCAAGAGAAAGATAATTTTCTCTTATAATTCTTAGGCCAAAAGAGTGGAATGTACCAATAAATATTGAATCTGCTAGAGATCCAAGTTTGTTTTCTACTCTACTCTTCATTTCCCTTGCTGCCTTATTAGTAAAAGTAATTGCAAGAATATTATATGGACTTACTCCATCATCTATTAACTTGATTATTCTTTCTGTTAATACTCTAGTCTTACCAGAACCTGCTCCAGCAAGTACTAAACAAGGACCTTCTTTATGATTTACTGCTTCTAATTGTTTGTCATTTAATGTCATTTCATACCTCTAGAAATAATTATAACAAAATAAAAAAAAGAATAATAGCGAACATTGTATTATTTCTTTTTTCTTTTAACTACTTTTTCAAATAAGCTCTTATCAAATAAGAATATTGATAAATTTGAAAGTACTAATATTCCATCAACTATCATTCCAACATATGACTTAATTGCAATAGCATATATTACCCAACATGTATAACCAATTATTGCTCCAAAGACAACTACTTTCTTATCCTTAGTAAGAGTATATCCATCTATTACACTAGCTAGAACTGGAAGCAAATCAATAAATGAATGACAAGTAAATATAGCAATTATTACATATATTGGAATACTTCCTAAGAATATATAATCATCTTTATCTGTTTTATAGTAACCGTAATCTCTAATAGTCTCAAACATACATACAAGTGCCCCAGCATACCCTCCCAAAAGTATATAGTGAATACAATCAAGGGTTGTTGATACAACATGAAAAGATAGTATCTTATTAGTTGTCTTTCTATAGTAACTAACTACTAATACTATCCATGCACATGCAGCAAATATTTGTGAAATTATATATACTATATTCATATCATCCCCATTATAACATAACAAAAATTACAGATTAATAATTCTATTATAATTTACACTCTTTTTTTACATAAAAAAACCTTTAGAAAACTAAAGGCATTTTATTATTTATGTTTTGGTACTTGTTGAGTGATACAGTGAATATCTCCACCGCCAAGTAATATTTCTCTTGCATAAATTGGTTCAATTTTTCTATCTGGATATAAAGCCTCTAGAGTTTCAATTGCTTTTTTATCCATAGGATCATTAAATACTGGAAGAATAATAGCTCCATTACAAGTTAAATAGTTAATGTAAGAAGCTGCCATTCTATCTCCTTCATTACGTGGAAGTGTTCCTTCTACATAATCAATTCCACCACTTTCTTCTGCAGTAATATATTGTGGACTTGGACAATATAATTTATGTATTTCAAGTTTTCTTCCTCTTGCATCAGTTTGTTTGCTTAAATAATCATAATCTTCTCTACTAATCTTGTATTGAGGATCATTCTTATCATCACACCATGCTAGTAAAACTACTCCTGGTTTTACAAAGCAACAAATATTATCAACGTGTCCATTAGTATCAACATCATTATATAATCCTTTTGGTAACCATAATACTTTTTCAACATTTAAATAATTCTTTAATGTCTTTTCAATTTGTTTTTTAGTCATGTTAGGATTTCTACCAGGAGAAAGTAATGTTTCTTCAGTAACAATACATGTTCCTTCTCCATCAACGTGGAATGATCCACCTTCACAAACAAAATCCCTGATTTGATAATAATCTACACCTTCGATTTCACTCATTTTTTGACCGATGCATTCATCAAAATCCCATGGGAAATAAATTCCATCATAGAATCCACCATATGCATTAAATCCCCAGTCTACTCCTCTCATAACTCCCTTTTTGTTAACTAAGAAAGTTGCACCAGTATCTCTACACCAAGAATCATTATTAGAAAGTTCTATTAATCTAACATTATCTGGTAACATATTTCTTGCGTTAGCATATTGCTCTCTATTAACAAGCATTGTCATTTTTTCATATTTAGCTATAGTTGATGCAACTTTAGTAAATACTTCTTGAGCAGGTTTTGCTCCATTTCTCCAGTTATCTGTTCTTTGAGGCCAAAGCATATATACACCATCTTGTGGCTCAAATTCACCTGGCATTCTAAATCCATCTTGAAGTGGTGTTGAATCTTTAATTCTTTTCATTTTAACTCCTTCTTTCTTCTTTTATTTTGGTTGTTGTTGTGTAATACAATGGATATTTCCTCCACCATATATAACTTCCTTAGAATAAACACCAACAACCTCTTTATCTGGGAAAATCTCTTTCAATTGTTTAATTGCAAGAGAGTCATTTTCATCATCAAATTGTGGAACTATAATTCCATTATTTGTTATCAAGAAATTCATATATGCTGCTACGCAATTTTCACCTTCAACTCTTGGTTGACTTCCAACTACACTATCTATTTTGAAGTTAGCACCAAGTTTAACATCAACCTTAGGCATACATAATTTATGTACTTTTAATTTCCTTCCCTTGGCATCAGTTGCATTAATTAATGTTTTATATGCATCTTGGCAAGCTTGATAATAAGGATTATCTTTATCATCAGTCCACATGCATATTACTTCTCCTGGTTTTACAAAGCAACATACATCATCAACATGTCCGTTCGTTTCATTTGGATCAATTCCATCTTTTATCCAAATGATTTTTTTTAAATTTAAATATTCTTTTAATTCATTTTCTATTTCTTGTTTACTCATATGAGGATTCCTTCCCTCAGATAATAAACACATTTCAGTTGTAATTAATGTACCTTCACCATCAACAGTAATTGAACCACCCTCTAATACAAATGGTGTTTGATAATAATGAACTCCTTCTATTTCAGCAATTTTTCTTGGAATTACATCATCTTTGTCCCAAGGAAAATATAGTCCATCTACAAGTCCACCCCATGCATTAAATCCAAAATCAACAAGCCTTATTTCACCAGTTTTATCATTCTTAACAAATATAGGACCACAATCTCTCATCCAAGCATCATTATTAGACATTTCAATTACTCTAATATTACTTGGAAGCATGTTCCTACAATTTTCAAATTGCCAAGAAGAAACGCACATTGTTACTGGAGTAAACTTTGATATTGCAACAGCAATATCTCTATATGTTTCTTGAGCAGGTTTACCACCATCTCTCCAGTTATCTGGCCTTTCTGGCCATATCATCCAAATACGTTTATGACGTTCAAACTCACCTGGCATCCTAAAGCCATCTTTTTTTGGTGTAGATTCAATTCTTTTCACTCTTTCCTCCAAATAGTATATTAAGGGATTTCATTATTTTGAAACCCCTTAATAATAATTATTTATTTTTTAATTCTAGCTACAAATATTTCTTCAAGTATAAATGATAATACTACACCAGCATATAGTGGTAAGTATTCTTTCATATAATCAATTGTGAAATCACCAAATATTGTGAATATAATACCTGCAACGATTAAGAAGAATGCGATAATTGAATATACTTTAGCAAAAGTTTCACTACCTGGCATTCTATATGGTCTTTTAGCATTTGGATCTGTTTTTCTTAATTTAATAAATGCTAAGAACATTGGAGTATAACCTACTAACAATGTGATCCAGCTTAAACAGAAGAATATACCAAACATACCACTTAAGTCTTCACTGACTTCAACGGCTACAATACCAATTATACAAATAATTGATGCAACTACACCATTGATAATAGCTGCTTTATAAGGAACACCTTCTTCATTAACTGGTGAGAATGCTTTTGGAAGACTTCCGTCATCAGCAGCATATTTAGCTACTTCATTAACACCAAATGACCAAGATGCTATATTAGCAATAAATGTATAAATAAGCATTACGCAGAATACAATTACTAATGTTCCAGATATTGCTTCTCCGAAACCAACTGATTCAAATAGCGCTCTTAATACATCTACGAATATTTCAGCTCCAGCTCCAAGCCATTCATCATTTGCTGGAAGTGCAATATTAAATCCTGTAGCAGGAAGTATATATAATATTGCCATTAAAATTCCACCAATGATTAATGCTTTTGGAATTTGTTTCTTTGGATTTTCCATATCATCTACCCAAGTACCAACAACTTCAAATCCCATGAAGTTAAATATGATAATTGAGATAAATGAAAGTGATCCTAAATCCATAGTTGGGATTAAATCACCAAATCCCTCAATTGGGTTAGCACTTACACCATTTTTAGCAAATGCATAAATACCTAAAAGTCCAATTCCAAGAAGAATTATAACTTTAAATGCAGTACCAATATTAACTATAACTTTGCTTTCACCAATTCTCTTAGTACTTAAGAAAGTAACTAACCAAACGTAAGCAAGTTGAATAATTAAAATTGCAAATACTGATAATTCTAATCCGAACATACCAGCAATTACATCAGTACAAGCAACTGCTAAAGAAGCAATCCATAATGGGAAGTTTACCCAATAGTTCCATGCAACTCTACCAGCCCACTTTGGACCGAATGCTCTTTTAACCCAATCGTACATACCACCTTCACTTGGATAAGTTGTACCAAGTTCAGCAGTAATCATACCATAAGGTACGCAAAATCCTACCAAAAGTAATATCCACCAAAAATATTGAGTATTACCGATTGCTGCGGCAGGCATAACAGATTCACATACTAGTGTTAAACAAACAGTACCTAGTATGGCATCAAACAATCTAAATTTCTTTTTCTTTTCCATTTTCTCCTACCTATTTTTCTTTAATTATTTTAAGAACTTCTTCTTCCTTACCCATTAAGTAAACAAGAATTGCTCTCATAGCTGTTAGTCTATTTTCTGCCTCATCAAATACTACTGAGTATTTAGAGTCCATTACTTCATCAGTAACTTCTTCTCCTCTCATAGCTGGAAGACAGTGCATAAACTTAACATTTGGACTTGCCTTCTTAATCTTATCCATACTAACTTGATATTTTGGATAGAATATTTTCATTCTCTCCTCTACAGGAGTTTCATTTTCATATAATCCATACCAAACATCAGTATAAATGAAATCAGCATCAGTTAAAGCTTCTTTTTCATCTTCTGTGATAAGATAAGATCCACCAGATTTTTTACAATTCTCTTTCATTATTTTTTGGAAATGTTCATTTAATTGGAAACCTTTAGGTCCATATTGAACGAAATGACCTCCTAAGTGTGTAACTATCATACCAAGACTAGCACATACTTGAGTAGCATCTCCAAAGAATACTATTTTTAAGTCTTCAAATTTCTTACCAGCTGGCATATGTTCAAAAATAGTAATGATATCACCTAACTCTTGAGTTGGATGGTTATAATCACTCATAGCATTAATAACAGGTACACCTGCATTTTCAGCTAATGTTACTATTGATTCATGTTTAATAACACGTGCCATGATAATATCAGTAAGTCTTCCTAAAACTTTTGCTGTGTCATACAAACTTTCATGTCCACCCAGTTGAATCTGACCAGGTGCCAAGTATTGAGCGTGACCACCTAATTGAGTCATAGCAGTTTCGAATGAACATCTGGTACGAGTTGATTTTTGTTCAAAAACCATACCTAAAGTTTTATGATGAAGAACATCTAAATAGTTACCATCTTTTAGGTATTTTTTCATTTTAATACCTAAATTTTTCATCCTAAGAATTTCTTCTTTTGAAAAATCTTGTGTATCCACATAATTCTTCTGCACCTCTTCACCTCCTTCCACTATTTCTCATTTATTCTACTTACCCCTTATTATAATTATATCTTTTTCTTTGAATAATGTCTATTGCTTTTTTTACTTTATTTGAGCCCAGACTTTATCATAAAGGGATATCTTTTCTCCTATGTTTTCAACATAACTACCATTCCTAAGAATGTTTTCAAGTTCATAAGTTTCAAGGTTTCTATTATTAATTGTTGTATTTATGTATGGATACTCTTCTGTTATTCTCTTATTAACATCATCTCTTAAAATATAATTAATAAATTTATAAGCATTATCTTTATGCTTTGCACCCTTAACAAGAGCATAATTGTCTAAACTAATAGCAAATCCATCTTTAGCATATATTATTTCAATATTTGGATTAATCTCTTTTGCTATTATTGCTTCAGCATTCCATATAACCCCAATATCAACTTCATTTGTTATTAAGAATGTCTTTGGTGAATCACTATCAAATGCTTTAATATTTTTATTTAAATTTAATAACCAATCTTTAGCTTGAGTAATATGTACTTCATCAGTATCATTTAATGGATAACCAAGAGCTTGAAGTGAAGCACCAATTATTATTCTTTGATCATCTATTAATACAATATTATTTTTAAACTTTGGATTAAGTAAATCATTATATGATCTTATTTCATCTCTTATATTTTCCCTATTAACAGCAATTACTGATGTTGCTGCTAAGAAAGGAATTGAATACTCATTATTTTTATCAAATGTTTGATGTAAAAATAATGGATTTATATTTTTAAAGTTTTCTATTTTACTTGTATCCATCTTATCAAGCATATTCTTACTAATCATAAGTTCAATCATATAATCACTTGGAAATATCAAATCATATGTTCCTTCTTTAGAAGAAGATATTTTAGCAAGTAATTCTTCATTTGAAGAATATGTTCCATAGTTAACTTTAATGCCAGTTTCTTTTGTAAAATCATTTATAACCTCATATGGGATATATGAAGACCAGTTTAAAACATTTACTTCATTACTAGTATTATTTTTTTCACAAGAACAAAGGAATAATAAAGAAACAACTATTAATATTATTTTTTTCATAATGCAGCCCTCTTTATCTTTCTACTTTGATTTATACTAATAGATATTAATATTGCTGATATTACAAGTAGCATTAACGTTGTAAGAGCATTAACATCAGGAGTAATTCCAGTCTTAATCATTGAATAAATATATAAAGGTAATGTGTTACTTCCAGGTCCTGCTGTAAAATAACTAATAACAACATCATCTAACGATAAAGTAAATGCAAGAGTTGCCCCACTTATAATTCCAGGGGTAATAACAGGAAGTACTATATCTTTAAATACTCTAAAGTTACTAGCACCCAAATCCTTGGCTGCTTCTTCATAAGTAACAGTTTCTTTTGTTAATGTAGTTCTAACACTAACAATTACAAAAGGAATTGAGAATGCTATATGAGATAGAATAATAGTAAATAAACTTAACTCTAATTTCATTAATGTATAAATTGATAAAAGCGAAATACCAAGTACTATTTCAGGAATAACAATTGGTATATAAATAAGTGAATTTATAAGTCCTTTAAATGGAAAATTATACTTATATAATCCATATGCAGATATAGTACCTATTATTGTTGATACAACAGTACTAGTTACTGCTACTAACATTGTATTAACAAAAGATTCAATTAAATCGCTATTAGTAAGTAATACCTTATACCATTTAAAAGTAAACTCTTCAAACATTATATTCATTGATGAACTGTTAAATGAATATACAACTAGTACAGCAATAGGAAGAAACAAGAAGATAAATACTAGTATTACAAATAAATCTTTAAATATATTCTTTTTCATACTAGAAACCTCCTAAATCATCCATATTACCACCAAGTTTCTTATATAACTTAACTAGTAATAATGTTACTAATATTAAGAAGATTGATATAGCTGAACCAAATGGCCAATTTCTTGCTGTTAAGAATTGGTTTTTAATTAAATTACCAATAATCATAGTCTTACCACCACCAAGAATATCAGCTATAAAGAAGTATCCAATTGCTGGCATAAATACCATTAATGATCCATTAAATACTCCACTTGCAGTTTGTGGTAATATTATTTTTCTAAATATTTGAAATGGTTTAGCACCTAGATCCCTAGCAGCTTCAATAATATTATTATCAATTTCAAAAACTGAAGAACATATTGGAAGAAGCATAAAAGGAAGAAGTGTATAAACCATACCAACTATAATTCCAAATTTATTGTACATTAAACTAAGTGGCCCACTTGTAAGTCCACTAGTGATAAGTACATTATTAATAATTCCATTTTTTCTAAGTAATATAATCCATCCATAAGTCCTAATAAGTGAATTTGTTAAGAATGGAACCATAATTAACTTTGTTGATAAGTTCTTAATACTCTGAGACTTAGTTCTTAAAAAGCAAGCAAAAGGATATGATATTAAAATACATATAAATGTTGCTACTACTGCAATTAAACAAGATTTAGCAAGCATTTTAATATAAGTAATATCAAATATATTTAAGTAATTCTCTAGTGTTAAAGTATATATAATCCCACCATATGAGTCACTCTTAGTAAAACTTAAAAATAATATATATAAAAGTGGTAATAATATTAATACAAATGTATATACTATAACAGGAAGAGTAAATAAAGTTTTAAAAACTGAATGCTTCTTTTCCATAACTACTTCCTTAATGCCACAATATATTTTTCTTCAAACTTAATATAAACTGTATCACCATATTTATATTTTTCTTCATCTATAACACTAGATTTAACACTAGTATCTTCATCTAAATCAACAATTATTTTAGTATTTTCTCCACCATAAGTGTAATCACTAATAACACCAGTTAAACACCCCTCTGATGGCCTTGTTGATAATTTAACATCCTCAGGTCTAATTATTACTTTAACTTGATCACCTTTTTTATATGTATCTTTTGTCTTAATAGAAATAACAGCTCCATCAAGCATAGATAATGTAATAGTGTCTCCTACTTGTTTAATAATTTCTCCATCGACTATATTTGCTTCTCCAATAAAATCAGCAACAAATACAGTTTTTGGATCCATATATAATTCACTTGGAGTACCAAGTTGTTCAATTACTCCTTTATTAATAACAGCAATTCTATCACTCATACTAAGAGCCTCATCCTGAGCATGAGTTACATATATAAAAGTAAGTCCTAATTTCTTTTGAATTTTTTTAAGTTCAACTTGCATATATTTTTTTAGTTTTAAATCAAGTGAACATAAAGTTTCATCGAGTAATAAAACCTTAGGGTTCATAACTATTCCCCTAGCAATCGCAACTCTTTGTTGTTGACCACCAGAAAGTTCTCCTGGATATCTATTTTCAAATCCTTCTAATTTTACTAATTTAATTGCTTTTTTAACTTTCTTATCAATATCATCATAATTAAGTTTTTTCATTTTTAAACCAAAAGCAATATTATCATAAACAGTCATTTTAGGAAATAATGCAAAATTTTGAAATATAGTGTTTACTTCTCTTTTAGTTGGATCAACATCAGTAACATCAGTATCCCCAATGTATACTTTCCCACTAGTAACAGTTTCAAGTCCAGAAATAATTCTTAAAATAGTTGTCTTACCACAACCAGATGGCCCTAGAAGTGTGATAAACTCACCTTCATAAATATCAAGAGATACATTTTTAATTACATCTGTCTTACCAAAACTCTTACTAACGTTATCTAATCTAACTATTACACTATCTTTCATACACACCACCTATTATAAAAACATTATAGCACACTTTCATTTAAACAAAAAGAGTAGAAAATCTACTCTTATAATTTTGTAATTTTTTGCTTTTTAATAATAAATACCATTGATGCTAAACTAATAAGTGTAATAACAAATAAAATGGTAGAATAATCAAACAATCCTGTATTAGGGTTAACTGGACTAAAATCATATAAAATATCTATTGTTCTACCCATAAATTCAAGTGTAACAGTTACCTTATCACCATTTTGTTTAATTACTTTATTAACAGTTACCTGGTTACTAGTCATAGGTACTTCTTCAGTTGTTTTATCATTATATTCTATTAATAAAACTCCACCAGTTAAATCAATATTCTTATCAGTAGTATCTTTAGTAATCTTTGTTGGCTTTGTTTTAATTTTTATACTAGATATTTCTTTTTTAACAACCTCAACATTAAATGTTGTTGTTTTTCCTAAATAAGATATTGTTATTGTTTTATTTCCTAATTCTTGATTACTAAATCCACTATTAGTAACTCCTTCATTAGTCATGCTTACTTCATCAGTTGAATTATCACTATAAGTAACCTTAATAACACCGCCAGTTAAATCTAATTCAGTATAATTTTGTATATACTGCTTTTTTGTTGGTAATGTTTTAACTTCTATTGAAGTAATACTCAAATTATTTGAAGGTCTAAGTACTATAAATGAATTTTGTCCAAGTAAACTATCAATTAAACTATTTGTTTCTTTATTACTTAAAACTTTTAGTTTTCCATTAAATACTGTTGCAAAAGAAGAATTATTTATATAAATATATGCATTATTAATGCTATTTGCATACATATATCCTTCATTTTCAGTATCCTCAAAATCATCATCATAAACATATAGAATATCACCAATCATAAAATCTGATGGATCCCATGTCTTATTTCTAAAATCGATAAATACTTGATTTGTATATGTATCCCCTTCTTTAATAGTATATACACCACCAAATAGTCCATCTACATACATTTTTCTATATTTTTCTGGAACATCATTACTATTTTTTAAAATGAATAAATCTCTTAAACCACTTTCAGTTTTATGACCAAATGCATGACTATTAGTAACATCTATTTGGAAAGGATAATGATATTTTGCTTCATATGCATCACTATCAACATGTTCAGCAAAATAAGTTTTAAAAACAACATCTAGACTTGGTATTTCAATTCCAGGATAAACACTAGCTAAAACTGCATCCATATTTGCATAAGTATTACCGTCTTTACTTGCTAATGCTTTTATATTATTTGTTGTTTTACTTCCCAGTAGATTACCTACAATAGTTTCGATTTTATTTAATTGTATTCCATCTGCTACTGCACTATTACTAATAATTGTTCCCTCTCTTAATGTTTTAACAGTAAATGAAAGTGTTTTTGTTTTATGAGCAGCAACATCTACAATCCATGATAAATTATTGTTATTTTTAGTACCACTGATATCTCCAAAACTAACAAATTCTGTATTACTTGGAACAGCATCGCTTACCCTAATATTAGTATAATTTGTGTTAGACTTGTTTTCTAAAGTAATAGTATATGTTATGTTACTACCAACTTGAACAGTTTCATACCTATTTGCAGATACAGTTTTTGTTCTTACTAAATCTGGATGAGCCATTCTATTGCAGGTTTTAGTAGTAATATTATCATTAGTAAGTTCATTAAAAGGTCTTAAAATTGAAACCATTGATAAATGTTCAGTAGTGCTTGGTGAATCTCCTAATACATATTTACTATATTTATCTTTATAATTTAATACATCCTCTTCTAAACTTACATAGCCAACTGTACCCCATGGGTCTAATCTATCAACTTTATTTGTATAGTTATAACTTCCACCAGTTCCTGAATAGCCTTGGTAACCAACTTTATTTCTAGATGTACTAGATGCATTTATTATTTGATCTCCACCCAAATATAAAAGTACATGACCCCAAGTTTGATATTTATAAACAATAATATCTCCAGGCTTTAATAAACTTTCAAAAACTTGTTTATAATTTGTTGAATTAATAGTAACACTACTATCATTAACAGTATAAATATCATTTTCATAATCAATAAATAATACCGCTATTCTCTCATTATAATATTGTGTATTATTTGGATTACCTACTAATACCAATTTACTAGATTCTAAAAATCCTAAATCATCACCATTAGTATTTCTAATTTTATATCCTGAACCATCTTTATTAAATGCTTCGTAAAATACTCCATGAACATATTCAGAACAAACTGTATATCTAATATCTTGCATAGTTGCTTCTTCAGGAGATTGCTCTAAAATTGATCTTCTTTTTTTAACAATCTTTTGGCCTTCTGGACCAGCACCATTACGAGTCATACTAATATCATCATATTGAAGTGCTCCACCTCTATAATAATATGCATTAGCTACACTTTTAAGTGCATCAATTTTAGCGTTTTCATAATCACAATCAGCAAAAATCATACTTGGGATTAATAAACTTAAAATAATAAATAAAATTTTCTTTTTCATATTAACCTCTAAAAAATAAGAGCAGAATCTCTGCTCTAATCTATATAATTATGTTCAAGATCCTCAATATATCCATCTCTAATAGCATTTCTCTTCATTTGTTTCTTAATATCAGTAACTCTTAGTCCATAAGTATAGATTGCTTTGTTATTAACATCAAGAATAATGAAGTATGTTGCTGTATTAGTATCATTTGTAGACATTAGAATTGGAGCATTTAGACTATCTCTAATTTCTAACATATCATTAAATGATTCAAGTTTGAAATATTGACAACCTTTATAAGTAGTATTTTCATCTATCTGTAATAGTGAGCCATTCTTCATATCAATATTATTTCTAATTCTTTGAATATATGAATGATAATAATTTAGTATTTTCTTTAGTTCAATATCATAAATTGTCTCAGCTGTACGAGTATGAATAATATATCTTACCATCTTATAAATGAAATATGCATCTATTGCTAGAATAAGTGTACTAATAACTACATAAATAATAGTTATTGGGGATGCATCATTACATACTATTACATTATCACTTGCTTCAATTAAATTATTCTTAATATCAATACCAACAGTCTTAGTAGTTAGTGGTATTACAAGTGAAATAACTGATTCATTATTACTATCACTTTCAAATGATTCACAAGATCCTACAACATCAATATACATACTTACAGTAAGTGTACTCTTAATATCATCAAGCCCATATATTGAAATAAATTGTTTAATTAAATCATTATAATTATTATAATTAATATTTATATTTTCATTAATAGATACATTTTCTTTGCTACTAGCAGTCTTTTCATCTACGTGTAATAACTCAGATGTTTTAGAATATAAAGGTTTTGTTTCTTTTGAACCAGTAACTTCAACGTTGGCATCTATTCTATATGAATATTTATAATTAACATTTTTTTCATCCATTGAAATATTATATTTGAAGTTTGCTTCAATATAATTTATCAAACTAGCTATATATTGGTTTTCAAGACCTAAATACTTTTCATCAAAGAATTTATTTTCTTTTAAATATACCTTATAATCAACTTTGCTTGATTCATTATAGCTAACTGAGTAATCTCTGCTTTGATTAATATAAATGAATAAGAAAGAAATTGAAACCAATGACAAAACTACAATAATGCAAACAAAATTAAGAATCATTCTTCTTCTTTTTGCTTGGTCAATTAATATTGCATTTACTTGACTCTTTTTCATAAATCTCCTTCCTTTTCATTATTCTTTTTTAATTACTAAATATATCCCTTAGCCATAATGTTGGATACCCAATATATGGTATTTTAAATACTGTTTTACCTATTATATTTTCATCTGTTATAAAGCCAACATCAATAGTGGCATTTGAATCTCCTTTGGTATAATACCTAATTTCTCCATTGATATTTTCCATTTTTACAATTCTGTGAACAACTTTCAAATTGTCTTTACTAAATATTATAATTTGACCGGTCTTTAATTGCTTAGAAGTATCATATTTTTTATAGAATACTGCATCTCCCTTATCCATTGTTCCAGTCATTGAACCAGAACCAATAACAAGTACTCCATAAGTAAATCTACATGATATAAGTCCAATTAAAAGACTCATTACAATAACTAATACTGTTGTTGTAATTATATTCTTTTTCTTATCTTTGTATGCCACTGCATAATTTGATTTAGAATATGTGTATTCAAGAACTAAATAAATTATGTATGGATAAAGCATACGCAAGAAAGATCTAAAGAATATATAAATATCAGGGATGTATGGTATAAAGTATGCATAAAGTATTGTTAGTAGTCTATATAATATTATCCCTTCAGAACCATATCTATAAGAAATATAGTTATATAGTAAGTTACACGCAACTGATGCAAATAAAATAAAACCAACAACAGTAAGCATCTCTTCTAGATTAAAGACATCATATACACCAGAATAAACAACTAAATCAATAAGAATCATTGATAGTGTTAAAAGAACTTTTGAAGTTTTACCTTTTTGAACTATTAGTGTTTGTCTTATTAATTCAGAAGATACTACAATCACAGTAAATGGAATTATATAATTAATAATCGTTTTAATTCCAAATTGAGTTGGTGATTTATAATATCCAAAGTATATACCCATTAAGTAAAATACTAATAAGTATATAACTCCAAATCCAACCATTAACCAAGTTACTTGTCTACTATAAAAAGATTTTTGCTTTTTCTTTTTAACAAATAACTTAGTAGCTACTGCCCCTAGTGCCAAAATAACAGCAAGTATTTTTCTATCAAATATGTTTGACACAAAGAATGCAAGGCAAAGTATTATAATTAAAATTACTTCAATTATATATAATCGTAATTGATCTTTTTTCATCCTTTCCCTTGCCTACTTTCTATCAAATATTAATCAGCCTCTTCTGGAGATGCAGTTGTAGTAACTACAAAAGTTCCATTTGTAACATCATTTAATGGTGATTTTGCTAATGGTACTGTAACTTTTAAATAAGCTGCTGCTCCATGTGCTAGATTTCCAGCAAGTGGAGTAGTACAAGTATCATCAGTAAAGAACTCTGTAGTGATATCTCCGAAATATGTGGCTGCTCCTCCTGAAATTGGAGTAGTTACATCAACGTCTAATGATGCTGATAAGTCAGAACTCTTATTAACTACTTTGAAGATTGCGTAAGCACTTCTATGAGTATTGTCTAACCATACAGTCATTGTAGCTGTGTCTGTATCAGTAACTTCTGCATCAATAACATCATGAATATTAGTACCATCTGTAACAGTATCAGTTGATGATATTGCTGGAAGATACTCTGTATCATACTCTACTGAGAAATCAGCATTAGCTAAGATATTAGCATTACCATTTAAAAGTAAAGGAATATCATCGATAGCAGCATAACCAACACCAAGTATTAACACAGCAAGTAGAATAGCCATTACTGTAAATGTTCTTTTCTTTCGCATATTTCCTCCTTTCCTAATACGGGAACGATTGCACACCAAATGCTCGTTCCCCAAAGCATAAGGCTAGGAAAAATCCTATCGCATTAATAGCATGAAAAAAACATAATCTATTTTTCTACACTATTATATATTCATTATACAATTATTATTGTCAATTTTTCAATCTTTTTAACAAAATATAAAAAAAGAACTTTAAAAAAAGTTCTTATACTAAACTATCTGGTCCAAAGTTTTGTAATTTATTCTTTATTGAAATTAATTTTGTAAGTTTAATAATATCATAAATTATTATTACAATTGCAGGTATTAAAATTGCAAGGAACCATCCCTTCTTAGATGCTAAGAAGAATTGTAATTTACCTAATTTTGGTATCTTAAACATAACTTTTCCAATTACATTATTAGGTATTACTTTATCAACATCTGCATTTTGATTTGCATCTCCCTTAACTCTAAACATAGTTCCAGTATCTGGGATATCAAGTATTTCAACTATTCTATGCGTAATTGGAGTATTTCCAAAAAATGCATTTGATGAATAAAATGTAATAACATCATCAACTTTTAAGTCATCAACATCTGTCTTCTTAACAAATACAACATCATATACTTCAATATTTGGAGTCATACTAGGACTGATAACTGTAAATAAACTAAATGGAGGTTTTTCACCCTTCTTCTCAGCTATCTTTCCACTTACTACATATGTTAAACATAATCCTGCTACTATAACTAAAACTACAATTAAAGTATAGCTTAATGTTTTATATATAAGACCAAGAGTTTTTTTTCTTTTTATAGACCTATCTTCTTCCATATTAACTCCTAATTATCTGCGCTAACCTTAACATTAGCAGTAAATAAACTATCCTTAGCATATTTATTATTATTCAATTTAACTGTTAGTTTATAATTATGTGCATTTTTAGGAGTAATAGTCGCAGTACCTATATTTTTAGTTAATACAGGCATTGGTGTTGATGTAGCGCTAACAACTTTATTAGTTGTATCTTTACTTTCAGATTCTCCTTCTAATGTATATACAAAATCTTCATCTACCATATTTGATAATGGGGTTACTATTTCAAGTGTGATACTGTATTTACCAATAGTATCTTCACTTAAGTTTTCAACAGTAAATTCTTTTTCAAACACAAATCCATTTTTTAGATTAGTACCACTTATTATATTAGTATTATCAAATGTTGCCATCATATTAAAGTTATTAGTTTCAATAATATTATTATCTTTTTTAATTACCTTTTTATAATAAGCAAATGCTATTACTGCGAACATAATAAAAACAAATACAAAAACAACAATATATAAAATTGTATTTACTTTTTTATTGTTCATACTACACCTCATTATAAAATAATCATATCAAATTTATATTTTTATTACAATAAACCAAATTAAAAAAGTGAATTACTTCACTTTTATTTTACAATTAATTTTGGTTTACTCCATCATTTGTAAGAACTACTGATAAATAACCAGAGAACTCTTTTCCTTGAGCTTCATTTTGATCAAATTGAGCATTATTAAGTCCAATTGTATATTCATAAGTATGAACTTCATAACCTTCAATTACTCCACTACCAATTACCATACTTTGAACTGGGACAACTGGATTATTAAGGGAAGCAAGTGTTCCACCATTTGTATTACCACTAGCTTTTAATTTATGTACAAACTCACCGTGAGCAGCAGGTGTTAATGTATTACTCTTAATATTTAAAACAATGTTATATGATATTTTTCCAGTAGCAGTTGGATCTGTTTGACTTACAGTAAATGTCTTAGTAGTAAATGAACCAGGCATTAAACTTTCAATCTTAATTTCAGTTCCATCTACAAAACTAACTTGTCCTAAATTACCAGAAGTAATAACAATGTCAGATGGATTCTCATTACCTGTTACAGTAATACTAAACCATGCAAATGTTGCTCCTATAATTGCAACTAATAATGTGGCTATACCAATTATTGATAAAAATATAGTTTGAGTTTTACCATCATCCATAAGAGTAACCTCCTACCTTACTAAGATAATCATACATTATTTTGAGTAAAATATCAAGTTTTTATTCTATTTCTTAAGTACTAAAACTGGTTTAACATTTAATGGTTTTGTTAGATCTTCATATACATAATAATCAAGATTATATTGAATACTACTACCCTTATCTATTGAATATGAATTCATTCCGTAATAGTAACCATTTAATACATTTTTATTTTTTGCTTTTGAATATACATAATTAAACTCATCATAACTTATTAATCTAACAAAACTATCTGAATATTTATTGCACTCATAATCATGATATAGAATTTCATCTTTAGTATATCCAATACATAATTCATTATTGCATTTGCTATCTAAATCAACACATACACTCTCTTTTAAAAGTTTTTCTTTTACATTATCTGATAAATTATTATAAAATCTATCATTTAAATAATTTTTTATATATGAATTATCCCAATTGTATGTGTTTTTTAAAATATTTGTATAGAAACAATTATTGCTTTCAACTTTATCACACATTGGCATTTCTTGATCAAGCCCTTTAAATTTCATTAACTTAATTCTATCAGCGCTATCCTTAATAACAACATAATCAATATCATCTAATCTAACTGTTGAACCACTACAATAAAATACATTACTATCATAAACAGTTCTAGTCGTATATAAACAATCAACTTCAAAAGTAACTGCCTCACTAATATTGCCTTCACTATCTTTAAACCAGATATAATTAGTACCTTCATTATAAGATTTAAGTACTATGTTATCATTATAATCTTCATGTACCCATATACCACTATAGTCATCTTTAGTAGATATCTTATAATCTAAGCCTTTTCTATTTGATATAAATGATATTTTATTATTATTTCTGTTAATACTAACTTTTATATCCTTAAAAATACCACAAGCTGCATTTTTTAATTTAATATTACCTTCATATGTTTTACTAATACACTTATTTTGATACTTTAAATTAAACCTTACGTTATGATACTTATCTATTTGAATATCACCAGAGGCTTTTAAATGGCTTTTTATGCCCATTTTATACTCTCCACTATAAATTATGCCATCCTTCATAGAATACTTCCCAGAATCGATGTTATATAGGTCTTTTAATAGATTACTAGCATTATTTTTAATATCAATATTCTCATTTTCATACATAAAATAAATTAGTGTGAAAACCATCACTAAAATAAAACATATTAATAAAACAATATAACTATTAGTATTCTTCTTTTTCATAACTATATATTATAAATTATTTAAACAAAAAATAAAAGATTAATTATGGTCTAATTAATCTTTCTCTCTTTTCAACTTTATATGATTGAATATTTTTAACATCATTAGTCATATCTACTTCTAATTCTTCATAAGTATTGCTTACCTTTTGAATAGAACCAATAATATTATTCATTTCAATCTTATATGAATTTAATTTGGTTTTTAAATCATTCATATACGTCCTATAAGAAAAGTTGCTTGGAACTTTATATCCAGAAATATTATAAGCATTAGTAAGAAGACTACTACATGAAGATAATTCTTCCTTACACAAATTATATATACCATTTTTGGGATACTTTAATACTGTCATACTTCTTCCTTCTTTTCTTCTTTGTTGTTCTTTAAAATACGATCTTCAATTAAATCAACATCTTTAGATATTTTAACTCCATAACTCTTAAGTTGATCACCAAAATCCAAAAAATCACTTTTTTCAAGAGCAACATACTTAAAATACTTTTCAGAAGTTTGACCAACCCACTCTCTTGTAATATATGGAACTTCAGTCAATCTCTTAAAAAGTTTATTAATTAAAACATTATACTCATTTGCATAATCTACAATGTTTTTAGAAATATCTTTTGCTCTTTTCGTATCTATATATGTTACTGCCATAATACTCACCTATTTTAATGTCATTTGATCAAACAACTTTTTATCGGGATTTGTTCTAGGAGGCTTAGTTGTTGTATTGTTGCTTGTATCGACATTAACTGTATTTTGTCTTGCTTGTTCTTCTTGAAGCGCACGAGCTGCAGCAAGCTCACGTTCTCTTTGTTCTTGAGCTCTTCTTTCTTGTGCTCTTTGTTGTTCTGCTAATATCGCATCAATTGCATTATTTTCACTTTTTATTGCTGCATCAATAGCAGGCAAAATAGTATTTTTTAAATAATTAGAAGTCTTATTAACATCAGTAGACAAATCTTTGATTCTATCAGAAATAATAGCATTATCATTATTAATGATATAATTTTGATTAATCTTTAAAAGAACTTTATCATCAATTTCATCATAGGTATTAAGATAAGTAATAATAGCTTTTACTTTATCTTTCATATCACCATATGAAACGATATTTCTTTTGCATTCATCAATTGATGCCATAAGGCTCCTCCTTTATTTAAAAAATATTAACGTAATGTGTTAGTAGTTGTTCCACCGCCACCACTAGTTGGTGATGCTGCTGGTGTTCCAGTAGTTGTTCCTGGATTATCAAATTGAACTGCTTGAGCATTTCTTCTAATTTCATCTACACCTGCATTAACATTTTTGTTAATATCAGCTGTTCCAGTTTTATAAGCAGCAAATAATTCTCCTGCTTCAACACTTTCTTGCATTACATTTGAAACGAAACTATTAATTAATTTTTTAGTTTCAGCAACAAATAATTTTATAGCTTCAGCTATTTCTCCCTTAAATGCATTATCAATTGTTGCATTTTCATTAAATTCATTTACTGTTTTTTGAACATCTTCACAGTATTTTTTGATTGCATTTTGTAAATCAGTTAATCCTTTTTCATCGATACCTACAAAATCAGATCCAACTAATTGAGAAAACCAATTACCATTGAATTGTGTAGTTGCTCCCTCTAAAATAGATTTGATTTGAGCAGTTGTACCAGTTACAGTAGATCCAATATCATTAGATGTAGTTGTTTTGAAATCAGTTAAATCTTTCATTATCTTGCACCTCCACCTGATTCACCAGAACGTTTAGTTACTAGTGTTTCGTCTAAATGACTCATATTACTTTCAGTATTACGAATTGCTCCTTCCAAAGCTACTTTTGCTTCTTCTATAGCTTTAATAATAATATTAACATCATGTGCAAAGTTTTCTTTATAAGTTTCTGCAGAAGTACCACGCCAAACTGAATTAACAGTACTATTAATATTAGTTAAATTTGCTAATTGTTGTTCAGCTTTATCAATCATTTCAGTTTTTAATGAATTCCAATATGAATTTACACCAGATTCATCAAAACCTTGAGTGGCACCCTCAATTCCTAAAAATGCCATTATTTAATCCCTCCATTCGTTATAATATGGCTTTATTTTTTTGGCCTTTAACATATTCGGAATCTTCTTCTAAAGATAAAGCAATACGTTTAACTCCAGATTTAAACTTTACTGCTAATTCATTTAAATCTTCTGAGTAAGAAGATACATTGTTTTTGACAATAGCATAATTCTTTCTAAACTCATTATATGAATTAACTAATGCATTAACGCTATCTGATTTATAAGCTTCTGTTAGTTCATTGAAGTTATTATCAATATTGTTAAAAATTTCAGCAATCTTATCAGTATAACCATCAATTTCTAAACATAACTGATATAAATTATCTTCGTTAATTGCAAGTACAGTATCTCCAGAATTATTCATATGCTCACCTCGAAAATTCTCCCTCCTATATTTTACCTAATTTTATTGTATTATTTTTCAAAATAAAATGTCAACAAAATTTATATCTTGTTGACACTTATTTTATAATAACACTAATTCTGTTCCGTTTTTTATGTCAGTAGTTCTAACCACTTGAGTTTGATCATATATCTGAAGAGTTCTCCTATTAATAAGTCTTATTTCTTTTTTAACTGGATATACTCCAAGAGTTTCAGTATGTACTGCCTTTGTTAATAAAACCATTACTTGACCAATTGATTTATTAACTGGAATATACATATCGAATGTCTGTTCAATCTCTGGAACATATAATTTTATTAATACTTTATATTCCATTAGTCATCACCATCCAACATAGTTTTAATAACTGTATAATTAGCATCATCAACCATGAATCCTAATCCCTCAAATTTATATTTCTTATCTTCAAGACTTACTTCATTTGATGAAATCATACTTTGAGAATCAAATCCAGGTCCTAGCCATATTCCTCTTGTAGTATTAATTATATGATACCATGGTTCCATCTTACGCATTCTTAACTTATCATAGTTATCAATTAGAATAAAGATATTCTTCTTTGAGTTAACAATGTTATTAAATAAGTTATTAAATATTTCAAGTCCTGGCTCAGATAATGCTTTCTTAAATCCACCTACACCAATAATAATATTAATTCCCATGTCTTGATTGTCTTTTCTTGTTAATACATCATTTTCAAGAGCCGCAAACATAACATCAAAGTTTTCGCTATATAGCTTAATATCCATCATTGGTTTTTTAAATATTTGAGATATATCAAATATTCTTACTTGTGTTCCTTTATGTTTTAAGAACATATTAGCAAGACCGTATATAAAGTTAATATTACTTGCTATATCTTTACCAGTAATAATATGAACTTTTTCAGATAAGAAGTCATATTTAGCAATATCTTTCTCATAGAAATTATATCCAATTGGAACATTTCCAAGAGTATCAACATATTTAGCTAAATCTTCACTAGTAACATTTTCTGGTATCTTAACAAGTTGTTTTGCTTTAACTTTATAGTAATCATTTAACTTATTAGCAGTTGTCTTAATAAATTCATAAACAATTTCATCAGGTGCGATAAGAGCAGTTTGAAATTCACAATAAGAATCATCTTCAAGTCCAATTTTACAAATACCTCTACCAAATACTTTAGCAGGTATTAAACCTTTTCTACAGTTAGTAATTCCTCTATACAATGATTCGTCTTGAATTTGCATCATAATTGTATGGTTGAAATATTGAAGTTGTCTACTTCTTAGAGTTGAAGTAGATGATGTAGTTATTATTAACTCAATTCCATATCTTGGAGCATCTCTAAATAATGAATCAAATACTCCTTCTAATTTACCCATACCTTCTAAGAATACATCATAAGCATTTACGACAAGAACAATTAGTGGCAGTGGTTTTCCACTCATTTTGTTATAGTATTCAAAAGATCCATTATAATCAGAAAATAAAGTTTTACGTTTTTCTAATTCTTCAAACATCATTTGTAGTAATTCTACTACTTTATCAGCTTCACTTTGGAATAAAACTTCTCCAACATGTGGGAACTTAGCAAATTTCTTTAATGTTTCAGCACCATAATCAATAACATAAAAGTTTAATTCTTGTGGTGTGTGTTCAATCATACTAGACCACATCAATGTAGAAATTAAGTTTTCTTTACCACTACCTGGTTGCCCCATTATTGCGATATTTCCTTTTGAAATATCTACTTCAAGAAGACCTTGTTCTTGTCTTCTTGGTTCATCATATTCACCTATTGCTATATTGTATTTAAATTGTGAGAAAGTATGTTTATACTTCTTAACAAGATTAGATAAATATGATATAGGTTCAACATTCTTAAGCCATAGTTGAGATCCAGTAATATGTTCTTTTTTGCAAAGACCATCTATATATTGAACAATGTTAATTAATTGTTCACCTTTATTTTCTTTTGGAGTATCATCCTCAATTAAATCATATGAGTTAAGTATTTTACCTACATTATCAATACTTTGAACAGATTGATCTACTTTCTTCTTTAAGAAGTTTGATGGATAATACTTAGCTCCAGCCCATGCTGATTGACCTAAACTATAAAATTCATCATTACCAACTTCAAGGTAGAAAGAACCAACTTGTCTTAGATAAGCAGCATCTGGTTTTTTTAATACTTCATTTGATTCTCCTCTATCTTGAACTTTTAAACAAACTTTAAATTTAGAGTTTGACCATATTTGATCATTAACAACTCCACTTGGTTTTTGTGTTGCTAGTATTAAGTGAACACCAAGTGAACGACCAATACGTGAAATAGAAATCAAACTATCCATAAATTCAGGTTGTTGTTGTTTTAACTCAGCAAACTCATCACATATGATAAGTAAGTGACTAAGAGGTTTATCAAGCATTTTCTTTCTATAGAAGTTTTGATATTTATATATGTTCATTGAACCTTCTTTTAATTTTTCACGAGCTTCATTGAACATTGCTTGTCTTCTTTTTAATTCTGATTCAAGAGAAGATACTGCTCTTGCTATTTCAGATTTATCAAGGTTTGTAATAGTACCAGCTAGGTGTGGTAACTTAATTCCAAGTTCAGAGTTTTCAAAACTAAGAGCAAGTCCACCACCTTTATAGTCAATTAATACAAATTGAACTTCATCAGGATGAAAGTTAACTGCAAGAGACAAAATATATGTAACAATCCATTCAGATTTACCACTACCAGTAGTACCAGCAACAAGTCCATGAGGACCATATGCTTTTTCATGAATATCCATCTTAAATAATTCACCGGATTGATCAACACCAATTGGTACACTTAAACTATTAACTGGATTATTATTTTCCCATCTATCTAATATATTTAATTGCTCTACTTTACCTACACCATACATTTCTAAGAATGGTAAAGAAGAAGGCAATTCATATTTTGCTTTTTCTACCATAATTGGAATGTTAGAAAGTTTTTGAGCACACTCATAAATATCAATATCATTTGAATATTCAGCAGTGAACTGTAATTGATTATCTTTACCTAAGTTATTAGTAATAAGTCCGCATTTTTGTTCTTCAACATTAATAAACGTTGCTGTTTCACTAGGTAGAGTTGATAATCTATCATGAAGCATCATTATACTAAAACCAAGATTCTTTTTATAAGACAATACTTTCTTAACAAAAGGTATGTGTCTTATCGCATTAATATCATCAGTAAATAGTAAATAATATGGTTTAAAATCTTTATAAGATGTTTTAGTTTGTTCTTCACCATTGTCTTCTAATTTAACGCTTTCATCATTTTCAACTCTAGCATCAAATGTTTTATCAATATCTGCAATAATATTATTAAATTCTTCTAAATTAGTAGCATAATATCTAATATTCTTTTGATTATCCCAACAATGAGGAAGTATCTTTAAATAATCCCATCTATCTTTTTCCTTTGTATAAACTATTATTTTAAGTTCAGTATAAGCATGGAATGTCATTATTTGTAAGAACAAGTTATCAACAAATTGTTTTGATAATTTAATATCACCAATAATACCAAGCTTATTATTTTGAACTAGATTAAGTGCTAATGGAACATCATTTATTATTAGTGATTCATTAACTATTTCTCTTAATTTAGTTCTAAGATTATCTTCTTCATCAAGTGTAAACGTTTCTTCTGGATAATTAATTCTTATTTTACTATAAACATTACCAATACCAAGTCTTACATCTAAAAAGTCATCATGTTCAACATTTTTTTGCCATAATGTTCTTGGCCTTGTTTCAATTATTAACTTACAGTTATCTAAAGAAGGAGATGCATCAATTAGAGCTTGTTTTTGTCTGTTTTTAACAAGTGCAATTTCTTGTTTTTTCTTTTCTAGATAATCACTATATTTCTTTTGTCTTTTTTCTTCTCTCTTTAAAAGTCTTTTCTTATTAAACCTTCTTGTTAGTGTTGGCCATAAAAGTGCACTAGTCATAGTAATTAATGTCATAGCAAGAGATATTGCAAAACGCTTTCCATCAGCAACTCCACTCGCATAAGAATCAATTACATTAACAAGTGATAATCCAGAAGTACAAAGCATAGTAAGTTGAGGTCCAACAACAAGTACAAAAGGCATATCATCTAGTTTTTCTTCTGCTGGTGGTTCATTTATTATTACTGTTTCAGTTTCGGCTTTTGAATAAAATCTAGGTGCTTTAAAGTAATAATCTTGTTTATTAAATAATGGTACATCTTCATCAGCCTTAGCATCAAACTCATTTACTATTTCAACAGAGTTTTGAGCAACTTGTAATGCAGCAGGATTAATCTTAATTTGACCATTATTACCATTAATAATTACTTCTTTACCTAAGAATATAATCTTTAATCCATAGTAAAACAAATAGTCACCAGCATATAATACTTTTTCAGTTTTTCTCTTACTATTTATAAATGTGAATCTAGAATCTGTTTTGAAATATAATTTATTATTTTGTACAAATATATTTATTATTTCATCTTTCTTCTCTATTTGATCAAATGAATAACAAATATCACAATTACTTCCATAACCAATTGTGAATTTATCTGTAAGCATATTATATCTATATACTTGTTCATTATATGTTTTAGTAAAATATATATAATATTTAAATTTAGTTATTTTGTCAGTCAAAACAAAAGAAGTGTTTTCTTTAATAACAAATAATTCTCCACTAGGAAAATCTACACCATCACTTGGTGAATATGTCCACATTCCATTTTTTTCTTCTATATTTCCTAGGAAGATACGTTCATTTATATACAATGGGTAAACACCACTTATTTTAAGTGGCAAATTTACTTTATTAAAATACATATCGCTATAAATATATACTATCATATCCAACACCCTATTATTCATAATAAGTATACCATTAAGGTGCAGAGTAGTCAATTTTAATCAAATAAAAAATTGCTAAAAAAGCAATTTTATTTTCCCATTCCTTGAGACTTCACAATTCCAAGATTTTCACAATATTGATCCAAATAATCATAGAAGTGTTGAACATTTACTTCATATTCTCCTGGAACATCAAAGCTAATCTTTTGTACAAGTTCTCTAGCATATCCTCTTGCCTCTTCATAAGTTGTATCTTTTGTTATTCTATTTTTATAATACATATCTGCTATGAAATCATATAATGGATAAAATTCATTTTGGTCTATATGAAGGTAATCATCATGATAATCCTCATATTGCATCTGAAGTAATTCTAGTATAGCAGCAGCATAATTAGAATTAGTATATTCATTTAATTTTTGAACAAAATAAGATAAACTATGATTCATATAATCTGATATCTTATAATTATCCATATTATCAATCATTAGTTTAATCATATTGCTTTGAAATTGATAAGCAATATCTTTTTCATCATAATCAAATAAACTAACAGCAAATAAAGAATCCAATGCTTCTTCTACTATTACTGAATTAAAGTTATCTCCATTTGCCTGTATTCTAATAGAAACTTCTCCTTCTTCTTTCCATATTGATCTAGCTGCATGAGTAAGTTCATGATATAAGATTTGATATTCAAATGTACCAGGTTTATATGTATAACCATCTTTAACATATATAGCATTTTCTGTCCTAATATAACAAGCAAGTGAATCACGAGACATAGTCTTAGCAAATAGTTCCATACTATTGCATTCATATATCTTTAATGTTTTTAAATTCTCATATAGAATTCTTCTTTCAGCATCAGGTTGCTTTGTAATTAAGTCTTTACAATATTCCTTTATATATTTTTTATAATCGGGAGTAATGTATGGGTTATCATCAATAATCTTATTAAAATCTTCTAAACTAATATCAGTAGGAGTTTCAAGATAATAATCTAAATAATCACTATCATATATATATAGTGCTTTTAAGAATCTACGATAATCATAAGTATCTACTTGAAATTCTTCATCTTCATCAACTTTTTTAGTTAGTTTTAAATATTCACTTTCATAGTCCTTTGATTCTTCTGTGCTTTCTTCTGTTTGATCATCTTTTGTAATTTCTTGAGTTTCTTCTTTTGTATCATCATCGATTATTACAATTGGTGAAGTTTCTTTATTTTTTTCCTCATTTTGAGATTCCATATATTCATATAGTTCTTGCTTATATTGTTGGAATGCTCTTTCTTTTAAATATTCATCTAGTTTATAACCTGCAAAAACTGATGAGAAAGTTAAACCAACTATAGTACCACCAATTATAATTTTAGGAGTAATATTATACTTTTTATTTTTCTTAATGCATTCTACTCTAATAGGATTTGAAAATCTTTTACCAAGTTCAATAAAAGTTTCAATATCAACATATTCATACTCGCCTTTGTCATTTATACGCAAAAAATAATATTTATCTTTATTATCGATAAACATCGTATATTTTTTATTCTTATAAGTAAAATTACAAATTCTAGTATATTCCTGCATATGCTCTCCTTAGATAATTATATAAAAAAAGAATATACAATTCAATTTATTAAAAACAATTTGATGTAAATATAAAAAAATACACATTTATATTATTAAATGTGTATATTAATGCAATAAAAAACCCGCAACTTGCTATTTTCACCATAAAGACTATCTTCGCCGTTAAAGTGCTTAACTTCTCTGTTCGGTATGGGAAGAGGTGTATCCACTTTGCTATCGTCACGGATTAAATGTATTATACCATAATTGTTCTCTCAAAACAAGATAATGTGATAAATTCAAATTAAATAAATGATTAAATTGTCGATCTATTAGTATTAGTCAGCTCAACATATCACTATGCTTACACATCTAACCTATCAACCTTGTCGTCTACAA
>JAEEGL016563740.1_pt1 | contig 65701 bp, 58 predicted proteins | sample 9134231 | NCBI WGS metagenome assembly JAEEGL01 (sample SAMN16246548, study PRJNA631951) | gut metagenome | biome: gut microbiome; feature: rumen; material: fiber-attached | host: Bos | place: Iran: Karaj | collected 2018-10
AAGTGCTTTTTTTACTTGCCAATCAAGAACAGGAGGAATATCAAACTTTGTACAGAAAAGTCTTACAGTGTTCATATTGTCTGGATATGTAAGTTTTAAAATATCGGCTAATGAAGTCATTTTCCATGGATCAAGAACACCATCCTTTTGTAACATCTTTTTTAAACAAGTAAATGCTAGTTCTACTTTTTTCTGTTTAAATTCTTTAGTATTCCAATCATCATCATGCAAAGTATATAGGAGTTTACCTATAGCATAAATAGGAAATTTGGTTCTGCCGGTATGATGTTCTTTATAATTTCCATTATTTGACAATAAAAAAGCTGCAAGTTTATAATTATCTTTGTCTATTTCACTACTAATATAGTATGGCTGATCTTCAGGTGCCGGACGATTAACAGTCCATGAGCTTATATCATTAATATTTTGTTTTACTAATTGTATGGCTCTTTTTTTAACTCTGTTTAAATCCGAATTTCCTGAATATTGATTATTTGAATTTATATGTCTTCTTGCTGAAAATGAATAGGGTTGAATTCCAGTTACTAACATTATATTTTCCATTCTGTTACCTTTTACATCTAACACTATTTCCTTTAAAAACCATACAGAAATTAATTTGTTAGTAACTTCCCTCAATCTTAAGATATATTAAGGAATGTAGCAGGTTAAGTGCAGGTGGGTATTCTCCCATAATTGTAAAGAAATACATACACAAGTAGCAACTTTTATATACATAATTTTAATACTGAAAATTATTTTATTGCTTTATCAATAACTTTAATCAACTCTTCTATAACAGACAATCTGCTTGGAGGGAAAAGTAAACATTCATTCTTCAAATTATTTTTAATTTGTTCTTTGCGATTATTCAAATATTGCATTTGGTTTTTATGCATTTGAACTTCGCTTTCTCTCCTTTGCTTTAAATCATTTATAATCATTTCATGTCTTTCATTTTCTACCTTTACTTGCCGTTGTATTGCATCTAACTGTGTATCCATTTTGTTTTGGCAATAAGTAAGTCAGGCAATGCCTGACCTACAGCTCTATTTTCTAAACTCCATTATTTTTTATCATATTGAAATATATAAACAAAATAAGAACAATAATTATTACCCATGGTGCTATTTTTAGAAAAGTTTTAAAAGGGGTTTCTGTATTTTTTATGTCATAATCCAAATTATATTCTTTTAAAATAATTTTTCCAAATTTCATTGTTTCTTTTTTATTAATATAAGCACATATAAATCCACCTATTGAAATAGAAATTATTTGTCCTATAAAAGGGATACTACCTGTTAATCTCAAGAAAAATCTCCACACTATTCCGCCAATATCATGATTTTTTGCACTTTTTATAATAGTATCAACAAAATCATCATCATCTAATGGATAATCATTAATAACTGCTAATTTTACCATAAGATGCATATTATATCTGGTCAAAATTGCAAGTTCAATTGGTATATTACCCAATGAGAAAAAGAATTCAATAAAAGGAAAAATAGAAAACAAACATAAAATAAAGCCAATATTGGCTGTTTTTTTAGCATAAGTATTGATTAATTTTTCACTTGCCAAATATTTCAAAGTTTCTTTATCTAAATCTTTATTAACGGTACAAAAGTTTTTATAATATTGCATTGCATCTTCTTTTGATTTTTCAAAATCAAAAAAAGGAATTGAAAACTTTTTAACTATTGATTCATTATCAGAGTAATTACTCATAGTCCTAATTCTATAATATCAAACAAATACTATTATGAAACATGATATAAAAATTGTAAAGAACATAATATATAAGTTCATAAAGTTCGTAAAATTGAATTTAGCTAATTACACTATAAAATTTTTAAATTAATTTTTAATTTTAGTAGAACTCATCAGAACCCACATATATTGTGGGTTTTCTTGTTTTTAGACATATTTCAATAAAACATTTACTTTAATATTCAAAGTCGAATTCTTCTAATATGTATGCTTCTAAGGGAACATTTATTTTTGTTTGAGCATCTTTACCTTTAACAAAAGCAAATAACCCAAGTGGACATAAAATTATAGTATATATTCCAATTGCAGCAATGGCAGCAGCCCAAGTTTTATCTTTTCCTACATATCTTTCTGTAAAATCTATCCTATGTTCATTACCATTAACATCATAAAAGAAACCTCTATTTACAGAGATTGCACCCCCTTCTCCCCAAAAGCCTCTTTCTTTTATTTCACTAACATATAAATAACCTTTACCACCTGTTTCAAAAACTTTTACCCCTTTTACTATAACATTTTTATCTATACTTATATTGATTCTTTCTCCCTCTACTGCAGTTGAACTAGATTTACTTTTTGTAATAACAAAATCTATAGGTGTTCCAGCCTTAACATTCACTGTTTTAGCATAACAAGGTAAAACAATATCAAATAAAAATACCATTAACAAAAATATAGATAATATTTTCTTCATAAAACCTCCAACACAAAAACAATCAAATACTAAATAAAAACATTACTTTTGTCAAGTCAACAAGTGGGGCGTTTATATGCACCTTACATATTTTGCAAAATGTAATCTTGAAGATGCAGATGAAGTTGTTGAATATATAAAAGACTGTGTGAAATATTAATTTTTTGATATTTGTCAGGGTAATAAACTATTACAAACTAAATATTTGTTTTTTGTTCTTGTATTTTTTGAATTAATTTCTGTGGATTTATAATTCTTCCGACATAATCACCAGAATCATTATTTTTGCATTCATTAGAAGTTTCTAATGCATATTTTAAGAATTTTTTAGGAGTAATATTGTTATCTGCCTGTTTTGCCAAAACATACATACCTGCAAGCCAAGGTATTGACCAACTCATTCCTCCATCATTCCCTTCATAACGGTATGATTGCTCGTCAGTATAATCTGCTACAGTTCTGTGATCCATAGGAACTAGAAGTAATTTGTCTTTATTTTCAACTCTGTTTTCTTCTTTTTCCTTATTTGTTTTCCAATATGCTCCAGCCTCATAGTTATCAGGATTTTCCAAATTTCCTTTAGGGTTTCTGTTAGCACCACTAATAGATGTACCGTAGTGCTTTTCAAGAGCTGTTGATACAATAAACACACCCTGTTCTTTTGCTCTTTGTAGTGCTTGTAGTAATTCTTTATATCCTGGAGCAAATTCATCAAATCTCCAACTGATTGAAATAACAGAAACTCTTTTATTTCTTGGTAGCTTTTCATTTTCATCTAAAATTCTATTTATTGCATCAACATAAGGTTTGTTAGAAGGACAATCCCCAAATTTATCTATGTTGCTAAGTTGTTTCTTAAAATAATTTACATAATGTGCTTTATTCTTATTTGCTTTAATTTCCTGTTTGATTTTTTGTCTGTATTCTTTTATATCTTTAGAGTTTTTAGACATATTAACCGCAGAATAGTAAAACACTCTTGCATCAGGAGCCACACCTACATTTTTACCAACTGCAATTGAGGTAACTGCAGCACCATGCATAGATGCTTCAAGCCAACCCATTTCTTTTGAGTTAATATCACGAATTTGTCCAATAATATTACCTACATATTCTTTGTGCATACCTAAAGGTTGGTCTATGATTGCTATAGTAATACCTTTTCCAGTTAAACCTTGTTCATGTAATTTCCGAATACCCAATCCTGGATTTTTTGCAGCATCCATATAAGGATTTAAAATTGTTTTTTGTTCAGATGTCATAACAGTTGTTTTATCAATTGTTAAATTTAATAATTGATCTTCTGACAAATTCAATTTAGTAATGTCACATCCTCTAACATCATAACAACAGTTATTACGTAGTTTTAATTCATTTAAAGATTTTATAACTTTTGGTTTAGACTGCCAGCTACTATATTGAAAATAGCCATTTTCATCAATCGGATTAACAACTTTTTTTGATTCTTGACATCCAAATATAAGCTTTAATATTTTTGGAAGAAATATCAATTTTTTATAAGTTTTAGATATTTTTTTATTCTGATTAGAGTATAAAGAAACTGTATCAGGTGATATTGTTGTAAATTTAGATATAGGGTTATATTTATGATTCTGATATATGTTGCTTGAATTATAATTTGTTACAAGACAATTTGGCATAATAATACCTTTTGAATATCTAACTGCAAATATAAAGTTTGTTCAATTTTCAGGATTGCTTGTTTGTAAAATTTTTTTTACATTAATTGATTTTAAATTAATTTATATATTAGTAACACTCATCAAAATTCATCATATATGTTGGTTAATTTGTAATTATCAAAAAGTTTCTTCATAGCCCAATGCATTTGCTTTTTCTAAATATTCTCTTGCTTCATCCTGTTTACCAAGAGCATTTAATGCACAATATTTTCTGTAATAGCCTGTTCCGTTATCCTTGTTAAACATAATTGCTTCATCAGCATATTTTAGAGCTTTTTTGTAATCATTTTGGCTGAAATATACAAAAGATAAAGCAGTGAAGAGCTTGTCTTTGTCATCTTTACAGTTTTTTAAAGCAGTTAATAAAAGATCTAATGCTTCTTGTTTATCAATTTCAAAAATAAGTTGAGCTTTGTCAATATAAGCATAAGTAAAAGTTTTATCGAGTTTTATTATACTTGTAAAATCAAATATCGCCGCATTTATATTACCCAAATTTATATTATCAATTCCTCTACGATAGTAAAAATTAGTATTTTGAGGATTCAGTTCAATAGCTTTAGTTTGATCTTCTATATCACCTTGCAAATCTTCAAGCCATCCTTTTGCAATTCCTCTGCTATGGTAATATTCTGGATTGTCAGGATTTAATTCAATAGCTTTTGTTTGATCTTCTAAATCTCCTTGCCAATCTTCTATCCATCCTTTTGCTTCTCCTCTTTCATAGTAATAATCTGCATTATTAGGATTAAGTTCTATTGCTTTATCAAAATATTTGATTGCATTTTCGTAGTCTTCTATTACTGAATAATCACATCCGCAATCAAAATAATAATTAGAGTTGTTAGGATTCAATTCTATTGCTTTATTAAAATATTTAATTGCATTTTGGTAGTCTTTTATTACTGAATAATAACATCCGCAATCAAAATAATAATGAGGGTTGTTAGGATTTAATTCTATTGCTTTTAAATAATCAACTATAGCACTTTTATAATTATCCATAGAGGTGTTAGCATATCCTCTTATATTATAATTACTAGCCTTGTTTGGTTCTAACTCAATAGCTTTTGAAAAATCTTCAATTACACCTTGCCAATTTTTTAACGAAATTTTTGCACTGCCTCTTGCTTCATAGTATGCGGGGTTATTTGGTTCAATTATAATAGCTTTAGAGTAATCTTCTATTGCAGAAGTGTAATTTTTCAAAAAATTTTTAGCATTACCTCGTCCATAATAATAAGAATCATTATTTGGTTGAAGTTCAATAGCTTTTGTATAATCTTCAATAGCTCCAATATAATCCTTTACTGCATCTTTTGAATCAGCACGAAAATAATAAAAACTTGCATTTTTTGGTTCAAGCTCAATGGCTTTTGTTTGATCACTAATATCTCCTTCATAATCTTTTAAATGCCATTTAGCTACACCTCGTAATGAAAAATACTTAGGATTGTCAGGATTCAACTCAATAGCCTTTGTATAATCCTCAACTGCACCCTCATAATCTTTTAAATTTTTTTTTGCAATTCCTCTACGGTAGTAGTATTCAGGATTGTTTGAATCTAACTCAATAGCTTTATTTTCATCTTCCAATACTCCTAAATAATCTTTTATTATTCCTTTTAATTTACCCCGTTCATAATAGTATCTGGCATTATTTGGCTCAAGATTTATTGCAATATTTAAATCTTTAAGTGCTATGTCATAATTATTTAAGAATACATGAGAAATACCTCTGTTAAAATAAAAAGAAGGATTTTTTTCATTGAGCAAAATTGCTTTATTAAAATATTCAATTGAAATTTCATATTTCTTTAAATAAGCACTATTCATTCCTATTGAAAAATAATAATCCGCATTATTTGGATTTAATTCAATAGCTTTAGTTACATCATTTATTGCTCCTTGATAATCTTTTAAAGTACTTTTTGCAAATCCTCTTTGAAAATAATATTCAGATTTTTTTGAATAGCTCAATTTGCCTGAAAAATCATCAACCCAACAATAATTAGTATCAATAGGATTTAATTCAATAGCTTTAGTTATGTCTTTTATAGCACCACAATAATCGCTTAAATGCATTTTTATAAATCCTATACCAAAATAACAATCAGGATTGTTTGGTTCTAATTCTATAGCTTTATTAAGATATTTTATAGCACTTTTATAATCTTGAAAACAAAAAGAAATTGCTCCTGCTAACTGTATATAATATAAAGCAAAATGCTTGTCCAATTTAATTGCCATTTTTAAATCATCTATAACAGCTTTATGTTCACCTAAAATTGCTTCTATATCACTTCTTGCAAAATAAACATAAGCATTTTTTGAATTAATTTTAATTGAACTATTATAATCGGCAAGTGAATTTTTAAAATTTTTAATTAATTTATTTACATCACCTCTAATACAATAATAGTTTGCATTATTTGGATTTAATTTTATCAATTTATCAAGGAAACTTAGAGCATTTTCATAATTATCCAAATTCAAATTAGTTAAAGCAGAATAAAATAATAATTTCTCTGTTTCTTCTACTTTTAATTTTTCATTGATTAAATTCAAAGTAATTTTAGCTAAAAATTTTCCTCTTTTTTTGAATTTTTTTATAGAGCAATAGGCATCAGATAAAAAAGTCCAAAGATATATTTCTCTGCTACCTTTTAAAAACTCTTTTCTTGCAATGGAAATACTTTCTTCAAACTTTCTGTTACAGCATAAATGATATAATTTTTCTTCTAAGCTATTAAAATCCATAGCTTTAATTATAATATTTTTTATAACTGAGTCAACAGAATGGATAAAATTTAAAGTTGGTGGTATTTATCAGTTGACTGTCTTTTATGCTAAAAAAGAGGACTGATCCCTCCTTTTTTTAAATTAATTTTAATTTTAGTAGAACTCATTAGAACCCACATATATTGTGGATTTTTTGCTTTTAAGTATATTTTAATAAAACCATTCAAAAAATTTTAGTTTGTAGGTCAAGCATTGCTTGACAAAATTATGAATGTCAGGCGGTGCCTGACCTACGGGCTACGCAAAATCCGCCGAACGCAAAACGCTTTCTCTCATGCTCACAAAGCAAATTAAAAAGGACAGGCATAAAACCTATCCTTTTTAATTTACCCTGGATGCGATTCGAACGCATGACCTACCGCTTAGAAGGCGGTTGCTCTATCCAGCTGAGCTACCAAGGCATAAAATCAAGTAATAATAATTTCATTCAGCTGTGTTGAATGATTTGAACTTATTGTTATTTTAGCATAAAAAAATAAAAATCAATAAAAAAATCAATTTAATAATTATTTAATTTGAAAATTTTTATAAAAATATCAATTTTTTTATTCTTGTGTTTTAATAAAAATGTACGCTAGAAAATTGGAGAATAAAAATGAACGTAAATGCAGTCAGAAGTATAAACTTTGGAGAACATGCAGGAAAATGGGTTTTTATAAAACTTCCTCCTAATCCGCCCAGAAAACCAAAAGGTAATTCTGAAATTGATACTTACAATGGAAAAACTAAACAACCAACACCAAAAAAGCCTTCTGATAATAAAACTTTAGCAGAGAAGACTTTAAATGCTTTGGATTCAGCTTATGATACAGTTCGTGATGCAATAGCTGATTAATCAAAAGATTATTAAATTATTTTCTAAAGAATTCATTAAACTATATAATGAATTCTTTAGTTTTTATTCCCAATTCACATTTCTTGAATGTATGGTGGCAGGAACTCCTGCTATTACAACATTTTCTTCATTAAATTTTTTGGTTACGCAGGAATTTGCTGCAATGATTGAGTTATTTGCTATTTTTACTCTTTTATTTATGTAGGCATTTTCTCCAATCCAAACATGATTACCTATAGAAATACCTTCTGTAGGTTCATAATATTCATGAGTAGAGTTATTGAATATTCTGTGAGGTTTTTCTCCGCCCCTTATAATAACATTTTGGGAAATCATACAATTATCACCAATTTTTATAGGAGTATCATCTTGATAAGCCAAAATTTTGCAATCGACAGAAATAAGATTTTTACCTGTTGTGACAGAAGAATTATTTACCCCCACGGTATTTCCTATGTCTATTTCAAGCATGCAGCATTCATAAATATTATCAATAAAAACAGTATTATTATTCCCGCAAATATTTAATCTTATTTTTGATTGTCTGTTTTTTAAACCATCTTTAATTATAACTTTATTGTTAGATCCGGAGATTTTTGCTTTAAAATTTAAAAATTTTCCTATTTCAAAATAATTATTTTCAGAGTTTTTGTCCTCTTTAATTATTGGTAAAATTCCCGAATTTAAAGAGAATGAATAAATTTTTCCAAAAAACTTCATTTTTATAATTTTAGTTTTGTTATTATATTTTATACACATTAAAATTTCCTCATAAATTTATCTGTTTTTATACTTTGGCAAAATTAAGTTATCATGTTTCTCTATATTTACCGTTATTCCAAACAATCCAAAATAATCGGCGATACCACCTTTCATATTTATTGCTGAATTTATTGTTTGATAATCTCCCAGAACTTTTATAGTAAACGGAGAAGAAACAGTTCTGCCGTTTATAACAATATTTTTTCCTGCACTTATTATTTCGGAATTCATAACTAATCTTTCATTGTTTATTGAAATTGCTTTAGCATCTGAAGCACGCAAAACATTCACTAATTTGAGCAAATCATCACTTTGGATATCTCCGGAAAAATCCTCCGCATTTTTCTCTTTTTTAGGCTCTATCAAATAAATAACAAGTCCTTTCCCTTTTGTTTCCAAGAGTCCGGTTTGTTCATAAAGCTCTTTTAATTGAGAATTCATTTCTTGAGGTTTTAATCCATGTTTTAATTCAAAAATTTCTTTTTCTAATTTTATGACCTCTTTAGAAAGTTCTTCATTATTATTATTGGAATCATTAAGCATAGTGACCAAATTATCAATTTTTTTCATCATTGCACTGTCTTGTTCCGTATAACCTGAGTAATAAACCAATTCAAAAGTTATGATATACGAAATAATCATGCAAATTGTAAAGATAAAAATATTAAATTTTGTATTCTCTTTAATTTCAAATTTCATACTAATTACCTGATATTTTTGCCAGCGCAACCTGTAAAATTTCTTGTGTATCGTTAATATTTTTTATATGATTTTTTGCAAATTCAAATCCTGTTTGAATTTCATTTGTTGTATACCCGAGAGAAAGCATAACAGATTGAGCTTCCAGAAATCCTTCTGAAAGAGTCGAATAATCTGCTGCATTTTCTTCATTAACAGCGATATTAAAATCGTTTTTATATTTTGTCATTTTGTCTTTTAATTCAAGAATAAGCCTTTTAGAGAGTTTTTGTCCAATGCCTTTTATTGATGAAAATACTTTATCATTTTCGCTTATTATTGAAGATATTATTTCATTTGTATCTAAATCTAATATTGCAAGGGCAACTTTTAATCCGACACCGCTTACGGTTAAAAGTATTTTAAACAAATCTCTGTCATCTTTTCTTGAAAATCCGCATAATATCATACTGTCCTCTTTATGAATAAGAGAAGTATAAATTTTCACATTTTCATTTTCTTTCGGGCAAGAGAGAATAGTTTTTTTATTTGTTAATACTTCATAACCTATGCCGTTAACTTCAACAATAATAGTATTATCTGTTTTTTGGATAAGAGTACCGTCTAAATAACTAATCATTTTTAGATACTCCAAGCTCTTTGAGCATTTGAAGAGTTCCTCTTGCAACATTATCAAAATCATTTTGCGGTAAGGTGGATAGTAAATTCATAATGCTCAAAATAGTCCAGTTTTTATCATACCATCTTCTTCTGTTAAAAGATTTATAATAACCAAGAATTTTTTCTTTTCCAATAGTAACAGGAATTTCTGCTTCCTCTTCTTGCTCTGATATGGTTTCTCTGACTATTCTTGTAAAACTGAAAATGTTTTCAGCCAAACTATCAATGAGTTCCTGCGGTTTTCCTTCCACTAATTCAAGAATAGTAACCATATCTTTATTATAATCGTACCATCTTTTATTATATTCCATACATCACCCTCCCGCTACTATTTAAAGAAATTTTAGCATAAAAAGAATTTTGATAAAAATAAATTATTTAAATATTGTTTCTATGATATGAGTTTGCGGAAAAATAAAAAAACCGCATCCTTATAAAGAATAAATTAAAATTTGACTATAATTTCTTATGAAAAAATTGTTATGATATAATCAAAAACGGAGATAACTAGAGTAAAGGAGTAATATCTTATGATTAAAATCGGAATTTTAGGTTATGGTAACTTAGGCAAAGGTGTGGAAAATGCTGTTAAATTAAATAATGATGTTGAATTGAGTGCAATTTTTACAAGAAGAAATCCTGAAACATTAAAAATAAAATCAAATGCAAAAGTTGTATCCGTTGATGAAATTGAACAATGGAAAGATAAAATTGATGTACTTATTCTTTGCGGCGGCTCTGCAACAGATTTGCCTGTTCAAACTCCAAAATTTGCAAAAATGTTTAATGTAGTTGATAGTTTTGATACACATGCCAAAATTCCCGAACATTTTAAAAATGTTGATAATTCTGCAAAATCTGCAAATAAAACAGCAATTATTTCTATAGGATGGGATCCCGGATTATTTTCTTTAAACAGACTTTTTGGAAATGTTGTTTTACCTGACGGAAAAGATTATACCTTTTGGGGTAAAGGAATAAGTCAAGGACATTCCGATGCCATAAGAAGAATAAAAGGTGTTAAAGATGCAAAACAATATACAATTCCTGTTGAAAAAGCATTGAATGCTGCAAGAAGCGGACAAAATCCTGATTTAACCACAAGAGAAAAACATATCAGAGAATGTTTTGTTGTAGCGGAAGAAGGTGCAGATAAAGAAGCTATTAAAAAAGAAATTGTTACCATGCCGAATTATTTTGCTGATTACGATACAACGGTACATTTTATAAGTGAAGAAGAATTAAAAACAAATCATTCGGGTATTCCTCATGGCGGTTTTGTATTAAGAAGCGGAAAAACTTCAGAAGGAACAAATCATATTATTGAATATAGTTTAAAGTTAGATTCAAATCCCGAATTTACATCAAGTGTTTTAGTCGCTTATGCAAGAGCAGCTTACAGATTAAACAAAGAAGGTCAATATGGCTGCAAAACCATATTTGATGTTCCTCCGGCATATCTAAGTAATAAAACAGGAGAAGAACTAAGAGCAACAATGCTATAGAATATTGTTAAAATTAAATTATAATTCTCAGAACCCCTTTTTTAAAGAGGTTCTGAATTTTTTGCGATAAGTACTGGTATTTTTTGAAAATTATGCTATAATACATGAGTCGATAGTGTTTTTATTTCCCTTTCATCGATTTAGTGTTTATATGGGTGTTGTTATTGGAGTTTCTTATGAGTGGAAAAGTGTCTACAAAAAATAATAGTTCTTCATTTGAAGAATTATTAAACAAATATGATTATAAATTTTCAAAAGGAGATTTAGTAAAAGGAACAGTTGTCGGAATTGACAATTCCGGAATTCTTGTAGACATAGGAGCAAAGGCGGTTGCATTTGTTCATCCGAAGGAAGTTTTTTGTGAAGACGGTAAAAATTTTAAAAACGCACTTGAACTTAATCATGAGTATGAATTTTTAATAATCAGAGAAGAAGATGAAGACGGACAATTTCTTCTCTCTCATAAGAAAGTTGCACAAGCTTACAGTTGGAAAAAACTTGAAGAAGTTTTTGCAAAAAATGAAAGTATTACTGCTGAAGTAAAAGCTATAGTTAGAGGCGGTATAACGGTAGAAGTTTTTGGATTAAAAGCTTTTGTTCCAAGCAGCCAATTAAGACTAAAAGATATTGACAGCAGTGTTGGCGAAAAATTAGAACTAAAAATTCTTTCTATGGATTCTGCTACTCAGAATTTAATATTCTCACAAAGAAAATTATATAGTGATACACAAAGTGATAAAAGACGTGATACTATCGAAAATATAGAAGTCGGTTCTACTGTAGAGGGTGAAATAGTCAGACTTACCGATTTTGGTGCATTTGTTGATATTGGCGGAATTGACGGTTTATTGCCTTTATCTCAAATGTCATGGCGCTGGGTTGATCATCCGTCTGATATTATGAATGTTGGTGATACGATAAAAGTTGAAGTTATCGGTATTGATCATGACAAACAAAGAATAAGCTTAAGTTTGAAAAATTTACAAGAAGATCCATGGGAACTTGCTAAAAAACAAATAAAAGAAAAGGATAAAATAGAAGGAGTAATTACTCGTATTCGTTCTTTTGGTGCTTTTGTAGAAGTTATGCCGGGTGTAGAAGCGCTTTTGCCTTACAAAGAACTTTTGGATTATCAACAAACACATAATGTTGCATTGGATGTAAATAATAAAATAGAGACTTATGTTGTTAAGTTTAATCCTGATGACAGAAGAATAAGTTTAAGTATTAATCCTGTCGGTGATAATGATAATTCAGAAAAGATTGAAGAATAAACTATTTTTTTAAAATATTTTCGATATTTTTTATTACTGTTTTGGGGGTTATTATTTTTAAACACTCATAGTTATTTGTGCATTTTGTTTTTAAATTGCACGGATAACAACTGATTTCAGGAGTAAGCGCAACTGTATTATTATTCCATACTCTCCATTTTTTAGCGTCCATTGGACCATAAATAACAATAGTTGGAATGTTAAGTGCACCTGCCATGTGTAAATTCCCCGAATCATTACCGAAAACCAAATCCATTTTTGAAATTAAAGCATTACTTTCATTTATGGAAAGTTTTCCGCAAAGATTTAAGGGAATGTTTTTTAATTCACAATTTATAAGGCTTAAAATATCATCATAAGTGGGCTTATCGCTTTTTGCGCCCATAAAAAACAATTGTGCATCTAAATCATTAGCAAGATATTGTATAACTTGAGCAAAATATTCCTTACTCCACTGTTTTTTTATATTACCGCTTGTTGCGTGAACTACGATTTTCTTTTTTTTATCGGAAATGTTATTTTCTTTAAGAATTCTTTCTATTTCATTCAAATCAAGTTTATTAACCCAACTTTCCAAATAATCATCTTTTATTTTTATATTTTCTGCTCTTAAGATATCTAAAAAGCATTCTACTTCATGTTTTTCTGCAATATAAGGAACTTTTTTATTCAATAAAAATCCTCTGTGCTCAGTATCAAAGCCGCATCTGTATTTAATTCCGCTTAAAAAGGCTAATAGAGCGCTTGATAAAGAACGTTTCAAAACAAAAGCCTTGTCATATTTATTTAGTTTTAAAAGTTTTACATAATGGAAAAAAGATTTTTTCTTTGATTTGCCGAATTCATAACGATGTTTTCTTGTTGTATCAAAGTATAGTAAATTGTCTATATAAGGACATCCTTCAAGCAATTCACCTGAAATCGGCGAAACAAGCACATCTATTTTTGCATCAGGATAAGCATACCTTAAATTTCTCAAAAAAGGTATTGTTAAAATTGTGTCCCCAATAAATCTGTATCTTATGACAAGTATATTCATTCCAAAAAGATAATAACATACTTTAATTTATAAAACAATTTTGCTAATTAAGTATAAATTTTTGTCAAAGTACCATGTAAAATTTTGTAAAAAACAATAGCAAATAGTTCTCTTTTTGGGTTTAATATACTTGAGAAAGAAAGGAAAGGTCTTTTATTATGAATGTAAAAAGTATAGGAAACACAAGCTTTGGAGAGCATCAAGCTACATTTTTTATGCTTAAGCCGGATGCGGTAAGAAAAGCTGCCGAAATTCCGATTTTTGAGTGTTTAACAAAAAACGGTCTTGTTTTAACTAAAGTGGAAAAAGATACTCTATCTTTGGAAACGGCTAAAAAACATTATGCTGAGCACGAAGGGAAGCCGTTTTTTAATGCTTTGGTAAAATATGTTACATCAGGACCTGTTGTTAAAGTTCAAGTTGAAGGTGATGATGCAATTCAAAAAACCCGCTCATTAGCTAAAGTTTTCAGAACGGTTTGGGGAACTGATAAAACAGTTAATGCAGTTCATTCTTCTGACGGTATAGAATCTGCCAAAAGAGAATTGGCATTACATTTTAATGCTTAATTAATTAACAATTTGTTTCAAATTAAAGAGGATGATTTTATATCCTCTTTTTTTTTGTATTTTTATTACCAAGGGTAATCTTCTTTAATTTTCCAGTTATCATACATTATTAAAGCACCACAGAACATTCCTATTCCGTTATTATCTTTATTGCAGCAGTAATGTTGATCTGTTCCGTTAATTAAAAATTCTCTTGTTGGCTGCATTGGAGTAGGAACATTAAATTCATCAGTAGAAATGTATCCGTAAGGAATTAATTTAATTCCTTTTGAATCAACAGTTGAATTTATTTGATACATAAAGACATCTTTCCCAAATTGGTTAGGAAGAGAATTTCCATTAATATCTATAAAAATCAAAACTGCATTATTCAAGCTGTTAGAAACAAAAATTTGTGCTCCGCTGTGTAAATTGTATTTTTTTATTGTTTCATTCGGATGCAGTTGATTAATTCCGCTATTAGTACTTGCATAACCACCGGATATTTTTTTGTAAGATGTTGTGGTAATAGTTGAAATTTCAGAATTTAAAACCTTTAAATAAGGTTCAATATAAGAATCAAAATATTCGGAAATAACTATAGTTCTGTCCCATTTTGAAATAGACCCGTTTTCTATTTCCGATATTTTTATTGCCTGATTAATATCCAGATATGTATTTTTTAATTTGGTTACTGTTTTTTCTTTTTCTATATTTTTAATAAAACTGGGAATAGTTATCGATGCTATTATACTTACAATGAAAAGAGCAATTAAAACTTCTGCCAGAGAAAAGGCATATTTAAAATTTTTATTTGTTTGGAAATATTTTATAATTTGCATATTATTAACCATAACTATAAAACAGTACATTTATTCTATCATATTTTATAAGTGAAATAAATAATTTTATGTTTTTGCATAAGTAAAAATACTCTTTTATTTAATTTTAATCTGTGGCAAAATAATATAAAAGGTTGAATTTATATGAAAGAATTTTTTAACAAATTTTTTAAATATATTAAAAATATAGACAGATTTGTTTCTACCTATAACAAATATTCAAATGAAGTAGCAATTCCTTCCAAAGCATATTTAAATTGGGGAAAGCATTTATTTGACTATGGACATGTTAAAGAAGCACTGGAAAAATTTGAAATGTCTGCGAATATTTCTTCTAATGATCCTGAAAATTTTATTAATTGGGGTATATCTCTTGCAAGAGTCGGACGATTTGAGGAAGCAATTGAAAAATTTGATAAAGCTCTTTCTATTGATGAGAATATTGCTCGTGCCTATACTTATAAAGGTTCTGTTCTTATTGAGTTAAACAAAAAAGAGGAAGCTTTTGAATGTTATAAAACTGCTTTGAAAATTGAACCTTTTGATTATGAAACTTATTCTAATTGGGGCGTAGCGCATGCAAGATTGCATGAATATAATCGTGCAGAAGAAAAATTTAAAAAAGCTTTAACATTATGTAAACAGGATTCCAAAGTATACTTTTTGTATGGAATTACTTTATATGAACAAAATAAAATTCAAGACGCACAAGAAAAATTTAAACTTGCAATAGAACATAATTCAAAAAATGGGGATGCTTATTATTATCTTTCTTTATGCAATACAAAGCTTGAAAAATACGATGAAGCATTAAAATATGCAAAAATAGCCCAATTTTTACAACCGTTTAACGGATTATTTATGGTTAATTTAGCGGAATGTCTTTATGATGTAAAAAATATAAAGGGTGCAATAAAAATATATCGTACACTATTAAAGGCTCCTGTTGAAATATATGAAGTTTATGTTTCTTATGGTATATTTTGGCAAAAAGTTAAAAAATATAAAAAATCAATTTTTTATCTTGAAAAAGCATGTAATCTTAATCCAAATATGCTTATTGCAAAATTTTATCTTGCTTGCTCTTATTTTAAGAATGAAGAATTTATTAAAGCAAAAGAATTGTTTAGCGAAATAATAAAACAAGATAAAACTTTTTTTGATGCTGAAGCTAATTTGGGATTAGTTTACAAACAGACCGGAGATTTTGATGAAGCAATAAAAATATTTGAAAATTTGTTTAAGAAATCCACACTTCATCACAAATATTCACATTTCCTTGCTGAATGTTATCTTGAAAAAGGAGATTTGACAAAAGCAATAGAAACATACAAAACGGCTATTGAATATAATCCTAATGATGCAAATGTATATTTTAAACTTGCAAATCTTTATTTTATCCATCTTAAAGATACTAAAAATGCTCTTCGTATTATCAGAAATGCGCACAAAATTGATAATAAAAATATAAAAATAAAAATTCTTTTTGCTTTAATTTTACTGGAAGATAATTATTTGCAAGGTGCGCTTGAAAAAATCGATGAAGCAATAGCTCTTGATGAAAATAATCTGGAAACATATTTAAGAAAAGCGTTTATTTTAAAACAATCAAAGCAAATTGAACAACTAATTTATTTAAAGGAATTTTTAATACAAAAATTTCCGGAGAAAATGGAGTATATAAAAGAAACAATAAATTCTTATTAATGGAGAGAATATGGAAAAATTAAAAAAATCATACTGTGCAGGTACATATTATAGCGAAAACAAAGATAGCCTTCTTAAGCAGCTTAAAAATTTTTGGGATAATAATGTGGTTGATTATGAATATAGCACAAGGCTGCTTATTGCTCCTCAATCAAGCTTTTCTTTGTCAGGACAATGTGCCTCAAATGCTTATCAATATATTGATAAAAAAGTAAAAAATGTTTTTATTTTTGGTATTTCTCATAATCAATTTTTATTATCGCCGGCTGTACCGAATTATATCGAATTTGAGACTCCGTTTTATAACTTATATGTAAATCAAAAAATAACAAAAGAGTTAGTCGAAGAATTCGGTTGTAAAGCTGTTACTGAACCATTTGAAAATGAACATTCATGCGAAATTCAATTTCCGTTTTTGCAATTTTATCTGAATAAACCAAAAATTATTCCTATTTTGATAAATGAAACATCAAGAAAGTTGGTTGAGCAAATTTTAAATAAGTATTACGGAAATCCGGAAAATGCTTTTATTTTTTCTGCTGATTTGTATAGAGGAAATAGTGAAGAAGAATGTGATAAATCTAATATAAATACAATTTTTACTCTTGAAAATAAAGTGATGAATTATTTAGGAACAAGCAATAATACAGCATTATTAGGATTGTTGGATTTTATTATGAAGAAAGGATATAATCTTTTACGGGTTAATTTAAGTAAATCAGTTTCATCTGTCGGCAATGAAAAAAAATATATTGGCTATGGAAGCTTTATTCTTATTGAAAAGGATATAAGAATATTTTTTAAAGAAAAATTCAGAAAAAAATTATTGGATACGGTAGAATTTGTTGCTAAAAGAACTCTTGAAGGGACAAGTGAACTTGATATAGAAAGACTTTTGCCAATTCCGGAAGCATTTAATACGATTATGAGTTGTTTTGTTTCGGTGGAATTTTTGGGAAAATTAAGAGGGTGTATAGGTACTGCAATGCCTTATCAACCGTTGATTTTTGATTTGATAAAAAATACAAACTTGTGTATGAGAGATATACGTTTTGAGCCGCTAAAATTAGAAGAATTGGATAGATCGGTATTCAAAATAGAACTTTTAGGAGAATTTACCGGAATACCGCTTAAAAAAGAATTAGATTTATATGAAAAAATCAGACCGAATATTGACGGAGTAATGATTAGAGATGGTGAACATTCTGCACTATTTTTACCTTCCGTTTGGAAGAATTTCCCCGATAAAATGACCTTTATACAAATGTTAAAACGTCAAGCAGGACTATCGCCGGATTGGTTTTCTCCGAATTTTGAAGCATACAAATTCACCGTTGTGGAAATTGTATAAATATTAATTCTAGAAACATATTATTGTCTGTGTATTTCTAAAATTATTTTCGGAAATACTTCTTAACAATGTTTTTATATAAATTATTGCAAATGAAATTACTTTATTATAAACTTATGGTGTTTAATAAGTCAATTACAAATAAGATATTATAAGAAAGTGTCTTGGAACTATGAATTATAAATTAATAAATATGAAAGTCTTTGGAGATGAAAGAGGGAAACTGATTTCTTTAGAGAGTAATAAAAATATTCCGTTTGAAATAAAAAGAGTTTATTGGATTTTTGATACATTGCCTGACCAAGACAGAGGCATGCATGCACACAGACTTGTTGATGAAATTGTTGTTGCTGTGGATGGAGCTTGCCAGTTTGTAATTGATGACGGAAAAACCAGAGAAAAAGTCTGGTTAAACAGACCTGATATCGGACTTTATATAAGCAGAAATATGTGGAGAGAAATGAAACATTTTTCTTACGGATGCAAATTAATGGTTCTTGCTTCGGATTATTATGATGAAAAAGAATATATCAGAAATTACGATGATTTTTTAAGAGAGAATAAAAATGCTTGATTTACAAGAGCTTGTTTTTGAAAAAAGTTTGAATAGAAATGATTTATACAGCTATGAAAACGTTTCAAAAAATAAATTTAGGATTGCTATATACAGAAATCATTCTTTTGAACTCATAGAACATACAATTAATTTATATTTAGATTACGCTGATATTAATGCTGATTTTGTATATAGCGATTATGACGATTCTTTATCTTTTTTAAATCTTGATTTAACTGCTGATTTGGTTATTGTATGGGTTGACTTAACACGGTATAAAACGGAAAATGTAAATGAATTTATAAAAGAGAGATTAGACTATTTATCCTCAGTTTATAAGAAGCAAATACTTTTTGTTCCTTTTGGTGAAAACTTAAAAATTGAAAAATCAAATATTATAACTTATGATTTATCAAAAATTGAGAACAAGTTTGGCGATAAATTTACAGATTTAAGGTTAGAACCATTTTCAGGAACAAAACTTAGTCCAAAGGCACAAATGGAAATATCAAAAGATTTGGGACTTAAATATATTCCTTCATGTTTAATGACTCCAATAAAAGCTGTTATTTTTGATTTAGATAACACTTTATATAAAGGTGTTTTGGGTGAAGATGGGTGGCAAGGTGTTGAATTAACGGAAGGACATAAAAAACTTCAGGAGAAAATTGTTGAACTTTCTAAACAAGGATTTTTTATTTGCATCGCATCGAAAAACGAAGAGCAAGATGTTATTGAGATGTTTAATAAAAGAAATGACTTTCCGTTAAAGCTTGAAAATATTACTAAATTATGTGTTTCTTGGAATTCTAAAGCTGATTCCATTTCAGAAATTCAAAAGTTTTTGAATATCGGAATAAAAGATATGTTATTTGTTGATGACAATATGGGTGAAATTGCTTCTGTAAAAACTGTTCATCCTATTATTAATGTTATTCTTGCGAAAGATAATGCAGATATGACGTTAAATATTTTAGAAAATTATCCGCGTATGCTAAAGTTAAATATTAATTATGAAGACTCTATAAGAAAGCAAGATACACAGGCTAATGAACAGAGAGAACAGTTAAAAAATACTTTATCAAAAGAAGAATTTTTAAAAACTCTCAAGATGGAATTAACTTATGGTATAAATAAAAAAGCTCAAATAAAAAGAATTTCTGAACTTGCAAATAAAACAAATCAGTTTATTTGTTCATACAAAAGATATAGTGAAAATGAAGTTGAAGAAATAATGGAAGATAAAAACTCTTTAATTATTACAGTTTCACTAAAAGATAAATTATCAGACAGCGGTATTATCGGAGTACTGGTTTTCAGAAATAAAACTGATTATGTTGATATTGAAGAAGCTTTTATAAGCTGTCGTGCATTAGGCAGAGGAATAGACGAAAATATTGTTTTATATCCTATTCAAAGAGCCTTAGAAGAATTCAGACAAACCAGAGTGAAATTTAATTTCACAAAAGGAGAAAGAAATAAACCTGCGGAAACATTTATAGATGAATATCTTGCAGAATATAAGAATAGCGTAGCTGAATTCAATAAGAATATTACTAATGACTATGTTTTAATAAAAGAAGAGAGGGATATGTAATGGAACAAAAAATTATAAAAATAGTTTCATCAATCACTAAAGTATCAGAAGATGAATTAGCAAATAATATAAATAAAGAAGGTTTTTGGGATTCTTTAAAAAAAGTTGAAATAATTATTGCACTTGAAGATGAATTTGATATTACGTTTACTCAAGAAGAAATTGCCGGAATGAAAACTATTTCAAATATAAATGATTGTTTAGCGGGTAAATTATAATTATGAAGCATAATATAAAATCTAACGGATATTCATACAGATTAAGACCTGTTGAATTGGAAGATGCACAATTTATAATTGATACAAGACTTGAGGATGCTGAAAAAAGTCAGTTTGTTCACAAAATCTCTCCTGACGTAAATTTGCAAATAAAATGGTTAAATAGTTATTTTGAAAGAGAAGATGATTATTATTTTGTTATAGAAAATCTTTTCACCGGAGAAAGTGAAGGATTAATAAGTATATATAATGTTAAAGATAAAAAAGCCGAATGGGGAAGATGGGTTTTAAAATCCGGTTCCTTAGCTTCAATAGAGGGTGTTAATCTTTTATACAGAGTTGCTTTTGAAAAATTAAATCTTGAAGAGCTTTATACAATGACTATTACTGATAATGCGAGCGTTGTTGATTTTCATACCGGCATTAATGCAAAATTAAGAAAAATTCATAAAGATGCAGTAACGCTGGAAGGCAAAGTTTATGATATTGCTGAGCAATATATTGATAAAGATTATTATTATTCAACTGTTAAAGAAAATCTTGATAATAAATGCCGAAAATTATTTGAGCGTAATATAAAAAGTAATGTCGGTAAATTTAAATTTCATCATTTTGGTGTAGCTACAGAAAATATTGAAAAAGCATTTAAAGATTATCCTGATTATATTCGTGGTGATTATTTTGAAGATACAAATCAAGAAGTAAAAGGATTATTTATTAATTCAGAATCCCTGCCTACATTAGAATTACTGGAAAATTTGCCTAATTCACATACCCTTGATAATTTTATAAAAAATAATGTAAAAATTTATCATGCCGGATATCTTGTTGAAGATATTGAAAAGATGTATAAATTTTTTATTGAAAAACTTAATGCAAAAATTGTATCGGATATGAAAATATCTACATATTTTAAGAAAAGGATATGTTTTTTGATGTTGAAAAACAAAGAAATAATTGAACTTATAGAGGTATAGACCAGATGATTGAAGACAAGAAAAAAGTTGTATTTTTTTTCCCGTGGAAGGAATTATCAGGAGGTCCGTTTTTTTTAACAAAGCTTGCCGATAAACTTGCTGATGAAACAGGATATGAAGTTTATTATATTGAATATAAAAACGGATTAACGTATACAATGTTGAAAAATCCATTGGTAAAAAAAATTGAATATAATGATAATAATTTTGTTTTCCCTATAAATGAGCCTGTTACTTTTGTTACTCCGGTATATTGGGGTTATAAAATTCCTAAGCTAAATCCTCAATCAAAGATTTTATTTTTGAACTGGCATTATTGCTGTATTCCTGTTCTTAAGTATGATTCCGAATGGTCGGATAAAAAACTTGATAAATATCTTGAGTTAATTAAAAATACAAATTCTTGCTTCTTTTTGGATTATTCTCATTTAATTGGGCAAAATACAGATAAACTTAAATTTAAAGAAAATTTTGTTCCGATTACTTTAAATCCCAAAAATATTGTAGCAAAAGGTGAGTTAATCAGTAAAGAAGAGATTAATCTCGGTTCTTTAGGCAGGTTAGATGGAGATAAAGTTTATAGTCTGTTAAATTTACTTGATAATTTAAAGAACATGAATTCTTCTAAAAAAATTAATTTACATGTTATAGGTGATGGTGTTCACAGAAAATTTTTTGAAGATGAATGTAAAAAAGCTGAATATGATAAAGCCAATATAAATATTATTATGTACGGAACCGTCACAAGCGATGATTTAAATAATCTTATGATAAGCAAATTTGATGTACTCTTTGCTATGGGAACATCAATTATAGAAGGTGCTGCTCTGGGTTTGCCTTCTGTTATAGTTCCGTCTAATACCGTAAGATTTAATGATAATAAATATGTATATTTTCAAAACAGTATTAAATATTGCTTAGGCTGGTTTAATACTCAAATACCTGAGCTTGGTATTGAAACCATTAAGGTTGAAGATGTAATTGATGATATATATAATAAAAATTTAAAAGCTGAACTGGGACAAAAAGCTTTAGAATATTATAATAATAATCACAGAAGTAATATTGAAAAATTCATTTATGCAATTAACGACACTACTTTGAAATATAGTGATATTCAGAAAATATATAAATTTAAAGATTATAATCCGTGGTTTTCTGTTAAAAAAATCAATAATAAAAAGATTATTCATTTGTTAGGGATTAAGATTACCTTAACTAAAAATAAACCTAATCCTATTTTTTCAATAGTAAACCAAAATGAAAAGAAATTTATTCGTATTCTTGGTATAAAAATAACTTTAAAACGTAAAAAATTTATAAGAGAACAAGATTTTAAAAATGATATTTGTACATCTGTTCAAAATATTATTTCCAAACAGATTATTGAAGTTAAAAATAATACAGCTGATAAATTTAATAAAATAGAGGAAAATATTGAACAAAATATTGAAAAAAAGTTTAACAAATTAAGTGAAACAAATAGTAAAATTATTGAAAATGTCAATGGAATTAATAATAGTGTTGTTCAAAAGATTGATGAATTTGATAATAAAATTAATAAAAATTTTCATTTTGAAACAAAATACTATCAAGAATTTAATACAGATATCACAATTTTAAATGATGAAGATTGTAAGCATTTTACTGGGGATATTGTTAAAGAATATAAAGATTTGGTAAAAAATTTAGACGATGAGTCAATCCGTAATGTTTGCAATATTTTATCAAGATTAAAATTGATTTATTTACACAATGTCAAATCTTTTTGGATGGATAAAGAAGAGTATTCGGATTTATTAAAAATATATGATTCACATAGCTCGCATATATTACAATTATCAGAGGATGTTTTTGCGTATGGTAAATATTTATTGCCGATTAATATAATATCAACAACGGTATTTTATTACAGACATTTTGTCGATAGGCTAAAACATATTGAGAGATTAAGAGATAAAAATATTATCGATGTTGGTGCAGGTATAGGAGATTCATTGCTTATATTATCGGAATATACGGATAAAGATGTTCATTGTTTTGAACCTTCTACTCAATCTTTTGAAAGCTTGAGTAAAACTATTGAATTAAATTCCATCAAAAATGTTGTATGCAATAAATTTGCATTAGGCAGTAAGGAAGATACTATTGCTTTAACGATGGAAGGTGATTTTTCAACCTGCTGTGATAAGAATTCTTCCGATGTAAATACTGAAGAAGTACAAGTAAGAACTCTTGATAACTATGTAAAAGAAAACAATTTGCATGTAGGTTTAATAAAAGTAGATGTAGAGGGATTTGAACAAGAATTTCTAAAAGGAGCAAAAGAAACAATTTGTTCTCAGAAACCTACTCTATTATTAAGTATATACCATAATGCAAAAGATTTTTTTGAAATTAAACCGTTAATAGAAAGTTGGAATTTAGGCTACAAATTCAAAATTGTTAAACCGTATGACAAAAGTATTATAATAGATACAACATTAATAGCGGAAGTGGATTAAAATATATTAAAAATATTTTTTAATTAAGGATTAAGATGGAAAACAAAAAACTAATTTACAATAATATAAATTTTTTAAAATTGATTTTGGTATTAATAATTGTTTATTATCATATAGTTTCCGGTAAATTATCTGTAATATATCCTTCTGTTGAAATATTTAATGTATTAGGAGATAAAATATATCATGCGGGACATTACACAATACTTTTATTTTTCATTGTTTCCGGATATTTTTTAAGCAAATCTGTTAACAAAAACGGAGTTAATATAAAAAATTTTGTATGTAAAAAATTAATAAGATTATTTCCGATGTTATTTTTTTCAACGTTTACTTGTGCTGTTTGTTCGTATTGGTTACCTGTTCGCCCGGAGCTTCAATCAATGATATTGAATGTTTTCTTCATACATAATTATTCAGGCGGTGCTCAATACACCTCTTTTAATGCTGCAAGTTGGTTTGTATGTGCTTTGTTTTGGATTAGTTTATTTTATTATTCAATTGTATTTATAGTTAAAGATAAATTCAAAACAAATTTTATAATTGCTTGTATATGTATTATAAGTTTTTTTGCGTTAATTATTCCATTCTTTGGAAATGAAAATCCGTTACGTTTTAAAATAATTCCGTATAGGGATTTATTCGCTTTTTTAGGAATTGGACTTGGTTATTTACTGGAAAATTTAAATATAAAAAAAGATATTGTAAAAAATTATTTCATTAATAATTTTTTTGTGGGAATTACAGAATTTGCAATATTTTTAATAGTTATTTTGCCATTGATACTAAATTGTAAAGTTATAAAAGAACCTTTACTTTATATAATTGCATTTTTGACCTTACTAATTTTATTTATAAGACAAAAAGGATTTTTCTCAAAGCTTTTAAATTTATCTTTCTTTTCAAAAATAAGTAAACCTTCCTTTTCTATTTATATGATGCAAGAAACATGCTTTATTGTATTACAATGCAGTTTTTGGAAAACTGCTTATCCGAATTTCCATCCGATTTTAGCGTTTGTATATAGTTTTTTATTTTGTATAATAATTGGAGTACTGGCATATAATATAATAGAAAAACCGGTTACAAAAATTTTATCAAGTAAATATATTAGAAATGGAGAAGAAATTTCTAATAATCAACCATCCGCAGGAACATAAGTAAAGGAGCAAAATATGATTAAATTTTTAGATTTACACAAAATAAATGAACGTTTTAGAAGTGATATAGACAAAAGGATTAAGGAGGTTCTTGATTCCGGCTGGTATTTGTTAGGTAATCAAGACAAAACATTTGAAGAACATTTTGCTAAATATTGCGGTACAAAACATTGTATCGGTTGTGCAAACGGACTTGATGCATTGACTCTTATCATAAGAGCATACGGTTTTGGTGCAGGTGATGAAATTATTGTTCCTGCAAATACTTATATTGCTTCTATACTTTCAATTTCGGAAAACGGGTGTACTCCTGTTTTGGTTGAACCGGATATTAATACATACAATATTAATCCTGATTTAATAGAAGAAAAAATTACTGATAAAACAAAAGCCATTATGGTTGTGCATCTTTACGGACAAGCTGTTCAGATGGATAAAGTTTGGGCGTTAGCTAAAAAATATAATCTTAAAGTTATTGAAGATTCAGCGCAAGGACATGGTGCATATTATAATGGTAGAAGAACAGGAAATTTAGGTGATGCATCAGGATTTTCTTTCTACCCCGGTAAAAACTTAGGTTGTATGGGTGATGGCGGATGTGTTACCACAAATGATGATGAGTTAGCCGCAAAGGTAAGAGCTCTCGCTAATTATGGCAGCCATAAAAAATATTGTAATTTATATAAAGGTGTAAATTCAAGATTAGATGAAATTCAAGCAGCAATATTAGATGTGAAACTTTCTCATCTTGATGATGACAATGCTCGCAGAAGAGAAATATCAAAATATTACAGAGAAAATATTAAAAATCCTAAAATAATTCTGCCAAAAACTTATGATGAAAAGGCTCATGTTTGGCATGTATTTGTCGTAAGAACAGAAAAAAGAGATGAATTCCAGGAATATTTAAAACAAAATGATATTCAAACCATAATCCATTATCCTACACCTCCGCATAAGCAAGAGGCTTATAAAGAATGGAATAATCTGAGCTTCCCGATAACGGAAGAAATACATAAAACTATAATAAGTTTACCTATTTCTCCGGTTATGACGGATGAAGAGGCAAAAGAAACAGTTAAAATAATAAACGCTTATTAATATAAATGTAATAAGATGTAATTCATTTTCGTTTTTATTTTACAAAAGGAGAATATTATGCCATTTATTCAAGTACAACTAAGTTTAAAAATTGATGACAGTCAAAAAAATACTTTACAATCACAGCTGACTGATGCTGTATCAGTTGCTTTTTCAAAACCCAAAACTTATATTATGGCAGAAATTGAAGATGAAAAATCTCTTTTTATGGGAGGAAACAAACTTGAAAACGGAGCATATATTGATATCAGTCTTTTAGGTTCAGCTGCGAAGCCTGCTTGCCAAATATTAACGAAAACCATTTGTGATATATTAAAAAATGATTTTGGTACAGAAGGTAACAATGTTTATGTAACATACCATCCGGTTGATTTATGGGGCTGGAACGAAATGATGTTCTAAAATATTTTATAAAAAATAATAAAGATAAATACTTTATAATGCAGAAATTTCAAAGAAAAAAAGCAGGTTAAACCAAAATCCATTCCCCCTGCTTATAAAATAATACTCTCCACTATCACTAAAAAGTATAATTTATTTTTTTTATATTTAAATCAACCAAAAGATGTATTTTATTGTAAACACAAACTACTATTTTTATTAGAGCAGATATTTTTAAGATGCATTAAAGCACGAATTTCTGTTTGTCTTATACATTCTTTTGTTACTCCGAAAATATTACCTATTTCATTAAGCGTTTTTTTGTCTTTACCTTTTAAACCGTATCTGAATATTATTACTCTTTTTTCCTTTTCATTCAATTCTTCTATCGCATTATTCAAATTCTTTTTGAGTTCTTCTTCTTCGGCCAAAATAGTAGCGTTAGAATTTTCATCGACAAGCATGTCTAATAGTTTTAAGTCTTTTGAACCTTCATTTTCAATGGGTTCATCCAGTGAAAGTTTGCAATTAAAAGCATTAATATATTCTCTGAGTTTGTCCGGTGCAATATTCATTTTTTGAGAAATTATTTCAAATTTTTTGTTTTCGTTGAAACTATCAATTTTTGAATTCATTTTAGAATATTTACTGACAATTTCTTGAACATAAACCGGAACTTTAACACAATTTGACTGTTCTGATATTGATTTCAAAACAGTTTGTTTTATCCACCAGCTGGCATAAGTAGCAAATCGGTATCCTAATTTGTAATTAAATTTATCTGCAGCTATCATAAGACCGAGATTTGCTTCTTGCAATAAATCAGAATATGTCATGGAGGGATTTTGAATTTTTCCTGCAATATTTGCTGCCAGTGATAAGTGTGCTTGAATTAATTGTTTTTTTGCACGAATATTTCCTTCTTTTGCAAGTTTTGCAAGTCTTTTTTCTTCCGCAGCGGATAATTGCGGAATTCTTTCTATTCTTTTCAAATATTTGTGTAAAATTTCATCATTTTTTGAACGTGTGTAAACGATTTTTGCAAGTTTGTAATTGCTGTTTTTACAATTCTTCATATAAACACTCCTTTAGTCAAAAAATACCGCAACAGAAAATAAACCCTTGAACCATAAGCCATTAGGGATAAAAGATATATATTGTATATACTTAATATATCATTATTGAAAACAAAGTTCAATCCTTTTTTATAGTTTTGTTAAGAAAAAATTACAAAACTCATTTTTTCTTAACAAAAGTTAATATTAGTGTTTGAAAATTTACTCTAATTTCATCCTTACTTTTGCTTTTGCCATATATTTATTTTCAAATAAAGTAATAACACCTTCTTTTGCGTTTATGATATCAAAATTTATGTAGGATATACTTAATTCTTGTTTCAATTCCGATAATTCATAAATATCAAAAATAGCAACAAATCTGCCGTTTTGAAAAAGAAGGATTTTTGTTTTATCTTTATTCATTTTTGCAAGGTAAAACCCTGCTTCCAGTAAGTCATTTTCATCATCATAAAAATCAAGAGCTGAAACGAAAGAGGCGGCTTTAGATTTTGGTGGAGCATAATTATAATATTTATCACATTCTTTTTCACCTGATGGATACATCAGATTGCCTGACATATCCATCGGATTATAAATTCCTGCTGTTGCTATGAGTAAAATCTCACCAATCATACTAGCTTTCTAATGCTTTTTCTATTCTTTTTATTGCTCTTTCTTTACCGAGAATATCTATAATAGCAGTAAGTTCAGCTCCTCTTAGTCTGCCTGTCAGCGCTGCTCTGACTATCCATAAAACGACTTTCGGTTTAATTCCTTCAAAGCTCTTTCTGAAATCCATAACTTTTTCAAGTATATCTTCATGATTATTATAATCAATTTTGTTTAACATAATAATAGCTTTATCTAAAACTTCTTTTGCATTTTCATGATGAATCATATCGAGAGCTTCTAGATTATATTCAACATTTTCACCAAAATAGTATTCAACCGCATCGGTAATTTCACTCAAAACGGTGATAGGTTCTTTAACTGAATTCATTATATGAATAAGTTTTTCATGAGAATATTCGTTAAGCGGATATTTCTCAATATAAGGAAGAACTCTTTTAAACAATTCTTCTTCATCCATGCTTCTTATATATTGACCGTTCATCCAGTTTAGTTTATCAAATTCAAAAATAGAATTGCTTGAAGAAATATCTTCTAAATTGAAATCTTTTACGATTTCATCAAGTGTTTTTATTTCAACTCCGTCAGAAGGAGTCCAACCCAGAAGTGCAACAAAATTAACAAATGCTTCAGGCAGATAACCTTGTTTAATAAAATCACTTACCGCAGTGGCGCCATGTCTTTTTGAAAGTTTTGTTCTATCCGGCGCTAAAATCATTCCCACGTGTGCAAATTCAGGAACCTTTGCGCCTAATGCTTCATATATTGCAATTTGTTTTGGAGTATTTGAAATATGGTCTTCGCCTCTGATTATATGGGACATTTTCATTTGCATATCATCGATTACTACCGCAAAATTATATGTCGGAGAACCATTGGATTTCATAATAACGAAATCGCCTGTTAAAGCTGTATTGAATTCTAAATCACCTTTAATTAAATCTTTAAATCTCATAATTTTTGAAGGCATTTTAAATCTTATAACTGGTTTTCTTCCTTCTTTTCTGTATTTTTCTTTTTGTTCTTCGGTTAAATCTCTGCATTTTCCGGAATAAATATATGCTCTTTTTTCTTCAATAGCACATTGTTTTTCTTCTTCAAGTTCATCTTGAGTACAGAAACATTCGTAAGCATAACCTTCTTTTAAAAGTTTCTGTGCATATTCTTTGTATACATCGAACTTTTCAGATTGAGTATACGGACCATAATCACCGCCAATATCAGGACCTTCATCCCAATTTAGACCCATAGCTTTTAAAGAATCAAAGATATTCTTTATATATGCTTCACTGGAGCGTTCCATATCAGTATCTTCAACACGAAGAATAAATTTTCCGTTGTTCTTTTTTGCAAATAAATAGTTAAATAATGCTGTTCTTGCTGTTCCCACATGCAAATTTCCACTTGGACTGGGAGCTATCCTTACTCTTATATCTGTCATTTTTACCTCTAATATAGTTATTTACAAACAAATTTTAATATAAATCCGATTTTAGTACAATACAAATAATTTTTTATATTTAATTATTGGTGTTAGAAATTTCTTCCAGTATAGAGAATATTTCATCAAAATTTTCTGCTTTTACGAGTTTTTCTCTGTATTGAGAAGCCCCCCTTACTTCTCTGATATAATGAGCATAAAATTTTCTCATAAATTTCAAAGCATTTATGGGTTCTCTATAATATTTTAATTCGAGATTTAAGTGTGAAATAAGGATATTTATTCTTTCTTTTAAAGAAAGTTCGGGCAAAATTTCACCTGTTTTAAGAAAATGTTCTATTCTGTAAATCAATTCAGGTTGTCCTATTGCACCTCTGCCAATCATTATTCCGTCAGCATTTGTTATTTCTAATACTTGTATTGCTTTTTCTAAAGAAGTTATATCTCCGTTTGCAATAATAGGAATAGAAACAGTATTTTTAATCTCTTTTATTGCATTATAATCAACTTCTCCTGAATACATTTGTGAGCGGGTTCTGCCGTGAACCGTAATCATATCAGCACCTGCATCTTCCATTTTTTGAGCAAATTCAAGATAATTTTTTGAATTATTATCAAACCCTAATCTCATTTTTATACTAAGAGGTTTTTTTATAACTGATTTAATTTCTTTTACAATATCAAAAGCTAACTGCGGATTTTTCATTAAAGCGGAGCCGTCTTGATTTTTAACTATCTTAGCAACAGGGCAACCCATGTTTATATCAATAATATCAGCTAGCGGTTCAATTTTTAACGCACCCTTTGTCATTAAATCAACTTTATGCCCTGATAATTGATAAGAAATGGGTTTTTCAATTTTTTCAGCCTGACAAATATCTTGAGATTTGTTCCACATCAAGGCCTCTGAACTAATCATTTCTGTACATACCAAGCAATGTTTTGAAAAATTTCTTACTGTTTGTCTGAAGGAGGTGTCGGAAAAACCTGCCATCGGAGCTAAAATAATATTACTTTTTAATTCTAAGTTTCCTATTTTAAGCTTCATTTATTTTAATTCCGATAGTCTTTTCTTTGCATATTCTAAATATTCATCTTGATTTTTATATATTTCAACGAATTTTTTATACATATTTTTAGCTTCTTGCATATTATTGAGATTTTCGTAGCACATTGCCATGGAATAGTATGCTGTGAGTAAATCCGGTTCATATTTTATTGCATTTTTATAATCAGAGATAGCATTATTATATTTGTTGAGTACATCATATGTCATACCTCTGTAATAATATGCATATCCGTTTTTATTGTAATGATTTAAAGAGGAATTAAGTAAAATAAGCGCTTCGTTATATTGATTTTTGTCAAATAATTCTACCGCCTTATTCATTTCATCTTCACTTTGTGCATATTTTAATGTATCAAAGGCTTCTTTTATTTCCGGATTAAGATTATCTAAATTCATTGCTTTTTTTAAGTAAATTTCCGCATTTTTAAAATCTTTTTTATAATAATAAGCTAAGCCTAAGAAGTAATATGTATTTGGATTTGTTGCATCAAGTTGCAAAGCTTTATTGTAATAAGAAATTGCTTTATCATAATCTTCTAAAGCTTGATAACAAGCACCTAATCCTAAAAATACATCTTCTGAAGGTGATTGTATAGAGTTGTATACATTTATTGCTTCATTATATTTTTTCTCATCATACAGATTAGTTGCTTTTTGAATAATATTAAATGAAAGTTCAGCTTCCAAATCTTTTATCATAACATTAATTTGATTATTGTTTTTGATATATTCTTTTGAAGAATTAAGAACATTTAATGCTTTTTGATAATTATTCTGAGATTTATAAATAGCTGCAATGTTTAAATACGCATCGGTTTTTGTATTATTTAATGCTAATACTTTGTTATAAAAAGAAAGAGCTTCTTGAAATTTGTTTTTTGAATGATAATAATATGCTATTTCATACAGCATATTTTCATCATTTGGATACAAAGAAACCAATTCTTGGATATAAACTTTTGCACTTTCTTCCGGTAATTCTTTTATTGAAGTAATTAAAGAATTTTTCAATTCATTATTATTTGAATTTTGTAATAACAATTTTTTATATATGGCAATTGCTCCGACATAGTTTTTTGTTTTATATAATGCACCTGCTTTATAGGTATTAATTAAAGTATCATTTGGATAAAGTGCCAAAAATCCGTCATAAATTTTTATAGCTTCAGAATAATTACCTTGCTTTTCATATAAAGTTGCCATATTTAATTTTACCATTTGATTCTTAGGGTCTAAAGACTGGGCCAATTTATATTGACTCATGGCTTTATCTAAAAATCCTTTTTCCTGATATATGGCACCCAAATTCATTTGTGCGGCTGCATCTTTAGGATTTTCGGAAATTTTTTTCTGCCAAATATTTTCTAAAATATCAAAAGAATCCTCTTTGCAAGAGTCATTTTGTGAAGCTATGTTTAGTTCCTTTATTGCATTATCAATGTTGCCTAATTGGTACAAAATTTTACCGTATTTTAAATGCAGATGTGCATCATCTGATTTTATGGCAAGAGCTTTGTCATAGTATAATCCGGCAGAGTATTTATTATCAAGTGCATTAGTTACATCACCCAGTGCATAATAGCTTTCATAAGCTAAATTTTTATCTTTTGCTGCATTTAGATATTCTAGAACAGAAGCTTCAAGCTCTCCTTTCCCTCTTAATTCTTTTGCTTTTTTAAGTCTGTTTTGAGCGGATAAATCAAATTTTTGAACACCCAAAACATTATTAAGATTTTGTTCTGCAAGTTTTATATTTTCATTTATTGTAGTTGAATTGGGATAGTTACCGAAATATTTTAAATAATATATTGCGCTTCTGTAATCGTTAGCAGCTTTTTCCAAATCAATATTGTTATTATAGTAGTATGTTCCTCTTGAATTATAAGCAACTGCAAGATTATTTCTTATTGAGGTTTCTTTTGGATTGCCTTTTAATGCTCTTTTTAAATAATCTATTGCGTTTGAATAATCTCTTTTGTGTAAATAATCTAAACCAATGTCTACAAAATCCTGTTGAGATACTATTGGTTTTGCGGCAGAATATGCAGGAATAGCAGGCACTATTACAAACAAACAAATTGATAAAATTCCTACTGAAAAAATTCTAGAATACATGTACTCCCTCGAAAAATAAAAAGCAACTTTATATGAGTAAATTTATAGCAAAATCAATATTTTTACAATAGTTAATTTAAAAAAATAGAATTAATATTCTAAGAATTTGTTTTAATCAATTTTTTGTTCTTTTACCATTGTAAGAGTTTTTTTATTAAATTCTATTTCAACTTGTTCTGTTTCCGGATTTATATCTAACATTTGTAACATTGTTTTTGTAAACAATATAGCCCAGCTGTTACCTATTTTTGTAAATTTTCTTTTCATAATTACTCCTTTGTTATAACGATTACTTTACAATGTTTAAACATTGTTGTATATTAAACATTGTTATAACAAAATTAATATATAGAGGTTATTATGAGAAAATTACAAACAATAGAAAATATTACTGAAGAAATTTCAGGTAAATTATTAGATAGTATACGTTTATTAGAAATTTTTTATGAACTCAATGATGGTGAAGGTAAAACTGACACTCTTTTAAGAATAATTATTGCCAAAATAAAATATGCATTTTTTAAAATAGAAAAGTGCAGAAAATTTATATCATAACTCTGCCTGGTAATTAATTATTTTCTTAATTCTTCGGTATTGTAATCAAAATTTGAAATTGCAGCAAATTTTTCATAATATTCTTGTTCAGACATTTTATAGTGGCATGGTGAAGTCATCCAAGCCATTTCGTATATTTCACGACGTGCCCTGTCATATTGTTCTTTTGTAATTTTTCCTAATAAATATTTTGGATATAAATATGTACGAATATAGTTATTTGCCAGTTTGCTTTGATCGCAGTTATGAACATTACAAAGGGTTATTTGTGTTTCTTCTCCTGTATCAGGTTGTATATATGTATATATTGTTGTATTTGCTGGGAACCAACCTTTAAAGTTGCCATTGTTATCAAATTGTCCGTGCAGTTCAATATTTAGTCGTTCCGCTAATTCCCAATCCGGTTCAAACGGAGTAGCACTTGCCCAATAGGTGTTAAAGTTTCTTGGGTCATTTTTAATTGTACCGTTATTAGTCTCTATTAATGCGATAACGGCAGATGACATATCTAATCGGCTTGCATCGGGATTTTCTTCAAAATATTTGTCAAAGAAATCAAGTTCATAATCAGAAATTATGGCATTTCTTGTTATTACAACATCAACACCGTTTACTACTGTTTTTTTACCTCCTGTATATGAACAAATACAATCAGTAGCAGTATAGCCCATTCTTGATTTTATTCTGTTATGGAGTTCCGCTTCAAATAAAGCTTCAAAATCTCCTTTCCCGTAGGCTTTTTTACCATCCCAAGTTTTTGTGCCTTGCATTTTATTTTTTACCATATCTAATGCGAACTGTAACATAACTGTAATACTATTATAAGCATCTCCATCTGTTTTTTTGTAGTGTTTAATGGCATTTTCTACGGAAGATTCTGTTATTTTTCCGTCTTTACCTTTTAATGTGGATATAATTTCATTATATTGATTTTGTACTTCAATTAATTTATTCGCTTCGTCTTTAGATATAAAACCATCACCGTCCAAATCTATACTTGCGAACATTTCTAAGGAAATTGTTGTTTGAAGAGTACTAAGGAAACTATTTTTTAAGACAGGGCGAGTAGTCATTTCAGTATATGCAACAGGATTGGATTTTATAATGTTAAGTATTTCCCGTGCTTCAGAATTTGATTCTATATCAAATTTTTTGCATATATGTTCTATACTAAAACCGGGGCATAGCCAACTTGCATAAGTAGTTTCATTTCTATCGGGATTTTTTATAAGATTTGCTAAATTATTGAAGTTTATACCTTTACCTTCAACATAAAGAGCTTTCCAATCAATGCTTTGAGCTGGGGCTATGTTATTAATTGGAGATACTTCGGATACATCTTCTGTGGTATCTGTTTCTGTAACCCCCTCTAAAGGAGGAGTTGCTGTTTGTGCTGTTATTGTATTTTCATCAGTTATTGAATTAAGAAGTTCTTCTCTTGTGGAATTATAGTTTTTTACTATTCCGTTATAAGAATTGGTAAATGTATTAATAGTATTTAATTTGCTCTGATATTCCTGTTTTAGATTTGACAGATTTGTTTTTAACATACTGATGGTATTATGTAAATTATCTATTTCATTCTTTAAACCAATATTTTCATTAATATCAATTTCTGTCATATCAATATCGGAAGAAGCTAACATCTTTTCAAATGCTTGAGCATAACTAATATTTCCAAATTTTCCGTCTTTATAATCAGTTTGAAATTTTTTAACTAATTCATTATATTGTTCTTGCTTTTTTTCTTGTTCTTTATATGCTTTTGCAAATGTTTCATCCATTTCTTTTTGATAGAGTTTTTCTTTTTGTTCAAGTTTACTTTGTTTTTCTTCAATAGCTTTTTCTTTTTGTTTTATTTGTTTTTTCAACTCTTTTAATTGTATTTGTATAAAAGAAATTGAAGATGACATATAAGACATAGTTGAGGCATATTGACCTAATTTTTTTTCTTGCCCTTTTGTTATGTCTTCTTGATTATCTGTATTTTCATTATTATTGGTGAGTTCTGATTTTTCTAAGTTATCAGTAATTTCTTCATTGGGCGAATTTCCGGTATTTTCAATATCGGTATTATTGTCAATGTTATTTTGAGCAGTATTATAATAAGATTGATATTGTGTATACCATAGAAAAGTATCTTTATCTTGAATATTAATTGTAATTGAATCACTCATAAGAAAGCTCTCATTATTTTACCTTGTATATATATAAAGTATTTATAAAAGGCACATATTCAGATATTGAATTTTTATTTTACATTTTTTAATATTATCTTTATTTATTTTTAAAATAAAATTAAATTTCTTTAAAACTTTTTTCGTGATAACATTATTACAAATATATGAAAATAAGGAGTAGAAAATGGTTAATATTATAGAAGGCAATCTTATTGCAAAAGAAGAAAAAATAGCTATTGTAGTAGGAAGATTTAATGAGTTTATTGGTTCAAAACTTTTATCAGGCTGCATTGATACATTAACAAGACACGGGGTAAAGGAAGAGAATATAACAGTAGTCTGGGTTCCGGGTGCATTTGAAATTCCTTTAACAGCAAAAAAACTTGCCGTAAATTCCAAATATGACGGAATTATTACTCTTGGTGCAATTATAAAGGGTTCTACGCCTCATTTTGATTATGTAGCTGCCGAATGTTCAAAAGGTATAGCAAATGTTGCATTTACAGCAGATAAACCTGTTATTTTCGGTGTACTTACAACTGATAATATTGAACAAGCAATTGAAAGAGCAGGAACAAAATCTGGAAATAAAGGCTCTGATGCTGCGGTATCTTTGCTTGAAATGTTGGATTTGATGAAAAAAATATAAATTTTATCGGAGGGGATATAATAAAATATGCAATATGTACCTTTGCATGTACATACGGAATACAGTTTACTTGATGGTGCTACAAAAATAAAAGATTTGGTAGCAATATGCAAGGATAATGAAATGCCTGCTTGTGCTATTACGGATCATGGGGTTATGTATGGCGCAATTGATTTTTATAAAACAGCAAAACAAGCAGGGATTAAACCAATTATCGGATGTGAAGTTTATGTTCATGACGGTGATATTTCGGAAAGAAATCCTTCTCATAATCCTTGTTATCACCTTATTTTGCTTGCAAAAAATCGTGACGGATATAAAAATCTTATCAGATTAGTCAGTACTGCCAACTTAGATGGTATGTATTATAAACCCAGAATTAATCATGAACTTCTTGAAAAATATCATGAAAATTTGGTTTGTTGTAGTGCTTGTTTAGGTGGTGAAGTTTTGCAGCATATTTTGCATGATGAAATTGATAAAGCGAAAGAAATTGTCAAATGGTATAAAAATCTTTTTGGTGAAGATTATTATATTGAATTGCAGGATCATAATCTTCCCGAACAGAAGAAAACCAATCCTATATTGATGAGTATTGCCAAAGAATTCGATATAGAAATGATTATTACAAATGACAGTCATTATAACCGACCTGAGGATGCAAAAGCGCATGATATTCTTCTATGTTTGCAAACTAAAAAAGATTATGATGATCCAAACAGATTTAGGTTTCCAAATAACGAATTTTATATAAAAAATGCCGATGAATTGAGAGTTGCATTTAATTGGATGGACGATGAAACATTTAATAAATGCATGCAAAATACTGTTAATATTGCAGAAAAATGTAATCTGACTTTTGAGTTGGGGAAAACACTTTTACCTAATTACCCTGTTCCTGAAGGTTATACAATAGAAACTTATTTAAATAAACTTGTTTTGGATGGGATGAAAGAAAAATATGGAGAAATAACTCCTGAGTTAGATGAAAGATTTAAATATGAACTCAGTGTTATTGAAAGAATGGGTTTTGCTGCATATTTCTTAATTGTTTGGGATTATATAAATTATTCAAAAACTCATAATATTCCAGTTGGTCCCGGAAGGGGTTCGGCAGCGGGCAGTTTAATAGCTTATGCTTTGGGTATAACAGAAATAGATCCGATAAAACATGGATTAATGTTTGAAAGGTTTTTAAATCCGGATAGGGTCAGTATGCCTGATGTTGACGTAGATTTTTGTATTGATAAAAGATATAAAGTTATTGATTATGTAACAGAAAAATATGGTGCAGATAAAGTTTGTCAGATTATTACTTTTGGTACTTATGCTGCAAAAGCTGCTGTAAAAGCAGTTGCAAGAACTTTAAAGCTTGATTTTACTACATCTAATAATCTTACCAAACTGATGGTATCAGGTCCAAAAACTTATATCGATGATTCTTTGCAAGAGGGTATGCCTTTAAAAGAGGAGTATGATAATAAACCTGAAATAAAAGAAATTATTGATATCGCAAAATCTATTGAAGGGCTGATTTGTAATACAGGAACACATGCAGCAGGTGTTATTATTGCAAAAGATCCTCTTATTGAGTCAGTGCCTTTACAGAGATCTAAAGATGATAATATTGTTGTTACTTATCCTATGTCAAATATCGATGATGTCGGTCTGTTAAAGATGGATTTTTTAGGATTAAAGAACTTAACAGTTATACAAAATGCAGCCGATATGGTAAAAGAAAGGAAAAATATCGAACTGGATATGAACCATTTACCTTTAGATGACAAAGAGATATATGAAATGCTTGCTAAAGGAGATACAAATGGTATATTCCAAATTGAATCTGCCGGAATGAAACAAATGATTACTTCAATGAAAGCATCTTGTTTTGAAGATATATCTGCTGTTCTTGCTCTTTATAGACCCGGCCCTATTGAAGCAAAATATCCTGAAAAATTTGTAAACAGAAAACTTGGTAGGGAACCTATTGTTTATGAGCATCCTTTGCTTGAACCTATTTTGAAAGATACCTATGGTACAATGGTTTATCAGGAACAAATTATGAAAATCGTACAAGTTCTTGCAGGATTTACTATGGGAGAAGCGGATAAACTCAGAAAGGCTATGGGTAAGAAAAAAGTAGAAATAATGGAAGAGTACAGACCCAAATTTCTTGATGGTTCCGAAAAAAATGGCGTAGATAGAAACAAAGCGAATGATTTATATGACAATATGACAAAATTTGCTCAGTACTGTTTCAACAGGGCTCATACAGTTTGTTATGCCTATATCACTTATGAAACGGCATTTTTAAAAGTACATTATCCCGTTGAATACTTTTCTGCACTTCTTACAGGTGTAAGTACTGATAAAGAAAAAACACAATCTTATATTGCTGAATGTCAAAAAATGGGCATAAAGGTTCTTCCTCCGGATATTAATGCCTCAAGAGCCGGATTTTTCCCTGATGGTGATAATATTCGTTTCGGTTTAGGTTCAATTAAAAATGTCGGAATTAATGTTTTGGAAGATATAGAAGCAGAAAGAGAAAAAGCTCCTTTTGAAGATATGTTTGATTTTTGCAAAAGAGTAAAAAGCTGCAATAAAAGAACATTAGAAAGTTTAATAAAAGTGGGTGCATTTTCTTATACAGGTAAAAGCAGAAAACAGCTTTTTCAAAACATAGATTATATTGTAGAAAGAGCCATGGAAGATATAAAAAGGGAAGAATCGGGTCAAATGAACCTGTTTGGCGGAATAGAAGAAATGAATACTGTTGAATTAATAGGCAGTGAAGATGAATTTACAGATAGCGAAATTCAAATGTTTGAAAAAGATTTACTTGGCTTCTACGTTACAAGTCATCCTTTATCATCCATTCAAGAACACTTACCGTTTTTAACGACTCACAAAATTGAAGATTTGAAGGAACTTAAAAATGATACACCTGTTACTGTTTGTGGTCTTTTATCCAGCGTAAGAACTTTGCAAAATAAGAAAAATCAAATGTTTAAGGCAGGCATGATAGAAGATTTGACAGGAAACGTTGAATTTATTATGTTTGCAAAATTAATGCAAGAGTATTCTGATTTGGTTGTTCCGGAAGCAAAAGTTATTATTTCAGGCAAAGTTCAGCATAAAGGTGATGAAGATGAAGGACAAACAAGTACAATTATTGTAGATAGCGTAAAATCCGTTCAAAATACAAATATATTTACTTTAACCGTAAAAAATAAAATGAAATATGAGGATATAGTTGCTTTAAAAGATTTACTTATAAAATACAAAGGTTCAGATCCTCTTGTTTTAAATGTAGACGGACAAAAAATTCTTGCAAATTCTTCTTTTTGGGTAAATTCTAAAAATACCCTTAAAATTGATTTGGAGAATAATTTTCCGAATATTTTTGATATTGATACAAAATCATTAGATAAAGCATCATAAATATTGAATTTTTTAAAAATAAAATATTAATTTCAATAGTTTTTATTACTGATATTTTTTGCAGCAACAAATGCCGTAGACCAGCAGTTTTGCAAATTAAAGCCTCCGCAAAAACCGTCAATATCCATAATCTCACCGCAAAAATACAGTCCTTCGAGTGTTTTTGATTGCATTGTTTTAGGATTTATTTGATTTAAATTTATGCCTCCTGAATGAACAATTTCACCATTCTTTAGCGGATTAATTATAGTAAGTTCAAAATTTGTTAATGATAAAGAAATGATATTGCGTTCTTCTTTTTTTATTTCAGAACATTTTTTTTCTTCACTGATATTATTTTGAATAAAAATTTGTTTTGCTAAAGATTTTGGAATAAAAGAAGATATAAGATTTATAATTTGTTTCTTTGAATTTTTATCCAGATATTCTTGTAAATTGAAATCCTTATTCAAAAAATTAATGTATAATTTTATCGGATTGTTTTTATTATATTCTTCTCTTGAAAAAATTGAAGTAACTTTATAAATTAATGGCCCTGACAAACCGTTATGAGTAAAAAGCATATCATCATTTAATTCAAAATTCTTTTTTTGAAAATTTACTTTTGCATGAATATTTTTTAAACTTAGTCCTGATAATACAGAATAGTTTTTTTCTTTTATTTCAACACTGCATAAAGAAGGTTTAAATTCAATAAAATCCATATTTATATTCTTTAAAAAATCACAGTTTCCCCAAGTTCCGCAGGCTATTATCAAATTATCAAATTCTTCATTTTCTATAAAAAATTTTTTATTTTTAAAATTTATATTTTTTACTTCATTGTTAATTATAACAACGTTACTTTTATTTAATTCTTTGATTAAGATTTGTCTGACTTCTTTTGCGCTGTTTGATTTCGGAAAAATTCTGTTATCCTCTTGAATATAAGTTTCAATACCCAATTTTTTGAAGAAATTTATTGTATCTAATGGTGAAAATTGGTTAAAAACTGAGTATAAGAATTTTTCTCCTCTCGGATAATTTGAGGCAAATTCTTTTATATCATTAAAATTATGAGAGAGGTTACATCTTCCGTTACCGGTATAGAGAAGAGTTTTTAAAATTTCATTCTTTTCAAAAATAACAACATCAATCAACGGATTTAGTTGTTTTATTGCGATTGCACAAAATACTCCGGCTGGACCGCCGCCTATTATTCCAACTCTATTCATTAATAACCTCTAAATTGTTTTTGATTTTTTGTGCGGTATATTTGAGCTCTTCTCCTGTTAACGGATTTTTTATATCAGGTTCCATATCCAGCAGAATATGAATAACAAAATCTCTGTTTTGAAAATCATAATGAGGAATTTCTAAATTTTGAGTTTTTATTTTTTCAAAACCAAAAAATATTATATCAATATCAATAGGTCTGTTTTCGTAAGTTGGTTTTGTCTTTTTTCTTCCTAATATTTTTTCTATCCGTTGTGTATATTTTAGTAAATTTTGTGCGGAAAAATCAGTTTCAATCTTTACGATACAATTAACAAAATCATTTAACCCCTCAGCTTTATAGGGTTTTGAATGAAAAAACTTTGATATTTTTTCAATTCTTATATTAGATGATAAACCAATAAGAGAAATAGCAAGTCGCAAGTTATTAATTTTATTTTCTATATTTGAACCTAACGATAAATAAACATTTTTCATATAAGAATTTTAACATAAAAAAGTATAGTAACCATTAATGATATTTACTATACTTTTTTATTTTTAAAATAATTAATAAATTGCTATTCTATTGCGTTTGCACCGCTGACAACTTCGTTTATTTCTTGAGTTATACTGTATTGACGTGCCTTGTTATACGCAATAGATAATGAACGAACAATTTCTTCCGCATTTTTGGTTGCATTGCTCATTGCATTCATTCTTGCAGCGAGTTCACTCGCACTTGCTTCTCTCATAGCTCTGAATACACAATTTGCTACATAAAGAGGAACCAGCTTTTGTAATACTGCTTCTTCATTTGGTTTAAAGAGCATTTGTGCATCAACTGTTTTATTTTCATTAGATTTAACCGGTGTCTCAATAGGCAAAAGAGTTTGTTTACCTACCTTGTAAGACAGCATTGAAATAAATCTTGTTGTAATAATTTCGATTTTATCAATTTCGTCATGAATATAAGCATCAGCTAAATCTTCAGCTATCATATTAGCGACTTCCACCTCAACAACCGCAGGGATTTTTGAATAATTTTTTATTATTTGAACTTCCTCTTGATTAACCATTTTTCTCAAAGAAGAAATACCTTTTATGCCGGAAATAAACAATTTTACTTTTATTCCTTGTTTTTGATATTCAACAATGGTTTCAAGAGTCTTTTTAATAATATTTGTGTTATAAGAACCTGCTAAGCCTTTATCAGATGTAATAACTAGTATTCCTACAGTGTCAACTTCTCTTTTTTTAAGAAGTTCCGGAAAGTTTTCTAAAGAGGAATTAAAACTTCCTTCTTTAAAATTCAAGTCAGGTTCATTAGCCATTATTTGAGAGAAAAGATTAACAAGAAAATCAGAGTATGGACGTGCTTCTTTTGCTGCATTTTCGGCTTTTTTAACTTTTGCCGCTGCAACCATTTTCATTGCTTGAGTAATCTTGCCGGTACTCTTAACACTCTTTATTCTGTTTTTAATATCTCTTAAATTTGCCATTTTTACCTCTATTTAACAGCCATCATTTGTTCAGTAATTTTATTTATATTGTCTGTAAGAAGTTTTTTATCTTCATCACTAGGAGCAGTGCCCTCATTTAATCTTCTCTCTAAATCAGGAAGTGCCGAAGTTAAATAACTGAACCACTCTTTTTTAAATTCTTGGATTTTGGAATTATCAACTTCATCTAAAAGTCCTGTATTTACTGCATATAAAACTGATACCTGTTGAGCAACGCTCAGAGGTTGATATTGAGGTTGTTTTAATATTTCAACAAGCTTTTCTCCTCTTTTTAATTGTTGTTGAGTTGATTTATCCAAATCGCTGGCAAATTGTGCAAATGCTTCAAGTTCACGATATTGTGCTAAATCAAGTCTTAACTTTCCTGCAACTGATTTAATTGCTTTTGTTTGAGCGGCACCGCCTACACGAGATACAGAAATACCTGCGTTAATAGCGGGTCTGACTCCTGAGTTGAACAAATCAGTTTCGAGGAAGATTTGTCCGTCTGTAATACTGATGACATTTGTCGGAATATAAGCCGAAACGTCGCCTGCTTGAGTTTCAACAATAGGGAGTGCAGTCATACTTCCACCGCCTTCTTCATCAGAGAGTTTTGCAGCTCTTTCAAGAAGTCTTGAATGAAGATAGAATACATCACCTGGATATGCTTCACGACCCGGCGGTCTGCGAAGTAACAAACTCATCGCACGATATGCCTGAGCGTGTCTGATTAAATCATCATATATTATTAAGACGTGTTTTCCGTTATCCATAAATTCTTCGCCGATAGCGGCGCCTGCAAACGGTGCAATATATTGCAAAGGTGCTGATTCGTGAGCAGCAGCCGTAACGATTATTGTATAGTCCATAGCGCCTTTTTCTTCAAGAGTTTTTGCAATTTGAGCTACAGAACTTGTCTTTTGTCCGATAGCTACATATATACAAATAACATCGGTATTTTTTTGGTTAATAATTGTATCAATAGCGATAGCGGTTTTACCTGTTTGTCTGTCTCCGATAATTAATTCACGTTGTCCTCTGCCTATTGGGGTAAGAGCATCAATAGCTGTTAAACCTGTTTGCAGCGGCTGGTGAACGGATTTTCTTTTAACGATACCGGGGGCAATTCTTTCAATTGGTCTTACTTTATCGTATTTTATTTCACCTTTTCCGTCAACGGGTTGACCTACAGGGTTAATAATACGCCCGATTAAGCCTTCTCCGACAGGAACGCAAGCAATTTCTTTAGTCGTTTTTACTGCCATTCCCTCTTTGATTTTTGTATAATCACCGAGAATAACTACACCGACATTATCACTTTCAAGGTTCATTGTGATACCTAAAGTTCCTTGTCCGTCATCAAATTTAACAAGCTCTGATGACATAACATTTTCTATGCCATGTATTCTGGCAATGCCATCACCTACTTCTAAAACCGTACCTGTTTGAGAAATATCGGTTTGTGAAGTATAGTTTTCTAATTTTTGTTTAATTAATGCACTGATTTCGTCAGGTCTGATACTCATATTTATACCCTCTATATTAACTGCTTTTCTATTTTTTCCAATTTAGTTTTTATTGAACCGTCAATAACTTTGTCTTTGTATTTAAGAACAACTCCACCGATAATATCGTCAGTTGTGGTCGTTTTTAGTTCAATCTTTTTATTCAAAAGTTTATTTAATTTCTCTGTTAATGCTTTTTTCATATCATCATCAAGTGTAATTGATGTAACTGTTTCTACTTCTAAAATATTAGCTAATTCTTTTGCTTTTTCCTTAATAATTCGGTTAATAACAGGAACAAGATAAAATCTGTTTTTATCAATAAGCATATTTAAAAAGACGTATAAAAACATCTCAACTTTATCTTTAAAAGAAAGGTCTATTATTTCTTTTTTATCACTGACTGTAACAACAGGACTTGTGAAAAAGTCGTATATACCTTTATTTTGCGTTACTAAATCAGATATTGCACCGAAATCATCCCTTATTTTTTCTACCATATTTTTTTCAACAGCAATAGTAATAAGAGCGTTTGCATATCTTACGGCAACTGTTGTATCTTTATCATGACCTTTGCTCACTGATTCACCTCAAGATTATCTAATTCATCAATAAATTTGTATATCAATTCTTTTTGTGTTGTTTCATCTAATGAAGAAATTATATGTTGTTTTGAAATAGCAATAGCTGCTGTTACTACGGATTTTGATATTTCATTTTTAACTTTATTTTCATTAGCTTCAAATTGTTTTTGTGTTTTTTCTTCTATAGAATTTAACTCTTTAACAACCTTTTCTTCGGCTTGTTGTTTAACAAGATTAGCTGTATTTTTACCGTCATCAATAATTTTTTGAATATCATTATCGATATTTTTTAAACTGTCTTGTGTTTTTTCAAGGTTTTCCTTTGCTTTTAACTTGTCTTCTTCGGATTTTTTAATGGTATCAATGATTTCCTGACGTTTCTTTGCAATAATGCCCGAAAAATCGATTTTCTTAAATAACCATGCAAAAAATATGAGGAATAAAATAAAGTTCAAAGAATTAGAACGTACGAGAGTGGTATTGATAAAACTCACATATAAGTTCCCAATGGCACTAAAAATAGGTTCCAAAAAAACTGCAAGTACGTCCCAAGTTGACTTAAAGAAGTCTGCAATAGGAGTTAAAACATTCGTCAAATTTTCCATTTCTACAATTCTCCTTTAAGCGCTTTTTCTATAATCTCATCGGAAACATTTGCTATTGTAGTTTTTTTACCCAAAACTTTTGAAGAAATTTCACTTGACAATTCAGCAATTTCGCCTTTCATTGAATTTAAAACTTCTTCTTTTTCGCGTTTTAAATCAGCGATTTGTTTATCAGTTTTTTGTTTAAATTCAGCTTTTGCACCGTTTACTGCAATATCAAGCTTTTCTTTTACATTCAAATTGGTTTCATTTAAGAAATCAAAAGATTGTTTTTTAGCTTTCGCAATTTTGGCATCTTTTTCTTCAATAAGTTTTTGCGTTTTTGAAATATTAGTTTCAGCATCATCTTTATTATCCTGAATATATTTTGTCCTTTCTTCCATAACCTTTTTCATCGGTTTATAGAACAAGAAATTCAACAAAATAACAAAGATAACAAAACTAATAGCTAAAACTATACTCGTTCCGTTGAGTTCTATCATAATTTCCTCAAATTAAAATCTATTTTGCGCTTAAAATAAAAGCAATAACTAATGCATATAATGCAAGAGCTTCCATGAAAGCAAGACCGATAAACATGAGAGTTTGAACTTTTCCTGCCATTTCAGGTTGTCTTACTGTATTTTCAATAGCTGCGGCAACTGCTGTACCCATTCCTAAGCCAGGACCTAATGCTCCGAGTCCTACTGCTATACCCATTGCTAAATAAGCTGCTGCTTGTGGTTCCATAATTTTCTCCTTCTTCCTTAACTAATGCTCCTGCGATACTGCGCCTGCTATATATGAAGCAACTAATACCGCAAAAATAAACGCTTGTATAAAAGCGACAAATACTTCAAATAACATCATCGCAACAGGGATGCCCGCTGCAAATAATGAACCTAATAATAAGGCTATAATAACTTCCCCCGCTAAAATATTAGCAAAAAGCCTCAAAGATAACGAAAGAGGTCTTGTAAAATCTTCTAAAATATTGAGCGGAAACATCCACCACATAGGTTGAAAATAATGCTTTACATAATTTACTAAACCTTTTTTTCTTATACCTGAACAAATATAAAATATTGTTGCTAAAATAGCCATTGCTGCCGTTAAGTTTAAATCATTTGTAGGTGAAGCAAGTTCTGCTTCAGGCAAATGAGCTAATCTTAAAGGTAATTGACCTATTAGGTTTGCTGTCAATATAAACAAAAATAATGCACCTACAATGGGAGTAAAGCTTTTTCCTTCTTTTCCTATTGTAGCTGTAGGAATACTTTCCAAAAAACCGTAACATATCTCTGCAAAAGTTTGTTTTCCGCTTGGTTCCCTTTTTAGATTGAAAGTTAAAATTCCGCATATAAAAAGAACCAAAAACATAGCAGTCCAAGTCATAATAATTGTATCAAGATTAAACGTCCAATTATTAATTACGTAATGCCAATGCTCTCCAAAGGTTAATTCCATAACAAATTTGCTCTCTTCTTATTAATTTAATTTTTAATTTAACAACATTTATCATACTAAATTTTTCAAAATTAAACAACAAAAAAAAATATATATCCTCCAAATGGTTTAGATTATGTGGCTTTTTGGAAATTTTAAAAATAAACAAAAATATTAATATAAAAACTAACAAATAATATTGTTAGTTAAATTTTATGGAATAATTCCTTTTTATTTTACTTTATTATTTTTATTTGTTTCTACTCCAAATAATTTATTAATATTTAATATTTTATTTTTTTCAAGAAAATGAATAAGTTTTGTAGCAATTGGAGTAGCAACAACAGGACCTAAAAATCTGAAAGCAAAAGTAATAACACTCAATTGATAAGCTTTTTTCCATCCTTCTGCTATATCATAAGTAACTTTTTCCTTCATAAGTTGTTCATGAATTCTTATCAATGCTCTCTTGAAGGGGTCAAATAATCTTTCTAAACCTTTACTTGCAGCAAAAGAGAACAGAGCAACTATTCCCATTTGAGTACATAAATTAGGTTTTCTTTCTTTTTCAATATTTTTATTTGCCAATGTATTTATAATATAAAAGCTGCTTAGCCATAAAGAAACTATTTGTGGGAAGTTTTTAAGATAAACATTGCTGTCAAATTTGCTTAATATTTTATGATCACTATCACGTCTTAGAATTTCTTTTCCGTATTTTGTAACTGTTTCAGGAACCATTTGTTTATTTATCCAGTTTGAAAATATTTTTGAAGAAGTAATAGCTTGGTATATAGCAGTAAAGAAATCTGAAACAGGTTTTGCATATACTTTATCATATGTTTTTGCAATAGCTTTTCCTAAAGGATTTCCACCGCTAAATGAAATATTTTGAGATTGAATATTATTTTGTTTATTAATTCTGCCTCCAAAAGAAATTTTATCGGAAGCTTTAACTTGGTTATTATTATTAATAAAAGCTTTAAAAATGGCATTTGATTTGTTATCATTTTTTAAATTTTGAGCAAAGATGAAATTTTTATCATCTGTTAAAGGAGTATTTTTATCAGGAGATTTTTTATTTCGTTTAAATAAATATTTAACTAACTTAGATAAAGTTGCTATTGTAAGCAAAGCTAAAAGTGGTGCAAAGATAAATTTACTTGAAAAATTAAGTAAGAAATTTGTTTTTGCGGCAGCCTGTGACAACTTCGCTGCATATTTGCCTTCTTCTCTAAACTTGATAAAATCATAAACCATATATTTGTTCTTAGGTAAAATATCATTAAATTTTACTTTATCAAAAGTTTCTTGAAGAGTTTTTCCATATCTGTGAGCCAGATTTTTCCAAGCAGTTTTTTCAACCTTGTTATCTCCGGTCATAATTTTTTCAATTTTTTTCAACTGACCGTTTTCTTTTATATAAGAACTCATTGATTTTAAAAGGTTTTTAGACGAAATAGAGAGCTTTTCAAATTGCTCTCTATTAGGTATAATATTATTTTGTATTAATTCATCTATAAGTGTTTTGTTCTCAGGATTTTCATAAAATGATTTAAAGGCTTTTTTGATATTAGAATGGTTTACACCATATTTTATATTATCCAATGCCGCCTCAATAGGCTTATACACGGCATACGCAAATCCAAGCCCTGATAACCCGCTCGATATAGACTGCGCAGCAGCATACTGCTTATCTTCCACCTTTGAACCGGGAGTAAACATTATTGCAAGCGGACGAAGAGTACAAGTAACGACTACGGCAATTAATGCTTCATAGAGTCCGGGATTTTCAAGAGAACCTTTTATGAATTTATTGAATTTTCTGTTTTGAACAAGGCTTTTAACAAAATTGCTGCCGGCCAATTTGTCTGCAGCAATATTTAAATATTTTGTAAATGATTTACTTGTTATTGTTTCTGTTGCTATATCTGTAGCTACTTGTGTAAGTCCACCCTCGAATGCAATATCGGATTTAGGTTTGCTAAAGTGGTTATACTTCTTCTCTAAAAATCCGGATTTTGGATTTTTTGGATAACTGATTAAATTGTTATCGAAGCTAACGCTCATTTCTTTAACCTACTACCGTCTACACTTATTTTAAGTCAAAGCATAAAAAAAAATGTTAGTTTTTATCATGTTTGTAACAATTTGTTACTTAATTTTTACAGTAATTAAGTTTTTAAAATATTCTTTTTAGTATTTTTATTTTATAAATTTATATATTAAAAAATAATAAAATATGGATATTTGTTATCCAATATTGTATATCAGATAAAGAACCTTTTTGAGTTTATTTATAATAAGAAACGTTATTTCTAAGAAGTAGCACTTCAGCTCATTAAATAAACGCGGGAAGAAGGTGGAGCTTCCGAAACTCGTTCTGTTTTCATTATAACCCGCTTTTTGAAAAAGTAATAAAGCAATATATATTATTCTTCTATGTAAGGGCTTGTGCTCAAATTATAAGTTCTCGGTTTGCGAATAATGTTGCCCATGTTAGAATTATAAGTTGTTCTTTCTCCTGTTATTTTATATTTTGCTGTATAAGATTTTATTGAGCCGAAGAATGCTTTTTCCATATAAATTATATCAATGCCGTGAAAACTATCACCGTCTAATGTAAGCGTTACTCTTTCGACTTCATTTTGTCCGAAACCGACAAATTTTCTTGTAAAAGTGGCGGTATCATTATGTACTTCATTAACAGTAATAGTTGCGGATGCGCCGTTTTCAGGATTAATCAAAGTTACAAAAGAGCCGTCTTTCCTTAAAACCCAGGTATCATTAGTATTTTTTAAATATGTTTCGGGTGAATTTGTTTCCAAAAGAGTTCCCGTAACTTTCCAAACACCGTACATTCCCTGCGGAAGCTCTTGAACCTCGCTCACTATACCTGTCAAAACAGGAGTAGTCGTGTTATTTACGGGATGCTCATTTTCCGTAATAACTTTTTTTGAAACAGGATTTTCTGTTTCCATAATCAAATTTTGCATAGCAGGATTAGCAAAAAGAGGTGATGCCAAAATAACAACACTTATAATTGCTAAAAACAAAATAAATTTTTTAATCATAAATTATCCTAATTTTTTGTGAAGAACCTCATTTATAATTTGAGGATTAGCACGTCCTTGAGTTGCTTTCATTACCTGACCGACGAAGAAACCGAACAATTTATCTTTTCCGCCTCGGTAAGCAGCTACCTGACTAGGATTATCATTAATGATTTTTTCGACAATGGCAACTAATTCGTTTTCATCGCTGATTACGGAGAGTCCTTTTTTATCAACGATTTCTTTCGGATTTCCGCCTTTTTCAAGTAATTCAACAATTATTTCTTTAGCAATTTTGTTGGAAATAGTTCCATTTTCGATAAGTTTAATCATTTCTGCCAAACTTTCCGGAGTAAGCTTAGTTTGAGTTATATCGAGTTTATTGTCTTTTAGATACCCTGTTACATCTCCCATTAACCAGTTTACGGCAAGCTTTGGATTAGCACCTTGCTCAATAACTTTATCAAAGAAAAGAGCTGTTTCCATTTGGAAAACAATAACTTCCGCATCATATTGACTTAATCCCAACTGTTCAATATATCTTTTTCTTCTTTCGCTCGGAAGTTCCGGCATTTCTTTTTTAATTCTGTTTACCCACTCATCATCTATTTCAAGCATCATCAAATCAGGTTCCGGGAAATAACGATAATCTTGGGCATCTTCTTTACTTCTCATGGATTTTGTGATACCTTCAGCCTCGTTCCAGAGTCTTGTTTCCTGAACTACTTCTTCACCCTCTGATAATAATTCGTATTGTCTTTCAATTTCATAATCTAAAGCACGTTTTAAAGCTGAGAAACTGTTGATATTCTTGATTTCAGCTCTTGTACCGAATTCTTTTTGCCCAAACGGTCTGATACTAATGTTTGCATCACATCTCATAGAACCTTCTTCAAGGTTTCCGTCACAAACACCCATATATCGAACGATTGTTCTCAATTCTTCCATATAATTTTTAGCTTCTTCGCTTGAACGAATATCAGGCTCAGATACGATTTCTAAGAGGGGAGTGCCTGCACGATTAAGGTCAACCAAGGAATAAGTAGAGCCTGAAATACCTGCGGCACCAGCATGAACTAATTTTCCTGCATCTTCTTCAAGGTGTGCTCTTGTGATACCAATTCTTTTACCGTTTATATCAATATATCCGTTTTTGCAAACAGGCAAATCGTATTGAGATATTTGATAACCCTTTGGTAAATCAGGATAAAAATACTGTTTTCTATCGAATTTAGATATATGAGCAATTTCACAATTCAATGCTAAACCTGTTAAAATAGCCATATCAACAACTTTTTTATTCAAAACAGGTAATACTCCCGGCATACCTAGTGTAATAGGGCAGACATGAGTATTTGGCTCTGCTCCGAATTCAGTGCTATCGGGACAAAATATTTTTGAATTGCTTTTTAATTGTGCGTGTACTTCTAATCCGATAACTACTTCATATTCTTTTAATATATCTTCTAAAGATTTGCTCATAACTTATTCCTTGAAAAATTCTACAGAATAATTTTAGCATAAAAAAATAATTATTTTAAAGGGCGGGCTTCATCTTGTTTTGAAATTTTTTCTGCAAAAATCTGCTATTTAATTTGCTTAGTTCCTGTTGATTTCGATTATTTATCTCCTGTAGAATCAAATATATCAAAGAAGAAGCTATCATCATTACGATTAAATATTCTGTCATCATGCCCTGCGAGTTTTATTTCTTTCCTTCCCTGTTCTTTGGCATTGCTGGTAGTGAATTCTTTTACACCGGATATGTTTGTATGTGAAACAATTATACTTGAGGCTTTTTCAAATGCTTTTAAGAAAAAGTAGTCATTTTGGTTTTTGTATTTGTTATAAATTGCTTGTTTTGCTTTTTTAGAAATCGTAATATTTTCTTGTCTGCCGTTACCGTCTTTTGCTATTGTATTAAAATCATTCATTATATAAAAATTTTCTACAAAGTATTCAATAATTTCGCTTTCAACACAATCATCAACATCAAAGGTATCCATAAATTCATTTAGGCTGCATCTTTGAGCTTTTTCTCCCGAAAACCAATCATTTAATTTCATTAAATATTTTATAATGCTGTTTTTACTTATTGTATCTGTACCGTTAATATTTAAATCGTTTAAATGCAAAATAAAATCGCTAAAATCATGCGGTATATTTGTTTGTACTGTTTCATGACGGGTTTGATAAGCACTATATATTTGTTCCATTGCTTTATAATTTGTTATGAAATTTTTTATTTTAAGGAAAACTTCAGACTGACTTATATTATCGACAGATTTTTCTGATTCTAACAATTTAATTAAATCAATACTCATTTGTTTTTTCTCTGGTATAATTTCATCATTATCAAGAAAATTGTATATTTCATTTAATGTTTGACTATCTAGAAATTCATCTTTGCTAAAGAATGTATCATCAAGTCTTAATTTTATTTCTGTATCTGTTAATTCTTCATAATTAAATTTTTCCGGTGCTTGATTATTTTTTTGCAAGAATGCATCTTTAATACTTGTATTTCGGTTTGTTTTTTTAGCTTTTCTAACAGGTTCGTTTTCAATAATATCTTTGAAAGTTAACTCTGCTCTTGCTAAGCCTTCTTCATTTTGAAGGTATTTTTGTAAACTGGTTGGAGATATATTAGGATTTTGATTAAATATTTTATCTGCCATAAGAAATTGTTTGTCAGCCAGTTCAGGTGTCATACATGCTAATACGGTACCTATTAATGAGGAATCAACTATTTGTTCTTTCAATTTTTGATTTGCCCATGTTTTTTGGCGTTCATATAATTCTTTTTTAAAGTTTGGTAAAATTCCTAATATTATATCGGAATCTTTATCTCCATCTATTTGTTTGCCCTTTTTTTGTATATAATCATTTACCCATTCTAATTGTTTTTCAATTATTTCAGGTTTTAAAGCATATAATGTTACTGCAATTATATAATGGTGGATGTTAGGATTCTCTTTTAATTTTTCATCAACCCAGCCTAATTGCTTATCAAATATTTCTTTTTGCAAATATACTAAAGCAGAACAACAACTTTCATCTGATAAACCGACATGATTATCTGCCCAAGCAATTTGTTCTTCTGCCAATTCCGGATTAAAAGTTCTCAATATTGAGTAGATGTTATTACCTTCTCTTTTATGCCCTTTTGCTATTTCTCCATTTAACCATTCTATTTTTTCATCGATATTTTTTGGAATAAGACCATCTACTACAGCAAAGGTTTCATTTATGTCTTTAAAATTATGAAATTCAAATAATTTAGAATAATTACAAAAACATTCATACTGTCTTTTAGCTACTTCCGGTATTAAACTTCCGTTCAAACCAATCATATGATGCATAATATCTTCAGCCAATTCACTACTGTTTTCAAAAAATACTTTTAATTTTTGTTGTTGCTTAGGACCGGGATTATCTTTGAATAAATTACTTTTTGTAAAATTATATAATTCAAGAAGTTTATCAACCATTAAAGTATATTCATCCAATATATCAGGATTTATATCTTTTAAAAATTCATCCATCATTTTAGGACTAATTTTTTTTGAAAAAGAAATAAGTTTTTCAAAAGTTTCCAATTTCCAATCTATTGTACTTTTATCCAAATGGGATAATACAGACTTCATCATTTCTATACTAAAATCAGGTTCTTGTTTAAGTTTATTGTCAGTCCACGTTAATTGTTTGTCGTAAATATCAGGGTTTAAGGAGGATAATATGGTACTCAACATTTCAAGATTAAACTTGGGATTGTTTTTGAGTTTATCATCTGCCCAATCTGTTTGATTTTTTACAATACCCGCTTTTAAAGATGGTATTATCGCATTTAAAATATCCGCACTAATATTTGGATTTTGCTTAAGCTTTTCATTTATCCAAGTTAATTGCTCATCTGCTATTTCCGGTTTCAAATTTTTTAAAATTGCAGTTAATTGTTTCAAATTCATAAAATCAATTTTATCAGGCATGTGTTTATCCAGCCAGTCAAATTGTTTGTCTGCCAAATCTTTTTCGGAAGAAATATTTGCCATTATTACAAATAAGTCTTTTAAATTATATTTTGATGTTTCAATAGTTTTCTTGCCGGATTTAACAGTTGTTTTTTCTTTTATTTTTGCCTTGAACCATTTTAGTTTCGCCTTAACGATTTTTGGATTTGATAAATTATCAAGAAAATCTTTCAATGCTTTTGTGTTAAAACTCGGATTAGTTGATAAAATAATATCAATAAATTCCAATTGATAAACAGAAATACTCTTTTTTAAAGTATCAAATACTCCATTTTTTTCTAATTTTGGATATTTTTTCTTTAATTCATAGAGTTTGTCCTGATGAACAAATTTTATTCTTTCAAGTATAGGTGATAGCTCTGCCATATTTAACGTTGATGAAAATAAATTTAAAATTGGTTCTGCCGTAAACAGAGCAGGTAAACCTGCGCCAAAGCTATGTAGTAATGGGGTCATCTTTTCAGCAAAATTACCTATTGTCATTTTAACTAGAGCAAGTATTTTTTCTGCCCCTTCTTTCGATGCTTTTCCTTTTGCTTCAGGAGAAATCATATCTTCAATTTTTAAAGTCGTTTTTTGAGAAGAAATTGGTAATATAACAGGTATATTTTTATCTTGTCCAAATTGAGGGAAAATATTTTGATTAGCAGGAATTTTTTGCAGTTGAGGTTTAACCGGTGCATTTGATAAATTTACCGGAGGTAAAGCTGATAAAGGAATAGGTACTGTTGATTGTACTACCGGTTTATAAAAATCTGAAGGTAATATTACATTTCCGCCCATTTTGTCTTTGTTTCCCCAATAAAAATTCTTTCCCAAAAATCATGTTCCTAATTATACAAAGTCAATTTTTATCAAAAAATTGCCTAATTTTATGATGTTGGTAAAAAACTTAGATTTTGTTTCACAAAAATAAGTCGCTCATTTCACTTCGTTTCCATTCGCTATTGTTTTTGTTCCTTCGTTTTTCAGCTTACGGAAATTTCGCTATTTTATCTTAAAGGTAAGATTTGCGACGGCGGTTACTTTTTTATCAATAGAAGAGGTATCATTTATACCTTCATCAGAAACATTTGTTGATTCAACTGGAGTGATTTGATAAACACCCATTCTGACTGATTGAATTTTTCCTGCTGAATTGTGAGTCGGTTTTAACATAGAGTTAGCTCTGTTTTTTGCATCGATAGAAGCTTTCTCTAATAGTTGTACTTTTAATTCGGGGAGTTTTGAATAATTATATGATGGCTCAAAAACATTAATATCAACCCCTTCATTAATTAAGCCCGAAATATCCGTAGATATTTCTTTTATCAGTTCAACATCATTTGCTTTAATCAAAACGTGCTGACTCATATTGTAAGCATCAACTATATTAGTAGAATTGCCTGTATTCGGGTCAATTTTGTAAGAATAATAACCAAAAGGATGTTTTATTTCTATATCAGTTATTTTTTTATCTTCAAGATATTTTTTTACAATTTTGTTTTGTTCTTGCAAAACTTGATAAGCAGTCTGTTTTGTGGGTCTTTTAATATTAATTTCAAATTCCAGTGAACCTGAGTCTGATTTTACTATCTCAAAAGCCGAACCTGTTACACTGATAACATTTTGCGAAAGCTTTGATGCAACAACAATTACGCCTATTAATAATACACAAACAAATAGTACGCTTGAAATTATAACTTGTAATTTTTCAATTTTTTCTAACATAATAAACTCCTCATCCAAATATAAAGATATTATAATATATTTTTGAAAATTTGAATATATATTTTAGATTAATTATTAGAAATAAATTTTCTGCATATTAGAATTTGTTTAAAGGATGCCTTGATATTTTGTTTTATTTTTAAAATTAACGTATCTTGTTTTGCTTCACCTCCGACTATATCACGAAGTATATCGAGCAAATATATGGATTCTAAGAGATTGTTTGATATCTGTTTGCTCATTTGAGCTAACGTTTTTTGTCTTTTCATATCTATTCTTTTGTTCTATTTAGTTCTACTTTATAGAATAAAGTATAATAAAATAGAATTGAGTTGTCGAATAAAATGTAATAAAATTCTACTTAGTTGAATTAAATTAAAAGGCATTATTTTATGGCAGAAGAAAAGAAAAGAAAAGACTTACATTACTAGTAGATACAGATATTTTGAAAAATTTAAAAAACTTGCAAAAGAACAAAATCGGACAGCAGGGAACTTGGGTACTAAGCTGGTTAACGATTATGTAAAAGAAAATTTTAAATAAAAAGTACAATAAACATTATTATTTGCTATGTTTTTGTTTCTAAAATTATTTTGAACAACAGCATATCGCTGTTCAAGTAAAATTTTACTTGGGTAGTAGTAATATATAAAAGAATTCTCTGAATAAATAATTATCTTCAAAGTGAAAAATAATCTCTTTTATGATAGACTTTAAAACAAATAATTTAAAGTTTTAGGGGGATAGAAATGTATTGTATCAGAGAAATAAAAGATAATTTGTTTTGGGTCGGAGCAAATGACAGAAGGCTAAGTCTTTTTGAAGGAGTATATTCAGTTCCGAAAGGGGTTTCTTATAATTCTTATGTATTAAAAGATGAAAAGACTGTTATTTTTGACACTGTGGATAAAGCTGTCGGAGAACAATATTTTGAAAATCTCAAATTTGTTTTAGGAGATAAAAAACCTGATTATATTATTGTTCAACACATGGAGCCTGATCATTCTGCTACACTTAAACAACTGTTATGTATATATCCTGATATTACGGTGGTTTGTAACCAAAAAACTCAAACTATGATTAATCAATTTTTTGATTTTGAAAAAGAAATTAAATATCATTTGGTAAAAGAGGGAGATATTTTAGATACGGGCAATCATAAGCTCAATTTTGTTATGGCGCCTATGGTACATTGGCCAGAAGTTATGGTTACTTATGATTCAACGGAAAATATTTTGTTTTCTGCCGATGCTTTCGGGACATTCGGAGCTTTAAACGGAGCTATTTTTGCTGACGAAGTTGATTTTTGGAAGGATTATATTGATGAAGCAAGACGTTATTATACAAACATAGTCGGAAAATACGGTATGCAGGTTCAATCTCTTCTTAAAAAAGCTTCTAATTTAGAAATAAATTATATTTGTCCTCTGCATGGTTTTGTTTGGAGAAATAATATAAGTGACTATGTAGAAAAATACCAAAAATGGAGTAGTTATACACCGGAAGAACAAGGAGTTATGATAGCTTATGCAACAATTTACGGACATAGCGGAAATGCAGCCGATATTGTTGCTGCAAAGTTAAGAGAAAAAGGTATAAAAACAGTTGTCTTTGATGTTTCTGTTACTCCTGTTTCTGAAATTGTTGCTGCTGCTTTTCAATTCAGTCACCTTGTATTTGTTTCATCAACATATAATGCCGGTATATTTATTACCATGGAGGATTTATTAAGAGATTTAGTTGCTCATAATATTCAAAAAAGAACAGTTGGTTTTATTGAAAATGGTTCGTGGGCAGCTACTTCCGGAAAGTTAATGAAGGAAACATTACAAAACTGCAAGGATATGAAATTTATTGAAGAAACCGTCAGTATAAAATCTTCATTAAAAGTTTCACAAAATAGTGAAATAGAAAACTTTGTCAATGCTATTGCAAAAGACTTTGAGATTAAACATACTGATGTAAAAACAAATAGCTCTTTTGATAATAGTGCATTTTTCAAAATTTCTTACGGTTTATTTCTGTTAACAGCCAAAAAAGCCGATAAAGATAACGGATGCATAATTAATACCGTTCAAATGGTAACAGATAATCCCCAAAAAATAAGTATTACTGTTAATAAACAAAATTATACGCACGATTTAATTAAAGAAACAAAAAAATTTAATGTATCAATATTAAGTGAAAAAGCTAATTTCAATATTTTTGAACGTTTTGGTTTTCATAGCGGAAAAACTGCCAATAAGTTTGAAAATATGGAAGGTTTTGATCGGAGCGCTAACGGAATAGTTTATCTTAAAGAGAGTACTAATGCATATTTAAGTGCTACGGTTGAAACAGCGGTTGATTGCGGAACTCACACTTTATTTATTGCAACAGTTGATGAAGCAAAGATATTATCAGAAGATAATTCAGTTACTTATGATTATTATTTTAAACATATAAAACCGAAGCCGCAAATTCAAGAAACTAAAAAAACAGGCTATGTTTGTAAAATATGCGGATATTTTTATGAAGGAGAAACGATTCCTAACGATTTTATTTGTCCTCTTTGCAAACACGGGATAAGTGATTTTGAAAAAGTATAACTAAAATTTACAGAATTTATATAATTTATCAAAGACTTTATATATGCTTACTGCTGAAATGATGTTTATTATTAATTTATTGCCTTTATATATGTAGTATTATATAATTGATAATATATTTACAGAGAGAGTTAGAAGTGCCAAAAATAAGCATAATTATACCTGTTTACAATGCCGAAAAATATTTACGGGAATGTTTAGACAGCGTAATCAATCAAACATTTAAAGATATTGAAATAATATGCATAGATGATGGTTCTGCGGATAATTCTTTTTCAATATTGCAAAGTTATGCCGAAAAAGATGACAGAATAAAATTATTACGGCAAGAAAATCAAGGACCTTCTGCTGCAAGAAATTTAGGATTAAAGAATGCTACGGGTGAATATATAACTTTTGTTGATGCGGATGATTATGTAAGTGAAAAGATGTGTGAAAAGGCTTATGAAAAAGCTATAACAACAAAAGTTGATATTGTTTTATTTTCATTTTTTCAGTTTACTTCTGATAAAATATTACTGGATGACAGATTACAGCAATTAAGTAATAATACACCTTCTGTTTTTGATTTTTTGTCCGTTGCGGAAGATTTTATCTCTCTTGCTCCGGTAGAAACTGTTGGAAAATTTTATAAAGCGGAAATAATAAAAAATAACAATATAACCTTTCCCGAAAACATCAGACTCGGAGAAGATATGTGTTTCTATTATTCAATTTGTATGACTAATCCTACAATAACAATTATTCCTGAAGCTTTTTATTATTACAGAATAAATACTGAAAACAGCCTTGTTAAAAGACCTAATGCAATGTATCTTTTATATGAATTGCTTTTGTGCTTACAAAAAAATTTTTTAAATTCTAAATTAAAGAATGAAAAAGAAGTTTTTGAATATATTTTAAAAAGAATGGCTGCTATTGCAACGGCATTTTGGAATAATTGTTTTACCTCTCATACGAAAAAACAAAATTTTAAATATCTTAATAACATATATATTATGTACAAGAAAGTATCGCATGAGGAAAATGATATTTTTGAGACAATAAAAAAGGATGTTTTTGAATATAGGTTTTATTTTTTAAAAAAGCTTCTTGAACCCATAATTGAAATAGAATTAAGAGAAATGCGTTTTGTTATTTATTTATTTGAAAAACAAATTCTAAATATACCAAATTTAAAAATCAGAAGAATATACTATAATTTTTTCTATACCTTATTATTGTGGAAACTGCGGTTTGTATCAAAATTCAGAAAAATAAGAGTAGGATTTTGGGTAACAGAGGGTTCAAAATGGACAAATCAGCATTTTTATAACAAATTAAAACAGGATAAAAAATTTGAGCCATTTATATTACTTAGTTATTTTAAATATCCTATGGGCGAATTTGTACCGAAAGAGTATTATAAAGAGTTAAAGGAAACTTTTGAAAAAGAAAAAACAAAAATATATGAAGTTTTCGATGCTGATAACTATAAATTTAAAGATTTACTTTCATTTAAACCCGATATTATTTTTTATCAACAGCCATGGATGATATATAAAACACAGCATCCTAATAAAACGCACAAAAATGCTCTTTTATGCTATATTCCGTATTGTTTTTATTCTATGAACAGCTATCTCAATTATTTGGCAAATTTTCACGGAAGAATGTGGAAATATTTTGTCGAAACGGACTTGCATAAAAAGGAGTATGAAAAATATTATTCTGCATCTAATTGTGTTACAGCAGGTTCAATAAAACTTGACGGATATCATTTTATCAATAAAGATAATGCTGAAAGCTATTGGAAAACCAAAGGTAAAAAAAGAATAATTTATGCACCTCATCATTCTTTTAATGACGGACTGCATGAGGTTGCCACTTTTAAAGAAAACGGTAAATTTATATTAGAGCTTGCAAAATCACACCCTGAAACCGAATGGATTTTCAGACCCCATCCTTTATTTATAGACAGAATAACAAGAAATTCTATCATGACTTTGAAGGAAGTAAATTCTTATTATGATGAATGGAGAAAAATTGGTCAAATTTCACGAGGCGGAAACTATTATGAATTATTTTCATCTTCTGATGTGTTAATAACTGATTGTATTTCTTTTTTAGCTGAATATGCTCCGACTCTTAAACCCGTTATTCATTTAAGGAAGAAAAACCAAAAAGAAGATTTTAATGCTCTTGTGAGCAAATTGGATGAAGGTTATTATCAGATACATTCAAATGAAGAACTTAAAGAGGTTTTTGAACAAGTAGTAATTAATGGTAAAGATTATTTGAAAGAAAAAAGAGAAGATAATAAAAAACTTCTGCCAACTGATATTTTGGCAAGTGATAGTATTTATAATTATTTAAAGAAAACATTATGGATTTGAGGGAAAAATGGGCGATTTTGATTATTTAAAAAATTATGATATTCAGAAAAAAATAGATAAGTTTGCAAAAAAATACAAGAATAAAAAAGTTGTTATTTATGGTGCAGGCAAACTTTCCGATTATATATTTAAAAACTATGATTTATCTAAACTGAATATAGTTGCGGTTGCAGATAAAAAATTTTCTAAAGAGAGTGATACATTTAACAATATTCAGGGTATTAAACCTGTCGGGATAAATGATATTGAGTTTGATGTGATTATTGTATTTACGAAAGTTTATTATTCCACTATAAGCATGTTATTTGAGTACGGCTTGTATAAAAAATCAAAAAGAAAAGTAAAAACAGAATGGATTTTGAGTAGAGATTTATCTTATGATATAAGCCAAAGAATAAAAGGCTTATTCATAAAAAAAGATACCAAACAGAAATATGTATTTACTTTTTGGGAGCCCAAGGATAAAATTCCCGCTTATGTAAAACTATGCATGAAAACATGGCAAAAACATTTGCCCGATTATAAGATAATTGTTTTAGATTATGAAAATCTTAACGAATGGCTTGGATACGGTTATTTTGATGAATATTTATATAACAATTTTATATTAGCGCAGCAAGCTGATGCAATAAGAGTTGCCCTTTTATACAAATACGGCGGAATTTGGTTAGATGTCGATACTATTATCACTTCTGATAAAATAAACGATATAATAAATCAAAAAGCCGGAACTACTCTTATTGATTATCATGTAGCTTTTATTGCTGCGAAAAAAGGAGCAACTTTCTTAAAAAAATGGTTAAAAGAGATAAAAGAAAGAATACTTTTGCACAAATTATATAAATGTTTTTCGGGAATATTAAAATTTATTTACCCTGATATGCTCAAAGGTCATATGGGGGTAACAATATATTTTGGTAACTGTATTATTAACAGTTTTGCACCCTATATGAAACAAAAGGATTTTATTTCTCTTGATAGGGAAAAGTTATATGCACTGCCTGAAAAGAATTTCTATAAAAACTTTGAAACTTCAAAAACGGAAGAATACGTTGACTTCTATTTCAATAATGATTTTTCGGATTTTATTTTTGAAAATGAGAAAGGCATAATTATGCTGCATAATTCTTGGACACCCTGTGAATACAGAAAAATGAGCGAAGAAGAAATATTAGAGAAAAATTGTACGTTATCAAAAATTTTGAAGAAATATATAGAGGAATAAAAATGAAAAAAGAATACGGTAATTCTAAAAAAATACAAAAAAGAATAGACAAATTTGCTGAAAAATATGCAGGTAAAAAAATTGTTTTATATGGTGCGGGGGCATTATTGGAAGATATTTATAAAGAATTGGATTTTTCAAAACTCAATATTATTGCTGTTTCGGATATAAAATTTTTACCTGATAATGAGCAAAACTTCTTTGGAATAAAATGTATTTCCCCCTCTGATATAAAACCGAGTGATTTTGATGTTATTTTAACAACCGTGCTCAAGCCTTGTGCTGTTATTCCTTTTCTAAACAAAATAATTAAGGGAAACAGTATCAAAATTGAACATTTAATTGAAGAAACAAAAAAAGAAAAAAAGCCTTGTTGTATATTTAGTAAACTTTTTAAACATAATAAAAATGCAGTTTCCGATAATTCTAACATTGAAATATTAGAACATTTAAGCAATCTTGAGAAAAAGCTTTCAATGCCTGATAATATTTGGCAGACAAAAAACGCAAAATTTTATGTTCCTTATTACCCAATTGATATTATTCAAAGGATTATAGTAAATAATAACAGCTTCTTTGAATATGATATTCTTATACGGCTTGATAATTATTTAAAAGATGATGCGGTTATTCTTGATATTGGTGCAAATATAGGAAATCACAGCTTATATTGGGCAAAAGCTTCTTCAAAAAAAATTAAAAAAATATACGCATTTGAGCCGGTACAGGATACTTTTAATATATTAAAAAAGAATGTTGAAATTAATAATTTGGAAAATACCATAGAATTATATAATATTGGTTTAAGTGATAAATCTTCTAAAGCAACCTATATGACTTATAACAGAGCCAATATAGGTGATACTCATCTAGTTGAAAATGAAACAGGAGATATGGAATTAAAAAGATTAGATGATATTGATTTTCCCGAAAGCAAAATTGATTTTGTAAAAATTGATGTTGAATCTATGGAAATTCCTCTGCTTAAAGGAGCAAAACAAACGTTATTAAAATATAAACCAAGCTTTATTTTTATTGAATCTGAATATCAGATAAATGAGGTTACTTCTCTTTTAGCAGAATGCGGATATGAAAAATATGAAGATTATCCGTGTCAGAACTGGTTATTTAAATTAAAAGAACAGGAAAAATAATATGGCTATTTCAATAAAACCTACCGATAAAATATTGATTATTGCACCGCATCCTGATGATGAGGTTATAGCCTGCGGAGGATTTATTGCAAAATATCATAGCCAAATCGATATACTTTGCGTAAATTCTTCAGGTATCCAATACCAAGGAGAAACCCTGTCCCCCGAAGAAGTTGCACAAGTTCGTTGTGACGAATTTTATTCCACGATGAAACTTGCGGGAATTAATAAATGTTATATTGAAAAACTCTGGGGCAAGCCCGTTATGATAGAGGAAATGGAAAGTCATTATGATGATTATCTTTCAAGATTTAATATGAAGGATTATGATTTTATACTTGTTCCTCATAAAGAAGATGCCCATCCAGAACATCGTTTTGTTGGAAATGTATTGCTTAAACACTTTCTTGAAACGCAAGGATATAAAGAGAACTTGAAAATATTGAGATATGAGTTATGGAGTCCTCTGAAAGAGCCTAATCATTATGAAGATATAACAGATTTTGTTGATAAAAAAAGAGAATTAATTTTGAATTATAAAATCCGTGACGGAAAAAATTATGCCGAAAGAATTTTGGGATTAAATAAATACAGAACCCTAAAACCGTTTTTTGCAAGAAGAGAAAGTTATGCTGAAGCATATTTTGTTGATAATTTGAACGTATATTTGCAAAAACCCGATATTATAAATCAAGAAACCGATAAAGATTATAAAGATGAAAAATTTGATATTTATCTTGAAGAACAACGAGCGCAGGAAAAAATTAATAAACTTGCTAAAGAATATGAAGGTAAAAGAGTTGTACTCTATGGTGCCGGAGAATTTGCAAGATGTGTATTTAAAAATTGTGATTTATCAAAATTAAATATTATTGGTATTTCGGATAAACGTTTTGAAGAAGAAAGACGGCATGAATTTTATGATTTAAATTGCATAAAACCGGAAGAACTCAAAACTCTTGATTTTGATGTAATTTTAATTTCAAATTATAAATATGAAGCTATTTATAATTTTTTGACAACAAAATTTTTAATAAATAAAAAAATATTTCCGCTTGTTATAAGTAATTAAAAAGGAACTTAATAAAATGGACTTTTTAGAATATTTACAAAAATATGATGCTCAGAAAAAAATTGATAAACTCGCCAAAAAATATAAAAATAAGAGAGTTATTATTTATGGTGCCGGACAATTTGCCAAAGCAGCATTTGAAAATTATGATTTATCAAAATTAAATATTATTGCTGTTGCTGACAAAAAATTTGAACAAGAAGGAGAACATCATTTTTTCAATATAAATTGCGTAAAACCGTATGATTTAAAAAAATTGGATTATGATGTTATTCTTATTGCAAATTTTGATTACAAAATGTTTGTTAAGATTTTGGATGAAAGTATTTTGTACGGAACAAAAAATGTTGCTGTTGAGATAAGACCTTTGATAAATCTTGAATTTACGGAGTTGTTCTTAAAATAAACAATAGCTGAACAGTAAGTATCTTTATATATTATGTTTTATTGACAAATATATTTTTAAATAATAGAATAGCTGATATGAATTTATTATAATAATGAAGATAGTGCCTAATACTATTTGCAGAGTCCAATAAAAATGTTGAAATCATACGAAAATTCAAAAGATATACAGAAAAGAATAGATGGTTTTGCTAAAAATTTAAAAAATAAAAGTATTTTTTTATATGGTGCAGGTAGTTTTTTTGAAAAAATTTATCCGGAGTTGGATTTTTCTGCATTAAATATAATAGGAATATCGGATAAAAGATATGAAAAGCATAAAGAAAATGAAAAGTTTTTAGGTTTTACGGTTTATTCACTTTCTGAAATGATAGATTTAAAACCTGATTATATTATCGTTACAACTAAATTTTATATAGATATTATAGATGATTTTTTCTTTAATATATTTAAAAATTCTAAAACTAAAGTCAGACCACTAATAAAAAAATCTTTGTTAACATTATTACATGAAGTTATAAAATAAAGTTATGATTAAATTAGTTAAAGATAAAAAAGAAGAAATACTTAAAATAAGACCAACAGTAAGTTGGAATAGATTTGACATGACATATAAAAATAATTATGAAATACTTAATTGTGATAATACACTTATTCCTATTCATATTGAAAATGGTATTTGTTATTTAGGACTTTACAAAAGATATATAAAAGAAAAAACATTTAATAATTTAAGAAAATATATTTTTAAAAATTATTTAAATGTAAATTGTATAAAATTATTTTTTTCTGATACCCCATATAAAAATATAAAACCTTTTCCTCATTATCATATTGATTTGCCCGAAACAATTGAGGAATTTGATAAAAAATTAGGCAGCAAAACGAGATATAATACAAAAAGGAATCCAAAAATATTTAAAGAGAAAGTAGGGGCATATTATTTTCAAATACTGGAAACAAAAGATTGTCCTGAAGAAGTTGCTCTATTATATTTAAAATGGAAGAATATGTCGCATAACTATATTTGGCATGGCTCTCCTCTTTCTTATTTAGAAAGTTTTGGTGTTACACATGTTTATATTATGAGATTAGAAAAAGATAATACAATTGTATCAATAGCTTATGTTGATATGTGTGGAGAAGATTCATTTTTTAATAATTTTACTTATGACCCAAAATATAAAGAAATGAAAGTTTCTCCAGGGATGATATTATATTATTATATAATTTCTGATTTAATAAAAAGAAATGTAAAAAAATTTTACCTGCTTGGCGGAAATTATGATTATAAAAAATTATATAATGGTATAGAAACTATGACATATTCATGTTTAATATATAGAGATTTTAGTAAAATCAGGAAAATACTAAAATTTTTTAAACTATATTTTTCTAATTGTTTTAAATAATATGTGTGATAAAAAATGGATTTTGATTA
>JAEEGL015354966.1_pt1 | contig 65670 bp, 74 predicted proteins | sample 9134231 | NCBI WGS metagenome assembly JAEEGL01 (sample SAMN16246548, study PRJNA631951) | gut metagenome | biome: gut microbiome; feature: rumen; material: fiber-attached | host: Bos | place: Iran: Karaj | collected 2018-10
TACCAAATGATAGGCAACGCGGATTGCCTTGTTATCTGTGGGACCTCACTTGCTCTGCCGCATATACAGGCACTTATCGATTCATTCATCGGAGAGTACATGATAATAGTCAACGCCTCCCCGACAAAGTTCGATGCCTACGCCGATGTGGTGTTCCGTGAGGATCTGGCAGAGGTGTTCGCACGCATAGAGGTAGAGTGAGCCGGTCACATAAGCCTTTTGTAGATATCCAGCATGCTCTCCATTTGGTATTGGAGCAGCCATGCGGCATTATTGTAATCAGCTTCAGTTTTTATTACCTTCAGAAGCCGGGGAAAGTATTCCTCGGTTTCTTTTATCATCCGGTAGATCCTGTCGCGGCTTAAGCCCCAGGACATCGTGGTGAGGTTGTTGCAGCGGTCTATGCATTTGATAAGTGCTGCTTTAGGGTTCTGGGCTATGGCATCATAATATGCAGCCATCATCTCATCGCGGTTGGAATCCGTTGTTTTCTCGTGCGTAAGGAGACGTACAAGCTCACGGGTTTCATCATTTACCGGCAGTTCTTCAAGCGTCTTTCCACAGTCTTCTACAACATCGTGCAGCATGCAGGCCGCTATGACCTCATCCTCAGTTATACCCATGGAAAGGGCATGGCAGGCGAGGTTAAGCGGATGGTAAATGTAGGGGATGGTGGATCTCTTTCTTTTCTGGCCTTCATGGGCTTCGACGGCGTAATCAACTGCTTTTAGGGTATTCTTCAGCTTGAAGTTCCTGGCGGTTGTTTTTACATATGTCTTCATGTGTTCCCAGTTGTAGATCGCATCCTTAAGCTTAAAAGTATTGGCCTTTTCCTCTACTATTGCCGATACGGAAACATCAAGCAGTTCGGCAAGCCGGATGAGTTTATCCGTGTCCGGTTTGTATTCGTCACGTTCCCAGGATGATACGGCCTGAAAACTGATATCAAGCTTTTCAGCAATCTGTTCCTGCGTGAGTCTGCGCTGTTCTCTTAATGATTTGATGTTTGTCCCTATGCTCATAATGGCACCTCCGGTGTTTGAGAAATGTATTTGTCTCACTTCCTGTTGCAAACATATCATAACGAAAACCCTAAGATGATTGTAGCGGGTAAGGGTTTAAGTTTCAAGAATTAATTCAAGTTGAACTTGAGTTTTGCTATCCGTTCGATTCCCGATAAACGCATAGATAATCAGGATCCCCGGACATGTATTTTCCATAATCAATGCGAACCGGTGATGTAACATGTTTCCCTGTACTAATATCAATAGCAGTGCCTTCGTAGCCCAAAGCCCAGCACATACCCATAAGGTATCCTACAGAATTGTTGCTGATACCGTAGAGACGCGTGCAATTCAAACCGGTAGGCTTGCTGCCGTTCATTGTAAGAAAACCTTCCGCCTCACATTGCTGTAAAAACTGCCGTTGAAGTTCCTTTGTGTCGCAGCAGAACCAGACGACATCTTTTTGTTCCATAAGCGATCTTAAAGTTCGCATCTTGTGCTCCTTTCTTCGGTCCCCCACATTAGGACCGGAATGCTGGGACTGCCTGATTGGATTACACTGTGTAATTCTTTAGGTGAGTCAACAATAGGGTATCCGGTGCCATTTAATCCGTAAGTAAATATCCCTTCATGCGTGATCGATCCGTCTTCAGACAGGAAAATACCATACTTGGGATAATTAGGCCCATAGTTCTTATTCAGTGCAAAAACTGCATTAAGGCGTAATTGACCATTAGGATAGTATTCTTTTCCGGTCAGTAAACCTTTTATCCCGAATATTCCTTCGCGATATATAGTGCCGTCCGGATAGTAGGCCTCCCCGGCGCCGCAGGGCACATCGTGAACTGTGAAGCCCTCGTATAAGAGGATCCCGTTTTCATCATAGAGTTTCTTCCATTCTTTTTCTGCCATAAATAAAGCTCCTTATAGTGTATTCCCATAAAGAGCATGAAAAGGGCCCCATCGTTTCGACAGGGCCCGTGATATCCTTTTTCCCTATCGATCAAGCTTTAGCACCTTGCTGCGGCAGGTTGCTGTGCGGTCAGCGGGCTTGTCCCTCACGCACTCTTTATAGGTTGATTTAAGTATATTTGAGAGCGAAGATATTGTCTATCAAGAAGGGCTTGAAACACTTTTTTTATATTCAATCAAAGCTCGCTGTAAAACAAATATCTGCCTTGTTATGCTGTAAGTGTAACGAAGGGAGGTGCCTGCCATGACGATGTGGAATACGAGTCTTGTGATCTTCAAAAAAGGAGCATTAAAGAACATCGGGAGGTACAGTGGCTATAAGTCAGGAGAGTGTTTTAACAGCGGCTTTATCGAGAAAGAATTCAACTTAGAAAAAATATGGAGGATCCCTCGCGGTTGGTATGACCGTATTGAGTTCCTGGATCAAATGGATTACGGGAGCTGGCTGTATTCCTGCGACCGCAAAACGCTTCTGAGCCTTTTTGATGAATCAGGTATTGATCACGTTCCGTTGGTCGAGGGCTACGAAATAGATGAAAGCACGGGTAAGTGCACGAGAGTAGTGCGACAGATCCCTGTTTCGGAGATCCCCGTCAGGAAGAAATACGGGCTTTTAGAAATGGAAATTTACTGATCAGTATCATCGGTCGATGGATATATACTTATATCAGGAGGGAATGGTATGGACAAAAATATAGATGACTTTTTAGAGGATGGCGGAGTCCTTATGGATGGGGATCCCGCACCCGATATGACTGTAGAAAAAATGCGTGTTTTAGCAGAGCGCGCATCCACTGAGGAGGAGATTGCTGACGCGTTCGCTGTTGCTTCAAATAAAGCATTCTGGAGTGAAGATGCAGAATATGATTATGAAGAGGGCACTGAGAAATATGTTCAGGCCTGCAAGGTCGCAGAAGACTGGTTTGAGATATCAGATATGCTGCATGATAAAATAATAACTATTCTGAAAGCCGAAGGCCTATCAATTCCTAATGATGGAAGTATAGAGGCGCTGTATCCATTCATGGAAAGAAATGGATACAGAGACGGCAGAGGATGGTGGATAAAAGATACTGACTGATTGCATAATGGCAGAGAAAAGAGCCGCTGAAGGCATAGCCCCGGCGGCTCCGTTGATACTCTGTAATGTAGTTATTGTGAGTTATGGATTCATTCGTTTGAGCATTTCGATCACAAGATCGATATCCGCATCGGATGCTGTCTTTGCTACTTCCATCAACTCGGCGAGCTTCTTGCGCTCGATCACGGTTCCCTTAGGTGCGGAGGCTTCCGCTGCAAGCGAGCTGATGATGGCGGTCATCTGTTTAGTCTGGACAGAGAAATGATCCTCGAGCGACTTTGCCCAGCCCTCCAGCTGGGCTTTTGTCATATCGCCCTTACCCTTGAGCACTTTGGCCGGATCGAAAGATCTGAGAAGGGCAGTAGATGCTTCTGAGAGATGGACCTTTTCGGAAGGTACTTTCTTTGCAGGTGCAGTGGTCTTAGGTGCAGGAGCAGCTTTGACTTTAGATGCCGGCTTGGTTTTTACGGCGATCTTCTTAACGGGAGTTTTTACTACATCCTTTGCAGGGACAACTTGCTCCGTGACATTGGCTTCCGGCTTTTTATCAGGCTTTTTTGCCTTCTGTTTCTTCGGTGCTGCAGCTTCCTCTTTGGCAACGGGGGCGGGTTCTTCCTTTTCCAGTTCCAGAGTGGCCTTTTCTGATTTTTCTTCGGATGTCGCTTTCTTTACAGATTTAGCAGGTTTTACTTCCTCTGCGGGTATTGCAGTAAGTTCCTCCCTTGTGCAGACAAGTGCCTCGCAAAGCTGGTCGAGAACTGCCTCGTAGGGCTCTTTTGAACCGTTTACCCACGCCTTGATGGTGGAAGAGGACAGATGGAGGATCTGCGAGAGACTGTCTACGGTCATCCCGCTCCTGTCCATAAGTATTTTTAACTGAGTTACTTTTTTCTTTGCCATGTCATTAATCCCTTCAATACATATATTGGTGTTTGGTATTATCATTTCTATGATAAGTATATCACAGGAAATGCAGGATGTCCGCACTCCGGAACTATTTTTCCGTTCTATTTAAGCAAGCGAAAAGGATATCATGCGTTGAATGAAATAGTCAACGCGACCTTTCCCTATTACGATTCGCTCTTTCTAGTACCCTGGTAGGCGGCGCTTCTATATCAGAGTAAATGCAGTTTTTCCGTGGGATAGCACCATTTGTTGTGTTTACATTGAAAAGCGCTGCACCGGCCATATGCACAACAAAAATGAAATAGTTAACGCGACCAATTTCATCGGTATTGATGATAATAGTCGCGTTAAGTTTTTCTATGAAACACCGTAATCGCCGGTACTGCTTACATTTTCACAGAGAACGCATGTTCGGTTACAAGCTATTCGCTAAATCCAGATTTAACGAACAAATGTTCGCAAGCATACGTTTGACGGGTCGTTTTTGCGGCTTTTTCCTTTTCTCGCTGTTTAATAGATCAGTGTTTCCCTTACCATTTTATCATTTTTCAAGCTGTTATTACAATACTTTTGATTTCTCCACTACCGTATTACTTATTTGTTGGTAACGATCGTGAATTCATTATTTAGCCCCTCGCCGCAGTCGTAGAGATGTTCTATGGCCTTTTGAGCCTCCCTGCGGGTCTTAAAGTTTTTTCCTTCAGCCTTGTCGAAGGTATTGATAAAATGGTCCGTCTCGACATCCCGGACAAATCCCTCCTGTAAGCTGAATCGGTTCGTCCACATAATCTTCATTTTGTTTTGTTTCTCCTTCTTTTCAAATAATCTATAAAAAATAACCTTAAAAAAGCCATTCTTTACCGAATAAACAGATCCTGAATCTCCTAAAAGAGTCCGTGACTATCTCCGGGGCATCCCTTTTTGCAAAGACAAGTTCCGCCTGATAAATCCTAGGATTTTCCTGATTCTTCAAGTCAGAATACCGATTGTTGGCTTCTTCTATTGTCTTAAATCTTTCCTCTTCAGGAGTCGTTCCGTTCCTGCTCCAGCGAACGAGCCAGTCTCCTTTGTATTCGGGCGGCAAAAAGCCCTTAAGGTACTCTGCTCCCCTCTTGCAGCCGCGCGTTTCCAGATGGGATATTGCGATCCGGAGATTATCATAAATAGCCTCGCCCATGTATTCCCTGAAAATATCGAGCGTTGAGGGCTCATCAAGGCTCCGGACATCCGTGACATAAAGCGCGGAAACATTAAAGCAATACGGCTTAGATGCCTCGTCTGCTGAAAATCTGTTTGGATCGATCATCTCAGCAAGTTTTGTAAAAGATACGCGTGTTAATTGATCACCGTAATGGAAATAACCAAAAGCGATGTCTAAAGGTTCGATCGTAGATTCTTTAAAGTTCGGTACCGTCTCTTTGCTTACAACTTGCCCGACATACTTATCGTACGGGAAATGCTCGCCATATGCGTCGTGAAAATCCTTGCTCTTAGATATCTTGCCGAACACAACGCCTTCCTTTTCTTTGTTAACGAAATAGTCTAAATCAATGCGTCCCATATACAGGATTCTCCTTGTGGTAATATTCCTTTATCCCCATTTTGTCGGCAAGGACGGCCAGAGTTTTATCATAATCTTCCCGCTCGATGGCACCTGCATTGAGCAGGATATCGAGCGTGTGCTTCTGATAAGTGAACAGGAATTCCTTATTGTCTCCGCTAGGCTTGTGGCTCAGGCATTCTTCGATGCTATAGAACATACACGGCTCTCCTTTCTGACATATTGGAAATAAGAGTTGTCCCTATAAATATGACATCTGTTTTTCAATTGAAATACCCGTCACCCCAAAAACCTCTGCCCTCTTCCGCTGCCTGATGCTGAAGATCCGCAAAATAATCGGCATACTTGCAGTTTGGCTGTATTTCCATGGTCTGTGCAAATCCTTCTGTTACCAGGAGCTCCTGGAGCATCACGAGCCCGTCCGCAGTATCAAGAAGCCAAACATATACCAGCTGCCTACCGTATTTATCAGTGTTCTGTGCATCGTACTCGATATATACTTCTCTGCCTTCGACAAGCTCTGTAGTCCGGTCGCTGGCGTATTTACCCTGCTCGGTATTCTTCTCCTCTTCCCAAGAAACGCTTTCGGGCGTGTTGATCCCGATCAGCCTGAATTTCATGGACGGGAACTCTTTTAGGCTTATCGTATCTCCGTCAAATACGTAATCGCACAAAAAAGGCCCGAGTAAATCATCCCTTTCCGGGAAAGAAATTTCTTCGTTCTGTTTTCTTCCGTTGATGATCAGTTCCGAATACCTGTCGAGATTGAGTTTGAAGGTATCAATGTGCTCTTTAGCGCCTTCTTTTATCTTCTCTTTTCCGTAATCGATGAGGTCAGCCTCGTCGTTTTCAGCCTGCTTTGCTGCCGCTGACGGGTCAAAAACGGATCCTAATGCGCTCCCTATCCTTGAGGAGATATCATGCGCTGCCTGCCCCAGAGTTATTCCGAGATTTCCGGCATAATCCGCAAGATTCTCTCCTATCCCGTTCGCGGTATTTGTGAGGATCTCGCGCGGGGATTGTCCGTCCGAGATCGAATCGTAAGCGTGCTCTGCAGCGGACTCCGCAACGGCCAGGGCGCAGCCGCTGCAAAAAAACATAATCAGTAATGCGGTAGAAAAGAAAAATGCCGCTTTTTTGGCACTTTTCCGCATGTCCATCACTCCTTTCTTTTTAGAGAAATAGAGACTTACACACCAGGAAATCAAGTAACAAGAAAACGACAAATGAAAGGTCCTCGGCTACACTGCCGGTACGCCAAGGTGTGAATCTAATACGTTTGTTGGAAAATGGATACAGCAAACACAGACCGCCAAAAGCAGTGTCGGCAACAATATGGCTATAAATCCCGCTAAATGCCCCAAATCGGGCCGCAAATACGAGATGCATAGGAATTCCTGCCCCATGCACAATCGGGGTTGTTACAGCCCGGATAATAGCAAATAACGCCAACCATACAGCGGGGTAATGAGAGAACCCACGATGCTTAACGTGTACCGCGGCACGTTTGAAAAATTCCTGTCCCCGCCACGGGATATGGGATAGTGCTCGAATCACGGCCTGCAAAATCCATACCGGCAGGAAGAGGATCCCGAGCAGACTCCTGCTGATATAACTTTCGGTTGTATCAAAGTCCGGCACGAGAGCGGCATAAGCAGAAACCGCTATCGCTATGCTGCAGTCCAGTGAGCTTATCTCGGGTTTAAAGTGTCTTGCCAAAAGGCAGATCGAGCCTGTAGCAAGTACAGCTGCCGCCTGATGCGACTTTCTGGTCATCAAAGCCTCCTTTCAAAAAGAGAAACTTCTCTGACCAGATTTTAGCCGTTATTTTTTATCTCTTCGACCTCAAAAAATGAGAATTCTGTGTGAGAATGCATGTCGGGATGTCAACACATTTCAGTTCGAGGATCTTCAGGAACTGCCGTCCGATGACAGAGCTGAAGGCCCGGGCATCGCGCCTCTCTACCTCGAAGACCATGAGCTGTCTTAAAGGATCGAGATAACACAATCTGGCTGAGTGTTTCTCAAACGACAAATGCTTCTCCAACGTGATCATAAGATCTTCAACCGAGAGCTTCCATTCTTCCCCGGATACGTTCCTTACGTTCACGTTCATGTAAAGGTGCGTATTGTCGGCAGGATAATCACTGAAGACAAATCCGCGTCCGCATACATAAGTGAACACCGGAGCGGTATATATGCCAGCCCTTGGATAAAGGAAGTGGGCGTATGCCCGCTCGAGATACCGTAATTCTGAATCTTCCGGAGCCGTAACAGCGACCATGTTGTCCTTGTACTGCATCATGCGGTCATATCCGTCCTCGGGTCCGGGCCTGCCCGTGTGGTAATCGGCAGCGGCGACAAGGTTTCGGATTGTTATATGATGCTGTGCGCAAAGGAAGTAGATCGGGATAGTGTATGAAGTCACTTTCTTGCAGCCGGCATCCTTTATTATACCTTTGAGCATCCTCATGCCTTCTGCATCGGACATTGGAACGAATACTGGAGCCTTGAACGGTGAAGGCCACACAAGGAATCCGTCTTCGCTCGTATCAGCGACATGGACCGCTTCTATAGCAACATTGCTGTTCCACGCACTTGCGTTCACGAGAGCAGTCGCAAACTGTTCACGCCTTCGGTCACTCTCGGGAAGCATGTATTTGAAGGCAAAATCACGGGATATCTTACCCAGCGAGAAGAGCCTAAAATCAGGAGTGGCAAGCGGTGCGGGCTTTTTGGGCGCAGGCTCTGTCCTCTTCTCTTCTGCCGGTTCTTCTTCCGCTGCGTGTTCAGGCTCGTCCGTTACAGGTTCTTCTTCCTGTTCTTCCTCTGCCGGACCCCCGCTTTGGCTTGTGGCCTGCTCTTCCTCCTCATCCGCATTTTCGGAAGGCTCTTCTTCCTGCGTCTCAGGCAGAGCTTCCGCAGCGGCCTCGTTCTGCTCTATGCCGCCATAATAGAAATCCTCATCTGAAAGGATCAGATCGTCAGCACCGATCACGGGATCATCATCTGAGGTACCTTCCGTATCAGGTACTTCTTCCCCAGTGTCATTTACCGGGGCTGAAGCATCTTCAGGCACCAGAGGCTCGACAGAAATGCTGCCGGAATGTTCGGGATCGGGACTTACCGCTTCCGTATCCCCTTCGGGCAGGGCAAAGAAGTCCGAATCCTTTGTTATATCGTATTCACTTTCCTCTGCGCCTTCGCCGTCTCCTTCATCAGCTTGGTCGTTCACCGGCTCATCATCTTCCGCGAGCGGATCATCACTGTTAAAGAGCTGCGTAAGGATCTCGTATTCGGTTTGACCGTCGATATACTCGGTCGGTTCATCTTCCACTTCAGCTTCTACGGACTGTTCAGGCTCAATCACAGTTTCCTGCTCAGGCTCTTTTTCAGGCTCCTGTCCGGGACTGTCCGTGGCAGGCACTTGAAGAACAGCATCAGATGCCGCTTCGGTTGAAGGTTCCTGCGTAACAACTTCTGCAGGGATTTCCGCTGCCGAAACAGGCGCATCTTCTTTCCTGAAGGGTATCACAACCGCTTCTTCCTTTTTCTCCTCACCGTTAAAGAACGCATCCAGCTCCTCGCTTGTCAGGTACAGCTTACCGTTCTTTGTCAGAAGATAGCGTATGTTATTGTTGAAAATGTCGCGTGCATTGGGATATTCTTCGAGAAGATACTCGTTGATGGCATATCTGTGATTTGCCTCGTTCCATTTTGAGAGGAGAACTTCTTCCCCGACACTTCCGATCTCATCTTTCCTGGGTGCGTCACCTGACCTTATAAGCGTGCAGATCATGCGGTACATGAGGCGGTAGATCTGAACGTAAAGAGGCTTTGCCTTGGTATTCCTCTTTCCTTCGTCGAGATCTATATAAGCAGTGAATCTTTCTTCAAAAGCTTTTTGGCTGGCCTCGTCCTCGGGGCAGAATCGGGTGATATATTTGGCACCGGTGTGCAGCAGGGTCAGGATCACCCGTCTTTCCATACCACTGTTGGCATTCATATAGTGTCCGCTGCATGAGCAGACATTGCATATATTGCAGTCGGGAAGGTAATGGTCCCTTACATATCCGCACATATCATCGTAGATGATCGCGTTATTGAAGACTTCCGCGACCCGATCCGGATTATAGTTGTAATTCGGTGAGATCGTCTCGATATACATAAGGGCTTCATGCAGCTCTTTGGAAGTCTCTCCGTGGCTTATGAGCAATCCCGCGAAGACCCTCTCGGATTCGTCACAGGGAACGTTAGCCAGAACATAGTCCTTGCAGACATAGTTGTGTTGATAGATGTTTGCCATAGACAACCTCTGGATAGTGCTTAGTGATAGAAAATAGGCTCCTCAGCGATGATGCTGAATTTTCCCTCGGCTGCGGGAGTGACCTTAAGGAATGCGTTCTTCGTGGACTTATCATGCGAATATGCATAACTGAGGACATACTCGGAAGTGGCGTATAGCCTTTCTACCATATCGATGGTACCCTCATATGCCTTGATCGCTTCCTTCAGGTGGTCAATATCCTCGACAAGTATGACAAGAGACTTGGTCTTTTCGTTGCCGGCATTCTCTAAAGCGCGGGCGATAAATCGTGCACGCAGCTTAAGCTGGTTCCTGAACTCCTCTTCGTTAACGTATCTGGAATCATAGTTAAAGAAAACGGGCTCAAAGAACACAACGTGCTCATCATTCTCGAACTTTCCGTAGATCGGCATGCGTCCGAGCTTGTCAAACTTATCTGATGCAGCGGTGATATACTTGCCTGAAAAGTCCTTGTGGCACTTCAATACCGCATAGTTGCCCGCAAGACGCTTCATTATCTCAAAATCGCTCTTGCTGAAAAGGAATTCCTCAAGGAATTCGGTTGAAAGTGAAAGATCCTTGTACTGGCGCTGTCCGTATCCGGAGAGGCAGTAAAAAAGAGGGGTCTTATCAGTTGTGAGCGGATTGCCGTTTGAATCCACGCTTAATTCAGTTACATACCTGCGCTCATGAACTATGCCTATGTCAAGGAGCTTTTTCAGGATCTGCTTTATATACATGCTGTCAGTGATGCCGGAGTTGCCGCGCTCACTGCGGTATGCTTCCGCTGCCATTGTGAGCAGATAGATATCTGCGTAGTCCAAGCGGGCAAGATACCTCATCACTTGAAGGTCCTCGGGCCTGGGGGGATTGTTGAACGCCCTCTTTTCATACTCCGCACGGTCCATCGCCTTGCCTGTGTTGTGCAGGAAACAATGGGGCTTGCAGTAATAATGGCCTTTGGTTCTCAGATTCTTCATTATCGTATCGGTAATAGCACGGGAATCCATTTATAAAAATCTCCTTTGCAGGCGGGTTATCAAAGCTTATCGTAAATGTTCGATGGGACGGACCTTGATCGTGCGCATTTCGGGATCACATTTATATACGTGGCAGAGATATGTCTCTCCAAGCCTCACCGTGATGCCCCTTTCCTGGGCGTACTCACCGTAAACCTCGATCTCCATTCCATTCACGGTTCCGAACCAGCAGTTCCTCTTTATCGACACGCATGTGACTTTGATAGTATCATCTTTCTTTACGGTCAGATTATCCCAAGGGTTCTCAAGAAGGGGAAGCCTTGTTACAAGGTACAGCGCCTTATTCTCATAAAGCTTGCCGCCAGCGGTCTTATTGTCGCTCCTACCCTTAATACAAACATCGATCGTCTCTCCGGGCTGAACGTAATTGATGAGCTTGCCGATAGCTGTATATGACCAGTCATTCCTGAAGAGCTTTGCGGGAATGTCATATCCCATAATGTCACAGATCAGGAAATTATCCTCTACTTTAGTAACCCTCGCGGGGACGGTGATGAGTTCGATGCCTGCGAGCTTATATCCGAAGGTTATCTCTTCATTGGTGCGCTGGAGCCTGAAACGTTCGACGGATTCCTCAGACATCTTGGCGAATCTCGCGTGCTCCGTATTGATAAACGAATCAACCCGCTCCATTGCTTGCTTGGTGGCCTTCAGAGCAGCTTCTTTGTTGGCATGGAGTATATCGTTGATCTGCATGACCACGAGGGATCTGCTATCAGGGCAGCCGTTAAGAATAACGCACTTACCTTCTTCGTCGATACTGGCTATTGTGACAGAGTATTCAAACACAAGACGCTCAGCTCTCTCTTTTCGGTCGGAAGCATCAAACAAGGGCATTCCGGACGAGTTCTGGTTAAAAAGTATAAAGGTAATCCCGTCGATCAGAGCAGACAGATCTCCGTCTTCGGATATTTTATCGAATTTTATTTTAAACGCCTGGTTTTCATGCTGATATCTCATGTATTTGGCCATGGCAATCTCCGACGAATCATCGGAAGGGATCTCTCTTTTCAGGCGCTCGGTCAGAAGCCTAGAGGATACCCCGAAATCGAAATACTTGATGCTGTTGTTATGGTTCTTGTTTGTGATAGCCGGCTCAATAACAAAAGTGTTGGTCTCTCTCATATGAAACTCTCTTTCCGCGATGTGCTTTTCGCTGTGATGCACGCCCAAAGCGCCCCTTTTTAGATCAGCTTATAAAATCAGTGTAGAATACAGGAATGCCGTACCTGAATATCGTGAGTATTACCGGCAGGGCTATGATAAGGAAATACAGGGCGAATTTCTTTATCTTCTTATTCTTTGACGCGAGCAGAAAAACGAGGATGCCGATGGATATCGAAGTGACAACCGCAAACCGGTAGATGCTCGTGAGCACGTCCAGGATATAGAACAGTGTAGTCCATATCTTCTTTCCGTAATCGACTCCGCCGATGATGTTATCGGTCTGCTTTGTCGTGCCGAAGAGCTGGTCATATCCATTCTGCGTTGACTGCTCTATGCTTTTCTTTAAGTTATCGTAGGCATGGGCACCTTCGGCGGCAAAGGACGGGTCATCCGTATCCTGCCCCGAAGAAGCATGCAGTGCCGTTGTACCGCTAAAAAATATGATCATGAGCGCCATGAGAACCACGGCAAAAATGCTCTTTTTCATGCCTTCTTCCTCCCTTGTAAGACTCATTATCTGCGAATTCGCTTCGTAAGCAACAATTTTTTTATAAAAAAATCTTAACTTTTTACGCGTGAAAAAGGCATGACCTTATGCCATGCCTCACCCAGAGAATAATTTCTTGTACTATGTATGTCTGACTTTCCGCTTGTTATGCCGCTTCGCTGCTCTTTGTCTTTTTCGTATCTCTGAGAACCTGTGCAGTTCCTTCTCTATCTCATCCGATGACTTAAACGCATCAAGACTGCCGCTGTTTATCGCGTCAAGGCTTAAATCATAGCCATAGCTCCATTCAAATGTAAGCACCTTTTCCCATGTCGGGTCATCGATATCCGAGACCAGATCTACGAATCTGGGGTCATTACAGGCAAATTCGGGGCTTATAAAGGAAAAGGCAGCCATCTGACCTAGATTCCTGGCAACATCCATCAAGTTCTTCAGCCTTATGTATTTGGCGTCACTGAAATATATGGTTCCCTTGTCTTTATGCAGCTGCCGTTCCTCAAAATGACCGAGCCGGTAGTATTCTTCAAATAAGTCACGGTATTCTTCGCAAGCGGTCTTGTCCATTAAGGCCACAAATGCCTTATCGTCATTAGGGTTATCTCCCCGGCCGTCAGCTGAAGCCCAAAAACCAAAAGCCATCACTTGCGATTTGATATCATCGAACTGGATATACATATAAAACCTCCCTTGTTCTATCCTGCTTCACATAATAAGGGGAGTGCCAGCGGTAAGAAACATCATTAATTAGGAATATTTCTCCTCATTCTGAAACAATTTACCCAAAGTCCGTGTTTTATTCTGAAAGCCGATCTTTCTATGAACTTTTATTTGCCTTTCAGAATGCGGAAAGTGCGATTCAGAAAGGGTTTGCAGACTTTTTATATTATAAATGCCAGGTAAGCTTTGGGTATGAACTCTTAAAAAACGCATTCTGAAAAAAGTAATGAATGTCATTCGGAAAAAACCGAAAAAGCGCCCCCGAAGGGACGCTAAAAAAATATGTTTATCCAGCCACCAGCTTTACGGTCGTGTTTTCGAACTCACACGCATCAAAGGTCGGCTGTATCTCATCGGCGGAAGCACTTTTAATGGTGAAGCTCACGCAAGGTCTGTCCTTTTCGTCCATGCTGAAACTGATCTTAGGCTCATACTGTGCAAGGGAAGGCGCGATATACATCGTATCCCGCAACAGTTCTTCCATTATGCTGCGAAGGCCTCTTGCGCCTCGGTTACGCTTCGTACATTCCTTTGCCACATAGCGTAGCAAAGTATCGGAAAACTCCACTTCTGCCCTGCTCTCGGCAAAGATCGCCGTGAACTGGTATACGAGTGAGTCTTTAGGCTCGGTAAGGATATTAAGATAGTCCTCGGTAGTCAGGGGATTAAGGATGGACACATTCGGGAAACGTCCGATGAACTCGGGGATGAATCCGAATTTCTCGATATCCGCATCGGTGACATACTTTAAAAGATCGTCATCAGAAGCAGTAGTCAGGTCGATATCAAAGTAATCTATCCTGTCCTCATCCACGAACATGGTCGTCTGCCCGGGGAGCTGCTGTGAGGCTTCGAGCTGTTCATTGTAGATCCTGTCGCGGATCACCTTCCCGAGTCCGCTGAACGCTCCGCCAACGATGAAGAGGATGTTCTTTGTGTTGATCGTGACCGTGGGTCCGAACCTTCCATCCGGATGGATATCGTAGTTATTTCCCTCTACCATTGAGAGCAGCGCCTGCTGAACGCTCTCTCCGTTGATATCCTGACCGGATGAATTACCGTATCCGTGGAAGCGGATCTTATCTATTTCATCGATAAAGATGATCCCGCTCTCGGCGAGCGGCACGGATATCTTCCCGTCCTTGGTAAACTTCTTGGTCTGGTTCACGAGGAGCGTCAGGGCGTCCGATACATCCCCGCCTGCGTATCCCGTCGCAGACAGCGTCGTAGCACTTATGGTGGCATAAGGTACATGCAGCGTATGCTCCGCAAGGGCGCGCACGGTAGCCGTCTTACCGGTTCCCGTGGGACCGATCAGTAGGATGTTTGCCTTATATATATTTGTGTTATCTTCCATATTGACCCTGAGCGCGTGGTTGTATGCCGCTACGGAGAGGGTCTTTTTCGCACCGGACTGCGAGATGATATATTCATCAAGGCTTTTGCGGATATCCATGGGAGTGCCGCAATCGATTATCTTCTCTTTCTTTTTCGGCGAGGCAGCGCCGGTTGCCTCAGATTCATCACGCCTACAGAGCTGGACGCAGAGATAATCCAAAAGGTCGTCCTTATTTATCTTATTTACCTGCTGCGTGCCCTTATCTGTGTCATTTATCATAACGGAATAGACAAGCGACGATTCCTGGTCAACGTGGCATTCTATCTCTTCTGTATATGCGATGAGGTGCGCGTTCGTGCCGTTTACGAACGGAGTGATCTTCCTATACAGGGTATTCTTTATCTTCTCGTTATCAAGCCCTTCAAGGTTTACGAGTATAGCCGGAGTGTTTCCCATAAGTCCCACCTTCTTTCAACTAAAATATAGAACACGCCGCACGCGGCAGTAAACATCAAAACTTATGAATTTGGGGATTCCGGGCAGGACAAAACTTTGTCCACGATAGCATCGAAGCAGGCATCCTTGATGATCCTGTTCCCTTCACGGCGGTTATTGACATACTCTTTCAGGATCCTGTCGCGCAGATCGATCAAATCAGCGGGGGTTAATGCTTCTGATACCTCGGCCATCCAAAATAGCAGTTCCCCACACTGAATCCGTTTGTTAAAAGGCGCATCATCGGGCCGTCTATCTAACCATGATGAGATAAGATGCCAGTATTGCGAAGGATCAGCGACATGCTGCTCTTTCGCATAAGCGATATAGTCACCGCTCTTTTGCATATATCCGCCGGCGATTAGTTTGTCCGTGTTCGGGCATGGAGTTTTTTCCTTGCCGATAAAGAAATCGCGTACCTGCTTATTGCTCATGCTTTTCTTGGTTGCCATATTATCCCTCCGCTGTTGTTTTTCCCTATTTTCCATCATATCAATACAAGCCGTATTTGTCAGCAACCCAAGAGCAAAAGTCATAAATATAAATGTTGCTTACGAACGGTAAACGGATGATAATGGTTATCAGAAGCACTATAATTTTGACAGGAGAGACAGAAAATGAGGATACTTCTGGCATTAAAGACAAAATATGAAGGCACGAAAAAGATTGGTGATACTCTTGTTCAATTAGCCAAACAAGAAGACGGCATCAGTCTCACTTATGATATTGTACTGAGCGAAGTTGCTATCAGGAATAAGATGAGCGAGGACCATTATGATGCCGCTATCGTGATGATCACGCTTGAAAACCGACCTCTGACGATCGACAAGCTCACGAGCATCAGTGAGATAGATGAAGAGACCAAGCTGATCATAGTAATGGATAAGGTAGAACGTGCTAAAGGATCCGAATTCTGCCAGAGCCTTTTGCAGAACAATCTCATCTATGGAGTTTACTTTGACGACGCAAAAGTGACCATGCTCTACAACCTCATAAAGAACGGAAGGACAAGGAGCGAGGCAAGGGCATATTACGGTCTGGTGCTTAACCCCGGCAAGGCAAAGAAACTCCGCCATGGCGTCGTTCCTGAAGAGATACGGAGCATGACCGACTATATCACGAACGGAAATCCCGATATCGAGGAAACGCTCGAAGAGCGCGTAAACTATATGGCAAAGCACTGCTCCGAGGAAGAAAAGGAAGCGGTCTTCGCTTCTCTCTCTGAAGAGATGCGAGAGAAAGTACGTGCCATCCCCGCCTATGCGAAATACTTCTTTGACAGCAGCGTAAGCACCGAAGAAGCGAAGAACTATCAGGCGGCAGCCTCGAAGGACGAGACCGCTGAAGATGCGGACGAAAACGAGGCTGATGATACAAATACGATAAAAGACGTATCGGAGCCCAAAGAGAAAGTCGTTCCGATAGACACGAAGGATTCTGAGCCCGCAAAGCTGACGGCCCTTCCGAAAAATGAGAAAAAGACTGAAAAGAAGCCTGATCCGAAAACCTCCGACAGCAGTATCTTAAAGACCGCCGAGCAGATGGCAAAAAAAGCTGCCACCGGAGCAGTGAGCGGGATCAAGAACATAAAAGGGATCTTTTCAAAGCCTGCAGATAAAAAGACTGAACCGGCAAAGGAAAAGTCTTCTTCTGCTGAGCCCTCAAAACTGATATCGAGAAGGGTGATCGGAGTCATCGGAGCATACAGTGGCGCAGGTACGACCACTACTGCCGTTTCGCTCGCAAAGACCATTTCAAAGTATGAGCCCATTACCATGATCGAAATGCCCCGAAACGGCATGAACGGCATATACGAGACCTACAGCCTTGATAAGAACATAGGCCCCGGCTATAAATCCGTACCGCATATGATAGCGGCAGATGAAAAGGACTTAAGCCGTGTCAGCAACATGTATGAGGGCATCAACTTCTTCGTACCCAACAGCGCATACGGCTATGAGGCATTATCGAACGAACAGCTGGCCCTCATGTTAAACGGGACACCCGACAATGTCGTCATTGACCTCGGCTCGTCACTTGAGGAAGCCTGCAACAGCGGTCTGGTCAATCTCCTTACCCACATGGTACTCGTATTTGCAAACTCCAATGCGGAAAAGCATTTATCAAAGATTAAGTCGGATGTGTCACAGATAGAGTCCATGAACCTTGTTCCCGTGATCATCTGCGTTGAGGATAAAGGGACCACGAAGATCCCGACGATAGGCGATGTAAGGGTTATAAGGACAAAAAGCGTGATCGGCAGCAAGGTCATTCCGCTCGGGCTCTCGACCATCGATAAAAAAGTGCTTTTGGAAACGATAGGTGTTTCATCGTCCGGCAGGCATGTGATCAAGACGCAGAAACGTACCGCCCGCGGCGTGGTAGACATCGCCGTTGCAGGAACAAGGATCGGGATAGGAACTACCTATACCACTCTCCTGCTGGCCGACAGCCTGCGGAAGAGCTATAAGGTGGCATACTTTGAGTATAACAACACCGGAGACATGCAGCATCTCGCAAGCGAGTATAACAGCGATGATCCCAACCACCTCTCGATCAACGGGGTAGATATCTTCTACGATATGGACTATGCAGAGTTTGCCAATACCTACAGGAGTGATTATGATTATGTCTTTATCGACTTTGGCACACTCGGTAAGATAGGCAAGAGAAAGGAAGTATTCTCTTCATGCAGCAAAAAGTTCATCTGCATCCCGTCTGCGCCTTGGAGGGTATTTGACCTCGATTATGATGTCGATGCGATTGACGAATTGGATCCGAACGGAAGCATACAGCTCCTCGCGCCGTTAGCTACAAAAAAGACCATCAAAAACTACAACCTGTATAAGCGCTGCGGCAGACGTGAGATCATCCCGGTGCCTTTTGCGGAGGAACCGCTTGGGAACAAGGAAATCATTGATTATTTGTCAAGGTTATTCTAAAGGAGGGATGGGTGCTTATTTGTTCTTTGAGATTTGGAAGTGCGTACAAAAAGAACAATTAATTCCAGCGAAGAAAATGCCAAAAGTGAAAACAGTGATCACTTTTGGCATTGTTGTTTTACATATTGTGTGTTGACGGCTTTAGGGATGCCGAATAGCAATTAAGGCGCGGACCTGATATTCTTGCTGCAAAACGGCTTCGCCGTTAAGTTGCATGGTTGCTCTTCGGTACCGATGTTGCAGTATTAAAGTAGTTTCGAAATTATAAACCTCAGATTAAATGTTTTATGGATTCAGATCAATATATAAAGCAGGACGCACGCCAACGTTGCTGAAGTTGACGAAGTCGCCGGAGACGTAGATGTTGCCGCCGTCGTCGACGAACAAGGCGCTGTCAGGGTCTGCACCCGGCGAGCGGAGCCACCACCAACATGTGTACTTTCCTTCTACGGTAAGGTATTCTCCTCTTTGCCATACACCCTGCGCATGCGCGTACTCGGTAGCGGCGCATCTTCGAGCGGTATCGTATTCTGAGCGGTTACTGTTGAAGCCATAAGCTGTGTTTATGATGTCTTCATACGATAACGGGAATACCTTATCTTGGGTATCTTTTCCGCCTTCTGTCCCGTACTTGGTATTGCCATTGTTTATAATCGTTTTTGTTGTTATAAGGCCCTTTTCTGTATTACTGAAAGCTGCGTTATAGAAATCATCATTAAGCCACTTACGCAGGGTGCAGTTGGCCCAGGTCATACGATCATATGTTTCGTTGTACTTTTTGTGATCAAGGGCGTATTTGCTGAGTACCAATAATTCGTCATTATCATTGGAGAGTACTATCCATTCGATTGGTTCTTTGCCGTTATCAAGGTTGTTGTCCTGCTCATAGGAACCAAAGGTAAGGGTATCCCCGGTTTTCAGATTGGAGAGTTCGGAAATCAATGTCGCCCTGCCCTCGTCAACGGCAATCTCAAGCGTAACGGTCTTTACCTTGCTATAGGTGCTCTTTACGGTCTTGCCTTTATTCTTACGGTATGCCTTTACCTTAAAACTGTAAGTACCTGCCGAAAGGTTTTTAATGGTGTAGCTTCTTTCCGCTGTTCCGTCGTTCTTTAAGGTCTTTATTTTCTTATACTTGGTATCCGTATCTGATTTTATGTAGATAAAATAGCCTTCTGCCCTCTCGGTGGCCGAGATTGTTACTTTTATCGCAGTTCCGTCATCTGCTGATTTAACAGAAATGACAGGCCTTGCAGGTTTAGTCGCAGCCTGCGTGCCAGTTAATGGCATCAGGACAGCCATACCGAAAGCAAGACATAATGCAAGTAGCGTCTTAAACAGCTTAGTGGATAAATCTTTTTTCATATAAACCTCCAATATGTTCATTACCCTAAAATACCTTAAAGGCAACAATAAATATACAACTTCCGTCTTATTCCGTCAATTTTCCCGTTGCTCTTCGCTTTTGGTGAACACGGTCGTCTAATTGATTCCGCTATCTTTTTTTAAATTTATTTAAAGCACCATGCTATCGAAGGAAAAGTAAAAAGAACTCTTTCAGATTTGCACCTGAAGGAGTTCTTTATTCTATATGCGTTCAAGGATGTATTCCAGAAGCTCGTCCATTTTGACCATATCGGTGTCCTGCACATCGGGAGAATCGAGGTAGATCATATACTCTTCATCGGAAGGCGTAACATTTATCCTTGTCTGTCCGGAGATAAAACAGATACCGAAACGGCTTGAAGGCAGCTCATGCAGCTTTGACCTGACAAGGGAAAATCGTTCGGACAGCCCCATGCCAGTAAGGTCCACTTCTTCGGCAAGCCCTTTCTTGGCAGATATGATCCTGTTCATGCCGCAATCAGCATCCGGTATATCAAGGCTCATAACAAGCTCGCATATGCGGTCAAAAAGTTTATCCGCAGGCACGAACTCGTCTTCTGTCTTCGCACCGTTACCCCTGTAAAAGATCAAATGACAAATATCAAATGCCCCGTCATTTTTGGTCACCTTGATAACGCTGACAAAACCGGATTCAATGATTCCGGTATAACGGGTATAGTCGCTCCGCATGAAATCTGAAACGAAACCGAAAAGGGCTCCTTCTTTTTCGCCTCTCGTTGTATCTATATTTAAGTTTAAGTAAACTGTATAAGAGTGTATATCCCTTCTGGTGAGTATCCTTGCCGGATCGATATGTTTCTGCGCCACCGCGTCTACTCTTTCCGGCGCATATGAATAGATCATATCGTCCATAATGATCGCGTCAACAACATCTTCAAGGCTTGAGAGCCTCGAAACAGTCTCGGTCCTAAATACCCCGAGACCCATGATGTCGACATCGAAAAGTTTTGTGTCATATACGGAACGATGAATATAATAATGCGCGTACGGGATATAATAATCAACGCCTGCGCTAGGGTCATCATGCAGCGTCTGAACTTTTTCGTTCAGCTGATCGACCACGTGAATGGCATCCGGGCAGACGCACAGGAGTCTTTTTTCAAGCGGGGTATACATTAATTTGTAAGGAGCTGCCGCAACAGGGCCCGCCATGGACTTAGAGTCGGGCGCCTTACTTTTATCAGGTTTAGGTGTGTTTTCTTCTTTTGCTCGTCTTTTAAAGACGTCCTCCGCATAGGGCCTTAACTTCTCGAAAAGGATATCTCCCGGAACATCTAGCAGCTTATCCGAGATATATGAGGTTTCTACCCATACAACAAAACACCCATTACCACGATCGTAGATTTTGAAGGAGTCCTTTTTTGATCCCAAATAGAGTATGACGCCTAAATCACCTTCGAATGTATATGCACGCAGGTCCTTCCTGCTTTCCTCGCCGAGTCGTGCGACACCGAGATCAACTACGAGGTTGATTACGGCTAACAGCGTCTCAGTGTTCGGAACTACCATCTGGTCGATTTTTTTATGGTACTCGCACCAGCTCGGGCCGCTGATCTTTTCAATCATGTACTTGTCAAAATACTTTTCTATATATTTAGCATCTAACCGGTATTCCTGGGAATTGCCCTCATTATCCGAATATTTAAAAGTGAACTTTCCAATAGACCACTTAGGCTTGATAATGGTGCATGTCTTGTCTGATAATACGCACTCGAGAGAAACGGCTTCGGGATGATCCATAAATCTGGTGTAGCGTGACCGTAATCCGTGATAGATATCTTCTCGGACAATGGAAACAAAGGTCTCTATGTCTCTTTTACCATTTTTATAGGCGGTACAAATAAACTGTCCTTCCAAATATCACCCCTCCCTTCTCGAGATAATCATAATAAAAGACTTGAAGAGCTATCAACATCAAAAATTGGGAATTATTAATCGAATATCCTTCCGATTGCGACGATCTTTTCCCGTCCCCACATCGTGCGGCATACCACATGCCCTAAAGTTGATGACGCGTCCATGATTATAGCCTCTCCGTCCTCATTAAAGCCACAGAAGAAGCCTACATGGTAGATGTGTAAGTATCTCGGATAAGCCGCATGATTTGGATCCGTGGTCCTCCAGAAAAGAAGGTCTCCCGGCATCAGTATGGTCTCGTCATAAAAGTCTGCGATGATCTCGCCCCTGAAAACCATGCCACGGCATTCTTCGGCAGCGTTTATTGCCCCTCTGAAGGATACATCAATATCTATGTCCTTTAGCGCGCGGTAAACAAAGGATGAACAGTCCGCATAACCGTCATTAAAGCGTTTGTCCTGACTGTATATATAGCCGAGGTATTTTGATGCTGATAAGATAATCTGTTCGCCAAGTGTGCTGCCCGCGATCCAGTCCATATCTGCAACTGCAAAAGTAAAACCACCGGCCGTGCCGTCAATCAGGTCGTATGCGCGATCAAAATCTGCCAGTATAAGCTCGCAGTCCGGAAGGTTCTCGAGCCCGTATCCGGGGAAGAGCGGGATATCTACGTTCTTGTCATACTCGTAGTTATTAAAATACGTCAGCAGGCTGCTTGATACGGTGTCACTTGTAATTGCCTGCCTGGTAAGCTCGTCCATTGAAAATGAATAGAAATCTACCGGGATCTTGGTAAAGTCCAGCTGCGCGTATGACTTCATCAGCGCCCATTCTTCTATCTTCTTAAACTGTATGAGCGGCTTTAAGCCCTTTCTCCATTTGATGGTAACAACGCCTTCTTCGGAGGGATCAAAAGGTTCGGGGTTCTCGACGTAATACTCTATGTATGCGTCGCCAAGCATATCTCCGCAATTATCCAGCGAAATAGTCTTTCCTGACAGGTCAAGCTTCTCATCCCAGTAATCAAGGTTGTAAGACACAAAGAAACTCGAGAAAAAGTCGCATATCTCTTCAAACCGCTCGGGCCTTATCATTATCTCCTCGTCGAGGGTAAAGTCCTCATCAATAAGGGTAGTGAAAGAAGCACATGTATAAAGCGCCTGCCACGGGATATGATATTTATTGTTCAGATAGTCGATGATGGTCTTGCCGGGTATCGTATATCCATAAGTTACTGTCCGCTCTTCATCGACACCGGCCGCGATCTCAGCTGCCGCACGGGCATAATCATCCGCAGTCATAGTCACTGTTCCGTAGCCGGGGACCGAAACCGTAACAGTCGGAACGGGTGTGGGCGTAGGCGAAGGTGCAGGTGACGGCGATGGTGCTGCTGAAGGAGTGGGTGCTGAGGTCGGTGCTGGCGCTGGCTGCACCCGCGGAGTAGGCGAGACCTCTTCTGTACCCTCTTCCGATGGCTGTTCCTCTACATATTCATATGCCTGATATATGGCATACTCTTCCGCATCGGTACACGGACGATGGATAGACTCAGTGCATTCTAGTGTGAGTGTAACATCCTTATAACGTGTATCACCTTCTTTTCCAAAAGGTGTCAGTGTATAAGGATTGTTCATGAAATCAGACAGCGGAACGTATTCGGTCATCAGATCCGAATTGGTTATATCGTCCAGCTTTACGGGGTTCCCTGACAGGGCCCGCTCTTCCAGGTATCGGGCGACTTCTGCTTCCGAAAGCGATGATTCAGGCCTTCCGTTGCTGGCACTTACGGAAGCCGTGAGCTCAGGTATAGTTGAATCACCATTCTGCCGAAACAATGCGATCATAAAGACCACGCCCAAAAGAGCGTAACCCAGTATTTTTACGAAAAACGGGATACGCCTCTTTCTTCGGCTGCCTGATAAAAAATCGTGGTAATCATCTCTTAGTGACATATTTGCCCCTTAAAGCAAAAGCCGGATACACCGGCCTTTGCTATATCAATTATTATCGCTTAAACGGGCGGATTGACATATTTATTGTATGCATCCTCTAAGGCTTTTTGAATCTGCTCCCTTGTGGCATTAAGATACTCGGGACGATTTTCCGGAGTACCGATCTCCTTCCCAAAGAATTCTTCTACCTCATTTTGAATCTCGACCTGATCAGGTCCGCCATTGCTTGAGAAAAGGGCTCCTGCGTAAGAGGGTATTCTGGTAATAGCAAATTCCTTTTGACTGACGGGATCATTTTTCTTGGCCACGTACTTCCCTATATCCCTCTTTATTACAGGATCATTCAGCCGTGCCCTTTCGTCAATATAGTCCCCAATAGACTTGTTGAAGTCTTCAACAGTAAACTGTGTGCCATATTGCCGGTTTAAAGAATCAAGCACAGCGTTAGCCTTTTGATTAGCGTATTGTGTATTCAGCTTCACTGGCTTCTCTTCAAGATGTGACGGCCTTATATATGGTACGTTGGCTTTTGCATTGGCAGCTCTCTTTTTCGCCCATTCGGAGTAGTTATCTACATCCTCAGCAACTCCCCTGCCGATAGCAAGACCGCCCATTTCACCGACCCCTGCTCCAGCGCTTGCTCCGAGCATTGTCATCATTCCCGAAGCCGACGGACCGAGCATGGATCCCGCAGCAAAGCCGTAAGTACCGCCAATAACTCCGCCTGCGGCAAGGCCTAATCCTCCGCCAACGGCCTCAAACTGGTTATACCGGGCTTTCTGACGATACAGTTCCGCTTTCTGCTCGTGTGAGAGTGCGTTAAATATCTCGGGGTTCTCAAAGTTGTTCCTGTTGGCGTATTTGCCATAGATGGCACGGACTTCCGCCTCCTGCCTTGCCACATCCGCCTCAAGGGACTTGTTACGGCTTTCTGTCGCATTATTCTTTAAGATGGCATTGAAATCCGCATGGGCGCGCTCATTAACACGCATCTCCTCGATCGGCAAGCCTTTATTTCTGGCGCTGTCGATGATCTGAGCATTTGAGAGCGCAAGCTGATAGTCTCCTGCCGTTTTGTAATTCAGTTTCTCGAGCGGCTCAGGCCCGGCACCTCTCCTTGCAGCGGGAGAAGTACTTGAAATATATCCGCTGTGTGACAGCGATGATCCCACGGCACCGCTTTCGCTGCTTTCGGCCTTCGCAAGTTCAAGCTCCCTATTGGCACTTCTCTTATCCTCTGCGGCCTGTCTTCCGTTGGTGATGACTCTGTTGGCTCCGTTGCGGGCAGTACGAACAAGACCGCCGGCTGCCCTTCCTGCCATCATAAGTGCGCCTACGCCGAGCATTTCAGATCCTGCTCCCGCGCCTATACCGAGAAGCCTTCTGATGACTCCCCTGGAGGGTATGATCGCATAGCACATGAATATGCGCAGAAGCTCCGGCGCATGCAGTTCAGCCGCTATTACAGGCATGTGCAACAGCACACAGTCGATTACCGGCGTTGCTACCGTTCCGATAACATAATTAAACCATGTCCCAATGAGCTTCTTATCTTTGAAGGATAGCAAAAGGAACAGCGGGAAGAACGCAAACACGATCGTCAGGCTGCAAGCTGCCGCAATATATACCACGGCAAAGTAAATCGACAGGATGACAAAGCCGAAATACATGCATCCATCAAGGAAATTGGCATAATTATCTGTGGCAATGCCATAGTACAAAGCTGTTAATCCTTTAATCTGTTCATCTGAGGCAAATTGATTGAGAGTTTTTCCCAGTATAGAGAGCAGGACGTCCTTGAAGTAAACGATAAAATCGACAATTACCGGCGTTGCGTATAATGCTATGAGAGCGATGATCGCATATACCACATTGCTCTTTAGCGTATCCTTTACCCTGGGAGAATGTGTGATAGCACCTTTTACGATAAGGAACAGACCGGCGATGATTATACCAAGAACTATCAGTGACCTTAACGTTGTGTAAACAACGGCACCTATCACTCCGTATACGTTCTTGAACTCCAGCTCGAACTGGAACGAATTTACGGCTACAGGTGTTGCACCGCCTGAAGCCACTCGTCCGAAGATAATGGTCTGGATATCGACGCCATTATGCGACAGCTTATTGTAGATATTCGTTCCGGTCCTTACGATGAGATTAGTCAAAGACTTCTCGACGCCCTTTGACTTTTCCTCAACGTCCGCTAGACTGTAGATCCTGTATGTATTTAGGCTTTCGATCGCATTTGTGAAATTGCTGTATAGTGTGTCAAGGTTGTTGGCCCAGGAAGGATCCGCCGTTATGCTATCCTTCGTAGCAGAAGGAGCCGTGACATACGGGTTTCTTGCCAGATTCGTGCACCAGTGCGGATAAGGTTCTTCATAATCATACTCCACATAGTATGCTAGTACGTCTGCGGCCTTTAATTCATCATAAAGGTACTTATACGTCCAGTATCCGGGCTTTGATCTGAAATCGTCAGCTAAGATACCGTACTTTGCAGTGATCGATGTGGTAGCTTGATTGAGAAGCAGATTCTTCCAGTTCTCAACATTGTTTGCCATGTCGTCGTTGGTCACGCGCTGCATAAGGATCGTATAGCCCGTGTCTCCGGGATCTTTATTATATTCTTTAATGTACCCGGAAAGATTATATGCATAGGCATTGAGGTTACTTATATAATACCTATATGCATCGATAATCGTAGTGAAAGAACTGCGATCCGATACTCCTGAAAGATCAGTGTATTTTACTAGATTCTCAAGATTATTACACATCACGAGCAAATCTCTACTCATTTTTTCTAGGTCAAACCCCGGGATCGTTAGTTCATCAAATGAATCCGGGAGAAGGCCTATGCCGCCGTCAGTCCAGTAAATAGACTCGTCTTTGATCCAGCTCCTTCCAAAGAGCCCGGCAGACACGGTATGGATGGGTGTCATGCATAAAGCGAACACAGTCAGAAATAAGACTGCGGTCATGCGTTTAAACAGGATACCATGCATAGCGTTCTTCTCCCTTCTATAAATATTCTTCATTGGTTGCCTCAGGCGTATTGTTCATCGAACATTTGTTCGAGTTGCTGTTTTTGTATCGCCACATCTGTTTCGGCGAAGTAGGCCTCGGTTTCCTTCAGATAATCGACCTTTAGGAATATAACTTTAGAGTCGTTGTCTATCAGACACACTTCTCCTTTGTGGCTCTTATCCTCAATATCATTGGGATCCCCGCCAAGGGAGATTATCTTGCTAACCATTGAGGGTGTGAGAGCCGGATGTTTGAGCAGGTAATCCCTGTCAAGTCCCGACTGTTTCAGCATGAATACGGAGCTTACGTTCTTCAGTATCGTCTCGGAATTATTATCCTTCTCGTCAGTGAAGCTAAAGTCTCGGTAAGCCTGTGTACAGATCCACATCGACGCGTTATTCTTACGCGCTGTACGTACCTGATCTACCAAGAATCTTCTCGAAGCCTTGTAAGGGAACATTCTGTGTGCCTCGTCGATTATGAGTACGATCTTCTGTGCGTTCCTTACATTCTCCGAGTTCTTCTTGATGAAGTTCTCGATCAGATAGTTCATTGCCACCTGCTGGCCGATCAGCTTGTCTTCCTTCGGAAGGTCGCTTAAGTCGATATTGATGAACGGTGTGTTTCTTGTTACGTGCATAGTGGACTGCCCGTCAAAATACCCCCTTGCGCCTCTTACGCGCTTTACATTCTTGCCGGCAGCGACAGCCGCTACGTAAGCCTCCTGTGAGATCGGCTGTAACGTGTCCCCATCAAACGTAAGGTCATCGACCATATCCGAGAGCGAATCAACGAGCATCTGGTATGCCAGTGCATGATACTCGTTCTTGTTGTCCCGCTGACGTCTGAGTATCCACATATACATATCTGACATAGTGGGAAGGTCTTTCTTTATCCTGTTGCCTTCAAAATCGGTCTCGTCAGTGAACAGCGTTGCGGGCTTTTCGTCTATAATGCCCTTTGACTCATACAGTTTACGGATACACTCCGAAAGGATGGATTCCATGGATGTTGCGAGCGAAAAATCGGGCATTTCCTTCGTCCCGACGATAGCGGTCATCAGAATGTTCCTGACATCCGCAATCTTATCTAAAAGATGGAGTCTTGGAGTCTCTTTGCCGAGTTTATGGTCGATCTCGAGCTGCTCGTCCACTTCAAAGATATTCAGTTTGTTCGACGATCTGGCCTTTAACTGGAAATTGATACCGCCAAGCGTATCGCATAGCCTTGCATACTCTCCCCTGCCGCCGCTCTTCTCGGTATCGATGCACGCAAAACGATATCCGAATGGCTCAAGTCGGCTTGCAAGTATCTTGATCGTACAGGATTTTCCCGTACCGACTGCACCGACAAATACGGCACTGTATCCGTTGTGGCTCTTTGCATAGGGGTCAAAGAGTATAGGCTCTCCGGTAAGCAGGTTCCTGCCGATCGGGACACCTTCGGGATGTGAAAAGAAGGTGTTCGTGTGGTTGAACAGCGTTGCAACGCCATATTTGTCAAACGGATGGAACTTTATGGGCAGCGAGTTAAGCAAGCCCAAAGCACCCGCATTTACCCTGTTGCAGGGGGAATTTGAAAGATATGCCTCTGCCTGCATGCCATAGCACGAGCAGATCTCAAGGCTTCTTTCCTTTCCAGCGGAGATGAACAGCATGGTCTTTGCGTTTAACTGTTCGAGTGAGTCGGCAACCAGCGAGAACAGGAACCCGATATAATAGATGCTGTTCTTTCCGGTCTCTATCTGCGACGCCCACTCCTCATCTCTCGCGAGGATCTGCATCATCTTTCTCTTGCGGTTGCTGTTTCCGGCGTTTTGCGCGCCGATGACTTCGGCCTCATCCGATATTATCTTCTTATCAAGGAGCCTTTCTGCCTTGCCATCCATCATGGCTTCCTCGAATACTGTCGATGTGACACCCGGGAAATTAAACAGGGTCGCAAAGGTATCGGCAAATACGATGGTCTTAGGTACTGACTCAATATAGAAGCTCCTGATATATACGCCATGACCCGCGTCCCAGATAACGAGGTGGTCCATTTTATTAGGGTCTATGCCGTCGGGGGCCAGCTGGTCCGCCAGTCTGTCGGGAGAGAGGATGTCCCTGCTCGTGTCTTCCTCAAAAGGATCGATGCGGGGATCATCTGCAGGGCGGAGGTTTGATGACGTAACGCCCGAGGATCCGATCTTTTTTATCTTCTGTTTCTTGTCATTTCCTTTTTTACCGTTCTCTTTATTCTTTCCCCCGCCGCTGTTACTGCTTATATACCAGACAAGTGCAACTGCAAACGCAATGGCAAGGGCTATCATGAACAGAATCTTACCAATCATCAGAGAATGAAACCTCCTTCCCCGTTAGTCTCGTATTCTTCATTACTTTCGGGTTCATAAGCCTCATTATCGGCAGGAGCACCGTCCTCATGCTGAAAGTGTTCAAGGTTCTCGGTGTTCTTGGCGGATGCTTCCTGTTCAGGGGCTTTTGTGGCCTCTTTACCTTCTTCATCCTCGGGGATATAGAAGGACGGCTCTTCCACGACATCTTCTTCGGGCGCTTTTTCTTTTTCGCTTTGTTCCGACTGCTGCATGGCCCTCATGATGTCCTCAGCCGCGATCGCCTCTTCATAATTCCTTCTCGCCCTGTCAAACGAACGCTTGCCTGAAACGATCCTCTCTTCTACATTGTTATCTGCAAGAGTCTTAAAGGTATCCGATGACCAGGGATGGAAATGACGATAGAAAAGATCGAATAATTCCTTTTCGCCGTCTCTTTGAACTTTTACGTTTGCACCGGAGAGTGCATGGCGCAGTCGTTCTTCCTGCTTATCGAGCTCCTCTTTGGCCCTCTCGAATATCTCCTTTTCAGTGACATCGGGCGGGAAATCCCGAGGATCAAATGTCCAGTCAAAGATGTAGCGCTCTTCCTGAATAGGGGTAGCTTCTCTACCGGACATAATCTTCTGGTAGTTGATAAGGGATTCAAGGTGCTTTAACTTCCACTCATTGGTGTCCAGCTGTCTCTTGATATCGCTTAAGGTCTTCTGATATAAGATCTTCTCATCTTCCGACTGAGAATCACGGAAAAGCTTGACGTAATTGGTGAACTGCTCATAAAGCAGGCTCTGTTCCGCGTACTTCTTGTTGTACAGCTCAGTATGCCTCTTGATCGGCGCTGTCAGGTCAACAGCTGCGCTGTCGATCCTTAAGGAGATCTGCTTCTGTATGATGTTTACGAAGTTGAGGTATCCTTCCTGAGTCCTTAGCTTCTCGTCAATGACGGATGAGAAATAATCAAAACCCTTACAGTTGATCGATGCAACAAACCGGTTTTCGCCTTTTATCTTAACTACGTTTCCGTAGATGGCTTCAATGGGGATAAATTCTGCGCAATCCCTTAACTTACCTGGCTTATCGTCCGTATCGACCTTGATCCGGGAACTGCCCTTTCTGAAGAATTTCAGATAAGCAAGTATGGCTACAGCAATGGTTATTGCTATAACGATCAGAACTTTCAGCGTGTTTATAAGCCCTGTAAACATCTACTTTAGCCCTCCTTATCCTGCTTGGTAAAAATATCGTAATTCTTTATATAAGTGCAGCGGGTAAGCTTTCTGAACACCTTCCGTAAGATGATCGCATAAAGATACTGTCCGCCTCCGGTATACGGATAGACCTGTGGAGGCAGAACGATAGCGGTTAAAAGATATGCGATAAGACCTAAAACAGCCCATACTAGCGCTCCGATGAGCGGATGTCCAAGGCCCTTTAGGATAAGGAATATCACGATACCCGGGATGCTTGCGATGCAGATGGCCAAAAGGTTCTTTACCGACAGGTATTTAAACCATTTCTCCTCATTCTTTAAGAGGTCGCCCGGTGTCTCATGCTCAAGTTGGTCAAGATTGTTCATAGTCTCTGCCCCCTTAAATTGTCAGCAATATACCAAGTACCAGGCTCATCAGAAACGAGAAACCAAAGATGAGAATGATCAGGAATACCTTTCCCGTTATGATATCCTTAATCTCCGCTTTCTCATGGGGATGAGCTATGGCATATCTGATAAATGCTATGACTAAGGTGATGGCAGCACCAAGGAGGCCCACTACCTGCAGCGTGATATATATGGAACTGAAGATGGAGCCGTATTCTGCCGCTATCTGTTCCATCGTATCAGCCGAGTTGCCGAGGTAATACCACGGATTATATTTGTTATAAACATCTTCCATTTTGGACCTCCGATATGTTTACTTGGAAATGCTTGACTGGACAATGTAAGCGATAAGGTCAATGATCGCAAGCACGCCGAAAACGGCGGCACCTGCCACAAGTATCCTTACCATCTTATCTTTTCCTTCCGAACGGGATCTTGGATCACCGCTCAACTTGATCGCAGCCAGTACAAATGCTATCGCAAGGACCGCGATGGCAAAAACGGATACAAGATGAAATGCGGATGCCCCGACCTGTGAGATGGCCTTACGGGCCTCACCCGTGACATCGTTCTTCTTATACCCGTTCTCCAGTATGTCCTGGATCTTCTTCGCAGTTTCGTTTAAGAATGGTATCATTGTTATCCACCTATTTTTCACGGATCGTTTTGTTGTTAAAATCTATGATAAATCTGGTTCCCGTAAGAGTATTGTCCGAATCGCTATAAGTATAGTCGTTATACGGCTCTCCGTTATCCTTTAGCACATGATGCTTTTCGGTATATAAGAGGATGCAGGCTTCGCCATAAGCATTTGCTATCACGACGCTTCCGGGATTCATGGAGGACCTGATTATTTTAGCCTCGGTAAGCCACTTTTTTATCTCGTTCCTCTTATAATATCCCGATGAATAGGGCTTTATAGGTGCCAGCTCAGGCTTTAAGTTGACAAGGTCATAGCAGGCTGCGCGTATCGCCTGATAATCCATTGCCGCGATATCGGCTGTCTTAATATCTGAGAGTGCCTGTTCATATTCTGAACGGATGATTCCGGTCGAGATACCGCTCGCTATGTACTGTGAAAATGAGAGGACTCCGATGGACGCGAACATGAATACCCCGCCAAGGACCGTGAGCGCAAGTTTGGTCTTTGACCTCTCCCTGTTTTCCGCCCGTTTTGATGTAATGCCGACAGCCGCTATGATGATGGATACCACCAGCACGAATACAGCGATGTATTTTACTAGCTGATAGATCTGGGCGGTTATGTCCTTTACGATATGTTCGGCGTCGCTAAACACGTCATCGCCCTTATCACTGAAAAGTTCGTATATGCTCTCCCCGCCGATATCCGCCATGGCATGCGCTTTTACTGTAGGAGCAAATAAACAGATAAGCAGAAGGATAAAAAACACAAAAATCCGGAAGGAACGCCCCGAAAAGGGACGTCCTTCCTTTATTTTTTGTGTCATCACAGTAATGGTTGACCTCATCAGCCGCCTGTCGCAGCTCCTGCATTCTGGAGTGCTGCCGAGAAGCTGTTGCCGAGGTTCTGTGCAAATACAAGGATACCGATGGCTGCAAAAACAACGATCGCACCGAGTACAAGCATCACGATCTGAGACTTGGCAAGCTCCTTCTTCTGCGCATTGCTGCTTCCGAGCTGAACGGCTGCAATGATGATGCCGACAACGAGCATGAAGATAGCCGAGTATCTGACGATTGCCGTTGCTTCTGCTGCAAGGCCCTTTATCGTATCTGTAACGGCGCCAAGAGTGTTCGTCGTTTTTTTGTCAAGAAACCCTGTGTAATCGTCGTCAGCAAGAACCTGCGTCACTACTCCGCCCAAAGACATGGAAATGGTAAGAAACGCGCCCATTACCTTCTTAGGAACATTCTGTAACTTCATTCTTTTTTCCTCCTGTTTGTTGTATAAACCCCTCCTACCGGGTCTACTACCTTCGATTATCTGCGAATTCGTTTCGTAAGCAACAGGAAAATCAAGATTTTTTCAAAAAAATAAAAAAACCGTCCCACCGCCCAGAACAGGCAGCGAAACGGTTATAAAACAATGGCTTACAGGAGGGTCAACTGACCGGCACCTGACTTCAAGCTTTCCTCGATCTTTTCGATACGTGAAAGAAGTTCGGAAGTGTCGGGTTGCTTCTCCCTTGCGGAGAGGATCAGCTCTGCAGCAACAACCGCGTAGCTGTTCTCGCGCCTGCAGACCTCCCGGATCCTTAAGAGTTCTTTTAAGATGAAGAACGCCTTATCCGGTCTTATGTTGGCTGCATATGCCTCAACGAGCGCAAGTGGATTGTATACGGCCCTCTGTGCTGTTATATAGAGGACGATATCCGTGAGAGCCTCTATTGCCTGCCCAAGAACATATGCCGGTTGTTTGCCCTCTTCCTGCCAGCGGTTGACAGTCTCAAGGATGTCAGGGATCCGTTCATTGAGAAGAGCATTTATCAGCCTCATGCTCTGCTCGGAAGAATCTATACCAAGAGTTGAGACCACGTGGTCAAGAGTGATCTCTTCGTCTTCGTAAACAGCCTCGAAGCAGGTCTCCAGATCGCGGATCGCATCGCGGACGCTTCCACCGGAATGCTTTACGATGGTCTTTAATGCGCCGTAAGTAATCTTCCTACCGCACTTCTTTGCTATCGCATCGAGCCTTGCTGCAAGATCGGAATCCTTGATCGCTGAGAAGGTATAGCAGGCAGCCCTTGAGCGGACCGTAGCCGGTATCTTATCAGGCTCGGTTGTCGCAAGTATGAATACGGCCCATTCCGGGGGCTCTTCAAGCGTCTTTAAAAGGGCATTGAAAGCGCCTGTTGATAACATGTGAACCTCGTCAATTATATAGACCTTTTTAGCCGCATGCACGGGCCTGTACTGTACCTTTTCGATGAGCTCCCTTACCTTATCGACGCCGTTGTTCGATGCGCCGTCAATCTCGATAACGTCCAGCTCATTGCCCTCTGCTATAGCCTTGCAGAAAGCACATTTCCCGCACGGTTCACCGTGATCCTTATCCCTGCAGAGGATCGCTTTTGCAAGTATCCTCGCGGAGGTTGTCTTTCCGCATCCATGTTTTCCGGAGAAAACATAGGTGGGAAAGAAGGTATCTTTCTTGCTCTGGTTCAGGAGACTCCTCCTTACGGTCTCCTGCCCTATCATTTCTTCAAACTTTTGTGGTCTTTCGGATGTAGTTAACATCGTCACCACCCCCTTTCGTCAAAATTCAGCCAGGTATACTCATGCTTTACCTGACTCCTGCTCGTAGGCTGGATGCTGCTCTCCTTCAGCTTCATGCCCGGAGCGCACGCCCTTGCGATACGCCTTGCCTCGAGCAAACTTGTCGCAACGCAGAAACATATGCGCCGCGACACCCGGTCAGTGTAGATTATCCGGTAGTAGTGGCGGCTGCTACCTTTCTTTACGCGCACAGCTCGCATATGAAATCGAAAAAATCCGCTTTTGAATAGGTTCTGCTATTCATAGCGATGCTGTTCTTTATCACGATATCGAGCTTTTCCGACAGATAATCGCCTTCCCTATCATCACTGAGCAAGAACATCGGGAAAAGCTTGCTGAGGAGAAATCCACAGAAATTACTGATATATTCATGGAATTTCTCGAAGTAATTCTCACTGTTCTTCTCTTCAAGCATTCCCAATAGCTTTAACATAGCCTTGGGCTCCTTAAGATAAGCGAGAAGATCCTTATCTAGCTCTTTTAAGATGTGCATCGGGCCTTTGCCGCCAAAAAGGGCATCGACGACATCTATATCGTGCGTAAAATCCCATGCTCTGTCCGCTGCGCCGGGATCCATCCGCAGGTAATGCGGATAAGTCGCGTTGATATACGAGATCACGGAATCACGGTCCACATGGAACGGCAGGGTTATGCATCGGGAACATATGGTAGAGATTAACGGGCGCGTCGTGTTGAACACGAACATTGACCGCTCGTTCTCTTCCAGAGTTTTTAACAATGCATTTGCCGCTTCCTCCGCCATATCCTCGGCATGAGGAACAAGAACATAATGCTCCCCGGCAAGGTCACACCATTCCGTGAGCTCCCTTATCTCATCTACTGAGAGATCTTCCTGCTCCCGATAGTTGGGAGAATCGGAAAGACTGGCACCGGCCTTTTCTTCAAGGAACTTGCGCGCCCTTGTGATAGGCCAGCAACTAAGTATGTAGTTCATACTACATGCACCCCTTTCTTATAAAAGATGAAAGGGGAATGTGAAAAAACCGCATTCCCCGAGATATTTAGGCCGTAAACCTGCACACGGCATAATTTGCCTTGCCGCCGTTCACCATGAACAACTGGTTGGCGGTGAAGACTATCTTCATCTTTTCTTCCGGAGCTGCAGACGTCATCTGCAATACCTGCTCGGCCGAGAAGGTCGGCGCGAACATATCCGCATCACAGCTTATGTTGCCGGCGATATCAGTGGTTCCCTTGCCGGACTTGTCAGAGATGGTAAGAGCCATCGAGGTTCCCTTGTCGAAATTCAGCGAAAACCTCTTTTTCTCGTCGGTAGATACCGCAACGATGAGGTTTAAGGCATCGGCAAGGTCAGCCTTGGTGATCTCCATCTCCGCGCTCTTTTCCGCCGTCGCATTATCAAGCAGCTGCTGGAGAGCCTTGATGGGGAATTTCCTCTCTATCAGACGGATCAGGACGAGAGTGTTCTCGTTATCCTTGATCAGGAGGTACTTTCCGCTCATAATAAGGCAGATAAGCTCGCCCTTAAGGACTGCTATGACCTTGCATGCGACCTTCGGAAGAAAGATCTCCTGTGCAAAGGCACCCGCCACATCAACATAATGGCATCTTCCGCCATCGGACGACCAGAGTCTTGACCTCGTAGCCTTGGGAGCCTCGCTCTCCTCGGCATTGAACGGCTTTTCCTCTCCGTCTGCCTCGGCTGTATCAGCGGGCACGGGAACAACGTAAAAGCCCGGGAACTTATCGCTTGATGAAAGCGGTAAGAGTTCCTTGATCCCCTTGCTCAGCTCTTCCTGCTGCATCATTACCTGACCTCCGACAGGCTCGAGACCTTCGGTATTGAGTTCCGGCATGGTTGTCGTAAACGGCAGCGCAACTGTCGTCTTTGACTTCGGAGCAGAAAGCGAGATAAGCCCGCCGTTCTCCAGAAGCACGATATCGTTCTCCTTCCATACGGATACGACGTCCTGAAGCTTACTGAAGTGAACGACAAATTTCTTGCCGTTCTCGGCCTCGTCGGATGTGACGTTGATGTTCTGCTGCATCTGAACGCCTTCCCCGTCAAATGCGGTAACGACCGCCTTGTCATAACTTACCTCGATCGATACGAGGTCATTTTTTCCGTTCGCAACGGATAACTTTTTGAGCACATACTGTAGCTCGGACTTTGCTATCTTCATCTGATAGCCCCCTTTCATGTGAATAAACTTGCTACCGATGCGATGACTGCCGTCACCGGATCACAGCCCCCTTTGATTAACCGAATGCCCTCGGTAAGGATCGTTATCGCCTTTCTGGCGGTCTCAGGATCCATTTCCGGAACATTCTTCAGCTGATAAGGAGAGACCTTTAGCTGGATCTGCGCGACATCCCTGCCGACCAGCGCTACCTTGTAGCTGAGGCGGAAGGAATACAGAAGCGTTGAGAGAATGTTTATCTCGTTCTCGCCGTTCTGGAGCAGCTGGAGCAGCAGTTCAAAGAACTTCTCCTTATCTTTGGACAAAAAATAAGAGAACAGTGCGAACACGTTCTCTTTTAGGCGCTTAGGTATGTAAAAATCGATATCCTGCTTCGTGATGACCTCGCAGGACGACCTAAGCTGCTTCAACCAGATCTCTACGGTATACAAAGATATGCTCTCGTCATTCAGGTACCCGATCCGATCGACCAGGTAATCGAAATCACTTTGCATGATCTTCATGCCGGAGAGCTTGCTGAGCACAAACTTTTTCAGCTCGCTTTCAGAAAGCCGGTTGAATACTTTTAATTTTTTGTCCCTTTCCAGCCGGTTGTAAACCGATAACCTCTTGTCTACCGAATCTACAACGACTCTTACCTCGTTCTCGGGTTCGTCGCCCAAGAGCTTCTCGATCACGGGATTTTTAAGGTCCCGTGCCGAAACTAAAAAGTATTTCCTTCCGAACAGGCCGAAGGAATAGATATCGTCAAGCATAGCCTCATTCAGCTCGCCTTTTACGATCTCTTCTTCCTTAAGTTCCATCTTTCTCATTTCTGAGTTCAGGAAATACCTTACCCCGTACGGTTCTTCGCCGTACAAAACCATGAGCATAAGCAACACCTCCTTGCGCCCTGGTTCAAAATGGCCAAAAATAAAGGACTCCCTCTCGGAAGTCCTTTAAAACTGGCAACTATGAGTATAAAAAGATATACTACCCCCGTCTAAATCTGCAGCCACCCAAAATGGTGGTCTTAGAAAACGCCCATGAATTGCAGCTCAAAATCGACAAAAATAGTATGTGTATATTATCACCGCTTTTCAGCTCGTAAGCAAGCATTTTTATCAAAAATTATTGCGTTTTGATGGGATAAATCGAGATAGTGTTTACGTCGTATTGCTTTATATCCTTTTCACCTGCTTTATCGTGCAGCCATACACCGAGCGATCCAGTTATCGAAGATACATTATCGAAGCCTCTTTCCTTTATCTCGTCTTCAAGTGCACTCCAGACAGTATAGGTAGCCCCGTTCGTAGCCCCTGTATAGCACCATCCCTTCGGAAAGGCTCCATCGCCCCAGAAATCCATGTTCTCGACCATTATCCCATTGACTGAAATGTGCGTGAAATAGGAAGACATCGGGTGATCGGTCAGGTTGTGGAAAAGAAGCTCAAAATCGGTCAGGCCCTTTCCTTTTCTGATGGTATATACCTCGACGTTCTCATCCTTGAAACACATTTCAGCGCCTTCAAAGGAAGGTTCAAAAGCTGTACCGTCATCAAGGCTGGTGGTCAGATGGGTCGAAACTGTCTTGATCTCTGAGGCGATGAAAAGAGAAAAAGTAACGTCTATGGTCTTTATCTTTTTGATCCCATATGCCTTCATTCCGGAGAGGTCATATGAATCAAGGCATTTGCTTCCTTTGGTCACGTATTTAGAGTAAGATCCGTCGTCATATACCATACAGCCGTTTACTGCGACATCATCGATAAGAAATGTGACGGCATCATCGATATCGCTTGTAATGGCAAACTCCAGGGATTCATTATTCTTCAAGCCCGTTATCGCGACTGAGACACCGCCGTTATCGTAGGCAACGGTATTTTCTACTGCCGCGTTCGCTTCGGCCTCTTTCGTGGGGACAACGCTCGAAGAACTGCTGTGCTGCTGGGGCACTGACAAGAGCTCGCAGGCTGATAATGCAATGATACAGGCAAACGACATTAACAATAAGATGAAACGCTTCACTTTCCATACCTCCGCAATTTATGGGCTATCCTAATGGAACAGATAGATTATAGCACCATAAGGCGCACAAAAAAAGGCGCAGCAGAAAGGGTAAGACCGCGCCTTGATGATATAGTCATATTTAGTTAATCGCCGTACACCGTGCCGGCAGAAACGTGGTATATTTTCTGCGGAAAAAAGAGTGGTGCGGCCATGGCATTTACCTCGTAAAGAGTGCGAAAAACAAAGGTCTTTTGTTCCCTGCAATATTCGTCCAGCTCATCCCACGCCTCGCTGCAGTGGAACTTCTCTGCTATTTCGCGGTCAATGCCGGGGACCAGCGTAAGGAAGAGGAAATTATTATCGGCTTCAAGTACTGCCGCTAGGTCTATGCCATTGAGTGATGATCTTCCCGAAAGCGTCGAGAGATAAAACCTCGGGTTTAAGGTGTTCATTTTCTCACCTCGTTTCTATACGCCCAATATACGCTCTTTTGTAGAATTGCTCGACCACAAAAATTAGGAATTTATCAATTCACATTCAAAATAGAATACCGAATACAAAACCAAAATGTATTAATTCTGACGTATCCGCCATGTGTATCAAAAGTGTTGACGTAATCTCCTGCCGGTGATATTATTTATGTATCAATTCTGATGAACGTTAGTTTTGATACGGAGGGTGCGGGATGCAGTACGGCAAGGACGATATAATAAAGGCAGCAAGAGTGATACTGCCGGATTATAAGAAATATGAACTGGACATCTACACGACCGCAGACTTAGTGGCTGAAAATGAAGATGAGAAATACCGCTACGTGATTCGTATCACGAAGAACGGTCAGAAGAAGGAAATCAGCACGCTCAAGAACGTAGACATCCGCGAGGCCCTTAAATCGCTTGCGCGAATCTATGGATATTGCCGTATTTCGCGCAAAGAGCAGTCAATAGAACGTCAGGAACGTAATATCAAGAAAGAATATCCGGCCGCGATACTCGTCAAGGAAGCATTCACCGGCACGAAGATGGACCGCCCTGAATGGAACAAGCTATATAAGGCGGTACAGCCCGGGGATATGATCGTATTCGACTCGGTCTCACGAATGAGCCGAAATGCAGAGGAAGGCATAGAAACTTATCTGGAGTTATTCGGCAAAGGCGTAGAGCTCGTATTCTTAAAGGAACACTACATCGATACTGCGGTCTATGCCGAGAATATGCGGGATAAGATAGAGCTGCAGGGAACGGACGAGGATGAGATCTTTAAGGGCCTGAACAACTATTTCAGGAAGCTCGCCGCCAGACAGATCCGCATAGCCTTTGAACAGTCCGAAAAGGAAGTCGAAGACCTTCATCAGCGTACTCGTGAAGGGATCGAAACCGCCAGGCTCAAAGGCAAACAGATCGGTCAGATATCCGGAAAAAAACTCAAAGTAAAGATAGAGGCTCCCGCGAAAGAAAAGATCAGGAAATACAGCAAAGCTTTCGATGGCACGCTCAATGACACTGAATGCATCAGATTGGTAGGGATCGCGCGGAATACATATTACAAATACAAAAGAGAGTTGATATCGGGAGAAAAATAGTATAAGGGCATCGCGCAGCCTTGCGCATCAGATCACCAGGTACGTTGCCTCATCGATCTCATCAGCACGTCCCTCATGGCACATCGCTTCAAGGGCCTCGAAGAAGTCCCACGGCTCGATATTCAGCTTCGCCGCTTCATATTCGAGACCGCCTGGCTTTTGAACGTGTCTTTTTGAGACCGCCCGTCCGTGCAGTGCCTTAGAGATCCGTGCACCATACTCGATCGCCTTATCTTTCCCGAAATAGTAATATTCACCATCCATCATATCCCACCCCCTTACATTGCCATCAAATGACCAAATTCTGCTTCTGTAACGCTCTCTCCAAGGTCTTCCAGTATCCTCGGCAGGAACGGATATCCTATCACGGAAAAAGCCTTCGGGCTGCGGTAGACCATGAAGGAAAATACCATCCGGTCGATGGTGAATAACGGAGCGAGCGCGAAACTCGGCTCGGTCATCTGTCCTTCGTACAATCCTATATGCTCCTCTCCGTCGCCAACCTCGAACCGGTAGAAATGACCTTCGATCGGTATCACCCTGATATTCTTCTTTTCGCCCATAACAACCCCTCCTAAAAAACAGAAACTTTGTTCGATGTGTCACCATGATAGCACCGCAAACAGATGTTTGTCAATCCCGAACAGAATCGAACACACAAAAAACCCCGGATACCGTCCAAACGAACGATTTCCGGGGTAATTTCTAAAAAACGGTCCCTTGCCATTAATCTTCCCAGCCTTCGGGATCGATCAGACGCTGGCCGAACATATTATACCATGCGCCACAGTTCGCGCACTGGCACGCTCCGAGGTATTGGTCCTCCAAGAGCACCGTTGTGCCGCAGCTGCACTTGCCTTCAGCGGGCTCGGTCACGTTCCATCGGTATTCCCGATAATACGGGCCGGTCAAGAGCAGTTTCTGCGACATACACAACTCATAGTTTTCCTTTGCCTCTTCGGAATTAAAAACGGGCTCGCCGTCGTCACCGATATCGAATGAATAACCGGAACCGGGATCTTTTATATCGTCAAATTCCACCGTTCGTCTTACATGGGTGACGGTCTGCCTCTGCTTTAATATCTCCATCTTTTATTCCTTCCCGACATCATTTTTCGATGCCAACTCTGCAGCAGACATATCTGCCGCACCACTTTTTTCGTATAACGCCTCGACAGCCTTCCCGACTTCTTCTATCCTGTCCCGAAGGATCGGTGCTTCAAAGATATTCACGGGATTGATATCGTAGAGCAGGTTGTTGAAAAACAACTGCTGCGAATCGTCCTGGTCATACCACGGGTAATTGAGATTGATGAAAACCCTTATCCCGTCGATGTAAACGGAGTCAACAAAAACACAGCTATTTACCATCTCGAAGCTCTCAACGTCCCTCATCAGGGCGTTATACTGCGCGTAAAGGTCTGCCGGTATCTTCTCCGGGCAGCACTCAAGTATGCGGTTGAACTTCTTTTGTACCTCATGCCATTTCGGATTATAGAATGAGAGGCAGGACATCGGTTCGCACGCATGCTGGAGCCTGTAAAGAGCAATATCGACCCCCGTGGGATCTTCTATCTCGTAATCTTGATTCAGGTATGTGATGATCTCTTCATCATCGGGATCATCAGTGAATTCATTATCCTCGGCGATCTTTAAGATCATCTCTTCAGACAGCTCGTCATAAGACGTTGTCCAGAAGGCATTCGGTCCGTCGGAGCAGGAACAGAAAAAATCGCCCTCGTCCGAAGGAATGAGGTTCATGCCGGCCGGGAATATCCATCCGCACTCGGTAAAAGCAGTATAGATGGCGGTGCTCATCACTACCCTCTCAAGATCCACGCACCATGACTCGCCGAACGTATTCCTGTAATCGTTCCAGCATGCAGGAATATTGTGCGAGAACGGTATGATAAGTCCGTCATCTTCAAGCTTTAAGAGGAGCATGGACGCAAGGGATAAGACGGCTAACGCCCCTTCTGTCGTGCAGGAATACTGATTCTGCCAGTCATTAGGGTCACAACAGTTAAAATAAACCGAAAGCGCTTTTTTTGCGTTCGCCACGATATCTTCCTTCGTCATGCGCCCACCTTCTTTTCCGCTTTTTTCCTGCCCTTTTTGGGCACGGGATCCTTTGCCTCTTTCTTGCTCCGCTTTTTCTTTGCAAAGCTCGCAAGATACTCTTCCGAGACCTCATCGTGCCGCGTCCACATCTTAAAGGCATCGAAGTACGTGATGCCGGTCGGGATGTTCTTCTCATTATCGGCCATGAAAAACGAGGCTGCCGAGAACAATATTGATGCGGCCCAATTGTTGGTGGCGAGATGTTGAGGAAAAGATTGATTTATCTCCTCACAATGGGTCTGCGACTTCGGTTTTCCGCCCTGAAGTATCTCAGGGAAGTAATCCGCTGCCGGAGGAGAGATTATCTGCCCCTTGGCATTCTTTACCCCGAACACTACCTGACCGTGCTGGAACTCGTTCCCGCTGTCCATGTAGATTATCGGACCCTTCGTCATACGGAAGTACTGGTCCATGCAGAGCCTTGCCGCATGGTTGTCCACCGTCCCGATCAGTACCTTTATCTGCCTGTACGGGTAATGGTAAAACAGCGATTCTATATCCTCTGCATTTTCGATGTAAAAAGGCGAATAGGATATTTCGAGCCCGTACATGTCGTTGAATATCTCAGACAGCACGCAGGCCTTGTTTCGCGAAATGTCACAGGGCATAAAAGGCTGTCTGGATGTATTCTTGGCCTCTACTTGGTCTCCGTCACAGATCACGAGGTGATATTCATTCAAAGGTTTTCCGGCCAGGAACTGGCAAAACCTCGTGAGAAAAGCACCGCCTGTTCCTCCGGTGCCTACGACAACTATGTTTAAGTACATGACTTAAACCCCCTTTCTTTAGCAGAAAAGGCCGTTATACAACGGCCCTCTCCTTATCAAATGAATCCTGCAACACCACTACAGGCTTCATCATTGCCTTTACCTCCGCTTCGCTTACAGGCTCGTGCTTCCCGTAATAATCATCGAGAAAGTCGACTGTCCTGATCCTTGCGAAGCCTCCGCCGGATCCCGCACGGAAGTTAAAGATCGAAAACTCCTCGCGGAACTCGGTAGCGGGCATATATGATCCCCACACTCCGTAAACGCGCGTCCCCAGCTCATCGTTATCATCTATTGCCGAGAACTGTGCCCTCATCAGATGATGTGAGTGGATCTCGGCAACGAACAGATACTTTGATGCCAGCTCATACCACCTGTCGGAATAGGTGATGTCGCATCTGGCAAAAGATACTGTCTGCTGCGGGATGAAGAAGATGAACTTCTTCGTCTCGGGATCGTAGAACAGGTTCACGGCTGCCTCGACGGGGATCTTTGCCATCTCCTTAAAGAAAGCCAGGATCTTCGTCCAGATGTTCGCCGGGACCTTCGGGAGGAAGTATCTGAAGTCGCTCTCCTCATGGTATCCGAAAGCCCTGCCCTCTTCTACCTTGAAGCGGCCGACAGGAGTTTTCTCCACCCTGAATCTTGTCCCATCCTCGTCCGTATACCTGCAAAGACCGTATTCGCGGTCTTTGAGGTAGTTCATGTAATCGGACTCGGAGGTAAACTCCGGGATATCGGCTCCCTTTGAAGCTCCCTGCAGCCTGCATACGATGAGGCGGTTTTTCTCGTCCCAGAAGAACGATGCCGTCGTCTTCGAAACCTCAGGATGCTGGGGAGTGAGCCAGCTAAACAGATCATCCTCGGTGACTTCCTTCTTGCCCCCGAACATATCGGGAGAGAGCGGGATGTGTCTCAACAGGAGCGAGAGCTGCGTGTTCTCGACACTGTAGAGAGTCACCTTTGGTGCCGCTGCCTTTAACGTGCCCCGGCTCGTGGGGAAGATCACGTAGTGGTCGCCGTCCTTACGCGCAATGAGCTTGACCTTGTATTCCTTCTCAAGGTCGATAAGGATTTCTGCGACCGAGACCTTGCCATCGTCCGCGTCTGCATCGTCCCCGCCATCGTCTACAACGACTTCTTCCGTGTTGAATGGCTTTTCCTCTTCCTGCTCTCCGGAATACTCCTTTATCTGGCCGCCGAAGAAACAGTAGCGGAAAGGAAGCTCAATATCTTCGAGGTCTTCCTGCTGCGGGCAAACATATGCTACCTTGGCTTTCTTGTCGCATATGAGCGTTGATCCCTCAAATACGGGATACTGCTTGGCAAAGGTTTTTACCGAGTCGTCTACGGTTCCCGAACCGGGCATTGTAAATTCCCTGTAGCGGATATCCCAGCCGTCAAGCGAGTCGGGCTTCGTCTTTGAATAGCTCGTTACGTAGACCTCGAGCGTACTGCCGGTATCCCTCTTGCCGCCCGTGGTCTTATTTACTATCTCGACCATGCTTACGGGGCAGTTTAAGATTTCGGCTGCTGCCTCCTTAACCTTGTCTTCCTCAACCTCGCCGATGCCCTCAAGAACGATCTCCTTAAACCCTGTATAGATCTGTACAGGGTAACGGTACTTAAAAACGGGCTTGGTTGCGCTCGCTTTCTTCTCGGTGGTCTTGGTCTCTTTCTTTTCCTCTTTTTTTGTCTCCTGCTTCAGTGTGAGGTCACTGAACAAATCGAACTGCATCATTTACAGTTCCCCCTTTCAAATTTTTTCTAACCTAATAACTCATCAAAGCTTCCTGCCGGTACCAGCAGGCTTTCATCGAACGTCTCTGCCTTAGTCATCCTCAGGTACAGCTCGTCGATCGATTCGATCATAGCGTTCTCACCCTGATGCCATAGATGATTATTCGTCTTGGCAGAGAAGAACATCCATAACACCTTGTTAAGATCGCAAGGCGTCAGGATATCGGGCAGCGCCGTGTTTCCCCAGCAGATTGAACCGCTTCCTGCTGCCACGTTGCCGTAAGGATAATTGAATACCTCTGTTTTTTCAGAGATCGTTTCAAAATCCTCTTTTACGGCAAATATCGCGCTTCCTGTCATGCGGCTTTGCAGCACCGTTGCACGAAACAGGATGTTCGGGTAGCATATGTTCAGATCCTGGTCGAGGAAATTGGCGTACCGCTTTCCTCCCGGAACGAATATGACGGCTTCATATGTCGCCTCATCGTCCCACCTGATCGAGACCGTATGCTCCGGCAGCTTTGGGATGTGGATCCTTTCGGTAAATATCTCCTTGTCGTTGACGATCGAAAGGAAATCATCATACCGAAGCACTTTCTGGGTTACCACCCCGTTCTTTTCTATCAGCTCCATCGTGACTGTTTTCTGGTCTTCGAGGTTGATGGTGCTGATGAGCAAATTATGACCTTCCACTGAAAGGTCACCCCCTTTCATTTACCGCAGGCTATAATGCCCTGCGGCGTTTTGTAGCATCGCAGACACGCTTCTTCTGCCCGAAACGATAGAGTATTCTCTCGGCCTTACGGTTGCTATGGTCCTTCAGTTCAAGGGCCTCTGCGATAAGGTCGGGATCGAACATCTCAAAGAGATCTTCATAAGGTATCTCCTTGCGAAGCTCCATGGCCTCTTTGTCCGTCTTTTTTGAGCGGATGAGCTTTACCCAGCCAAAAGCCTTTTTCCCGTATTCGGCAAAGGCATTGGCAAACTCGTTCATCTGGCGGATGACGTTTTCAAGCTTCATGCGTCACCCCTCCTCTAACGGAACGAGGCTCACCGAATACCATATGCAGTCTTCGTGCTGATCTAAGATCCAGCACTCCAACTCATACTGCCTCTGCTCTTCTTTCGAGTAGATGCCACCTTCCCGGTAAGGAAAGGACTTCTCGATTTCGGTGCCGTCTGCATACTTGGCACTTACAATCCACTTCATCAAGATCACTCTCCTTTAGACAACCGTACGGATAACGCCTGTCTTGTGGATCTGTCTGATGATCTTCTCGTCAAGGCCGTAGCAGGTTTCCCTTGCTACCATGATCTTGACTCGGATCTTCTTGCACCTTCTTGCCTCTGTCATTCCAAGAGGCATCCCCTTTTTTATGCTTTCGTTCTTCATTTTTAGCCCTCCTTTGGCTTAAAGAACCGCCAAAAAATAAAGGACTCCCTTTAGAGGAAGTCCCTTATAAATTGGCAACTATGAGTATAAAAAGATATACTACCCCCGTTAAGATCTGCAGCCACCCAAAATGGTGGTCTTAGAAAACGCCCATAGATTGCAGCTCAAAATCGACAAATAGTATACTGAAATTATCACCTGTTTTCCGCTCGTAAGCAATAGGTTTTTAGAAAAATTTATCAAACAATTTCGTGAGCCTCTCTCCAAGAGTCATATCTTCATCGTCATCATCCACGGGGGACTCGGAATCATCTTCATCGTCATCTTCATCGTCCATATGATGACCATAAATATCATCGGCAATTCCGCCCATCGCTCTAACAAATTTAGAAATGATCTCATTAACAAGAAAACCATGCCAGGACGGATCCGAAGAAGCCACATAGCCCCCCTCTTCACACCCGCTCCACTTGTTTATAATATCCAGCCAATAATCAGGCGTAAAACCGTACTTTGAAGGATATTCCATTGCTAATTCGTAGGTGGCGCAGAATGATTTGCATAGTTCAAGAGAATACCCGGTACGCTCATGATATTCCCAAATAAGTTCGTCCAGACGCCAAGCGTCATTAATAAAATGATATATAGAATCCACCAACTCTTCCTTTTTTTCTCGCTCGTTCACAAGCTGTATAATATCGAGATACTCGTCTGCGGGCATCATATCTTTAAGACGCACTCCGTCTATCACAAGAGCAGGGAGGCGGTCACGAATGTCGTAAGCAGTCGTCCATACGTCCGGGGCCTCGGTCCAGGGAATTGTCACGTTTCTGAAATCCGGTCCGCAAACCCATTCGTCGGAGCCGGAAGGAATCTTGGGGATACGAAACGGATTGATGCCTTTATGCCTGTACTCATAGGTTATCAACGGCTTGTGGCTGCGCTCGCGGTCAATGGCGTCGAGCCACTTTTCGTAGATATTCTCGATGGCTTCAACATCTATATCGAGTTCGTCGAGGCAAGAGATCAGGTCTTCCATTCGTTTAGGATATCGCGGCATATGCTCCTTGTTAGCCCACCCCTGGACACTGCGCAGGATATTCTCTTCCTTACTGTCCGGTGTAGAATATTTTTTCATCTCGAGGGCAATGGACTTGTTGTTGCCATAACTTTTGATCGCTGCTGCCACTGCTTCGTTAAGTTCAGCCTTCAGCGCTGATGAGGTCTTCAGTTCAAGGGCGTCATTCATTTCTTTTTGCATATTTTCCTTCTCCTTTGTGGGTGATATTTGCTGTTACAAGGAGCATTTTATCTATCATAAAACGAGATATGGGGCTCCATTTCGTCATTTCATCTTAAAAAATGCCGATTTTTATGATCCTCATCTCTACAGATGATTATCTTCGAATATCGTTCGTAAGCAAGGCTCATTTTCCAAGCGCCATTTCGCACTTTTGTACTATTTTTCGTAGTACGCTCACAGTTCTCCCCCTGCTCCTCTTCCCTATCCTGCTGCCCCGCTTTGACAATCCGCCGCCCTGCGCCTTATAATATGTCCGTAACCCGTCTGCCGTTCATGGCACACCAACGGAGGAATTCAAATTATGAAAAAGATCTCAAGACTTCTCATACTCGTGATGATATTATCGCTCCTTGCAGGCGCCGTTCCGGTGCAGGCCGCAAGCATCAAGCTCAGCAAGTCATGGGCGACACTCGAAAAGGACGCAACGCTCACCCTGAAGCTGACCAACGCCACAGATACCGTCAAATGGACCACGAGCGACAAAAAGGTCGCAACCGTCTCCAAGAAGGGAAAGATAACGGCCAAAGCAGAGGGAACGGCCGTTATAATCGCCGAGCATAAAGGCAAGAAATACAGCTGCACCGTTGCCGTGATCGACAGCAATGACAGTGTACTTACAGAGAACACCGTTATCGTGGACAATGACTACATCACAGCCACATTCGAGGGTGCCGAGACCAGGAAGATCGGAGGCACCGATTATTTCCTGATGTCTGTATATGTGACGAATAAGTCAGATATTGAAATAGCTATAGATGCCGATAATGTCACTGTCAATGACGAGATGCACTACATGCCGTTAGGCAACAGCATCATCCTGCCCCGCAAATCGGCCCGCATGACGTTCCAGATCTCCTTATCCAACCTTAGCATCAATAAGACGAGCGAGATCAAGAAAGTAGAGTTCGACCTGCTCATAAAGAAGGAATCAAATTACAAGAAGCTCGCCACGGAAAAAGCTATCCGCCTTGATTTCTGATCACGGAACGGCTGAAGCACAAATAAATTAAACAGCATCATACCTCACGGGAATCCTTCCGTGGGGTTTTTTATGCCCCGGAGAGGGAATAAACGATAGCGAGAAATGAAGGAGAGGCAGCAGGCAGGCTCACGGCAGCAGGCCAACGGGAGAACTCTCGGCGTACTACGAAAAGTAGTACAAAATAGCGAAAAACAGGCAATAAAAAAGGAGCCCGGCAAAGCCAGACTCCAAAGAACTGATCATGCCTGAGATCCTTACATCCCGTAATCGGCATAATCAAAACGGCGGTCTTCGCCGGGTGAGCCGCGATAACCGAGCTCGTCGAGTGCATCTTCAAGGCACAAACCGATCCTTGTCGATCCGCAATGAGGACACTGATAATCATATTCCTCATATGCCTCACCACAGCAAAATTTCGTGACCCGCTTCTTTTCACCCATAAAAGGCTTTCCGCAATTAAGACACGATCCTCTTTTCATGTCTTCCCCTTTCTTTATCGAACGATATGTTCGTCCCCTTCCTTGCCGGAGATGGCGGCTGAAAACAGATACTGAAACAATATCATGTCCGCGTTCATTATCGCCTTCTCCAGCGCCGCTATGGCCACGGACCTTGGCTTCTCGGATCTTATCCCGGGACTGCCAAGGCCGTAGAGGTATTCCGCGGCTGCTCTTATCTTCTTGCTCATGATGAGCCCCCTTTCATGCCGGTAAAGGCAGCGGCTGCCACGCTATTACATCGATCGCGTAGTCCATCCTGTCGGGCTCGTTGTTTCCGTACTCCGCGAGGAGATCGGCACAAGTTACCGAATACCAGTACCAGCTGCCGTCATAGTAGATACCCGTCGCCACGAACTTCTTGCCTTTGATATGGCTGTAATATGCCGGTGGGTCATTATTGACCCACGTGATATTTACAGGCACAAGTTCTTCGGGCAGACGGTTCTCAACCAAAACCCATTTGTTTGCCATAAAAAACCTCCTAAAACAACGATAACTGCTTCGGAGCATTGTCCTCTTTGCGGAATCGTTCCTCATATTCGCGGACGGTTATACCTTTCTTAAAAGGACGATCCTCTCCTATCTGCTCCTGTAACGACCTCAGTTCCGCCCATATCTGGGGCATCTCGTGGTACATATACCTGAGCTCGTCAAGGTTTTTGTTGACGCAGAATTTGCAGGAAATTCTCTTCAACCGGCCTTCATCGTAAAGGTCAACGGAGGTCTCGTCTGCAGGATCCGCTCTCCAAAACCATCCGTGTTCGTGGCAATATTGCAGGCAGTCCGCCTCTGAATAACCCCACTCAATAAGAGGATAGATCTGGACTCGTTCTCCGTCCCTTCGCCTCTTCATTCTGGACTTTTCATTGTTCGCGATTCCTACATATTCCACGATCGCATGACCTTCGTACTTCTTGTATGCCTCCCGGAGAGCTGCTATTTTCAGCCCTGTGCCGTACCTTAGCGGTCCCCCGCAGAAGCCATACCCGTAGATTTTTTGCTCATCTCCGTTCTCATCATGGACAGTCCTTTCCTTGTGTAACATATAATAAAGGAAAGACTCCTTAGACCGTACCGTTGTAAACTTGATTCCCTTGGATCTGACAAATGCTTCCATTTTCTTAGCATTTGCCTCGATGCAAGGGAAATCCATGCCACTTTCATAATATAGAACTTCATCGATCGGGTATTCGAGCTCGATGCAATGTAAAAGCATACAAGTCGAGTCTCTGCCTCCCGAATAAGAAAGAATATACTTCATGCCAACCACTTGCCAAAATCTAATCTTGGTTCGTGGATAAAGAGCGCCCCGGGCGTTTTTTAGCCTACTTTAATGCCCACAACTTAGCCAACCCGTTGCTGTGCGGTATTGGAACGCTTTATCAGCGCTTGTTTTGTTTCTCTTCAGGCAACCGGCTCCTCTTGCCTTTTTGGTCACGTGCTTACATCACTTTAGGTCACGTGAAACCTCGGTCTACCGAGGATTTTAGGCATTTTCTCCTTTCGCAAAACTCTGCTTTAAGTTAAAAAAAGTCTCTGTTACTATACTATCCGTAATCTGATCCACAAAATACGCTCTGCGGCATCCTTCTCCAACATCCTCCGTTTCGGGCTCAAGCTGGAAATCTTTCTGAAGATCAGTAAAAATATCGGCGATGGCGTCATCGAGACGTTGTTTGATAACCTGCTTAATCATTTAAAGCACCCCTTTCAATCGTTCCATCCCATCAGGTCATTATATTTTGCCTGCGCCTGAAGGAATTCCGCGTAAAGCTCGTCCTCTGTCGGTCGTTTGCTTGTATCTTCTCTTACGAAGACGATATCTCCATATCTGCCTTCTTCAAGTGCTCTTTCCACGCTTCTTGATGATCCGCGGATGAGTCCGTAATTTCTTTCTTCGTCACTACTCATGTGGCACCTCCCGAAAAAGCCTTGATCGGAACGATATCGGGGATCAGATCAGCAGTTCCGGTTCCGTACATGAAGTTTACTGCATCAAAAACCGCCTTGCTGACATCTCGTCCGTACTTCGCCTTACTCTCCGAATACGGCATCATTCCGCCGTCTTCATCTCGGAAATCAATCCCGTCGTGGCTATACGAATTAAGATACAGATAAGCGTCTGTGTCATCGGGTAACGTGTCATCATTGCTTCCGTTACCCAAAAAGACGCTTAAAAACTTTCCGCACTCGGGAACATAGATCAAAATACCTTCATGCGGTCCGGCAAACGTCTTAAGCTTTGCCTCGGCAGCCTTACGGCTTAACAACTTGCTCATAAATCGAGCCCCCTTTCTTCTATCGGGGCAGCTCGTCACTGCCCCATATCGCGGATCATACGATCCATACTAAACTGTCTCCGCGCCTCACTCTTAAGACCTGGCTTTTACGAACTCATGATAAGCCTTCATATATGCATATGAGTCTTTAAAGAGGCTCGTAACCGCCGAATAGAGCTTCGGCTCAAATTCCTTTGCAACTTCAAGCTCATGCCGAAAGTCACGACCAAACGGGCAACCACAACATCCGGTGCGGGCAAGTCCGTATTCTGTATAGCATCGGCTGTGCGTTACATCGCATGCCTTACAGTATTCTTCCTTATCCCCATTCAGATACCACCAAACAGGCCTGTATTCATCATATTCCCCGTATGGCGCGTCCTTACTGCCAAAACAGCTCTTGTAAGCCGTACTTCTGGTTCCACCCTCTGCTTTTCTCACTCCAAAAACGCTCAGATCCACTTTGTTTGTATTGATGATATTGTGGATCACGCTCTTCTTGGCATGGTAGCAACACTTACTGGATATCTTAAATGCCGGAGGATTTTCTATCATAAATTCCTTCAGCATTTTGTTGTTATCGATATTCAAGCGTTTGTTGTCGTACATATTGCACCACCATGCAATAGCGGATTTGCATTTGGGATAGAGCCTGATCAGATCCTCATACTTACCATCCACCCAGTTGAAGCCGTGCTTCTGAAGGCGGGCGATATATTCGGACGCCCTTTTATTAAGAAAAGGCTGACCAAACTTTTTGACAGCTAACGGAACCGGCATTTTAGGTCGGATCTTAGTGATGGTGATTCCGTATTTCTTTTCAAGGAAAGCGAGATGATCTTTTGTCGCCTGATACTCCAAGCCCGTGTTGATCCACACGTACTTGATCTTCTTTTCCTTGTCTGCTTTGGAGCAGATATCTAAAACTACATCACTATCGGATCCGCCCGATATAGTTGCCAGAACTTTTTTGTAAGGACGGTTGATGATGGTCCATGCCCTCACAAAATTGTCTACGACGGTCATGTTATGGGGAAAGCCCTCCATAGCATCGAAGACAGTTCCACTTTCGTTTACAGTCGCCGCACTGTTGTTTTCGCCTGTCCAAAGCATAAGACTCTGGTCCATGACGAAAAGCGAGATTTAACTCGAAGAATTAAACTTATCGATTGAGGTTAAAGAACAACCTTCCTTCATCGTGGGTTTCTCCGCGCGACACACCAATACCAGCAATGGACACCAAAGTCCGTCCGACGCAATTTTCGGCCACTATGCGGTATGTCTATCCGTAATCTGGCTAGACCTCACTTACCTCCTTTGCGGTAATATGGCGACTGCATGACACCTTGTAATCCCTGGTGTCCTTTCGAGCCATCTTCTGCTCTCGCTGCATCCGTTTTACCTCTTCCCTGTTGATAGGCGCAGCCGGATCGGCTAACGAAGGCTGAAGATAGATCTTTTTGAAGCTCGCGCGTCCGTTTTCGTACCCGCGCAAAGTCTTCTTTTGTTTTCTTTGCGTTCTGTTCATAAGACTAAACCTTTCGGCTCAGCAACTCGCTCATAATTTGAGCCCCCTTTCTGTAAATTTGCGGCAATAAAAAAGACATCCCGCAAGGATGCCTTATTGCCAACTTCAGTATAAAAATGCATATACTATCCCCGTCTAAATCTGCAGCCACTTCGAAGGTGGTCTTAGAAAACGCTCATAAGTTGCAGCACAGAAACGACAAAAAATAGTATGCTTTTATTTTAATTGGTATCGGTCTCGTAAGCAATACCTTCTTCAGCTTCATTTGCTGGGAAAAAGTGTAATGAACAGTAAAGAATAGTAAATAACCGCAAAAATTCGTAAAAACTGCCACGCAATAGTAAAAAACACGAAAACATGATAACAAGAAAATGCGGTCTGCCTAATGTAGCAGGCCGCTTTCAAGCAGTATTCAAGCCTTTTCTGCACAGGATCCTGTCAGTCTCAGACTCTCCGCAAATGCCCGGTATTTCCTTGCCACCTGCTCGTACTCCTCTGCCTTTTCGACGGTCAGTCGCCTGATGGCCGATATGTTCTGCTCTGCATCGTTTGTCCGGAAATACAGTATCCGTTTTCTACGGTCAAGCTCAAATATGTCACTTGCGGTATCGGTTAATCGATGGAGGGTACCGTCAGTCAGATAGATCTTTGCTATATCGCGATGCTGCGATACTCTGATAATATCTATGCGGACTTCCGTGACCTTGATGGCCCCGTTTTCAGATATTTTATACTCCCATGCCGGAATGCCCTTTCCTACAACCTCAGTGTCTTTTTTGTTTCTCATCCCAGTTCTCCCTTCTTCTCATTTAAAATATATCACGAACGACCCGGAGAAACCAATAAAAAAGAGCCCACCCGTATAGGATGAGCTCATAATAAGCTAAACTACCAGATTATATCAACCCCTTCGTAACGAGGGATAATGGAATCTCTCGTTATAATGGCCATATGCTCAGTAATTGCCTGAGCAATAATAAGTCTGTCAAAGGGATCGCTATGGATGGGCTGTAAATTCTGAATTAAATCCAAGTGCTCTGGCCTAATTGGAAGAATCCCTATCTTATATTTCTCACATTTTTCCGCAATGTCGCTAATTGAATAGGATAATTTAAGTTTCCCAATCGATTTTTTTATTGCGATCTCCCAAAGCGAAGCAATGCTGACACAGATTTCCTTTCCGCTTTTCAACTCTTTCTTGGCACTTGCAGATAACTCCGCACTATCCGATAATAACCACAACAAAACATGCGTGTCTATTATTACCATTACATATACTCCTTAAAACAATCTGGGGTCTCGTCAAAATCGTCAGCCATATAAATCAGACCACCCTTTAACTCATCAAAGATAATATTGCTCTTCTTTCTATCATCTTTTGCCTTGAGGAATTGAATAAAATCCAATACCTCCGCCACACTTGCTTCAGACAAACCCATTGCTGCTTCGTCCAATTTTGAATAAGCCATATTATCACCCCTTTCAACAATAGATTTTCCTTCACTATCATAATAACATCAAAACACACTTTTTTCAACGACAAATGGGTGCCTGCGTCGCCATAAGCCCTGTTATCTAATGTGTTTTGCCCGATAAATCAGTGAACCATGTTGGAGCTGCAGGTCATCAGCGCACCGTTCAGCAGAACCGGCACGAAAATGGTAAATCCCTGCTTTTCAGCCAATACAAAGGGCTTATCGTACACCTCACCCTCGCCGTAATCGGTATCGATCTCGTCGCCGGGCCTAAGATCAAGTATATCTACCCGCCCGCGATCCTTTGTCGATGCGGATTCCAGCTCGAAGAGTGCGAAAAGCTCCGCCTCATCAGTGATCCCCATATCATCCATCAGTTCATATATCTCTTTTCTGGACATATTGGGGAAAATGCTCTTCAGCGAAACGTCCTTTTCATCGTTAACGATGTGCCAGAAAAACTCACCGGTATGAAAAGTAAATCGGAAGAGCGCGATGATCGTAACAAATACTGCTCCCGACAGTATGTACCACTCTTTTATTGCCAGCTGGGGTTCTTCAATGAACCACTTGGCGCAGATGATAACAACGGTTATCCATGCAGCGGCCAAAACCGCGTGCTTTAAAATTGTAAATGCCTTCATAGGCTTTACCCCCTTTCATGATACAAGAGCTATTAATGCTCCTGCAAAGACATATGCGACCCCTAATCCTCCCGCGAATACCGCAACGATATGTGCGAGTGTGTTTGCCGCCTTCTCTTTGTAACTGTCTCCTTTCATGAACCATGCAAAAAGCGCTATGACCACAAGGAGAACCCCTTTGATCGCTGGCGGTATTTCCGGCGTAAGTGCGATTATCATGGATGCGCAAAAGCACACCCCTTCAATTGCTATGCTCATATTGAGCCCCCTTTCTTTGTTATCGCGTACTGGCATAATCTAACCACTGAAGGTTCGTCTGGATATCCCTGAACTCTTCCGCTGTCAAGCACTGCGTTGTGCTGCCGGCATAGAGCGATCTGGAGAACCAGGCATCGGCATCCTCTTTCGTTGAAGCGAGGCAGAGAACAAAGCCGCGCTCGTTCGAAAAGGCATTATCCGCATCTGTAAGGAACGGGAAAATGAACTTCTTCTTCCCTCTTTCCTCGGCATAACTGATGTCTTTCTCGATCTCCTTGCTCGGCGTGAGCCGTCCGATCATGCCATTTGCAATACGGGACGAATGAAAAGCAAGATTCCCACAGATGCAGCCCATTGCCTCCATGGTGTCTTTGTCGGTATCCAAAGATTTAACCGTCCCGACATGCTCTCGGCCCCATTCTGACTGTCCTTCGTAGAAGTAACCCTGAAGGTAAATGCTTGCATATATGCCTTCCGAGCCTCCAAACTCCGGGTACGCGATAAGGTCATATTCATAGTTCGATATGACCGCAGGCTTCCTCTCATAATTGCTGGAGGAAAAATAATCGAGGGAGATATCCTTCCCCTCGAACTCGAATGAATAGCCAAGCCTGCCTTCTTCCTTGGCTATCTTGAACAGTAACTCCAAGTACTGTTCGGTTGTAATGCGCTTTATGCTCATACGCATTTCCCCTTTCTGATAAATCTGGCAATAAAAAAAGGCACTTACCAACTGGTGGTAAATGCCTTTTAAAATTGCAACTCATAGTATTTAGGCATACTATCCCCGTCTGAATCTGCAGCCTTCAATTTCGAAGGTCTTAGAAAACGGCCATAAATTGCGCCTCAAAATCGACAAAAATAGTATGGTTTAAGTTTAAGCGGTTTTCCCTTCGTAAGCAAGCCTTTTTATGCTGCAAAAGACCATTTTCCTCTTCCGGTATGGGAGAAGGGTCCCGACTGAAGGGTCTGCCTTACCTTTTCCCTCCAGTGCGGATTACTCTCAGCCTTTTTATGGCCCTCGATCTCTTTGTATATCTCATCGAGCGAGGACTCTTTGCCGAGTTTCCTCATGACGGCTGCCACAAGGTCCTTCCACGTTGCCATTGAGCTGTCCCGCACATCAAGCTTGTATTCGTGCGGGACAACGTAGGCGATCTCATATCCGGACGGCTTTTTAAAGACAGCGATCATCTCATGTGCCGTAAGCGCACGGTCCGATCTGTTGTAGGTATTCCCACTCCGGTCGGAAACGCAGTTATGCTGCACTTTTACGAAAAGCTGATGCAGCTCTGTCGGACGGATAAGATCAGCGATCATAGAATGATACTGCCCTTTTGACCTTACATCGCCAACGAGAACCACCTCAAAGCTTCCCGCCGGCATGGCATTGTATCCGCGCATGATCGCGTGATTTACCGCCTGCATCCCGCGCTTCCAATCCATTTCTTGGATGTCCTGTGCGATCTCTTCTGCCGTTCCGTGCCACATCCCGGTAGAATAGCGTACATTGTTTATGCCAGGATACGGTGGATGCAAAAAGCAGAGGTCTGCCGAGTAGAACTCATCCGGCAGCTCCACCTGATCATCAAGGATATTCATGGTGATTATATCCTTTCTCGCAGGTTCGGGATTAAGGTCTATGCCCTTATACGGGATCCCCATATCCTTGCAAAGATCGGATGTGGTTCCGCTTCCCGCAAAGATCTCCGCGACCGAGGCCGCATCGTACTTCCAGATGAAGAATGCAGGGATATATCCCGAGCAGTTGCCGCGGTAATAGGATGAACCCCACGGCCCACGGTTAGGGAATGACAGCACGGTGGTGTCATTAGCCGATACGATCTTAATTATCTCGTCTCTGTTCATCATGCCACCCCCTCTGCCTTTTCCTTCAGCTGCTCTTCGATCGCTGCAGCAAACTTCGCCGCAGTAGCCGAGATGGTATCGAGCGACATCTTCAGCTCACTGCAATCCGCATGCGCGGCCCATGAAGCTAAGTATTCAAAACTGTACTCTCCGGTTTCATAGCCGAGCAACGCGCATGTAAGGAATGCGGTTCCTTCCGCTTCTGTCTCGATCCTTGACTTTTCCCGCACCATCACGCTGTCATCATGCAATGTGGCATGTGTGATCTCATGCAGCGCGGTCTTCAGCGTTGCGAGCTGTGACATTCCTTCCTTTACCGCGATCCGCTTCTCGGTGCGATGGAAATACCCCTTTGCTCCCGATGTTATCTTTTCAAATCTGATGGGAACGGGAGATATTGCCTCCACAGCCTTAAGCACCTCGTCGAAATTCTCGACATCACCCTTAAGTTCACGGCAGATCTCGGGGATTTCCTCGCCCTCTGTCTGGGAGACGTCAAAGACATACGCGGTAGTATACGAAGTGTACTTTACCTCCTCATCCTCTCCGGTCTCCTCGTTAAGCACTACCCTCTTGCGCTGGATCGGTGCATAGATGAGGATCCCGTGTTCTCCCTTCTTAACACTGCGCCCGAGCTTCTTCCATGCATGAAATCCGGCCACATGTGTCGCCGTTGGCATCTGGGAAAAGATCAGGACCCGGTTGTTCACACTGTAATTGTGGAAGACCGCGCTGAACCGTAAATAGTTGAGGAAATTATCGGACGTGAAGACTCCGGCAACCCCTTCTTCCAACTTCTGTTTTAAAGCATTCATATCTGCCATAATATAGCCCCTTTCTAACAAAAAAAGGGTGCCGAAAAATCCGACACCCAAAACTAAAACCCCTTTCAACGCAGCTTAAATTGCCGCTGCTTTGCGCCTTTTCTCATAATTCCTGGCACTCTCGAAGATCTTCTCTTCGATATCGTAGTGGTACACGTTATCGGTAAGACGGTCTTCCGGCTGTACCTCGGCGGAATTTACCTCTCTTACCATCGGCAAAAATACATCCGCGCCATTTTTTGTACCTTCATCAGGCACCAGGATGCATTCATGGATGCTCGACGGCAGGATATAGAAGCTCTTGCCGATCTTTTCGGCCGCCTGGTCGAAGAAACCGGGGTAAGCCAATACAGCCGCTCCCTGTATCTTATCAGGCACAGAAGCAACGTACATCCTGTCGTCTGCTTCCATGGGGAGGATTCCCATCGTAGCGAGCATATCCGGTTCACCACCCATGAGCTCACAAAGGGTTTCGAACATACCCTTGATCTCGGCCGGTTTGTTCATCGGCGCAATCTCCATCGCATCCTCGAAGAGCTGTTTGGGAGTAACACCCATGCTCTCGAGCATCTGGTTTGTGACGAGGATCGAAGCACGTCCCTCATTGTCAGAGGACACAACAAATCGGCAAACCACCGCCATGTCCTCGAGCATCTGATGCGGAACCGTTTCAAGCAGCTCCTTATTCCTCTCAGCCGAAACAAGCTCCAACGCGATCTTCTCCTTCATCTTTGAGTAATCACAGAAGGAATCGATGTCAAAGTCCGGTCGCTGAGTGATACCGTTCGTAACAAACTCAGCGCCCTTTTCAACGACCTCGTCGTAGTCTCTGCCATCCTCAAGTGCCTTGAAAAACATCTCTATCGGGATGTTAACACCCACATTGCTTCCCACGGGTGAAGCTACTATCCCTTCATAGCTCTCATTGAGCTTTTTAACTTCCCTTATAGAGAGTTCAACTCCCGGAAGCTTATCTTTAAGGTCCTCGAAAAATCTTGCTTTGAAGCTCTCAAAAGAAGTTAAATAATCGGTGCCGTTGTTTGCAGTCTCAGCTGCGCATAATGTATTATTCATAAAATAATCCCCTTTCAAATCAATGTCCTTATAAAAGGACCTCTATCGTCGGACTCCACTTTGGATGTCCGGTTTCGAAACTCTGTGTGCTCCAAGGCACACCCCCTTTGCCGGTGATTTAAGGCTCACCGGCTAAAGCCTATCGTTATGTTCAGCAGAACGGAAGCTCATCGTCGAGCCCCGTCGGGATGTTCATGAATCCATCCCCGGGTGCTGCAGCGTTCGTCGATGCGGAACTGTTGCCTCCGCCTGACGCGCTCTTGCTCTCAGCGAACTCGATCTCCTCAACGATATGTACTGTTGAGTAAACCTTCTGGCCGTCCTTCCCGACATAATTGTCGTTCTGCTCACGGCCTACGAGAACTACCTTTGTACCCTTCTGGATGTACTTCTCGATAAATTCCGCTTGCTTTCCAAAAGCCGTCCAGTTAAAGAAATCGGCTTCGGGCTCGCCCTCACGCTTGAACTTACGATCTACAGCGATCGTCATCTTTGCTATAGCCATGGAATTCTGACCCTGCGTATAGCGAACTTCGGGGTCGCGGCACGCGCGACCAATCTGATAAGACTTATTCATAGCCTTATCCCCCTTTCATTTTAATTCGATGCGGGTGTCCTGCTCTAAATGAGCCCACTCGCAATCCTTTCCCGCCTCAGACTGGAGAAATTCCTTGATCTTCGTCTTGTCAGGAGAAGAAGTTACCTTTGTGTTGATGAAATCGAACGGTATTTCGTTTTCATTCGAGATCACAACGTGTGCCGGGTTGTTTCTCAGCCCCCATGTGAAGAGCTCCGTTTTGACGGTCTTCTTATCAAGTACAAGCATTGCCGTATGTACTCTTTCAGTAAGCCAGTCACGGTTCTTGGTAAGCGCTGCCCGACGCTTTGCCAAACGCTCTTCCTCGGCCTTGATAGCCGCGATGTCGGCTTCAAGGTTACGGATTATGCACCCGTAACCTTCCGCCTTCACCTCGAATTCACCCTCAACTGCTTCGATAGTGTCGTTAAGGCACTGATCATCAGCATCACTTTCCAGGAGCATGTCCTGAAGCTGGAGCAGTACTCCGGTGAGCTCATACAGGCTACTCAATTAGTGGCGACCTGACCTTCCGCGGGCTTTTTGGGTGCGGATTTTGCTACTGTATCCTTCAGCTTGAGGTAATCCTCAAATCGAAGGTTCTCGAGCTTTCCTCCGCAATACGACCATGAAGGTCTTGCGCATACCTGCTGGAGAGAAATTCCCTTCTCCTCCATCTCCCTAAGGAGGCCTGTTACATAAGCCTGAGCCATATCGCCTATGTCCTTTACGGGTAACTTGGGATCGATCGGACTCTCAGCGGTCTTCTTGGGAGCGGGCGCAGGTGCCTGTGCAGGTGTCTGAGCAGGTGTCTGAGCAAGTGTTGCCTGCTGCTTTGCGGCAGGCGCACCAGCGGGCTTTGAAGTCTGCGCCGAGGGCTGTGCGGGTCTTCCGGCCTGTGCTGCCTTGGGCTCATCCTCCGTTTCGGGAAGATCCTCGTTGTTATAGACACGAAGACCCAATCCGAACATGGCGAGGTTCTTAACAAGGCATCTCATGATCGCCTTGTTGATGTCCGTCGCCGTCGCTGCCTGGACCGTAACGGTCTTGTCCTTGCCATAGGCAGTGTAATGAGCCTCATACGGCTCTGCCTTCATGGCACGGTTGCTGCCGTCCATTACGGGGAGCCACATAAGATGTGTCACGCCGTTAATGGTGACCTCCGTGAACACGTAATAGCCTGTTGCAGGGTCATACGTGTACGGCATGCCGTCCTCGTTAAAGATAATGCGGTAGGAAACCTCATCATCCTCGCCGAGGCACTTGCAAAGCTCGGCCCATGCCCTTGCCCAAGAAAGGTAATTAAGACTTCCCTTCTGCTCAACTGCGCCGGACAGATCCAGATTGTAAAGTCTCTCAAAGAGATCCTTTAAATCCTTCCTGTTACCGGACGGCTTAAGCTCCGGAACGGTCTCATCCACCTTGGCAGCTGTAATCGCCTCTATCGGCTCAGCCACATTGGCAGGCTTCTCTGCGCTCTTCTTCTTGCGCACCTTCTTCTCCGACTCTTCAGCCGGAATTTCGGTAGCATTTGTTTCGGGATCTGCTACCAACTGATCCACATGGAGATCCTCCATATAGAACCCCTTTCTCGCAACGTTGTTGCGATAAGCCACGGAACCGTCATTCTTTCAGGCAAAAAAACAAGACCTGTAAGGGAGCGATGCTCTTTATCAGCACCGGCTGTTACACGTCTTTAATGTCTGAATGGTATGAAATTGTTCCAACTACAGTATAAAAAGATATACTATCCCCGTCTAAAACTGCAGCCACCCAAAAATGGTGGTCTTAGAAAACGCCCGTAAGTTGCGGCTCAAAATCGACAAAAATAGTATGATTTAAGTGTAAGCGGTTATTCCTTCGTAAGCAAGTGTTTTTTTAAAAAAAATAGGAATTTATTCGTAAGGCTCCCGTGATTTCATAACCTTCCCATATTCCTCCGCAAAACGCTCCTTTACTTCAGCGACCATGGCATTGAACTCATCATCGTCTATCTCGTCGACATCAAAGTCCAGATCGTCTTCATCGTAACTAGAGAAGTTCTCCTCCATGCAGGTATCAATCTGATCTAAAAATTCTTCCAGAGTCGGTACTCCGCCAACCGGATCGTTGATATATCTTTGTTTGGTTCCGGAGTCAAATTGCGGCTTGTAAAAGTCCAACTCGGCCAGCCAGTAATCCTCCTGCTCCGAAACATATTCCTGTAAAGTCATGCATTTCCTTTCCGCGAATCAATTCTTCGCTATATCTCGTAACCGCCATTCTTCGGCTCCACGGCAAAAACCTTGTCGGTCGGGTAAACAGCTGTCTTATCTGCATTTGGCTTAAGATATCCGTCTGCGATCAGCTTATCAATGATCCTCTCATCAAACGTCCATGAAGGGTCGTCAGTATTCCTATACGTTGACCTGGGATTCTTGTATAAAGAGAACTTAATCCCGAGAACCTTCAGGCTTTCCCTGTCGAGCTGCCTCTTGCACCACTGGTACTGAGATCCGATATTGGTGAAGGCCCACTTGTTCTCTTCACTGTCGAGATTATTTATGGCAAGATGAATGATCACCCATTTCTTTGATTCGGGAGTATGTTCCCTGAACGCATCAAGAATGCGGTCATACTCAAAGAGATCATCACTTGCAAGGTATGATCTGTTGTAGGGGTTTAATCTCCGTCCTGTCGTGTTGGCGCCTAAGATATCTTCACCGGGGAACAGGTTCAGCTCAGAAGCTCTTCGCGCTATCAGCGGGAGCATGCACGTAGGAAGAGGGGATCTGAAGATGGGTTTGGGATCCTCACGTGTGTCGGAAGGCACAAAGACATAGTTACGCTGTATGATCAGGTGCTTATCGAACTCCTGGGCATACTCCTCCCCTATCCTCTTAGCAATGACGTTAAATTTGGTATATGCCAGCACTTCAAAGCGGCCCAGATATTCCGGTGCTTCGAATTGATCAACATCGCCCCAGCTAAGTTTAAAAACATCCGCGATTTCCCCATTACGCGGCAGACGACCATCCGACCTGGGAGGCGGCGGTACGAATGTGTCGTCAACGAAAAAACCCTTCCGTTTAGACATTTGTTACTACCCCTTACACATAAAAAACAAAACACGGCGCTCCTCCACGTAAGAAGGACCGCCGTAGCGTTGTTCGGAAACTATCAGCCGATGAGTGTTCACCAGCCGCCCCATTTAAAAACCTCTTCCGTGAACTAATGTTATCACAGTATCGAATAATTATTCAAGTATCGATACATCTTTTCTTGAATAATTTTTTCGCGATATGGTCCAAAATTCGCTTAATTCAGATGGTCTCCTCCATAGTCACTGGAGCGCATCTTGTCAGGGTCTGCATAAACGATGAACACATCACCGCCGTACAGCCTGAAGGTGGTTCTGTTCGCATCCGTAAAGTCCTTTGTGCCGGTGCTGCGCCCCATGGATTCCATAAGGAACATATTGCAAAGACCGCTGGCAGCCCCTACTTCGTTCGAGTAGGACATGATCTTGTTTCCGGCCTTATCAAAACAGGAGATATCGAAGTTCACGATGATATATCCGTCCTTATACCAGAATGGCTCCTTGTATGTGACAGACCCCTTGTCGCTGACATATCGGTCAAGGTCAAAGGTCGCAGCGCAAGCATGGAATTCAGGAAGCGAATATGAGAAATACCAGCTCTGCTTATACTTCGTAATCTCGTCCTGAGACTTCGTCCCATTAAGGCCCTTCGTTACCATGCGCTTTGCATATGCCTGGTTCGAGAAGGTCTTAAAGAGATTGTTCGAGATCATTCCGCCGTAAGCATAAAGGTTTCCCTTTGTTCCCGACCATGTGGAATAGGTCTTTCCAAGCAGCCTTGCAGTGTCTTTCAGCTCGTCCTTATCAATCCCGAGTTCCGGATCGGCTGCGTAGCCCTGCTTGACATTCGCCATATCGACATCCCCGCCTATCTTGATAAGCGACTTTGTCTTTCCGTCTATCTTATCGGTATAGTAGAGGTTTACCTTTGTCCTGTTCTCGCCGTTCGCATCTACCCAGTAGAACGTGGGCGTAATCTTTATCACGGATGCCGGATCGGCCATGGCTGCCGATACGGTATCGAATTTGAAGTTCCACTTGTATCCGGCCTTAAGGATTCCCAAATTCTTAAACTTCGGATTTCCGCCGGACAGGATCGGCACAGAATACTTTGCAAGCCTTCCGGTAAGGATACCCAGCTCGTTCCTTGCACCTGCCGTATAATAATATCTCTTGTTCTTATCAAAGACATCCGCGAGCGTTCCGTCCGCGTACTTATCCGGGCTGCCGTACTTTAACGTAGTCCCGAGCCTGAACACATCGGTCCATTCCTTACTCTCGCCGATATCGTAGAGAGTAAAGCCGTAGATCTTACCCGTTACCTGCACGGAATCCTCTGCAGTTGCGGCTCTTGAAGTCAGGTTGAGGTTTGCATAGTCCTCATCACGGCTTGTTTCGGTGCCATTGCAGGCCACGGACTTAAACTCCATATCATAGGTTCCCTCTTTAACCCATTCGGGAAGATAGAACCTGAGCTTCATCGTATCGCTGTAAAATGCGCCCCATGTATCCGCCTTAAAGAGGACATCGTTCGCCTCGTTATAGTCATTCCCGATATCGGCAATGACGTCGAACGGGAATCGGAACATGTTACCTGACAGATTTGTCCTTCTGTCCTGCTTCAGGTATTTATGATAATCCTGGGTACCATATCCCTTGTAGTTCTTATGTGTTCCGTAGTTGCTGAACTCGACCGTAAAATCCGAGGTCATGTTCGGATTGTTCGTTGCGGATGAGCCTACACCCGCTGCATCGGATCTGCCGACCACTATCTGGTACTTTGTCGCATCAACAGCCGGTGCCTGAACGAACTTCATATTGTCGCTCGTTATTGTGACATCGCAGATGATCGGCGTGTGTACCACCACTTTGTTCACCGGAACGCTTACCACATGCTCATCGCCGACAGTGCTGTTATACGACGATGCCAGCGAATAATAGATCTTGCCTGTTGAGTCGTCATATATCTGGTTTGCACGGTAAGCAGGAATCGTTTTGCTTGCCGTATCTGTCTGCGCGCTGCCTGCAGTAAGTGCTTCCGTCGAAGGCTCATGGTCATCAGACTCTTTTACCCAGTCATCCTTCATTACATCAGAGCCCGCAAAAGTGAACTTATCGTTGCGTACCTGAACAGCGCCTATTGTTGTTTTAACTGCGCTTTCTGCCGTCGCTGAATTGATGGACGGCCATGAAGGAGCCGAATATCCCGATGAAGAAGCAGTGATCGTTCCGGGGACAGTGACTGTCATACCTGCCGTATATCCCGAAGGATCTTTCACGTGGTCACTCTCTTCGTCATAATGGGTATGAGAAGCTTCCTTCTTCACATTAGACGTATTGATCACGATAGCATCATCAAGAGATCCATTTGTGAGTGTAGCCTTCACAAGGTTGTAGAGAGCATAATCGTCTACTGTGTAATACGTCCACGGCAGCGTTACCGTAGCCGTAGAGGTTACCCAATCGGAATCACCCTCGGGAACATCAGGCCCGTATCCGGTTATCTTTGTCGGATCATCAGGATCCTCGTATAGCGGCTCGCCCTGGGAGTACCAGCTCCTTGTAGCCCACTGCTTTACATTAACCGTATATGTCTTTGTGCCTGTAAATACGGAGAGATTCCCCTTCGAAAGAGTCGATGCGGATGTGATCTTTCCGTATACACCTTCACTTGAAGGGATCGCGGTCTGTACATCAAATTCATCAGAACGGATCTCCGCTACACCGCCCGAACGCATCGCATCCCAGCTGAAATATGTGCCGGTTCCTGCCGTTTCGGGCTTAAGCTCGCAAGGGATATAAAGGTCAACCGCCGTATCGAACGGGAACGGATCGATCCTTACATCGTCGCCTGAAACCCCCGCAGGAGTCTTTGTCGCGCCCTGCTTAAAGTAGCTCTCGGCAGGCTTGATATCATATTCAGTCGATACTTTCGAAGTGTCTACCCTGTAGGAATACGGCTCGCCTTTCTTTGCGATACCGCCGTCGTCCTTTGCTATCTCGTTCTCTTCGTGATCGATGTAGTGGACTGTTACCTTCGGCCCACTCTTTACAGGCACCCAGAGTCCGAGCACTGTCTTCGTGCCGCCCGAGGAAACTATCTTTGTGTTAATCTTGAACTTGTCAGCCGTTACCTCGATCTTCGAGGCTTCGAACTTGGTGCCTTTGTTATACTGCGTATAAACCTTCGAGGTCTTTCCATACGCGGCATACGCCTTATCCTTATTGACTGTATCAACCGAATAGTCCCCGTGCGAGGTCGTCTCAATGTCGAGCTTCGCAGTATACTTCTCTCCTATTTTTGCTGCCTCGGCATTCGCGGTCTTTACGATGAAATCAGGATCCGTTTCTGTCTTGGTCACGTCGAAATAGACGATCTTTACTGTCGCGGACTCGGAATCCGAAGGATCAGTGGGTTCGGAAGGATCGTCCGTATGTGTTGGCGAATCATCTTCAGTCTCATCGGGAGTAAGCTCTTTTTCCCATGGAGCCGTTGTCTTCATCGGGATGTAGATCGCAAAGCTCTGTGCCGATGCAGACAAATTCTCGAGCGTTACTCTCCACCCTTTATATATGTCTACATCATAATACTTCTCCTTAACCTGTCTGGCACCCAGCTTATCCCGTCCAAGGTCCATCGCCCATGCCGTCTCATCTACCTTTGCCAGCACCACAACATCAGGGTCTTCCCATAGATAGTACAACTTCTCACTAACACGGATGAAAGGATATCCATGTTCATCAGCCTGCGCCTGCGACCTGAAACCGAAGATGCCCTTGCTCCCCAGCTTGATGTCAAACGCATTAAGATGCTTTACGATCGTAGGCTTCGCGGGGTCTTCCTCATCATAGAAGAAAACATTAACCGGAGTTCCATAAACGTTCGGATTCACCTTTACTTTCAGCCTGATGTTCATGCAGGCATACATCTTGTCGTTCGCGTTTCCGTTCGACCAGAAAGTAGAGTCTCCACCGGGCATTACGAACTCATCCATGGTGCGGTACCACTGAAGGCTGTCCTTGCCCCCGTCA
>JAEEGL010868207.1_pt1 | contig 65665 bp, 69 predicted proteins | sample 9134231 | NCBI WGS metagenome assembly JAEEGL01 (sample SAMN16246548, study PRJNA631951) | gut metagenome | biome: gut microbiome; feature: rumen; material: fiber-attached | host: Bos | place: Iran: Karaj | collected 2018-10
ATACCGCATTGCCGCTGCCTGGCCGCTCTGCGACAGCGCCATCGTGATGGCTGCCGTCAGCGTCGTCTTGCCGTGGTCAACGTGTCCGATCGTGCCGATGTTTACATGCGGCTTCGTGCGTTCGAATTTTTGCTTTGCCATTTGAATTCTCCTTAAAATGATTTCATTTTGTTGTTCAGAACCGGTAGTTGATTGTTCCGAGCACCTTCTCCTGAACGGCCTCGGGCACGCGCTCATACCGCGCAAACTGCATTGTGAACGTTCCGCGTCCCTGCGTGCGGGAGCGCAGATCCGTCGCATAGCCGAACATTTCCGACAGCGGAACAATCGCCCGGACGCTTGTGCCGCCCTGCGACGTCTCCATGCCGCCGATCTTGCCGCGCTTGGCGGTCAGGTTGCCGACGATATCGCCGAGGTACTCGTCCGGAATGAACACTTCCACGTCCATCATCGGCTCGAGCAGCACGCCGTTGTCCTTCGTCAGCCCTTCCTTAACGCTCAGCGATCCCGCGATCTTGAACGCGATATCGCTCGAATCGACCTCGTGATACGATCCGTCCACAAGCGTCGCCTTGATGTCGATCAGCTCGTAGCCGCCCAGAGGTCCGCTCTGCAGCGCGTCGCGGATACCCGCGTCCACCGCCGGGATGAATTCCTTCGGAATCACGCCGCCGACGATCTTGCTCTCGAACACATAGCCTTCGCCCGGCTCGTTCGGCTCGAACTCGACGATGCAGTGTGCAAACTGGCCGTGACCGCCCGTCTGCCGGACGTACCGCGTTTCGTGGCGCACCGGCCGCGCGATCGTTTCCTTATAGCTGACCTGCGGCTTGCCGACCGTCGCTTCCACGCGGAATTCGCGGATCAATCGATCGACGATGATCTCCAGATGCAGCTCGCCCATGCCCGCGATGATCGTTTGCCCCGTTTCCTGATCCGTATAGGTCCGGAACGTCGGGTCCTCCTCGCTGAGCTTCTGCAGCGCGATCATCATCTTTTCCTGCCCGGCCTTCGTCTTCGGTTCGATTGCGACCTGAATGACGGGCGTCGGGAATACCATGCTCTCAAGCAGCATCTGCCGGTTTTCGGCGGTCAGCGTTTCACCGGTCGTCGTTTCACGCAGTCCGACAAGGGCGCAAATATCGCCCGCGTGGGCTTCTTCGACTTCGGTACGCGTATTCGCGTGCATCAGAAGAATCTTGCTGACGCGTTCGCGCTTCTGCTTGTTCACGTTGTATACGTATGTTCCCGATTTCAGCGTTCCGCTGTAAACACGGATGAACGCCAGCTTCCCGTACGGGTCGGCGACGATCTTGAACGCCAGCGCAGCAAACGGCGCGCTGTCATCCGGCACCGCCTCGAGCTCGCCCTCGCCGTACCGATCCGTCCCCTTCGCCGCCGGAACATCCAGCGGGGAGGGCAAAAAGTCGACAATTGCGTTCAGAAGCGGCTGCACGCCCTTATTGCGGTACGAAGTGCCGCAGCACACCGGGACGGCTGCCAAAGAGATCGTTGCCTTGCGGATGCAGGAGATCAGTTCCTCATTCGTCAGCTCTTCGCCTTCGAGGTACTTCTCCATCAGCTCCTCGTCCTGCTCCACGACCGTCTCGATCAGAGACGCGCGGTATTCTTCCGCCTTCTCGACCATGTCCGCAGGGATATCCTCCTCGCGAACATCCGTCCCGTCGTCATTGTAATAGACTTCGGCGCGCATTGTGACCAGGTCGACCATACCGCGGAAATCGGATTCGCTACCGATCGGCAGCTGCACCGCGACGGGGTTTGCGTGAAGACGTTCCCGCATCATATCCATGACACGGTAAAAGTCCGCACCCGTAATATCCATTTTATTGACATACGCAATGCAGGGGACGCCGTATTTCATCGCCTGACGCCATACGGTCTCCGACTGCGGCTCGACGCCGCCCTTGGCGCAGAACACCGCAACAGCACCATCCAGCACCCGGAGGCTGCGTTCGACTTCTACGGTGAAGTCCACGTGACCCGGCGTGTCGATGATGTTGATCCGATGCCCTTTCCAGTACGCGGTGGTCGCGGCGGAAGCGATCGTGATGCCACGTTCCTGCTCCTGCACCATGAAGTCCATGGTCGCCGCGCCTTCGTGTACCTCGCCGACCTTGTGGATCTTGCCCGTATAGAACAGGATCCGCTCGGTCGTGGTCGTCTTACCGGCATCAATGTGTGCCATGATGCCGATATTGCGTGTCAATTCCAGTGCTGTATCGCGCATTACCAACGATAGTGGGCAAACGCCTTGTTGGCCTCTGCCATGCGGTGCGTATCTTCCTTCTTCTTGACGGCGTTGCCCTGCTCGTTGCAAGCATCGAGGATTTCGCCCGCCAGACGCTCCGCCATCGTGCGCTCACCGCGCGAACGGGCGTAGCTGACCAGCCAACGAAGACCCAGGGTCTGCCGACGGTCTGCACGGATCTCGATCGGGACCTGATAGGTCGAACCGCCGACTCTGCGTGCCTTGACCTCGAGCACCGGCATGATGTTGTTCATCGCCTGCTCGAATGCTTCCAATGCGTCCTTGCCGCTCTTCTCGGCGACCATATCGAACGCATCATACACTGCCTTCTGCGCGACGCCGCGCTTCCCGTCCAACATCACCTGGTTGATGAGCTTGGTCACAACGATGCTCTTGTAGATCGGATCGGCAAGAACTTCTCTCTTGGGAATAAAACCACGTCTCGGCATAGATTATTTTCCTCCCTTCGGACGCTTCGCACCGTACAGAGAACGGCTCTGCTTACGGTTTGCGACGCCTGCGGTATCCAATGCACCGCGGATGATGTGGTAACGAACGCCCGGCAGATCCTTGACACGGCCGCCGCGGATCAGCACGACGCTGTGCTCCTGCAGGTTGTGGCCGATGCCCGGGATGTATGCGGTACCTTCGAGACCGTCCGTCAGACGGACACGAGCAATTTTACGCAGTGCGGAGTTCGGCTTTTTCGGCGTCATCGTACGGACTGCGGTGCAGACGCCGCGACGCTGCGGGCACTGCTTCAGAATAGGCGCAGTGGACTTGTATTCCACCTGCTGTCTGCCTTTGCGAACCAACTGGTTAATGGTCGGCATTCAGAATGTTCCTCCTAAAATAATGATAATAAATTTATAATGATGTATCTATCAATCCCTCTGCAACCCAACTGTAGAGGATATTGTCCGATCTCAGGGCGTTTTTTCGAAAAACGCAGAAAACGGTGCATGCAGGCATGCACACCCAAAGTCATAGTGTAACAGGAATCGAACCGATTGTCAATCGGAAAGTTCCGCATTTTCGGCAATTTTACGGCTCGACGCCGTTCCGAGGCCGTAGCGGATCCGCGTTTTCGACAGAACCGGCTGCGTCTGCTTCTCACCGAACAGCGGGAACCATCCCTTCTCCTGCATCGCCTCGGCAGTCGGATGCGTCAGAAGACGGAAGTACATCTTCTCATCGAACCGCTTGCCAAACACGATCTGCAGCAGCTTTCCGATGGCATAGCCGCCGCCCATCGCCAAAGTGACCAACAGCAGCGGCAGCCACGAAGCAGCGGCGCGCAGCGCTTGGACCAGATGCGGCACCGTCACAAACGGCACGACCGCCACAGTCAGCACAAGCGGAACGAGCAGCGGAAGATACGACCACAGCATCAGGCGCCGTTTGCACGCCTTGCAGCAAGCAAACTGCAGCGGAACCATGAACCCGACGCCGCCCTTATGGAAGAGCTTCCGCGCCTGCAGCTCCTTCGGCTCCGTGTGGCCGAAATCGAGGATCGCGTAGCCGGCGCGCGCGCCCTTGGGCTCGCCCTTGCACAGCGTACACGTTTCGCTCTCGAACAGATGCGCAATCCCGCCCTCGGGCAGAAGCGATTCGAACTGCTCGACAAATTTCGCCGTTTCGCTCGCGGTCTTGCCGCCGTTCTGATGCACGGGACATTCCGCACACGAACGCTGATTCAGGTTCGCGCACGCCCTGCTTTGATACAGGGCGCACGCGGTATCGTTGATTCTTTCGCGCTGTTCCATGATTTAGTGCAGATACAGATCCTTTGCGGCGGCGTTCTCGGTGACTTCGACGTTGCGATACCGTTTGAGGCCGATGCCCGCCGGAATCTGCTTGCCGATGATGACGTTCTCCTTGAGGCCGACGAGCGGATCGATCTTGCCCTTGATGGCGGCTTCGGTCAGCACGCGGGTCGTCTCCTGGAACGAAGCGGCGGACAGGAACGAATCGGTAGCAAGCGCTGCCTTGGTGATGCCGAGCAGCTTGCGCTTTGCCTTCGCCAGAACCGGCTCGGCCGGCTCTTCGGTTCCCTCTTCCTGTGCCTTCTCGAGCGCAGCTTCGTAGGCACGGATCAGCTTTTCGTTCTCTTCCTCAAACCGGAAGATATCGCAAAGCTCGCCGGGCAGCAGTCCGGTATCGCCGGCGTCCTCCACCTGGACTTTACGCAGCATCTGACGGATGATGACCTCGATGTGCTTATCGGAGATTTCAACACCCTGCAGGCGGTAAACGCTCTGCACTTCCTTCAAAAGATACGCCTGAACGCCCTTGATGCCCTTGATTTTGAGGATGTCGTTCGGGTTGACGGAACCTTCGGTCAGCTCGTCGCCCGCTTCGACATGATCGCCGTCCTTGACCTTCAGCTTCGAGCCGAACGGGATCAGGTAGCTTTCGTCGCCGTCGGCGTTGGTGATGATCGCGCGATGCTTCGCCTCGTCGATCGTGACCGTACCGGAGATCTCGGTAATCGTCGCAAGACCTTTCGGCTTACGCGCTTCGAACAGCTCCTCAACACGCGGCAAACCTTGCGTGATGTCCTCCGCCGAAGCAACGCCGCCGGTGTGGAACGTACGCATCGTCAGCTGCGTACCGGGTTCGCCGATCGCCTGTGCCGCGATGATGCCGACCGCTTCGCCGATATCGACGTATCCGCCGGTCGCCTGGTTCGCGCCGTAGCACTTGCAGCAGACGCCATGCTCGCAGCGGCAGGTGAAGACCGAGCGGCAGAGCACTTCTTCGATGCCCGCGGCCTCGATCGCCTGTGCCTCTTCGAGCGTGATCATATGATCGCCCTCACAGAGCTGCTCGCCCGTGACCGGATGGAACACCGGGTCGATCGCATAGCGGCCTTCGATCCGGGCTGCCAGCGTTTCGATCAGCTTGTTGCCGTCCTTGATCGCGGAAATCCACATGCCCTTCGGCGTGTCGCCCCGCTCTGCGAAGCAGTCTTCCTCACGGATGATGACCTCCTGCGAAACGTCGACCAGACGACGCGTGAGGTAACCGGAGTCCGCCGTACGGAGCGCCGTATCGGCAAGACCTTTGCGCGCGCCGTGGGAGGATACGAAGAATTCCAGAACCGTCAGACCTTCGCGGAAGTTCGCGCGAATCGGAACCTCGATGATCTGACCGGACGGGTCCGCCATCAGACCGCGCATACCGGCCAACTGACGAATCTGTGCCTTGCTGCCGCGCGCGCCGGAGTCTGCCATCATATAGATGGGGTTGTACTCGTCGAGCGAATCCATCAGGACCTTTGCGACGTCGTCCGTGGTCTTTTCCCAGATCTCGATCACGCGCTGACGGCGCTCTGCGTTCGACAGAAGACCCATGCGGAAGTAGTTGTCGATCTCGACGACCTTCTGCTCCGCTTCGTGAATGAGTTCTTTCTTCTCGGCCGGAACCTGAATATCCTGGAAGCCGACCGTGATGCCGCCGCGGGTCGAATACGAATAACCGAGCGACTTGATGCGGTCGAGCACTTCGCTCGTCACCGTCGGTCCGTGCTTGCGATAGCACGCGTCGACGATCACGCCGAGGTCCTTCTTCTTCACGAGCCGATCCACTTCGAGGCGGAACGCGTCGTCCGCGGTCTCACGCGGGACAAATCCGAGGTCCTGCGGGATCGCGTTGTTGAAAATGACTCTGCCGACGGACGTATCGACGACCTTACGGATCGTCTTACCCTGCCATTCGCGTACGAGGCGAATCTTGACCTTGGCGTGCAGCGCAACTTCGCCGGTCTGATACGCCATGACCGCTTCCTCTTCGGACGTGAACGCCTTGCCCTCGCCCTTGACGCCGTCACGCTGCTGCGTCAGATAGTAGCAGCCCATGACCATATCCTGCGTCGGGCAGACGACGGGCTTGCCGTCCTGCGGCTTCAAAATATTGTTCGATGCGAGCATCAAGAAGCGTGCTTCCGCCTGCGCTTCCACCGACAGCGGTACATGGACCGCCATCTGGTCGCCGTCGAAGTCCGCGTTGAATGCGGTACAAACGAGCGGATGCAGCCGGATCGCACGGCCCTCGACCCGCACAGGCTCAAACGCCTGAATGCCGAGACGATGCAGCGTCGGCGCACGGTTCAGCATGACCGGATGGTCCTTGATGACCTTTTCGAGCACGCCAAAGACCTCGACTGCGCTGCGCTCGACCATGCGCTTTGCGCCCTTGACGTTTTGCGCGAGACCGCCCTTGACAAGCTCCTTCATCACGAACGGCTTGAAGAGCTCCAGCGCCATCTCCTTGGGCAGACCGCACTGATACATCTTCAGGTCCGGACCGACGACGATAACCGAACGGCCCGAATAGTCAACACGCTTGCCGAGCAGGTTCTGACGGAAACGGCCTTGCTTGCCGCGCAGCATATCGGACAGCGATTTCAATGCGCGGTTGCCGGGGCCCGTAACCGGGCGCGAACGGCGGCCGTTGTCAATCAGAGAATCGACCGCTTCCTGCAGCATGCGCTTTTCGTTGCGAACGATGATGTCCGGCGCGCGCAGCTCAAGCAGCCGTTTCAGACGGTTGTTGCGGTTGATGACCCGGCGATACAGATCGTTGAGGTCGCTTGTCGCAAACCGACCGCCGTCGAGCTGCACCATCGGGCGCAGTTCCGGCGGCAGCACCGGCAGAACGGTCAGAATGATCCATTCGGGGCGGTTGCCGCTTTTTAAGAACGCTTCGACGACTTCGAGACGCTTGATCGCGTTCGCGCGCTTCTGGCCGCCGGAGTGATTGATCTCATCGCGCAGCTCTTCGTCGAGCTTTTCGAGATCGATTTCCGCAAGGAGCTCACGGATCGCCTCCGCGCCCATCCCGGCACGGAAGGCCTTCGGCCCGTACTGCTCCTGATACTCCCGATATTCCTTCTCGGTGAGCACCTGCTTTTTCATCAGCGGCGTTTCGCCCGGATCGACGACCACGTACGCTGCAAAATACAGAACCTGTTCGAGCTCGCGGGGGCTCATGTCGAGCAGCATCTTCATCCGGCAGGGAATTCCCTTGAAATACCAGATGTGCGATACCGGAACCGCCAGTTCGATATGACCCATGCGCTCACGGCGCACCTTGGCGCGCGTCACTTCGACGCCGCACTTATCGCAGACGATGCCCTTATACCGGCCGCGCTTATACCGACCGCAATGGCACTCCCAGTCCTTCGTCGGTCCGAAAATGCGTTCGCAGTACAAGCCGTCCTTCTCGGGCTTCAACGTGCGGTAGTTGATCGTTTCGGGCTTCTTGACTTCCCCGTGCGACCATTCGAGAATCTTTTCCGGCGATGCCAAACCGATTTGCAGAGCATCAAAATCCGTTAAATCAAACATCTATGCTGTTTCTCCTTCCGCACTTTATTCCAAAGGTTCGTCATCCGAACCGAAGTCGAAATCGTCGTCCTCAAAGTCGAGATCGTCCTCCAAGAGCTCGCCCGCGTCCGGCATCTCATCGCTGTCGGAATCGCCGAAATCATCGAACTCGTCGAACGAATCGTCGTCCTCATCATACGGCTCTTCCTCTTCGGGATACGGATTCGACGGCGTATCCTCGAGCCCGTCGATCTTGATGTTATCGGTGAAGCGGGTCTCTTCGTCGTCGTCCTCCGCGAGCTCGATCTCCTCATGCGCCTCGTTCAGCACACGGATGTCGAGACCCAGCGACTGCAGCTCCTTAACCAGAACCTTGAACGATTCGGGCACGCCGGAGGGCTTCACGTTCTCGCCCTTGACAATGCTCTCATACGTCTTGACACGGCCAACCACATCGTCGGACTTGACGGTGAGGATCTCCTGCAGCGTGTTCGCTGCGCCGTACGCTTCGAGCGCCCAGACTTCCATCTCGCCGAAGCGCTGTCCGCCGAACTGGGCTTTGCCGCCGAGCGGCTGCTGCGTGACAAGGCTGTACGGACCCGTCGAACGCGCGTGGATCTTATCGTCAACGAGGTGGTGCAGCTTCAGATAATACATATAGCCGACGCTGACGCGGTTCTCGAACGGCTCACCGGTCCGTCCGTCGTACAGGATGGTCTTGCCATCCTCCGCCCAGCCGGATTTCACGAGCAGATCCTTGATGTCCTGCTCGCTCGCGCCGTCGAAGACCGGCGTTGCGATCTCGATACCGAGCCGCTTGCACGCCATGCCGAGGTGCAGCTCGAGGATCTGACCGATGTTCATACGCGACGGAACGCCCATCGGGTTCAGAACGATCTGGAGCGGCGTACCGTCCGGCAAGAACGGCATATCCTCTTCCGGCAGAATGCGGGACACGACACCCTTGTTGCCGTGACGGCCTGCCATCTTGTCGCCGACGGAGATTTTCCGCTTCTGCGCAATGTAGACGCGCACCGACATGTTGACGCCGGGGCTGAGTTCGTCCTTGTTCTCACGGGTGAAGATCTTGACGTCCACAACGACGCCGCCTTCGCCGTGCGGCACGCGCAGCGACGTATCGCGCACATCGCGCGCTTTCTCGCCGAAGATCGCGCGGAGCAAGCGCTCCTCGCTCGTCAGCTCGGTCTCGCCCTTCGGCGTAACCTTACCGACCAGAATGTCGCCCGAGCGGACTTCCGCGCCGGGGCGAATGATGCCCATTTCATCGAGCTGCGCAAGCGCGTCTTCACCGATGTTCGGGATATCGCGCGTGATCTCTTCCGGCCCGAGCTTCGTTTCGCGGGCTTCGATCTCATGCTCCTCGATGTGGATCGAGGTGTACGCGTCCTCCTTCACGAGCTTCTCGGAAATCAGGACCGCGTCCTCGTAGTTGTAACCTTCCCAGGTCATGAACCCGATCAGGATGTTTCTGCCGAGCGCGATTTCACCGCCCTGCGTCGATGCGCCGTCGGCAATGATGTCGCCCTTCTTGACGCGCTCGCCCTTTTCGATGATCGGGCGCTGATTCAGGCAGGTGCCCTGGTTCGAACGGCGGAACTTCAAAAGCTTGAACGTGTGCGGGACGCCCGCGTCCGTCTCAATGATAATCGTATCGGCCGAAACGTAGGTGCAGACGCCGTCGCAATCGCTGCGGACCGTGATGCCCGAGTCGGCAGCGGCCTTGTGCTCCATGCCCGTCGCCACAACCGGCGCTTCCGGCTTCAGAAGCGGAACCGCCTGACGCTGCATGTTCGAACCCATCAACGCGCGGTTTGCGTCGTCGTTCTCGAGGAACGGAATCATCGCCGTTGCGACGGAAACGAGCTGCTTCGGGGAAACGTCGATATAATCGACTTCGTTGTTCTTGACTTCGATGATCTGATCGAGGCGTCTTGCAACCAGACGATCCTTCACGAACCAATGCGTTGCGGGATCGATCGGCTCATTCGCCTGCGCGACGACCGCGCCTTCCTCTTCATCCGCCGTCAGGTAGACGATTTCATCGGTGACGATCCGGTTCTCACGATCGATCACGCGATAGGGCGCTTCGATAAAGCCGTACTCGTTGATCCGCGCATAGGTGGACAGCGAGTTGATCAGACCGATGTTCGGACCTTCCGGCGTCTCAATCGGGCACATTCTGCCGTAATGAGAATAGTGAACGTCACGCACTTCGAACGTGGCGCGGTCACGGTTCAGACCGCCCGGACCGAGTGCCGAAAGACGGCGCTTATGCGTCAGCTCCGACAGCGGGTTCGTCTGATCCATGAACTGGCTCAGCTGCGAAGAACCGAAGAATTCCTTGATCGCCGCGGTCACGGGGCGGATGTTGATCAGGCTCGAAGGCATGACCACGTCCATATCCTGCAGGCCCATGCGCTCGCGCACAACGCGCTCAAGACGCGTCAGACCCACGCGGATCTGGTTCTGCAGCAGCTCGCCGACCGAACGGATGCGGCGGTTGCCGAGGTGGTCGATGTCATCCGTCTTACCGATGCCGTACGGCAGGTTGATCAGGTACGAAACCGACGCCACCATATCGTCCGGAACGATATGATGCGGAATCAGATCGAGATAGTGCTCGCGAAGGAACGCTTTCAGCTCCTCGGGATCCTTCTCGCCCGCTTCTTCGAGCAGTGCAAGCAGCGTCGGGATGTGAACATCCTCGTTAAGGCCCGCGTCGATCGGCGCAAACGGCAGGAACCCTGCCGCGCTCGCGAAGTTGTTGCCCACAACCTTCACGCGGCCCGCTTCGGTGCGGATCCAAACGGCGTTGATGCCCGCGTTCTGAATCGCTTCCGCGGTCGCCTTATCGATCAGCTGCCCTTCTTCGGCAAAAATCTCGCCGGTCAGCTCGGAAACGATCGTCTCATCCGCGATCTGGTCCCGGATACGCGCTTTCAACGCAAGCTTCTTATTATATTTATAGCGACCCACGCGCGCGAGATCGTACCGATGATTGTCGAAGAACAGACCGTTCATCAGGTTGCGGGCGCTCTCCTCCGTCGGCGGTTCGCCCGGACGCTGCCGGCGATAGATCTCCACAAGACCGTCGAGGACGGTGCGGTTCGGGTCTTTGGCAAGGGTGAGCTCGAGACGCTCGTCGCTGCCGAGCAGTTCGAGAATTTCCGCGTTCGTTCCGTAGCCGATTGCGCGGAGCAAGGACGTGATGAAGATTTTACGCTGACGGTCAATCTTGACGTACAGAAGACCGTTGGAATCGGTTTCGTATTCGAGCCACGCGCCCCGGTTCGGGATCACCTGGCTGGAGAACAGCTGTTTGCCCATCTTATCCGTTACGGACGAATAGTAAGCGCCCGGGCTGCGGACGAGCTGCGAAACGATAACACGTTCCGCACCATTGATGATAAAGGTTCCCTGCGGCGTCATGAGCGGGAAATCCCCCATGAACACTTCCTGCTGCTTGACCTCGCCGGTCTCCCGGTTGATCAGGCGCACGGTAACGCGCAGCGGCGCGGCGTAGTTCACGTCGCGGTTTTTGCTCTCCTCAATCGAATATTTCGGCTTGTCCAGATCGATCCGATAGTCCACAAACTCCAGAACGAGCTTTCCGGAAAAATCGACGATCGGGGAAATGTCGTGAAAAACTTCCTTCAGATCTTCCTTCAAAAACCGATAATAGGAATTTTTCTGCACCTCAATGAGATCGGGCATTTCAAGAACTTCGGAAATCCGCGAAAAACTCTTTCTTGTCCGCTTTCCCATCTTTACGTCATGCATCATCGCGTTCACTCCTTGCCGATGCTCTCGCATCCAGATAATTTCGGGCGATTCTTCCGCCCGGGAAGGCATCTTTTTTCACCCCCTGTACCATTTTTGCACCAAGCAAATTTCTCGATAAACGAGAAAAATTTGCGTTTTTGGGCATAATGATACAGTATAGCGATCATAATGCAATTGTGAATAATAACATGGGAAAATCAAGTTGTCAAGCGGTGATTTTCAAGGTTTTACACAGTTTTTTCTTTACAAAATAATATATTTTTTCACGCAGCCCGATTCCGCCAAAAAGAGCCGCCCCGCCGATGGCTCGGCGGGGCGGACGCGGGTTTGTTGAATTGTTATGCCTGTTTCTTGGCTTTGATGAACTTCCAGATGAGCAGGCACTCCCACAGCGCGCACAGTACGATGACAGCGACTAAGATCACGTTCTTAACGATCTCCCACGTTGCGGTACCGGCGAGGTTGCCGTTGGCATACGCGCGGCTGTTCGCCGTCGTGTACAGGATGTTCTTGGCTGCCTGCCGCATGGCGAGAACGGAGGTCGCGCTCGTCTTATCGGTGACTTCGCTCTGATCGGTCATCTGCGGAGTGAGGCAGAAGTCGTTGCCGTTGCGGATCAGGATATCGGCATCCTGGTAGCCGTAACCGCCGAAGTAGTCGGTCAGCACCATGCCTCTGAAGCCCCATTCACCGCGGAGAACGGTGTTCTGCAGCTCCGTCGTAGCAGCGGCGTACTTGTTGCCGATGTAGTTGAACGCGGACATGACCGCGCCGCACTTGCCTTCCTTGACGGAGAGCTCGAACGGCTTCAGGTAGATCTCACGGATCGCCTGCTCATTCGACCATGTGCAGAGCATATCGGTACGATGCGTTTCCTGATCGTTCATCGCGAAGTGCTTCATGAACGCGTAGACGCCGCTCTTGGCTGCACCCTGGATCGCGTTGGCCGCCATCTTGCCGGAGATGAATCCATCCTCGGAATAGTACTCAAAGTTGCGGCCCGCGAACGCGGAACGATGGATGTTCATAGCCGGCGCATACCAGCCGGAGACGTCCATTTCATCCGCCATCTTGCCGATGGACTCGCCGAACTTCTCGGCCAGCTCCTCGTTCCACGTCGAAGCGATGACCACGCCCGCCGGGAAGCCGATGGAAGCTTTGCCCGTGAAGTTGTTGTTGATGGAGGCCGGGCCGTCGCAGTCAATCTGCTGCGTCTTGCCGACGGAATCCACCGCTACGCTCTGGTAACCGCCGGTGCCGATCAAAGCGACCATATCGGAAACGGTGAGCTGATCGAGCAGCTTCTCCCACTGCGGATCATCATAGTCCTTGCCGCGGAGGTCGACGAGCTTGAGGCCGTTCTTGGCGCCAGTCGTCGGCATCTGATCGCTTGCATTGTTGAACTGCGTCGGATCGTAGTTGCTGTGGTTGTAGAAGCCCGCTTTCGCTTCGGCGCTCATCTCAAAGTCGGTCGGAGCGGCGGTCGCAGCTTCGTAGTTGGCGAAATGATCCGCACGGGACAGGTACGTGACATTGCCCGCTGCGTAATCGAACAGGGCAACCGCTGCGGTTTCGTCCGTCGAGCGCTTGTTGTTCTCGTCGTACGTGATCGTCGTCGGAACCGTGTAGGTCTTGGAATCGATCACATTGTGCGAATCCTTGTTGATCGAGATCACATAATCGCCCGCTTCGAGAACGTAGGCTTTCGCATTCTGATCGTCGAAGGAAGCCATGTCTTCCACGCTGAACGAGATCTTCAGGGTCTCGGAAGCGCCGGGCTGCAGGATGCCGGTCTTCGCAAACTGAACGAGGTTCACAGCCGACTTTTCAATGCCGCCGTTCGTGTAAGGCGGGTTGTAGTAAACTTCCACAACGTCCTTGCCTGCAACGTTGCCGGTGTTCTTAACGGTGACGTCGAAGCTGATCACGCCGTTTGCTTCGGTGATCTCGCCCATCGTCTGTTCAAACTGGGTATAGCTGAGGCCGTAGCCGAACGGATAGACCACTTCCTGATCGTAGTCGATCACGCCTTCCGCCGCTGCCGTCTCATACCAGCGATAGCCGACATAGATGCCCTCGACGTAGTTGACGAAGTTCGGGGTGACCGGGAAGCCGTAGCTCAGCGGAGAAACATCCGCAAGGTTCGTGTACTGGAATTCGCCGATGTTGTTGAAGTACGGCGCTTTGGTGAGATCGGCAACGAACGTGTCGATCGTTCTGCCGGACGGGTTGACCGCGCCGGTCAGGATGTTGCCGAGGGCGTTGAAGCCGGTCTGGCCCGGGCCCGGAGCAAGGATGACCGCCTTGATGCTCGGATACTCATTGACCCAACCGAGCTCCATTGCGTTCGACGCGTTGATGACGACGATGACGTTTTCAAACTCGCTCGTGACACGCTGCACCATCTCGGATTCACGCGTGGTCAGCTCGAGGTAATGCTTCGAAGCATCCAGATCCTCGGGCCATTCGCTGTAACGGACGCCGGTCTGGCTGAAGAACGTGCCCTGGCCGTCATCGTTGAACGTCGAAGGAACGTTGGGATCGAGGCTCGTCGGAAGATCGGCGCCCTCGCCGCCGGAGCGGGCGATCACGACGATCGCGGTATCGGAGTATGCTTTCGCATTCTCGAAGACGCCTGCTGCGTCATATTCCGCAATCGAGCGCTCCGGAATCGTCCAGTCCTGACCCATCATGCCGATGCCGGGACGCGCGGTGCGCCAGTCGGTATAGAACTTGACAAGATCCTCATTGTACGAAATGCCCGCATTGGAAAGGCCCTTCAAGAGACTGACCGTCTCATAGAGGCCGGACAGCGAGCCGGAACCGGTGCCGCCGTATACGGGGTTCGTGGCGGACCAGCCAAACGTATTGACCTTCGCGTCCGCTTTCAACGGAAGCAGTCCGTCGTTCTTCAGAAGGACAAAGCCCTCTTCCGCAATGTCTTCGCACAGATCCTGTGCTTCGGTGATGCTCTCCTCGCTGATATCGCCGGACTTGCCGAGCACCATGCTGACCATGCTGTACATCGGCCCGGCCAGAATGGCGTTGATGAGCAGCACCGTTGCCAGCACGAAGCAGACCCATGCGCTGCCGCGAACAAGCCCCTTCAGCGGCTTCTTGATCCAAATGGCGATGATCGTAATGAGGATCGCGAGCCCCAACGCGACGCCGATGCCGATCAGATAGTTCTGCAACAATCCGAGCGTGGTAATGACGTCATTGATGTTGATTCCAAGCATTTGTTTTCTCTCCTCCTTAATGATTCCTTCTGAGTTCTTCTCCCGCCCGGATTGGCGGCTTTCCTTTTTCACAGTTTTTACTTTAATATTATAACTTTTTGAAAAATACTTGTAAAATAAGTAGATTGTCTGCTATAATAAGTAGGACTTATGAAACGGAGGCAAAAAATGCAACTTCGACAACTGGAATACTTTGTTTCGCTCTGCGAAACGTTGAATTTTACGCGGACGGCCGGTGAATTTTTTGTCTCGCAGACGGCGGTGACGCAGCAGATCAAGGCGCTGGAGGAGGAGCTGAATGCGACCCTGTTTGAGCGCTCGCACCGGCACGTAGCCGTCACCCCGGTCGGCAAGCAGTTTTACGACGACGCGAAGCTGATCCTGCGGCAGCTCAGGGACGCGGAGCTGCGCGTTCGCTCCTATACGGACAACATCATCGGCTCGCTGAAGATCGGATTCTTAACCTGCTACGAACGGGAGGGGATTACCGCTCTGATGCATACGTTCCATCGGCTGTACCCGAACGTGACCCTGTCGCTGCTGTGCTTGCAGAGCGCCGATCTCTACCGGGAGCTCGGGCTCGGCAATGTGGACCTGATCATTGCGCACCGGTACTGGGAGGAGCGGGACGATCTCGATTCTCTGCAGCTTCGGTGCTATCCGCTGATGTGCATTATGGCACACGATCACCCGCTCGCCGCGCTTAGCGCGATCCGCCGAGAGGATCTGCAAAACCACCGTGTCGTGACCGTGCAGCGAAGCAACGAAGGCGCCGGTGAAGTGACCGTCGTCAACCGGTTTTTCTTAAAGGCCGGGATCCTGCCCGACATCGCCTTCCGCTCGCCGAACATTGAGGCCGATCTCGTCGCCGTCGGCGCAGGGCTCGGCTACATGCTGGTACCGTCCTATCTCTGTGCCCTGTTCGATCCCGCCGCCGGCATTGAAGCCCGTCCGATCCTCGGGCATGAGAAGGAAACGACCGTTGCGGCGATCTGGCGGAAGGACAATACGAATCCGCTCATTCCGAAGGTTCTCGACCTCTGTTCGACCATGTTTCGGCAAACGGAATTGAAATAAAAAAAGAGCTGTTCCAAATGAACAGCTCCCGTTTGGATATTACATTCTGGCTGCGCCGATCGCCGCGGTATAGGCCGCCCGGTCGGAGGTGATGAACCGCACATGATGCAGCGCGCCGACATCCTCGAGCGCTTCCTCTGCGAGCTTGCCGTGTTCAAGAATCGAACCGCAGACGTACACCGTTTTGACAAAATGATGCTTTGCCGCAAACGCGCCCATGACGCCGATGCTCTGGAACACGACGTTGTAGAGTCCATGCGCAAGCGCTTCCTCGGACGCGGTCCCCGCCTTCGCGAGATTTGCGACCGTTGTTTGGGGGCGCAGGTTGGAGATCGTGCCTTCGCAGACGTCCGCCAACGTGAGATCGACCTCTTCAAGCCGCCCTTCGCGCGCCATCGCCGCAACCTCATCGGGCTGATATTCGCCGAACAGCCGTTCCGAAAGTCCCTTCAGCATCCCGCCGCCGACGCCGCTTCCGCCGATGTGATAAATGCGGATCGGATGCACGCGCACGAACGAGGTTCCGGTGCCAACGCTGCAAACGATCAGATTCCGCTTCCGGGTCAGCAGCTCGGCGCCCTTGCCGAGCGCACGGAATTCCTCGACGCGCACGGTCGGGATGTTGCAGAGGTCGCCCGAGATGAACGACGCGCCGACGCCCGTCACGCAGATCCGCTTTACCCGGCCGATCGGCATTTGGGACAGAGCGTCCTCCAAATTCACGTTCTTTTCGATGCGGTTCGTCCATTCCACGCGATCGCCGCGCAGCAGCGCAACCTTGGTCATCGAGGTGCCGATATCCACGCCGAGCACGCGCGTATGCGGCAGCAGCGCATAGCCGACGCCGATGGCGACCAGCGCGCCGAGCACGAGCTCGGGAATGCCGTTCGTGAGCACGACCGTTCCGATCACGCCGAGCAGCCATGCCATCGCATTCTCGGGCATCGATCCGCCCGTAAACACAGCTTCGACATAGCCCTGCCCGATCAGAAGGTACGTGAGCCCGAGCACGAGCACCGTCGTCGTGGCGCTGCCCAAAGCGCCTGCGAGGCCGTAGGCGATCCCGTCCTTGCCGCCCGCCTTCTTCACGAGCCGGCAGGTCTCCCCTGCGACAACGCCGATCAGGATGCGCGGCACAAAGCAAATCAAAAGGCTCCATGCGCTGCCGCGGATCTCACCGATCTGGCAAAACGGCGTGAACATGAACGCGGTCGGATTCATCGGCTGAACGAACGTCCAATACAAAAAGCTCAAAAGCCCGAACACAAAGCCCATGAACGCGCCCTCAGCCGTGCCGAGTACGACGGCCGCAATGATAACCGGGATATGCCCGAGCGTCGCCGCAACGGGGCCGATCTGAATCGTGCCGAGCGGGGTAAACGCAATAATGATTTCCAGCGCAATCAGGACGCCAAGCTCCGTCAGCCGCTTGATCCGATCCCGGTTGGATACTTTCAGATGCATTCGTTTGTTCCTCCATTTTTTACTCCGCGCCCATTATACCCCGCTTATTCGCGAATAGCAACCGCATTCCGGGGTCTTACACGGATTTTTCGGTACAGCAACACTCCGCCGGACGCGTCCGACGGAGTGTTGTTTTCCATTATAAAGACTCTTATTCGCCTTTCAGCTGACCGACCAGAACGTTATAGATCGCTTCGAAAATCTTCTGCTGCATCTGCTCGTCCTCGATGATGCCGCGATCGGTCGAATTCTCCCAGTTGCCGAGCACAAGGCGTACGCACGGGCAGCCCGCGTTTTTGATCGTATCCTCCGTCTTCGAGTAGATACCGCTCGAATGGTTGCTCTGATACGGAATGTTCGTTACGGACTGATAGGCCGCCGCAAGCTCCTTGGCGAACGTCTTTGCGCCGGAATAGCGCACGTAGCATCCGCGCGATTTGGCGGCAAGGTGGTTGCACACGATCTCCAGCGCGATATCGCACCCTGCGCGCTTGATGATCTGGCCGCGCTGCTTGGCGGAGATCGAAACGTCATTCGAATCACGCGTGAGAACGACCGTCGCGCCCTTGGACTCGAGATACGCGGCAAGGTTCTGCGAGAATTCCAGGTTGAACGCGCACTCCGCATCGTACCCCGCTCCGCGATCCCGCATCGGGTTCAGACCGACCGTCTTCCCATAAAGCGGCGCGGTCACATCGATCGTGGGCTCCGGCGTATCGTTCGGATCGCCGATCGGCTCCGGCGTAGGCGTATCGCTCGGGGCGGGCGTTCCGACCTCGGGCGTGAGGATCGGTTCGGGCGTTTCGGTCGGCTCGGCCGTGACCTCGGGGGTAAACGTCGGCTGATCGTTGATTTCATCCACGGTTCCCTGAATCGAGTCCTGCACCTGCTTGACCACGTCTCCGCCGTATCCGACGGCGAGCGTAATAATCACGGCGATGACGCCGAGCGCGAGCAGGCAGCCCGCAATGAACAACGAGAATCCGATCGGATTCGTAATGCGAAAATTCTTGCGCGATTTGACACGTTTCATAGGAATGCTCCTTACTGTGCATAATACGTCCCTATTTTACCATACGATTTGAATTTCGAAAGTGTTTTCATAAATAATTCAAAAAAAAGAAACATTATTTTCCGAACAGGGGATGCTTTTTTTCCAAAAACCGGTATAATACAAATATGCCGTACATCATTTCACACACTTCATTTGCGCTGTCGCTTGGCGAAACGCTGCCGTGCTTTTCGGACGGGGAATCGCGCGCGCTGTTTTTGCTCGGCAGCCTCGGTCCGGATGTGTATTTTTTCGACCGGATTCCGCCGACGCCGTTTATCCCGAACCAGAAAAAGCACGGGAACCGGCTGCATGACGCCCCGTGCGATGCCCTCGCGCGCGCGTTTTTGGCCCATTCGGACGCAGCGCTTCTGCCCTACGTCTATGGGTTTTTGACGCATATCGCGCTTGACAGCACGCTGCATCCCTACATCTGCGCGCTGCACAGCGGGCTCGATCATACGCGCTTCGAAGGCGACATCGACGCGATCGTTTACGAGCGATATCGCAGCCGGTACGATTTTCGGCATCTGTTCTCGCGCCCAAAGCAGCTCGACGCGCTCGATAAGCTCGTGACGGACGTTTCTCAATCGACCGTACAGGCCGGGAAACGCGGCGCATACGCGCGCTCGGTTCGAAAGATGCTGCGGATCTACCCCGTTCTGTTGGATCCAAAGGGACGCCGGTTCCGGTTCGTTGCCGCTTTCGAACGGCTGTTTCGAAAGAAGGGAGCCGTCACGGGCTTTCTGCTTGCGGCGCCGCGCTCGTATTTTCCCGGCTGCATGAACGAAGCGCATGCGCCGTGGTACGCAAAACCGTTTCCCAAAACGGAACGGACCGAAAGCGTGGATGAGTTATTTTTGGAGGCGCGCGCGCTTGCCGAGAAGCTGATTACGGCCGCACAAAACGGCGACGCCGAAGCCGTTTCGGCGCTGCTTACCCGCCGCACGATGAGCGACGGTCCGATCCCATGAGCCGCGCCTGCTGTTTTACCGGACACCGGGAACTCCCGTCCGAGACCGATCCGGCATACTCCGCGCTGAAGGAAGCGCTGCAGCGCGCCGTGGAACGCGCCGTCACGGAATTCGGCTGTACGACGTTTTATGCCGGCGGCGCGATCGGCTTCGATCTGCTCGCCGCCGAGACGGTGCTTCGGAACCAAGCGGTGCATCCCGAGCTGAACCTGGTGCTCTGCGTTCCCTACCTCGGATACAACGCGCGCTTTTCGCCGCAGGATCTGAAGCGCTACCGAGCCGTTTCGGAGGGCGCGTTGGAAACGCGGATCCTTTCGGACCGCTATACGCCGTTCTGCTTTTCGCAGCGCAACCGCTATATGGTCGACCGCAGCGACGTTCTGATCGCCTACGTGCGCCGGATGCAAAGCGGATCGGGACAAACGCTCCGCATGGCAAAGAACCGCGAACTGGAAATTCTGTTGCTCTGATATGGAAGTCAAACGCAAAAGCCGAATCCTCGGCCTCGACATCATGGCTGTGTTGCTGACGCTCCTTTTGCTCTGGGCGTGTGAAGCGCTCGGCGCATGGGGCGCGCTGTTGCTGCCGCTTGCGCTGTTTCCGCTCTGCCTGCTCACCGCCGAGCGGCGCTGGGTTGCGCTCGGGATCGCGTATCTGCTGCCCGCCGTGCTGATCGCGCTGCTGCCTTTTTCGCATATCGCGTGGTTCGGCTTTGTCTTCGTCTGCGGTTGGTATGCCCCGGTCCGGCGGCTGCTCGGCCGCGTCCGCGCCGGCTGGCAAGGCAGTCTGATCGCGTTTGGGCTCTGCAACGCGGGACTGATCCTCGGTTGGGCGGTGCTGCTGCTGTTTGGCGCGAACCTGCTTACAGGCGTGGATCCGTTCTGGATCGTGGTTGTGCTGTTCCTTGCGGAGATCGGCTGTCTGCTGCTCGACGTCGCGTATCAGCTGTTCACGCGGCTCTGGTTCCGGCGCCTCAAACGCTTCCTTTTGGTATAAACGCATCCGGGTTTTGGCAAACTACCCGTATGCGAACGAAGCTTCTTCCCCGATATGTTCCTCTGAAACGGCGCCGCAGGCGTCGTTTTTTGCTATGCGGCGCAGCTGTCCTGCTTCTGCCCGTGTTTGCGTTTGTCGGATACATTGCCTCGCGCGAAGCGTGGCGGCTGCTCGACGTGGAAAAGCTCATTCATCTCGACGAGTCCCTCGAGGTCTACGACTGCAACGGCGCGCTCCTTGCGCAGCTCTATCAAAGCGAGAACCGCGTCTCCGTTTCGATCGACACGCTGCCGGACCACGTGACGAATGCGTTCATCGCCGCGGAGGATGCGCGGTTCTACTCGCACGAAGGCGTTGACCTGATCCGCATCTGCGGAGCGGCGCTTGCGGACCTGAAATCCGGATCCTATGCCGAAGGCGCGTCGACGATCACGCAGCAGCTGATCAAGCTCACGCATCTCTCCTCCGAAAAGACCCTGACGCGTAAGCTCGACGAGGCGATTCTTTCCTATCGGCTCGAACACATCTTCACGAAGCGTCAGATCCTGGAAGCGTACCTGAACCGCGTCTATTTCGGTGCCGGATACTACGGCGTGGAAGCCGCTGCGCGCGGCTACTTCGGCGTTTCCGCACGCGATCTGACGCTTGCGCAAAGCGCGCTGCTTGCCGGTGTGCTCAAATCCCCCGCGCGATACGCGCCGCATCTGAGGCCGGAAGCGTCGGTCGGGCGCCGCGGCGTGATCCTCGATCTGATGGTCGAATACGAACTGATCTCCCCCGCCGAAGCCGAAGCCGCAAAGCAGGAGCCGCTTTCGCTGACAACGGACACGTTCCGCAACCGGCACAGCTACGCGATCGACCTGGCCCTGACCGATGCATGCCACGCGCTCGGCGTCCCGATGGCGACGCTGCTCACCGAAGGGTACCGGATCGAAACCTCGATCGACCCCGCGCTGAGCGCGCTCGTGGACGAAGCGTTCTCGATGGACGCGCTGTTCCCGACCTACAACGGGGAGTCCTCGGAGGGCGCGATCGTGATCGTGAAAGCCGAGACCGGCGAAATTGCCGCGATCCGCGGCGGCCGTGACGACAGCACCGCACTCGCCTACAACCGGGCTACGCGGATCCGCCGCCAGCCCGGCAGCGCGATCAAACCGATTTTCGTATACGCGCCGGCGCTCCAAGCCGGGTACACCGCCGCGTCGATGCTGCTCGACGACGCGATGACCTTCTCGGACTATACGCCGCGCAACGCGTCCGGCACCTATCGCGGGTGGGTCACGATGCGCGAAGCCGTGACACGGTCGCTGAACCTGCCCGCCGTTTCGCTGTGCGATACGCTCGGCGTCGATACCTGCAAGGCGTTCGCCGCGCAGCTCGGAATCCCGTTTGATCCGCGCGACAATGCACTTGCGCTCGCGCTCGGCGGTTTTACGTACGGCGTTTCCCCCTATCAGCTCGCGGGCGCGTATGCGGCGTTTGCCGCCGGCGGCGTCTATCGAAAGCCGCACATCGTGACCCGGATCACCGACCGGCTCGGCCGCGTCGTTTACGAACCGGAAAACGCGCCGGTGCGCGTGCTTTCCGAAGGAAATGCGTTCGTTCTGACCGAAATGCTGATGAGCGTCGTGCGGGAAGGAACCGCCAAAACGCTCGGATCGCTCAACATCGAGCTTGCCGCCAAGACCGGCACGGTCGGCGACGAGAACGGGAACAGGGATATCTGGCTTGCCGCATACAATCGCGAATACGCGGCCGTCGTCTGGATGGGATTCGATTCGAGTGAACACGGGCAAATGCTCCCGCCCGACGTCGGCGGCGGCAGCTACCCTGCCGAACTGTTGAAGGTGATTCTTTCGGAATGGTACGCAACCCGCGAAGCGCCGCGCTTTTCGATTCCTTCCGACGTTGTGCGCGTGCGGCTCGACCGCACCACGCTGACGACGCAGCACGAAGCCGTTCTCGCCGGCGTTCTGACGCCCGACAGCGCTTCCGAATACGAATACTTTGTGCGCGGAACCGAACCGGGCCGCGTGACCGAATACTGGCAGATCCCCTCCGCGCCGGACGACCTTACCCTGACGCGTGAAAACGGATTGGTGACGCTCTCCTTCACGCCGCCGCAAAGCGATATGCTCTACCGCCTCTATCGCGAGGACGCGCACGGATATACGATTCTGCTCGCGACGCTGTTCGGCAGTCCCTTCACCGCCACGTACACGACCCCCGAACCGCAGGAGGAGGGCAGCTATGCGTACTACGTCGTTCCGGTTCATCCGAAATTGCTGCGGGACGGCGAGCCGCTGACCGGATCGCCGAGCCAAAAAGTCTTTCTGACCGTGCGTTCCTTTCATACCGATTTCTGATCGCGCCGGTTTTGCCTTCCCCCCGTACAGAAGGATTCGATTGGTCGAAATTTTGTATATTTTTCCGAGAGTCGGCAAAAAGCGGTTGACTGAATGCGGGATATCGTATATAATTTATTATGAAAATAATCACAATCGGAGAGTAGCACCAATGGACTATCAGGCGATTGCCGCAACCGTTGCTCCGCGCAACGGGTCCGGCACACAGGATTGGGTTTACCGCGTTCTGCGGGAGGGAATCGTTTCCGGCGTACTCAAGGGCGGCACCCAATTGAAACAGGATGAAATTTCCGATGCGCTGAACGTCAGCCATATCCCCGTGCGGGAAGCGCTGCGTCAGCTGGAAGCACAGCGGCTCGTAACGATTCTGCCGAACCGCGGCGCATCGGTCACCGAACTTTCGCGCGAAATGCTGATCGACATGATGCAGGTGCGCGCTGCGATCTCGACCGCGATGCTCAAGCTCGCGATTCCGCGCATGACGGAAGAGGACTTTGCCGCGCTCGACGCGAACCTTGCCGAGCAGCGGGAGAGCACGGACGCCGCTTCGTACGAGAAGCTGAACAATCGGTTCCACGAGATCACCAACGCGCGCGCGACGAATCCGGTCGCCGAGCTGATGACCGAGAACATCCACGCGAACACGGATCGGTATCTGCGCTCGTCGTTCTATGACAATGCGGACAGTCGCGCCGCTTCGATTCAGGAGCATGAGGCGATCGTCGCCGCCTGCAAGGAGCGTGATGTCGAAAAGGCTGCCGCGCTGCTGAACGATCATATCCTCGGCGCGATCACGCGGATTCCCGAAGATCTGAAATAACCCTGTGCCCACCGGAACCGAAACGATTGTGTTCGGTTCCTTTTTTTCCCGGGAGGAACCCATGCATCTTCTGATCACCGCGTTTGAGCCGTTCGGCGGCGAATCCCAAAACGCCGCGCTGCTTTGCGCAAAGCAGCTTTCTTTGCCCGCGCCGCATCGGTTGACGATCATCAAAGTGCCGACCGTGTTCGGCCGCTGCACAGAGGTCGCACTCGAGGCCGTCCGCACGCTGCATCCCGACGCCGTGCTCTGCCTCGGTCAGGCCGCCGGGCGCGGCGCGATCACGCCGGAACGCATCGCCATCAATTGCCGCGACGCGCGCATCCCCGATAACGCCGGCGCGCAGCCGATCGACAAGCCGATTGCACCGGATGGACCGGACGCATACTTTTCCCGGCTGCCGATCCGCGCGATGACCGACGCGATCCGCGCCGCAGGCGTTCCCGCCGCGATCTCGAACAGTGCCGGAACGTTCGTGTGCAACGATCTGATGTACGGGCTGCTCCATGCGCTCAAAGCGGAAGCGCCTCATTTGCCCTGCGGGTTCATCCACGTTCCGATTACGCCCGCGCAGGCGGCCGCATTCGACCCGCCTTTGCCCTCGCTGCCGGAGCAGGAGATCCTGACCGGCCTGAACGCAGCCATCCGCACGCTGCTGTAACAAAAAACATCCGTTGGGGATTCCCAACGGATGTTTCGTTTTTTGTTTATCTGCCGAACAGCAGCAGCGTAACGCCGATGATGACGCCGATCAAAAGCAGACTCGGAATGCCGATCATCAGAAAGCCGGAGATGTACAGCGCGGGAAGATCGTTCTTCTCGAGCGGAAGATCCTCTTCCTCAAGCGCTTCGTTTCGGTTCTCCTCCGAAGCTCGCATGCGTTATGCCTCCGTCTTGGTCGTCTTGACGTCGAACAGATAGTTCTTGTTCTCGTCGATCTTCCGCTGCGGATAGTGGCACGCGCAGAAGTGGTTCGGCTCGATCTCCATAAGCGGCGGCGCAACTCTGCGGCACTTATCCGTTGCCATGTAGCAGCGCGTGCAGAATTTGCAGCCTGCCGGCGGGTTCACCGGGCTCGGGATGTTGCCTTCGAGGATGATGCGCTCCTTATCGGCGGAGCCTTGCTCCGTCGTCGGAATCGAGGACAGCAGCGCGACCGTGTACGGATGGCGCGGATCCTCGAAAATCGTCTTCTTATCGGAGAGCTCAACGATGTTGCCGAGGTACATGACCGCGATGCGATCGGAAATGAACTTGACGACGGACAGGTCATGCGAGATGAACATATACGTCAGGTTCTGCTTTTCCTTCAGCTCCTGCAGCAGGTTGATGATCTGCGACTGAATCGAAACGTCCAACGCGGAAACGCATTCGTCGCACACGACGAACTTCGGCTGAACCGCCAGAGCGCGCGCGATGCAGATACGCTGCCGCTGACCGCCGGAGAACTGATGCGGATACCGGTGCAGCATGTATTCCTGCAGACCGCACTTTTCCATCGTTTCCACGATGTACTGGCGCAGCTTCGCCGATCCGTGCTTGAAGAAATGGTGCGTAACGAGCCCTTCTTCGATGATCTGACCGACGGTGAACCGCGGGTTCAGGCTCGAATACGGATCCTGGAAGATGATCTGCAGATCCTTCCTGAGACCGCGCATCTCCCGATAGTTCAGGCGCGCAAGGTCGATCCCGTTGTCCCGCATCGCTTCGTACTTTTCAAACTCCGGATCGCCGGCATACTTGGCCTTCACGGCTTCCAGCTTCTGATTCAGAGCAGCGATCGAACGCTCCACATCCGCGATCGCGTCGTCGGTGCGCTGCATTCTCGCTTTCGCGAGCGCAATCCGCTTCTTCAGCACATCGGCTTTCGCGCCTTTGACCAGCGTCGCTTCGTTCTCGAGATGCTCCACCTCGACCTTCTGCGGCTTGCGACGGTCCACGAGCCGATTGCGCTTCTTGTTTTCTTCGTAGATGGCGTTCAGGAGCCTCATGCCCTCGGGGTCGTCCTTTGCGAAGAAGCCGCCGAGGATCTTTACGATATTGCTCTCGTGCGTCTGCACCTCGCACTTGGCGATGTTGCATTCCTGCAGCAGATAGAAATCCGCTCCGTCTTCTCCGCCTGCCGCATCGACCTTCTTTTGCAGCTCTTCGGCGCGCTCCTCTGCCTTCTTCAGACGCGCGCGATATTTCTTCTCATTGCGGATCGTATCGCGCACATAGTTCGGCGTGAGCTCATCGAGCGTAATGCCGTAATACAGCGTGCAGCCCGCCGTCTGCGGGTAGAGCTGCAGCAGCACTCGGCCGAGTGTGGATTTGCCGCATCCGGATTCACCGACGATACCGAGCGTTTCGCCCTCGTAGATATCGATCGTAATGTCCTCATTCGCCCGAACGTACAGCTTGTTTTTCTGGAAGATCGAGGACTTTGCAACCGGGAAATACTTCTTAAGATTCGTGATTGACAGTAATTTCTTTGTGTTTGGCACTGTTCCGATCCTCCTTGTTGGGATAGAAGCATCTGATCAACTGATTCTCGCTGATGCGCTCCAGTTCAGGTTCTTCTTCGAGGCACTTCTGTGTGCAGTATTTGCAACGCGGCGCAAACTTGCAGCCCTTCGGCAATGCGAGCGGATGCGGCACGACGCCGGGAATCGGGTCGAGACGGTCGCTCTCGTTTTCAAGCCGCGGAATCGAAAGCATCAGGCCTTCGGTGTACGGGTGGCTCTCGGTGCAGTTCCGGAAGATAATCTCCGCCGGCGCCTGCTCCACGACCTGCCCGCAGTACATAACCGCAACGTCGTCCGCCATTTCGTTGATGACGCCGAGGTCGTGCGTGATGAAGATGATCGCCGTTCCGGTCGTTTCCTTCAGATCGTTCATGAGCTTCAGGATCTGCGCCTGAATCGTTACGTCGAGCGCGGTGGTCGGCTCGTCGGCGATCAGGATCTTCGGTTTGCACGCGAGCGCCATCGCGATCATCACGCGCTGCCGCATACCGCCGGACAGCTGATGCGGATACTGCTTGATCACGACTTCCGGGTTCGGAATCTGAACGTCATACAGCATCTTGAGCGCATGTTCGTGCGCTTCCTTTTTGCTCATGCCCTGATGGATCATGAACGGCTCGGAGAGCTGACGATCCACCGAGAACACGGGGTTCAGACTCGTCATCGGCTCCTGGAAAATCACGGAGATATCGTTGCCGCGGATGTGGTACATTTCTTTGAGCGACAGCTTCGTGAGATCGCGCCCTTCGAGCAGGATCTCGCCGCTCTCGATGTACCCGTTGCCGTCGAGCAGCTGCAGAATGCTCATCGCGGAGACGGATTTCCCAGAACCGGACTCGCCGACGATGCCGATCGTTTTGCCGGCTTCGAGCGTGTACGATACGTCGTTCACCGCCTTGACGATGCCCTTCTTCGTTTTGAAGAACGTATGCAGGTTTTTGACTTCAAGCAAAGGCATAATCCGTTCCCCCCCTTACTTATCGTTTGTGGACTTCGGGTCCATAACGTCACGCAGCGTATCGCCGATCGTATTGATGCAGACCGTGGTCAGAACCAGGATCGCGGAGGTAAACACCCACTGCCACCAGAAGTTGATCGCGGCGGTTGCGTTCGATGCGCGCGACAGCATGTTGCCCCAGCTCGGCTGCGGGTAGTTGACGCCGAACCCAAGGAAGGACAGGGATGTTTCCGTCTGCATCGACGCCGCAAAGCTCAGCGTCATGTTGACCAGAATAACCGAGATGATGTTCGGCAAGATATGCTTGAACGCAATCCGGCTCTCCTTCACGCCCATCGCCTGTGCCGCGGTCACGTACTCACTCTCACGGGCGACAAGCACCTGCGCACGCGTAATGTACGCAAATCCCGGCCAACCGAGGATACCGAGGATGACCATGATCATATAGAGGCGCTGATCGGTCGTCAGGGAAACCTGCGCAAGCAGCGAGCTTAGGATCAGCATGAACGGGTACAGCGGGATCGAGCTGAACACCTCAGCAACACGCATCAGGAAGATATCGACCGGGCCGCCGAAGAAACCGGCGAGCAGACCGATCGAAACGCCGATCACGATCTCGATGATAACGGCGACTGCGCCGACCGTCATCGTGATCCGGCCGCCCGCGACCACACGGGATGCGATATCCGCGCCGCGATCGTCCGTGCCGAACAGGTAGCCGCGAAGACCCCACTTATCGAGGAGCTTGCCGCTGCCGTCGACTGCGTAGCTCTGGAACGCGCCCGCAAACACCTTCTTCGCGCCCTCTACGGTCGGAGCGGTTGCCTGATGGTAATGGTCGCCGCCGAACGAGTAGACATGACCGAAGTTCGTGAGACCGGTGTAGTGATACGTACCGGATTCGATATCGACGAAGTATTCGCCTTCTTCAAGCGTCGGAACCTCTACAACGTCGCTCTGGAAGTCGCCCGTGAAGGCGATCGACCCGTCGCTGAGCAGCATGCAGATGCTCGTCGAAGTCGCGCGGACTTCGGTGATCTTGCGGCCGTTCAGGAACTCGCTCATCTTCACGCCCTTGCCGGTCGTGATCTTCTCGCGCGCCATGTTGTAAAGGCCGCGCGTACCGGAATAAATGCTCGTCTGCTTCTTGTCGAGACCGACGACGTAGTTCAGCGTGAAGTCCACATCGGTGATGTTCGTCTTGCCGATGAAGGAGGTCAGGTTCGCGTACGCCTGCTTGTTGCCCCAGATGTACAGCGTGCCGTCGTCCATCAGGATCGCGCTCGCCTGGTAACCACAGGTGACTCTCTTGATATGGCTGACGTCGATTTCTCCGTTCAGCACCGCATCCGGAACCGGCTCGAGGTTCGGGTTCTCCAAAACATCGTCCGTCACGGCATACTGACCGAACCGGTTGCTGCCCCAGCCGTAAAACGTACCGTCTTCGCCGATCGCGATGATATGATCCTGTCCGGCTGCGACGTACGCGATCTTCGCGTTCTTCACCTCTTCGGGGATCTCCTTGATGTTGATGCCCGTCGCGCCGATCTGGCCGATGCCCCAGACATAAACCTTGCCATCATTGGAGAGGCCGACCGAGAAGCTGCCGAAGCTGTCGATCATCTTGATGTTGTTCTTCAACTCGCCGGGAACGCTCATCAACGCCATCGTCGGCGGGAGGTCCTTTTGCGTCGTCTCCGTGAACGCATCGTAATACTTGGTCATGAAGTTCGGCGCGATAAACACCACGGCGAACATCACGAGGACGACAAAGACCGAAAAGACCGCAAACTTCCGCTCTATAAAGCGGTTGAAAATCTGACGGGTCGGGCTGACGATCAGCTCGGAATCGTCCGGCACGCCGTTCTTAAAAACGATTTCCTTTTTCGGCTGTTCCTTCTTGCCGAACCATTTCTCCTCATACTTCAGGCCGAAGAAGAAACGGACAAACCAGCGCGCAAGGACGCGGAACACATTTTCTCTTTTCTTCTTTTCCATGGTGTCCCCTCCTTACTTGCTGATACGAACGCGCGGGTCGACAATGCCGTAACAAAGGTCGGTCACGAGGTTCGCAAACAGGCCGATAAAGGTATAAATGACTTCGAGGAACATGATCATGTCGTAGTCCGCCGTCATAACCGAGCTGAAGAACAACAGGCCCATGCCCTTGAATCCGAACATCTGCTCGAGGATGATCGCGCCGGAGATCGTGCCGAAGAAGCCGCCGACGATGATCGAAACCATCGGGATCAGGGCATTCCGCCACGCATGGCTGTAGATAACGACCTTCTCGGTCAGACCCTTGGCGCGCGCGGTACGGATGCAGTCGAGGTTCAATGCATCAATCATCGAAGCGCGGCAAATACGCGTGATGCCCGCAAGCGATCCGAACGTTAAGCAGATCGTGGGCAGCGCAACGTGATGCAGCACGTCCAACACCGCGCGGAAGCCCGTATAAGGACTGGCCGGCGTCTTCATACCGCTGACCGGGAACCAATGCAGGATCGAACAGAAGAAGACAATAAAGATGATGTAGATAATGAAACTCGGCGTTGAGAATCCGATCAGCGTGAAGAACTGCGTGAACCGATCGAACCGGCTCCCCTTCTTGACCGCGCAGCGGATGCCGAGCGGGATTGTGATCCCGAGTACGGCAACCTCCGTGATCACGCCGAGCAGGAACGTGTTCCTCAGGTGCGACGGAATGACGTCAATAACCGGTTTGTTGTATTCGTACGAGAATCCGAAATTCCCCTCGAGGATGCCGGAAACGTGACCGTCATAATACGGATACACGCCGAGCCACCGCAGATACAGAACAAGCTTGTTGTCCGTATCCGTTCCGTACATACGCTGGTACTTCAGATAGAGCTCGTCGAACTTGGTTGCCTTTTCCTCTTCGGAAAGCTGCTTCATCGTCTGCAATTCGGTTCGCGCATCGGTATAAGCACGGTTTGCCGGCATCATCTGATACAGCACGAACAAAACAAACGTCAGAAGAAGGAACACGAAGAGCATGTACAACAACCTCTTAGCGATGTATCTTCCCATAAGTTACTCCTTTAATGCGCACAAGGCGTATTTATATATACACACAAAAGCCGGGACGCTTCCGGCAAATCGTCTGTCGATTTCGGATTTCAAAGAAAATGACCGCATTTTGCGGACGAAAGTCCGCCAACGGCGAACATCTGATAATGGAAGAAAAGCATCCGGCGGCTTTGCCGCCGCCGGATGCGGGTTTTGTGATTCAAACGAATCGGGTTTGGCTTATTTGTTGAGCCAGAGGATGTCTGCAAAGTCCTTGATGTAGTACTGAGAATAGTCGTCATACATCTTAGGATCAAGCGTCATGCCGAACGCATAGTCATACGCAGCGGAGTTGAAGCCGGTTGCGAAGTTGAATGCGCAGTACATCGGCGTTCCGGAATAGTATCCATAAACAGCCTGCTGATAGAGTTCGTCGAGCATCGGCATGAAGTCGCCGATCGTGTTGTAAACGACCATACCGGACTTCTTGACGTTCTCGTTCTCCTTCAGACCGGTCTGGAGCAGATCGGTGAACGGGTTGTTAACCGTGCCGTACCAGTTGATGACGAGCGGCATATAGTAATCGCCGTTGACTTCTTCAGTCTTATAAGCGCCGTCAACCGACTTGTAGTTCTTGTCGTTCTCGTTGATGACATCTGCGGAGATCTTCTTATAACGTACGCCCTCAACATAGTCGGAGCCATCCGCTGCATAGACCCAACCGTCAGCCTCGAGGACTGCGATTGCTTCGTCCGCGCTGGTCGCATAGCTGTTCAGGAGCATGCCCTGATCTTCAGCAGCCTTGTACATCCAGGAACCCTTGTAGTACGGGCCATCGACGACACCGCCGTAACCGCCGGTGAAGTCCTTCGCGAACTGCGCACGATCCATGCACAGAGCGATTGCCTGACGGACAGAGGCGAACTGGGCGGGACCGAAGTCCGCACGGAAACCGAGCTTGCCGTAGCCTGCACGGCTGTAGTGCGTGTAAACATACGCGCCGTTGGATTCGTCAGCAGCCTTCAGAGCTTCGTCGGTCTCTGCGCCGCCGGTGATGCCTGCGATAACGTCAAGACCGCCGGCCTTGAAGTCTTCGAGCTGCGTCGCGGAAACGATCTTCTTGTAGACGATCGTCTCGATCTGCGGAACGGTGCCTTCATAGTTGCCCTTGAAGTACGGGTTCTTCTTCAGAACAGCGGTGTTGTCCGAGTTGTCGAAGGACTCAACAACGTACGGGCCGGACCACGGTACCGAAGCATAGTTCTCAGCGGAAGTGTCGGTGCAGAGGGTCTTCACAGCTGCAGCCTGCTTGTAGTTGCCTTCCTCGTCCTTGGCATAGAACTCATCGGAGAGGTAGCAGCCTTCGCCGTCATCTTTGATCTCAACGCCTTCGCCGAGCCAGCCCGCGGTGTAAACCGGGGAGAAGCCGCCGTAGGTGATCTTGTAGAAGTAGTTCGCGTAATCCGCCAGAACCGTTACGGAGAAGGTGTATTCATCGATCAGATGCAGACCGGAGAAGAACTTCGTGCCTTCTTCGCTGTCCGGACCGGTGTACTTCTGGTAAGCATCCTTCCAGCCGACAACCGTACGGAAGGAAGATTCACGCGCAGCAGCCTGCGTGTAAATCGGGGAGCCCTGCAGCATGGACAGCGCAAGGTAATCCTTTGCGGTGACCGCGGAACCATCGGAGAACTTCAGATCGTCCTTAACGGTGATCGTGAAGGTCAGCGTGCCGTCTTCGTTGATCGTTTCTTCATGAGCAGCAACAACGGTGTCATTCCACTGATAGCCACCCTCTTTGTTTGCCGTGACGGTCTCGAGACCGGAGGTCAGACCTTCAACATCGTTATCGGCAGCGCCCGGAGAGGACTTACCGAAAGCAGCAATACGGAACTGGCCGGACAGGTCGGTCGTGTTGCCGAGGATGATGGAGTTGTCAGCCTTCTCGGAAGACCAGTCGATCAGAGCGGATGCCGGGCTCCAGAACGGGTTCGTCGGATACTCGGTCACGCCCTTGATCTGCGCATTGTACAGATCGTAGTACTCGTTGCTGTACAGCGGGACTTCGGGGAGCAGGTAGTTCCAGCGGGTGATGTACAGTCTCCACCATGCCGCATACGCATCATCTTCCGTCGGATACGTTGCGGTCGGAGTGGTGTTGTAAACCATCGCCATGGTCAGGAAGTCGAGACCGAGCAGCGTCTCCTCGCCGTTGACGAGAATGTACGCAAAACCGGTTTCTTCGTCTTCGATGACGTCATCGAGCGTTACGAGAGAGCCGATCGTCTCAGTGTCGGAGACCTTTGCAAAGTACAGGGACGTATAGTCCGTATCGTACGTAAACTTGCTGAGGGTCATGACATCGGACTCGCTCTGCGCAGCACCGGCGTTCGCAACTTCAAAGTTACGCGGTTCGACCGCTTCCACTGCGGGAGCGGGCTCTTCCGTCGGCTCAGTTGCTTCGGTGGTGGGCTCGGTGGTCTCAGTGGTCGTCGTAGCGGGTGCTTCGGTCGCCGTCGTTTCTGCGGGCTTATCAGTCGCCGGGGTCGTGGCCGCGGTGCTGGTGCAAGCAACTGCTGCGAAAACCATGACAAACGCCATAAGCATTGCCATCAGTTTCTTCATGTTGTTTTCCTCCTACTTGTTTTTTTGGTATACATACCTTCTTATATATCGGAAGCTTGTTATGCTTTCCGGCATATCCTTATCGGTTGCGGGGCTCTTCCTTCCAATAGCTGTTCGGATACTCCGCAAGATCGATCCGCCCGAGCAGGAACAGGATCGCGCCGCAAGCGAGCAGCATCGCCGCCCCTTCGGCATAGTATCGGATATCCCCCGAAAGGAACATCCAGTCCCCCGCGATCGCCCGTACCACCACCGACGCGATCATTCCGACCGCCGTGATCGCCAATACCGCGACCGAGGAGCGCTGCATCCGGACGAATCCGTGCATGTACTGATCCCTTCGCATCGGCTTTTGCCAGTATGGAAGGGACGCCGCTCCCATCAGGAGATACAGGGCCGGGAACAACGCGGCTCCGTGCGGGATCAATACCCAGTAGGATCCGCTGCCCGCATGATTCGTCAGCAAAACGAATCCCCCGAGCACCGCCGTACACACCGCCAGCGCCGCAGCGCCGATCAGCATGCCGACCGTTTGTGAGCCGGTTTCCCGGAGAACGTACCAAATGCCGATATACGTCGTCTTCTTCCGCGTTTTGCCGGACGCATCCGTCACCAGCTCGGTTTTGAAATCGTCCACATAGCGAAAGGTATCGGTCAGGCCCTTGCCGTTTCCCCGCTGTTTCTGCATCCGAATCCTCTCCTTCTGTCGTTCCGACGCGGCGAGTCTCCCTTCATTCGGGTCTCCGATCGCACAAACACCGTCTCCCTATCACCCATTTTCCACTACAATATCGGGAAAATAAATAATATATGCAATATAATACCATGTTCTCTTTCAAATGCAAGCGTTTTGAGGATTTTTTTCTTCATTTTTACATCCAATTTGTATAAAAATGCCAAAAATGGGCTTGTTTATACATTATATACACACCCTTTACGCCCGCCCGTTTCGCCCGGGTTCCTTGACAATCTTCCCATCCTCCCATGCGCTTGCGGAGTCGGTTTGGAGAAACGGTTTTGGCATTTTATGCAGAATGCGACGCGAAATTGCATACAAAACCCCGTCCCGAAACGATCGGAACGGGGAAATCTCTTCTTAATAATATTTATGGAATATCGTCGATCAAAACTTCGGGCGCCGCTTCGAGCTCCCGGGGATTTTTCAAAAGCTGCTCGAACCGCTTGAACGCGAGCGCGTACTGCGAGCCGTTGCAGATGCGCTCATCCATAACGATGCCGATCGGCATCATCTTCACGAACCGGATCTCGCCCTTTCTGCGCACCGGCGTCTCCCGCGAGTTGCCCATCGCCATGAGCATTGTCGTCGTGCCGAAATTGTAGACGTGATGATAGATGTAGTTCGTGCGAATCGAGGCAAGATTCGTGATCGTCATCGAGCAATGGAACGGCGACGCGTCGATGATGCTCTTGGGCAGCAGGCCGTGCTTGTCCATCCACTTGAACACGTTCACGCCGAACCGGCACAGCCCCGGCACCGCAAGGAGCTTGCGGATCAGATCATCGGTGCTGTTCGTGTCGCCCGCGCCGCGGTTCTCCTGAATATAGGCGTCGATCGTTTCCTGCACCTCGAAGATGTTCATCTTGCGATCGAAATGCATTTTGTTCATCGTTCCCTCATGCTCGCCGGGCTTGAGAACGACCATCCCGATCGCGACTTCGTTGCGCGCATAGATCGTTTTGTTGACGACGAAGCGGTTCAGGTACGGGAACTCGCACAGCGTCCGAATATACGCCGCGAGGACAACGCCGAGGTGCGAGAGCGAAACGCCCTCCTTTCGCTTTTCGTGCAGATAGTTCTGAATCGGCTCGAGGTCGATATCGACCTCGGTCATGTTCATGGAATCGCTGCGCTCCGCCATGATATGCGCGGCGACCTGATACATCGGCTGAATGGTTCGCACTCTGCGTCCGTCTTTTCTCATCTTCTTTCCTCCTGTTCGGTTTCTTTTTCGGCAATCGTTACCGATAACTGCGTACGGTTTCGTTGTACGCGCTGACAAGATCGTGCAAAAGCTCCAGCTGCGGAAAATCATTCTTATAGGCGATATTGATTTCCCGCATCATCGAAAGGTTTTCGACCGGCAGCAGCACGATTTTGTTCTTTTTCAACTCGTCGAGGCACGCGCTCTTGGGCAGAACCGAAACCCCGAAGTCGCGCCGGACCAGATCCTTGATCGTCGCGATGTTATCGAGCTCCAAGATCACGTTGAAATCGCGGATGCTCATATTGTTGCTCTCGAGATGCGCCGCAAACAGATTGCGCGTGCCGGAGTTCGGCAGACGGATGATCATGCGCTCCTTTTTCAGCTCATTCAGCGTCACCATCGCACGCGAAGCGAACGGATGATTCACCGACACCGCCAGCATCAGGCAGTCCGTATCCAGCAGCAGGTAGTTGACGCTCGACGACGGAATCCGCCCCTCTACGATCGCTAAATCTATTTCATAATTCTTGAGCTTTCGATAAAGATTATTGATCGTATCGGTGACCATCTTGATCGTGACCTGCTCATGCTCCGCGCAGTATACCGCAAGCGCTTCCGCGACCGGGTTGCTCTCCGCCGTATGCGTGATTCCGACCGCAAGATGCGTGACAAGCTGTTTGCTGTCCGCAAGGTCCTGGCAGAGGTTGTTGTACAGCCCGAGCAGCTTTTTGGCGCATTTGACGACCGCCTGCCCCTCATGGGTGACGATCACCTCGCCCTTACGCCGGTCGAAAATCCGGACGCCGAGCTCCTCCTCCAGCACCTTGATATGGTGACTGACCGCCGGCTGCGTGATGGACAGGTGCTTTGCCGCTTCCGAAAAGCTCCGGCTCTCGTACACCTGCAGCACCGAGTATAATTTGGGATCCAGCATACATGACTCCTCAAGTATAAAGAGAATTTATCCATCCGAACGTAAAATTGATTTTACAAATTCGTCGTTCTCTATTATAATAACATAGTTATCAGAAAAATCAAGCACGGAAAGGCGGTTTGCGACATGACTCTCGGCGGTTATATGTTCCAACAGTTCTCGCTTGGACAGTATCTGGAATTCTTCCTGCGCATCTTGGTCGCATGCATCTGCGGAGCGGCGATCGGCTTTGAACGCAGCATGCGGTTCAAGGAGGCGGGCATCCGTACGCACATCATCGTCTGCTGCGCTGCGGCGCTCACGATGATTATCTCCAAATACGGGTTCGCGGATCTGACCGACCCGGCCGGCGTTGTGTTCAACGGCACCCGCGGCGCGGATCCGGCGCGTGTCGCGGCGCAGATCATCAGCGGCGTTTCGTTCCTCGGCGCGGGGATCATTTTCCGCAACGGGACCTCGATCCGCGGTCTGACGACGGCGGCGGGCATCTGGGCCACGGCGGGCATCGGCCTTGCCATCGGCAGCGGAATGTATGTGATCGGCGTGTTCGCGACGGCGATCGTTGCCCTGCTGCAGGTATTCATGCATAAGTTCATGCTCAGCGCAGATTCGATGACCGTCGGTCAGATTCATTGCACGGTTCTGCATTCCGACCGGTTCCGCGCTGCGCTGAACGGCTATATCGCGGAAAAGAAGATGCAGATCGTTGCGAGCAAGATCGCGTTCAATGACGACGGCTCCGCCACCTATGACCTGACGCTGCGGATGTCCTCGGATATCACGCTGAACGATCTGAGCCAATTCCTCGAATCGAACGAAGGCATTCGCGAGATCCGCTGCGAACTCGGAAAATAGATCTTGCGCCACGCAAAAGCGGGTTTGGAGCAACATGGATCTGAAGGAAAACGGAGCAGTCCGACAGGCTGCTCCGTTCTGTATGTTGACAGGCAAGGCATAACCCTATAGAATGGAACCATCCGAAAAAAAAGAGCGTACACCAATGATTCAGAACGCGATCGTTGACGAATTGCATAGCGGCGCAAAGCAAGGCGGAGAGGGGAACCTCTTCTTGTTTGCGGCGATTGTAAAGTACTTCCGATCGTGGGGAAGCCGCAGGACGCAGCCACAACGATTGCAGCAGCGTACGGCAGGAATCTCGAATTCCTGAAGAAAAACAATGCGGAATTCAAATGACCGCAAATGAGCGCGGCGGGGATTGACTTCCCCGCCGCTTACTGTTTTCTTATTTTGTCCCGAGGACGGCATGTACTGCGCCGAGCGCCGGAAGCTCCTTCGTTCCGATCCCGTATCCGGCGAAGCGAGGCTGCATCGCAGGCATCGATCCGAATCGATCGGCATAATACGTCAGCATTGCAGCGCCGGTCGGCGTGCAGAGCTCTCCTTCGTATTCGCCTGCGAAGGTCGGACATCCCGCAAGCAGCTCCGCGGTTGCCGGCGCCGGAACCGGCAGAATGCCGTGCGCGCAGCGCACCGTTCCGAATCCGACGCGAATCGGCGAGACGATCGTCTCCTCCGGCGCAATCCTTTGCATCAGCCAACAGAACGCCGTAATCCGCTCCACCGCGCCCATGCGACCGACCTCGTGGAACTGCACCGCCTCAAAAGAGACGCCATGCACCCGCGCCTCCGCCTCCGCAAGCCTCCGATAGATGGCGCGCGCATCCGTTCGAACCGCATCCGAAACCGGGATGCGATCGATCGCTTCCGAGATAGCGGCAAAATCGGTGTGCACATGCCGCTCCTCCGTTCCCCAAGCGGCAGGGAGAAGCTGCGTTCCGATCGTTCCGAATCGACGGACGGTCTTTGTCGCAAGCCGTGCGCTCTCGGGGCGCAGGGCGTTCCATTCGGTCAGCGCTTTTTTCGGGTCGGACTGCAATTCAAGCAGCGCGGCGACGAGCATATCGCACGCCGCGCCCATGCCGCAGTCGAGATACAGGATATTCAACGGGATTTTACTCCTTCCGTTTCGGGTTGTTTTCGATCAGCTTTGCCCGTTCAAACGCCATCACGACGAGCGGGACAAAGATGATGTGCAGCACGATGGCGGGCAGCGCCTCGACAAAGTGCTTGGCAAGGAATACCTCAAAGGTATACGCGTTGCCCTGAATGCCGAGGATGATTGCGTTCGCCACGCCCGATACGACCCGGCCGAGCAGCATCGCGACGATCAGCGACACATAGATGCTCCATGCTTTGCGCGGGAGAACCTTGAACAGCAGACCGACGACCAGACCGTACGCAGCCAGCTCAAACGCCATGGCAAGCCCCGTCGGAAGAATCGGCGGACGGCTGAGCGTCAGCGACCGGAGCAGCGGCGCGACAAAGCCGACCGCAAGGCCCCATTGCCAACCGCACAGAAAGCCGCAGAGGAATACCGGAATGTGCATCAGGCTGAACATGGTGCCGAGCGTTACGTCGCCGAGCGTCAAAAACGGCAGCACGTAGCACAGCGCGAGGCAGATCGCGGCATAAATGAGTTTTTTGAGTTGTTTGTTCATCATCGTTTCCTTTCTTGATCGGATAAAAAAGAAGATACCGTGGCACTTCTGTGCGTTGATATCTTCCGGATATCCCATCTGTTTTGTGAAAAAAGAACGACTTCCTGCCGTATCCGCCGGCTCGTGCCGACATAGAATAGTATAACGGAATCCGCTTGCTTTGTCAACCGAAAAGGGATCCCAAACGGGATCCCAAAGTCTTTTTGTCGTTTTCTGATTATTCTACGTCAAACGATTCCGTCCAGAATTCGTTGCCGTACAGATCCGTCAGGCAATAGCAGAAGCGGCAGGACTCGTTCTCCACGGTCATATCCTCCACCTTCAGCGTGCCGCGCACGGTCAGCGAATTCTCGAGCTGATACGAGGCGGTATAATTCCCGTCGTAATCGTAGTAATCGCAAACGAACGTGAGCACATCTCCGTTCTCGAGCGGGAGGCATTCCTTGGCGACCGTGTCCGTTTCACCGCCGGTGTACACCTTCTGATAGCCGACGACGCTCGGTACGTCGTTCTCGAATACGATCATCAGGTTGACCAGTTCGCCGTTCAACAGCGCCGGAACGCGGCCGTTGATCGTCGTGACGCCGTTGTCCGTCGTTGTATTCAGGAAATAATACGGAACGATATGCCCTTCGATCCCGATCCATGCGCCGTCCCATTCGAGGATCAGGTTGCCCTTGGCATCGAGTTCATACACGTTGTCCAGTCCGAGATCGAGGAAGCCCTCCCCGTCGTTGACAAAAACGTTCAGCTGCACGGACTCGACAAGCGCCCATTGCTCCTTCGAAAGCGAAAGAACATACTTGCCGTTTTGCTTGGTGGCCTTCATGTCCGCCGTGCTCAACGAGTTCTCATCATAATACGCGCGATTTTGCAAGACCCTGCCGGAATCGAACCAGCCCGAACCGCTGCCGCCGAGAATCGTTGAGAGGAAGTCCTCCGGTTCCGAGGAACCGAGCAGCGTTGAGCCGAACAGGCTCGCAATATCGCTGCCGCCCTGGGATCCGCCGATCAGCGACCCGACAAGGCTGCCCGCGCCGGAGGTCGAAGACGACGATCCGCCGAGCAAGTAATCGAGCATCGAGCTTGCCGAGAAGCCGGAGCTTCCGGTGTAGCTGCCGAGCAGCGAACCGATCGGAGACGAGGTCGTGCCGCCGGTTGCGATCTGACCGCCCGCCGCAAGCGAGGAGAAGTTCTTGATCGCGGATGTATAATCCGCATCCATGCCGATGTTGTCATACACCTTGACCGCATTCGTCATCCCGCTGAACGAGGAATACGGGAAGTAGATCGAAAGCCCGTAGGAATTTGCCATCGAGGTCGAGGTGCGGTTGTATTTGATGCAGCCCTGCAGCGCCTTGACGAGCGCCGTCGATTCGGAGGTGTTGATCTTCTTTGCAAGATCGACCAGATCGACATGATTTACGCGGCTCGATTTGCCGAACTCCCGCACATCGGCGCGCGCATCGGATACCGTGCTGTACTCATTGCCGTCGAGCAGCTCGCCGACCGACTTCGAGAACGCCGCAAACGGTTCCGGAACGGTCTTGGAAAACTCTGCAAGATCGATGATCGAAAGCGTCGTATTGCAGCCCGGATACTTCTTTTTGCAGACGTTGTTGAAATCATCGATGATCGTTTTGGACAGCTCCACGGTCGACTTCGACGTGTTCTTGCTCAGCTCGGTCAGCCAGTTCGTATAGTACCAGCCGCAGCCCGGTTCGGATTCCTCCGACGCGATCAGGTAATCCGCGTGTTTCTCGCAGACGAGCGCCGTTTCGAGCGTTCCCATCAAGCACGCGTCGAAGCCGATGAAATCGAACTTCACGCCGCCGTTTTTCAGCGCCGTATGGATCTTATCGAGCGTCATGGAGCCGGAATAATACTGGTCATACCCGTAGCCCGAGATCGCGCCGCCGCCGTGATCCCAAAGGATCAGGCAATAGCGGTTCGCCGGATAGTTCTTGGCGCAGAACTGAATGAACTCTGCAAGCGTATTCGGATCGATCATCGACTTGCGGCCCATGTTCGTCGAAAGCGGCTCGAGTCCCTGACTCGTCACGCGATAGCGCTGATTCGTCGTGTTCGAGATGACCGAATTGTTCCACTTCTTGGTGCCGCCCGTCTCCACGATGATGTTCACCTTGTCATCGTTCAGATTGGCGTGGAGCATTTCGTTCAGGTCGGAGGTGCCCATGCCGTATTCGCTTTCAAGGTCGGTGCCGCAGAGATAGACCATCAGCGTAACCTCATCCTTGCCGCTGCCGAGAATCGTCGTATACTTATCGCGCGCGACATTTGCGACCGTCGTATTCACGGTCGTCTGAGAGGTGGAAGCCGATACGGTTTCCGGCGCGGTCGCATCGGTTGGATCGATCGTACCGCCGAGCAGCGTTTCCAACGCGCCCGTCGCAAACGACGTGCCGCTCGATCCCGTATTGTTCGGATCGGAATAGAGATTGTCGTATCCGTCGCCGTCCAGCATGTTTTCAAGGACATCCAGATTGCCCATCTCGGGGATGGAGCATCCGCCCGCGCAGACGCGGATCAGCAGAACGATTGCGACAATCACCACGATCAGGATGATGATGCGCTTCAGCCCGCCGCCGAACAGCAGGCCAAGCAGTCCGCCGGAGCCGGAGCTTGCGCGCGATTCAGCGGATTGCTGCGATTCCGTTCTTCTGCCGGAGTAGCCGTCTTTGCGGCCAACCGGACCGTTGGTGTTGACTTTCTCGGTTTTGCGGACGCTGCCGCCCGAGGAGATCGGCGTGCGCTTTCTGCCGCCGGAGCCGGGAGTGTTGTTCATACGATTCCTTTCTTGCGTTACGCGTGCTGTTCCGGCGCGGGCAGCCCGGTCACGCGGCGACCGAGATGATTTGCCCATGCCTCCTGATACATCCGATAATACGAAATACCGCGACGGCTGCGAAGCCGTTTCAGCGGCGGAAAGTTTGCCCATAGGATCGACGGAAGCCCGATCACAATCAGATACAGAGGTCCAAGGATCAGCGACTGGATCGAATGCCCGAATTCATGGACCAGGATCCGCTGCTCCGCCTCGTGAATCCACTCCGGCGGCGCGGTATCCGGCAACACCTTGCCGAGAAACAGGAACATTCCGAGCGACATGCTTCCGCCGAGCCTCCACCGCGTCACAACCGCGCCGAAAAACCGCTCCTTCGGGCGACGGACCAGCAGCAGAGTCAGCGAAGCGCCGAGCAGATTCTGCACAATGCCCCACGTCCATTGCAGCACATAATACAGCGCCCGCATTCCCTTGCATCCTTTCCGCGATAATGTGATATTATATCAAACTTCCCAAAAAAAGAAAATAGCCTATGGCAGTTTTTTCGGAAAAGCTTGCAAAACGCGGCTCCTTTGGGAGCCGCGTTCACAGAGGGGTATTCCGTTTTTTGCCATGCGTTTTCTTCTTTGAAGAAAACGCGGATCAGCCTTCGACGATCAGATTTTCGATGAACCGTATCGTAGACGTGTTGGTTCCGGCGACGGGCCATTTGGCGGCAAGATCGGTGAGGCTGATCTTTTCACCGGTGGGCTCATACCAGTCGTAGGAGGAAAAATGACGTAGGTAGCTGCCGTCGGGGAACTGATGCCCGGCGCGGGCAAACATCTCATTGCGCGCGAAGTTCAGCAGCTGCAAAAGCGTGTACTCGCTCGTTTGCGGAATGTCCCAAAGCTCGGCATACGTCAGCGGCTCGCTGATGCTCTTGGCCATCACAAGCCCGTTTTCATCGAACGGGGAACGGCTCGCGTTTTCAGCGAAGACCATGCTTCCGCCGTTGAGCGTATAGATCGTGTAATCCTTGAGATCCGAAGTCGAGCGCGCGTCGGCCCGGGTCGTGACGGTTTTCAGCGTCACGTCGCCCGCGGTATACCCGCTTTCCTCGAACAGATCGTAAACATCCGCGATCAGGTACTCCGCTCCCTCGGTGGTCGTGATGTCATACACGATGCGGAAGCAGTTTTTATGCGGCGTCGTCGCGTTGCCGACCGCAAACAGGTTCATCAGAACCGAACCGGATTGGAATTTGCTCCCGTAATACGCCTTTTTCGCGTCGCGGATCGCCACGCGCACGGCCGTCTGATCAAATCCATACAGCGATGTGATCGCGCTTTGGGCGTTCGTTGCACCCGATGGCGGCACGGTCGTAACAGGCGTATCCTCGGGGGGCTGCTCCTGCGGCTGTTCAGCGACAGGATCCAAAGGCGCTTCGGCTGCAGCGCCGGTATGCGCTGCCATCTCCTCCGCCGTCCATGTCCAGGAAGGATGCACAATACGGATATGGTTCTCGGCCAGCGTTTCCATGATCGTCGTCATCGTGCTCTGCGTTTGCAGCCGGTATCCGCCGTCCGTAGGCGAAACGCCGACGCTCAGGCTCATAATTGCGTTGTAGCCGCTGTGCTGGGTCGGATCGAGCGGCAGATCAAACGCGCAGGCGGCAAGGAGCGCGTCCCGATTCAACGTCGCGCTGTACGACCCGTCGGCCTTTTGAGAAACCGTCACGTAATCCGCAAGCGTAATCTCCGTGAACCCATCGGACGGCTGCGTAGCGCGGCTGCCGATGATGTCGTTCTCCGTCCAGTCCCATTGCGTGTTCTTCAGCACGACGCCCGCCTTGCGCAGCAGCTGTGAAAAATTGGCGTCGGTGGACGTGCTGATCGTTTCAAAGTGATATCCGGTCTCATTCTGCGTAACGGCAACGTCGAGCGAGCGGATCGCCGCAACCTCGGGATAGCTGCCGATCTCGTTTTCCGGCGGGACGGGCAGATGCAGCTCCCAGATCATCCGTTCGGTATCGAGACGAAACTCATAGCGCTCGCCGATCTTGGCGGTCATGATATAATCGGATACGTTGACCTGCCTCAGATTCGCGCCGAACGCGAAGTACGCAACGATCACACAGGCTGCGATCAGCGCAACGATCAGCATGCCGATCACGCTGACAGAGCGGCGCATTTTTTTCCGATTCAATCGTTTCATGCTCCGTCCTCCTTACGCGCGCTTGCCGCACTTGGGACAAACGTACTCCGAGATCGGAAACGCCGTGCCGCAGAAGATGCAATGCTGCGTTCCGCTCGAACGCGGCGCGCGGAACAGGGTTTCATCGAGCGCAGGCGCGTCTTCCTCCTCCATCGTTTCCTCTTCGGGCTCCGGATCGGGCTGCGGGCGGACCTTTTTGTGGATCACCGGCGAAAACGTTTCCTCATACTCCTCAACCGAGACAGTCTCGTTTTCAAGGAACGCTTCCTCCTCCTGCTGCATTGATGCGCTCTTGCGGGATTTGGTATCATCGCGGAACGCCGCATACGCGAACACGATCACAATCACCGACAGCAGGCATGCGATCCCGATAATCAACGCCGGAAAGCCCGTGGTGCGGAACAGTTGATAGATCGATCGACCTGCAAACGCCGGATCGATCGCCACCGTCAGCAGCGCAAACGCGCCGTACAGAAGTGTGGTCAGACCAAATGTGATCAAAACGGTGCGAACGGTTTTCATAGAACACCTCATTTCTCAATCAAAGATTGTATTTCACGGAGCAGCCGCATATTGCTGCGCTCCGTTTCCGTCATATCCGCCGTACGGTCCGGCGTTAAAACATGGTACCACGGGTATTGGGCGTAATGCTCGCCAAACTCGCGCTCGGAGTGCTCGTCAAACGAGGCATAGTAACGCGCATAGATTTCCTTTCGCGCGTACCGCAGCAGCTTGGCAAGCGAATAGCCTTCCGTCGCGGTCAGCTTCCAGATATCGTCCTCCTCGAGCTTATCGTACGTCGGCGACCAATACACGCCGTTTGCCATGCGATAGCTCGTCGGTTTTCCGGCAAACTGCACAAAGCCGTTCTGATCAAACGCGCGCTTTTGGGAAACCTTCACGCCGCCTCCCGAAAGGATTACCCCATTTGAAAAGGCAAGGCGCTTGCAGTCGGTTTCCTTTTTGTGCTGTGTGACGTTCACGCCTTGAAAAATCACGCGCCCGTTCTCGAGAGACAGATTGCCGATCGATACGCGAAAGTACACGGTCGTTTCTTCGGGTGACGGGGTTGCCCATGCACGGTAAGCCGCCTGATAGCTGTTCTCGGTGCCGCGATCGTTGACGCTGAACGCTACCTGCACTTTTTGAAACGAGACGTCCGGCCCAAAGTGCTGCTCCAGAAAACGATCCCGCGCCGTCTGTACCGCTTCGCAAACCGACCGCAGGTTATACCCGTTGCCCTCGGCGTCGACCAGCTTCAAAAGAATGCCGCCGTTCTGAGACGGGGAAGGCTCTTTCTCGTTCTCTCCATCGTCCGGCGCGTCCACGGTATCCCCCTGCGATCCGGCAAACCAGCCCTTCATCGGCTGCTCCCAGGTCAGGGCCGCAAACGTAATGCCGTGCGCTTTCAGCCGCTCGGTATCCGCCAACACCGCGACCTGCACGGTATCCTCCGTCTCCGTCTCGCCGAGGAAGAGCTCCATCTCGGCAATCGCACGCACATCCTCATAGCGATCCGTTGCACGCTCGTCCGCAGCCGATGGCAGATGCAAATCTTTGAGCAGCGCTTCGGTATCGATTTCGCCGATCGGTTCGCCTGCGGCGTCACGCTCGACCGTAACATACGCGCTCAGATCGACAGGCTCCGGGCGCCACGCGATGCCGACCGCCAGAATCGCCGCAATCGACAGCAAGGCGATCGCCCCAATGCCGATCGCAATCAGTTTCACGCGATTCTTTTGTGCCGAATGCTGTTCCATACTTCTTTGATCTTATTATAACAGGCGTGCGTGAAAATTGTGCGTCCAAAATGCAAATTCTTTTTAACGTTTCCCGCTTTTTCTTCGGAGAAGAAAAGCTTGACAAAAAGAAGCGGGATCCTTCCGCTTCTTTCCAACTTTCTTTGTTTTTCCGACTTCATTTCTGCGGTTTCTTCGGAGAAGAAAAGCTTGGCAAAAAGAAGCGAAAATTGCTTCGTTTCATTCCTGCAGCCTCCGCTTCTTTCGCATTCTTGTGCAAAAGCCAAAACACAAAGAGATCGCTTTGCAGGTGCAAGCGATCTCTTCGATTCTTCCGATTTGCCTCAGACAAGCTCCAGTACAACCACGGGAGCCGCGTCACCGCGACGTGCGCCCAGCTTGTACATCCGCGTATAACCGCCCTTCTTGCCGGCCTTTGCGCGCTCATCGTACTTCGGTGCGTATTCACGGAACAGCTTCTCCACAACGGGATGGGCGTTGTCCTTCGTGCGCTCCTTGTACTCGCTCTTGCTTTCGTCCGCCTTCTTGGGCTCCGGCACATCGTACAGATACGCCATGATCTGACGGCGAGCATGCAGCTTGGACGGACGGTCCTGCGGCTTCTCGACCTTGCTGATCTGATCCTTCTCGTTACGGACTTCCTTTTCAACCATATCGTAGTTCTGATACTCGTTCACGGCAAGCGTGATGAGCTTTTCAGCAATACTGCGAACTTCCTTGGCGCGGGCTTCGGTCGTGACGATCTTGCCGTTCCAAATGAGTGCGGTCGTGAGGTTTCTGAGCATTGCAACACGCTGATCGGTGGTCCGAGAGAATTTCCGGTTTGCCATTGTTGCTTCCTCCTTAATCTTCGTTCGTGCGCAGGCTGAGTCCCAACTGCGCGAGTTTCTGCTGTACTTCTTCGAGAGACTTCCGTCCGAGGTTGCGAACCTTCATCATCTCGTCCTCATCACGCTGCACCAGCTCCTCAACGGTGTTGATGCCTGCGCGCTTGAGGCAGTTGTAGGAACGAACCGACAGATCCAGATCCTCGATGTTCATCTCCAGAATCTTTTCCTTCTTCTTATCGTCCTTCTCCACCAGAATGTCAACGTCCTGTACGTGCTCGGTCAGATGGATGAAGAGCATCAGATGCTCCGTCAAAATCTTCGCGGCCAGAGACGCTGCCTCTTCGGGCTGGATGCTGCCGTCGGTCCAAATCTCCAACGTGAGCTTATCGAAGTCGGTAATCTGACCGACACGCGTATTCTCAACGGTGAAGTTGACCTTCGTGATCGGCGTGAAGATGGAATCGACTGCGATTTCACCGATGGGCATATCCGGGCGCTTGTTGCGGTCGGACACGACATATCCTCTGCCATGATCGAGGTTGATCTCGATGTGCAGTCTGCCGTTGTTGTCCACCGTTGCAATGTGCAGGTCGGGATTGATAATCTCGACGTCCGCATCCGGCAGAATATCGCCCGCCGTCACTTCGCACGGCCCGACCGCGTCGATCACGACTTTCTTCGGTTCGTTGCTGTGCAGCTTGACGATCAGTTCTTTGATGTTCAGGATGATCTCGGTCACATCCTCCTTGACGCCCTCAATTGTTGAGAACTCATGCAGGACGCCGTCGATCCGAATGGATGTTGCCGCAACGCCGGGGAGGCTGCTCAGAAGCACTCGACGCATCGAGTTGCCCAGAGTGGTACCGAATCCGCGCTCAAGCGGCTCGACGACGAACTTGCCATACGAGCTCGAGCTTTCCACGCATTCCAGTTTCGGCTTTTCGATTTCGATCATATTGGTAGTACCCTCCTTCGGTGATGTCGTTTCGGTCTGTTACCCGGGGATTACCGCGAGTAGAACTCAACAATCATATGCTCCTCAATCGGCATATCGATGTCTTCACGCGTCGGCAGGGCGACGACACGGCCCTTGAGGTTTTCCGTATCGAGTTCGAGCCACTGCGGGATCATGCGCTCCGCACCCTCTTCGCGCAATGCTTTGAAGAACGGGACTTCGCGGGACTTTTCACGGACGGAGATTTCATCGCCCGCTTTGATCTCGTACGACGGGATGTCGACCTTCTTGCCGTTCACGAGCAGATGACCGTGCGTGACCATCTGACGCGCCATGCGGCGGGTCTTACCGAAGTTCAGACGGTATGCAACGTTGTCCAGACGACGCTCGATCAGAACGAGCATGTTGTCACCGGTGTTGCCCTTCTGGTTCGCAGCCTTCTCATAATACTTATGGAACTGCTTCTCCAGAATGCCGTACACGAACTTAACTTTCTGCTTTTCTTTGAGCTGCAGAGCGTATTCGGACTTCTTTGCACGTCTCTGCGAGCCGGGATTGCGGTTCGAGCTCTTGGAATACCCCATGTCGCCCGAAGAGATGCCCAATGCGCGCGCGCGCTTCAGGATTGGCTGCATATTTTTTGCCATAGTTCAAATACCTCCCTTAGACTCTTCTGCGCTTCGGCGGACGGCAACCGTTGTGCGGGATCGGCGTCACGTCTTTGATGGAGACGATCGAAAGACCCACGGATGCGAGTGCGCGAATCGCGGATTCACGGCCGGAACCCGGCCCTTTGACATAAACTTCCACCGTCTTGAGTCCATGCTCCATCGCCGCTTTGGCTGCCGCTTCGGAAGCCATCTGCGCCGCAAACGGAGTGGACTTACGCGAACCGCGGAATCCGAGCGAACCTGCGCTCGACCACGAAATCGCGTTGCCCTGCGTGTCGGTAATCAGCACGAGGGTGTTGTTGAACGAGGAACGAATGTGTGCCGCACCGCGCTCGATGTTCTTCTTCTCGCGGCGTTTGCGGGTCACTGCTTTTTTGATCTTCGCTTTTGCCATTTATCGTTCCTCCTTATTTCTTCTTGCCGCCCTGCGTACGTTTCGGGCCCTTGCGGGTACGAGCGTTCTGTTTCGTGGACTGGCCGCGAACGGGCAGGCCTTTACGATGACGGACACCCCGGTAGCAGCCGATTTCGATCAGCCGCTTGATGTTCATCGAGGTTTCACGCCGGAGATCGCCCTCAACCTTTACGTTGTGGTCGATATACTCTCTGAGTTTGTTGACATCGCTCTCATCAAGATCGCGGACGCGGATATCCGGATTGACACCGGTTTCGGCAAGGATCTTGGAAGCGGTAGTGCGACCGATTCCGTAGATATAGGTCAGGCCGATCTCGACCCGCTTATCTCTCGGAAGGTCTACGCCAGCAATACGTGCCATATGGTTTCTCTACCTCCGTAAAAATTTGAATGAATGTATATGCGCTTGCGGGTTGTGCATCTGCACCAGCCGCCCCGCAAGTATTTTCCCTTCGGGAAATCTTAGCCCTGCTTCTGCTTGTGCTTCGGGTTCTCGCAGATAATCATCACGCGACCCTTGCGCTTAATCACTTTGCACTTTTCGCAAATGGGTTTGACAGACGGTCTGACTTTCATTTGTTGTTTCTCCTCTCAAAATCTTCTGATTTTCTTAATTCTTTGCACGCCATGTGATGCGGCCGCGCGTCAGATCATACATCGACAGTTCCACGGTGACCTTGTCGCCCGGGAGAATGCGAATGTAATTCATTCTGAGTTTTCCCGAGATCGTAGCCAGAATCTTGTGATCGTTCGGAAGCTTGACTTCGAACATCGCATTCGGGTACGCCTCGGTGACAACACCTTCGACTTCAATGACATCCTGTTTGGACACCTGTGCTCCTCCTAATTACGGTTTTGTTGGTACTGCTTGAGGAAAGTTCGGATTTCTGCATTGTTCTGCCAGCTCACCTTCGCCGTACGTTCTGCCTCGGCGACGGCTTTGAGATGCCTGCGCTTTTTCTTCTTCGGCTTCTCGAGCGTTCTCGTCCTGCCGTCCGCGATCCGAACATACTCCGAATCGATCGATTCCAGCACGACGAACAGGTTTCCCCGATCATGCCCGGCCTTGGAGATCACGACATCTCCGACTTCCAGCGCCGCGCTCATTCGATCCCCTCCGAACAGGTCAGAAGGATCGGCGCGCCGTCGGTAATCGCGATGGAGTTCTCATAGTGCGCGGCGGGCTTGCCGTCCCGCGTGCGGATCGTCCATCCGTCATCGTCCTGCCAGACATCGCGTTTGCCCTGCGTGATCATCGGCTCGACCGCAATCGTCATGCCGGCTTCGAGCCGCTGCCGTGCGCGTGGGGAATAGTAGTTCGGAACTTCGGGATCTTCGTGGAGCTGCCGTCCGACGCCGTGTCCGGTCAATTCCCGGACGACGCCGTATCCGTGCGACTCGGCATGTGCCTGAATCGCTTTGGAGATATCGGATACCCGATACCCCGGGCGCGCAAACTGAATCCCCTTGAAAAAGCATTCCTTCGTCACCCGGATCAGCTCGAGCGTTTCCGGCGCAACGTCGCCGACCGGAACCGTTCTTGCCGCGTCTCCGACGAAACCGTTCAATGTCGCACAAACGTCAAACGAAACGATGTCGCCGCTGCGCAGCTTCAACGGACCCGGAATGCCGTGAACAACCACGTCGTTGACCGAGATGCAAATCGCTTTCGGAAAGCCGTTGTAGTTGAGGCAGGTCGGGTATGCGCCCCGGCTGCGAATATGCTCTTCGGCAATCCGATTGAGTTCCTCGGTCGTGATTCCGACTCGGACACTCCGTTCCAGCAGCTGCAGCGTCTCTTCAACGACTCTGCCCGCCGCCTTCATCTTCTCAATGTCCTGCACGGATTTGATCGTGATCATTTAGGAAAGTCCCTTCACAATGCTGTCGGTGACCGTATCGATCTCGGCGTCCCCGTTCACGGTCAGCAGTTTGCCGCGCTCCCGGTAGTACGCAATCAACGGTGCGGTCTTTTCCTCGTACACAACCAAACGGTTCTGCACGGTTTCTTCGCGGTCATCGTCGCGCTGATAGAGCGTTTCGCCGCACTTATCGCACGTTGCCGCGGAATGTGTCGTCACATGATACGCCGCGCCGCAGCCCGGGCACATTCTGCGTCCGGAAATCCGCGCGACCAACCGCTCGAACGGAACCTCGATGTCGACCACCGCGTCGACGTCCGTGATTTCGGCAAGGGCATCCGCCTGCGCCGTCGTTCTCGGGAACCCGTCGAGCAGGAATCCGTTCTTACAGTCCTCTTTCTGAATGCGACTCTCGACCATGCCGATGATGACCGAATCCGGTACCAACGCGCCCTTATCGATGTACGCCTTCGCTTCTGCGCCGAGCGGGGTGGCATTGCGGATTTCGGCACGCAGCATACCCCCGGTGGAGATATGCGCGATCTGATACCGCTCCGCAATGCGCTCAGCCTGGGTGCCTTTGCCCGCACCCGGAGGGCCTAAGAAAATCAGGTTCATAATGCGTTTCCTTAGTTCAGGAAGCCCTTGTAGTGACGCATGAGCATCTGGTTGTCAAGCGCATCCGCCGTCTCCAGTGCGACGCTGACCATAATCAGCACGCTGGTGGCACCGAACATGTTCGTTACACCCATGATGTTCAGGATGATCGTCGGAACGATCGCGATCACGGCGAGGAACAGCGAGCCGAACAGCGTCAGGCGATTGGAAATCTTTCCGAGATAATCGCCGGTGGGCTTGCCCGGACGGATGCCCGGAATGAAGCCGCCGTTCTGCTGCAGGTTCTTCGACATCTCAACCGGGTTGAACGTGATCGAGGTGTAGAAGTAACCGAACGCAATGATCAGAACAAAGTAGATGATGTAGTAGACGTACGGAGCGTACTGCGCGCCGACGTACTCAACGCCCGGCGTCGGGAAAACGCTCGTCGCCATATAGCCCGTTCCCTCCACATAGACTTTCGGGGAGGAGACCATCCAGCGATACCAGAACTGCGCAAAGCCGCTGTCCTGACGGAAGAACTGGAGGATCATTTCCGGGAACTGCATCAGCGTCATCGCGAAGATCAGCGGGAGAACGCCGTTCGCATTCGCCTTCATCGGGATGAACGTGGATTGACCGCCGTACATCTTTCTGCCGACGACGCGCTTCGCATACTGAACCGGAACCTTGCGGACCGCTTTGTCGATAAACACGACAAACGTGATCAGCGCGAGGATCGTTACGAACGTGAGAACGAACACGACCCAGGTGGAAACCTGATCCGGCGCCGCAATGATCGCACGAACGCGCTCGATGACAAATTCATCCACGCGGGAAACGATCGATGCGAAGATCAGCATGGAAATACCATTGCCGATGCCCTTTTCGGTGATCCGCTCGCCGAGCCACATCAAGAATGCAGTACCGGCTGCCGCGCAGACCGAGATGATCGCAATATTGCCGACAAACGCCCAGCCTTCGCCGTTGACGATCGGGGAACCATAGGAGTTCCAGATGACATTGTTGTAAGAAACAACGATGCCGATCGACTGTACGACCGCAAGGCCTACGCCCGAATAGCGGGTGATGCGCTCAATCTTTTCACGACCGTCTTCCTCTTTGCTCATCTTCTCGAGGGCGGGGATCGCCATCGTGAGGAGCTGCAGGATAATGGACGCCGTGATGTACGGCGAGATACCCATTGCAAAGATCGTGAACTGCGAGAATGCGGAACCGGACATCAAGCTCATGAAGTCGGACATTGCGGACAACTGCTGCGTCGCCGCCTGCCAAGCCGCGATGTTGACACCCGGAATCGGGATCGCACTGCCAAGGCGATACACTACGATCAGAAGAAGCGTGTACAGAATCTTCTTACGAATGTCCTTGACCTTAAAAGCATTGATGAAAGTGTTGAACATTACAGCACCTCAACATTGCCGCCTGCATTCCGAATAGCTTCTTCCGCGGATTTCGAGAACTTGGCAGCCTTAACGGTGAGCTTCTTCGTAAGTTCGCCGTTCGCCAGAACCTTCAGGCCGTCCTTTTCGATCTTGCTGATGATGCCGAGTTCCTTCAGCAGTTCAGCCGTGACCGTGGTATTGTCCTCCAACCCATTCAGGTCGGAAATGTTGATGATTGTGTATTCTTTTGCAAAATGATTGTAGAAGCCGCGCTTCGGGAGGCGACGCGCCAGAGGCATCTGGCCGCCTTCGAAACCGTTCTTCTTGCTGCCGCTGCGGGCCTTTTGACCTTTATGACCCTTGGCAGACGTCTTACCGATACCGGAACCGGTGCCGCGGCCGACGCGCTTCTTCGCGTGGGTGGCGCCTTCGGTCGGTCTCAATTCATGAAGTTTCATGCGATGGATCCTCCTTACACTTCTTCGACCTTTACAAGGTGCTTGACCTTGAAGATCTGGCCGCGAATGCAGGCGTTATCGGGCTTTTCAACGGTCTGATTGACCTTGCGGAGACCCAGCGCCTTCACGGTGTCCTGCTGATCCTTGAGGCTGCTGATCGGGCTTTTTACCAAAGTAACCTTCAACATGCTTGCGTCCTCCTTACAGGATCTCGTCCACAGACTTGCCGCGGAGTGCCGCAATCTGCTCGACGGTACGGAGTTGGGAAAGTCCGTCCAGCGTCGCCTTGACGCAGTTCGACGGGTTGTTGGAGCCAAAGGACTTCGTGCGAATATCCTTAATGCCGGCCATTTCGAGGACCGCACGGACGGGACCGCCCGCGATAACACCGGTACCTTCTTCTGCCGGAAGCATACGGACGTGGCCCTTACCGAACTTGCCTTCCACCTGGTGCGGGATCGTCGTTCCGACGACCGGGACTTCGATCATGTGACGCTTCGCGTCTTCGACGCCCTTGCGAACCGCTTCGGGGATTTCAACGGCCTTGCCGAGTCCGACGCCGACCTTACCGTTTTCGTTGCCGACAACCATCAGCGCGGTGAACCGGAAGTTCTTACCGCCCTTGACGACCTTCGCAACACGATTGATCGCAACGAGTTTTTCCTTGTATTCGGGAACTTCGCGCTCGAATTTTCTTTCTCTGTCGTTTCTCATTTCGATTCCTCCTTAGAAGTCCAAGCCGGCTTCTCTTGCGCCTTCGGCAACCGCAGCCACACGACCGGTGTAGAGGTAACCGCCGCGATCGAAAACGACCTTCTTCACGCCCTTCTCGAGAGCGCGCTGTCCGACGAGTTTCCCGACAAGCTTGCTTGCTTCGGTCTTGGTCTTTTCATTGAGTTCTGCCTTGATTTCCGCATCCAGAGTAGAAGCAGCAACCAGAGTGTTACCGTCGACGTCGTTGATGATCTGCGCATAGATGTGGTTGGTGCTGCGGTAGACGTTCAGTCTCGGACGCTCGCTCGTTCCATTCAGATCCTTGCGCTGGCGATGGTGACGCACCTTGCGAACAGCGTTCTTATCGATCTTAGAAAACATTCTATGTTACTCCTTTCTACCTTATTTACCGGTCTTGCCTTCCTTGCGGCGGACAAACTCGCCCTCATAACGGATGCCCTTGCCCTTGTAGGGTTCCGGCTCACGCGTGGCGCGGATATCTGCGGCAATCTGGCCGACCTTCTGCTTGTCGATGCCCTTGACCGTGATCTTGGTGGGCGCAGGCGTTTCGAACTCGATGCCTTCCGGCTTCGCAAAGCGGACCGGATGGCTGTAGCCGACGTTCAGGACCAGGTCCTTGCCGTCCATCTGCGCTCTGTAACCGGTACCGACGATCTCCAGCTTCTTTTCGAAACCGGTCGTCACACCGACCACCATGTTGTTGATCAGGGTGCGGGTGAGGCCGTGCAGCGCGCGATGACGCTTGTCATCGCTCGGGCGCTTGACGGTCAGCACGCCGTTTTCCTGTTCGATGAGCATCTCCGGCGAGACCGTTTGCTTGAGCTCGCCTTTGGGGCCCTTCACGGTCACGCAATTATGATCGTCAACCGTGATTGTCACTCCCGCCAGAACTTTGACGGGAAGTTTTCCGATTCGAGACATTCTGTATTTCCTCCGTTTATTTTACCAGACGTAAGCCAGCACTTCGCCGCCGACGCCGAGTTTTCTCGCTTCCCGATCGGTCATAACGCCGCGGGAGGTGGACAGGATCGCGATTCCCATGCCGCCAAGGACTTTGGGAATCTCATCCTTGCGGGCATACACGCGCAGGCCCGGACGGGAGATGCGCTTGATGCCGACGATAACACGCTGCGTGTTGGGGCCGTACTTCAGCTTGATGCGGATCGTCTTGACGATGCCGTCCTCTACAAGCTCGTAACCCTTGATGTAGCCTTCCTCCAAGAGGATCTCCACAATCGCCTTCTTGATCGAGGAAGCGGGGACGTCGACCGTCTCATGCTTTGCGACCAGTGCGTTGCGGATTCTGGTGAGCATATCTGCAATCGTATCTGTCATGGTTCTATCCTCCTGAATTACCAGCTTGCCTTACGCACGCCGGGGATGTTGCCGTTGTAAGCTTCTTCACGGAAGCAAACGCGGCAGATGCCGTACTTGCGGAGAACCGAGTGCGGACGACCGCAGATGCGGCAGCGGGTGTAAGCGCGGGTCGAGAACTTCGGCTCTCTCTGCTGCTTCAACTTCAAAGATGTCTTTGCCATAATGGTTTCTCCTCCTTAGTCCTGAACGAACGGCATTCCGAGCAGTGCGAGCAGCTCCTTGGCTTCCTCGTCGCTCTTTGCGCTGGTAACGAACACGATGTTCATGCCGCGCGTCTTGTCCACATCGTCATAGTTGATCTCGGGGAAGATCAGCTGTTCGCGAACGCCCATTGCGTAGTTGCCGCGTCCGTCAAAGGACTTATCGGAAACACCGCGGAAGTCACGCACGCGGGGCAGAACGATGTTCATCAGCTTATCGGCGAAGTAGTACATCTTGTCGCCGCGGAGCGTAACCTTGGCGCCGATGTTCATGCCCTCACGAACTTTGAAGTTCGCGACGGACTTCTTGGCCTTCGTGATGACCGCCTTCTGACCGGCGATGTTGGAAAGCTCCTCAGCCGCTTTCTCGATTCCCTTCGGATTATCCTTCTCGGAGCCGAGGCCCATGTTCAGGATGATCTTCTCGAGTTTCGGGATCTGCATGACGTTCTCATACTTGAACTTCTCGTTCAGAGCGGAGACGACTTCTTCTTTATACTTGGTCTTCAGACGGGGTTCGCCGCTGAAAGGCTTTGCCTGCGCCGCCGCTTTCTTCTTCGGGGCAGCCTGTGCAGTTTCTTTCTTTGCCATTGTTTTTCTCCTTCCGTCTTAGTCCATGACCTTGCCGCACTTCTTGCAAACGCGGACTTTCTTCCCGTCGACAACCTGATGCGCAACGCGCGTCGCTTTGCCGCACTTCGGGCAGACCAGCATCACGTTGGACGCATCGATCGTGCCTTCGGTCTCGATCCGGCCGCCTGCCTCGCCCTGACGGCGCGGTTTGACGTGCTTCGTGATCATATTGGCGCCCTGCACCGATACGCGACCCTTCTCGGGATTGGCAGCAAGGATCTTGCCCTGCTTGCCCTTATCCTGGCCGGAGATCACGACGACGGTATCGCCTTTTTTCACATTCAGTTTTGCCATGTCGCTTTCCTCCTTACAGAACTTCGGGTGCGAGGGAGACGATCTTCATATAGTCTTTCTCGCGCAGCTCGCGGGCGACCGGCCCGAAAATACGGGTGCCCTTCGGCTGCTTCTGATCGTTGATGATGACGCACGCATTGTCGTCGAAACGAATGTGGCTGCCATCAGGACGGGACGTTTCCGACGTGGTGCGAACGACGACCGCGCGGACGACATCCTTCTTCTTCACTGCGCCGCCCGGGCTCGCGGACTTAACCGCGCACACGATAACGTCGCCGATTCCTGCGAACTTGACCTTGGAGCCGCCGAGTACATGAATGCACTGGACTTCCTTCGCTCCGCTGTTGTCCGCGACTTTCAATCTGGTTTGAGGCTGAATCATACTATACTCTCCTCCTCATTACTTCGCCTTCTCGATGATTTCCACAAGACGCCATCTCTTGTCCTTGGAAATCGGGCGAGTTTCCATGATGCGTACAATATCGCCGATGCCGCACTGGTTCTCTTCATCGTGCGCCTTGAACTTCCGCGTACGATTGACCATCTTGCCGTAAAGGGGATGGCGAACCTTGGTCTTGATGGCGACGACGATCGTCTTATCCATCTTATCGCTGACAACGGTGCCAACGCGGGTTTTACGATAACCTCTCTGCAGTTCTTCCATGTTGCAGTTCCTCCTTATTCGGCATCCTGACCGAGCTCGCGTGCGCGCAGAACGGTCTTGATTCGTGCGATGTCCTTCTTGCAAGCGCTGATGCGGGAAGGATTGCTGATCTGTCCGGTCACGGACTGAAAGCGAAGATTGAACAATTCGGCTTTCAGCTCTTTTTCCTGCTTGAGCAGTTCTTCAACGCTCAGGCTCTTCAGTTTTTCCGCCTTCATGGTCATTCTCCTTTCTCTTCAGTCTCTTTCTTGACGATCTTGCACTTGAGCGGCAGCTTGTGCATCGCAAGACGCAGCGCTTCGCGCGCAGTTGCTTCGTCAACGCCCGCGATCTCGAACATGACTCTGCCGGGCTTCACAACCGCCACCCAGTATTCGGGGGAACCTTTGCCGGAACCCATTCGGGTCTCGGCCGGCTTTTCGGTAACGGGTTTATCGGGGAAGATCTTCGTCCAGACCTGACCGCCACGCTTGATGTAACGCGTCATGGCGACACGAGCCGCCTCAATCTGGTTGCTGGTGACCCATGCGGGATCCAGCGCTACGAGACCGTATTCACCGTACGTAACGGTGTTGCCGCGATGAGCGGCACCCTTCATGCGACCGCGGAACACTCTGCGGCGCTTGACTCTCTTGGGCATTAACATATTATCTGCCTCCTTCCGAGCGCTTTGCTTTCTTCAGCACTTCGCCCTTATAGATCCAGACTTTGCAGCCGATCCGGCCGTACTGCGTGCTTGCCTCGGCAAAGCCGTAGTGGATATCCGCGCGCATGGTCTGCAGCGGGATGGAACCGTCGTGATAGCCTTCGGAGCGGGCGATTTCGGCACCGCCGAGACGGCCGGAGCATGCGAGCTTGATGCCCTTTACGCCCGGGCGCTGCATGGCGCGCTGCATGGCCTGCTTCATCGCGCGGCGGAAGCTGATGCGCTTCTCAATCTGCGCTGCGATGTTCTCTGCGACGAGCTGTGCATCGGCGTCCGCATCGCGGACTTCCATGATGTTGATCGAAACGGGCTTGCCGATTTCCTTCGCGACAGCCGCCTTGATCTCTTCGATGCCTGCGCCGCCCTTGCCGATCAGCATACCGGGACGCGCGGTGTAGATGCCCACGCTGATCTTGCCGGTCGCACGATCCACAACAATGCGGGAGATGCTCGCCTGGTAGTATTTCTTCTTGACGAAGTCACGAATCTTGCGGTCCTCAACGAGGCAATCCGCGAAATCTTTCTTCGCTGCGAACCAATGCGTGTTCCAATCTCTGATCACGCCTACGCGGAATCCGTTCGGATTAACTTTCTGACCCATACTGTCCTCCTTACTTGACCTGATCCAGGATGATCGTGATGTGGCTGGTGCGCTTACGAATCGGGCTGGCGGAGCCACGCGCTCTCGCGCGATAACGCTGCAGCGTCGGACCCTGGTTCGCATAAACCTCAGCAACGTACAGATCGTCACGGTTCATGTCGAGGTTGTTCTCCGCGTTCGCGACGGCGGAGTTGAGGAGTTTCAGGACAGGCTCGCTCGCGGCTTTCGGCGTATACGCCAGAATCGCAGCGGCTTCCTTGACGCTCTTGCCGCGGATCATGTCGATCACGATCTTGACCTTGCGGCTGGAGATTCGAATATAACGGGCGATGGCGTGCGGACGCTTATCCGCCGTTTCATGACGCTTCGCGGTTTTTTCTCTTGTTCTGGTTGCCATAATCGTTCCTCCTTACCTTGCGCCCGAAGATTTCTCGGAGCCTCTGTGACCCCGGAACGTACGGGTGGGGGCAAATTCGCCCAGCTTGTGACCGACCATCTCTTCGGTGACGTACACCGGAACGTGCTTCTTGCCGTCATGGACAGCGATCGTGTGACCGACGAAATCGGGGAAAATCGTGGAGGCACGGGACCAGGTCTTGACGACGGTCTTCTTTCCGCTTTCGTTCATCGCCTGAATGCGATTGTACAGGCGCTCTTCAACAAACGGACCTTTTTTAACCGATCTGCTCATTCTGATTTCCTCCTAATTACTTGCCGGTCGTTCTGCGGCGAACGATGTACTGATTGCTCTTGTTCTTCTTCTTACGCGTCTTGTAACCGAGCGCGGGCTTGCCCCACGGGGTGACCGGGCCGGGACGGCCGATCGGGGACTTGCCTTCGCCGCCGCCGTGCGGATGGTCGTTCGGGTTCATGACGGAACCGCGGACGGTCGGGCGGATACCCATGTGACGCTTGCGGCCGGCTTTACCGAGCTGGACGTTCTGATAATCCAGATTGCCGACCTGACCGATGGTCGCCTTTGCGCCGATCGGGATCAGACGGACTTCGCCGCTGGGCAGACGCACCTGCGCGTACTTGCCTTCCTTCGCCATCAGCTGCGCGGCGTTGCCTGCGGAGCGAACGAGCTGCGCGCCCTTGCCCGGGACGAGCTCAACGCAGTGGATCATCGTGCCGACCGGAATGTTCTGCAGCGGCAGAGCGTTGCCGACTTTGATATCCGCTTCCGCACCGGACACGACAGTATCACCGACGTTCAGGCCGAGCGGAGCGATGATGTAGCGCTTTTCGCCGTCTGCATAGAACAGCAGAGCGATGTTCGCGGAACGGTTCGGATCGTACTCGATCGCATGCACCGTCGCGGGGACGTTGTCCTTGTTGCGCTTGAAGTCGATCACGCGGTACTTGCGCTTTGCGCCGCCGCCCTGGTGACGGACCGTGATCTTACCCGTGAAGTTACGGCCGGCCTTGCTCTTGAGGTCCTCGGTCAGTGCCTTCTCGGGGGTCTTCTTGGTAATCTCCTCATACGTGGAGACCGACATATGTCTGGTACCCGGCGTAGCGGGCGTCAGTTTACGAATAGCCATGCGGTGCCTCCTTACTGTGCGATGCCGTCGAACAGTTCGATGCTCTTCGAATCGGCAGTCAGTTTGACATACGCCTTCTTCTTGGAAGCGGTTCTGCCCTGCGTGCGGCCCTGGCGCTTCAGTTTGCCGAGCTTGTTCACGGTGTGAACGCTCTCAACCTTTACGCCCGGAAAGATCTCTTCGACCGCCTTGGCGATCTCGATCTTGTTCGCGCTCTTGGCGACCTCAAACGTGTAGGTGCGATGCGCGATATAATCATAACTCTTTTCCGTGAGGATCGGAGCCTTAACAACGTCGTATGCGTTCTTCATTAGGCGTAAACCTCCTCGATCTTCTCCGCCGATTCCTTCGTGAGGATCAGCTTCTCATACTTCAGGATCTCGTAAACGCTCAGCGTTCCGACCAGCGTCGTCTTGACGCCCGGGATGTTGGAAGCGGCGCGTTCCACGGTCTCGTCTTTATCGGCCAGAACGATCAGCGCCTTCTCAACGTTGACGGCCTTCAGGACCTTGACCATTTCCTTGGTCTTGGCAGCCTCGAGGTTCAGCGCGTCGAACACGAGCAGCTCGTTCTCGTTGACCTTACCGGACAGCGCGGACTTCATCGCAAGACGCTTGACCTTCTTGTTCAGGCGGATCGTGTAGTCACGGGGTTTCGGTGCGAATACGACGCCACCGTGTCTCCACTGCGGAGAACGGGTGGAACCCTGACGCGCACGGCCGGTGCCCTTCTGACGCCACGGCTTCTTGCCGCCGCCGGAGACTTCCGCACGGGTCAGTGCGCTCTGCGTGCCCTGACGGCAGTTCGCAAGGTGCGCTACGACGACGTCGTGCAGAACGCTCTCGTTCACAGGCTGACCGAATACATTTTCGGAAAGGGCGATTTCACCGACGGTGTTGCCCTTGATATCATACAATGCTACGTTCGGCATGGTTTCTTCCTCCTTACTTCACGGTGCTCTTGACCGCAACCAGCGTGCCCTTCGCTCCGGGGATCGCGCCCTTGACGAGGATCAGGTTGCGCTCGGCGTCCGACTTAACGACTTCCAGGTTCTGCACGGTGACCGTTTCGCTGCCCATGTGACCCGGGAGATGCTTGGTCTTGAAGACTTCGCCGGGATATGTGCAGGCGCCCATGGAACCCGCTACGCGGTAGGAGTGGGAACCGTGCGTCTTGCGGCCGCGCGCCTGATTCCAGCGCTTGATGTTGCCCGCAAAGCCCTTGCCCTTGCTCTTGCCGGTGACGTCGACTCTGTCGCCCTCGGCGAAGACGTCGGCCTTGATCAGCTGGCCCACTTCATAGGAAGCGGCGTCGTCGAGCTTGAACTCCTTGAAGTACCGCATCGTCTTGACGCCCGCCTTCTGGCAGTGACCCTTGATCGGCTTGTTCGAGAGGGACTCGCGTACTTCGCAGAACCCGACCTGAACGGCTTCGTAACCGTCGGTACCGACGGACTTCTTTTGGATGACGGGGCAGGGACCGGCTTCGATGACAGTGACGGGAATCATGGTACCGTCAGTCCGGAAGAACTGCGTCATACCGATCTTCTTGCCCAAAATGGCTTTCTTCATGGTCTTACCTCCGTTATAATTTACAGCTTGATTTCGATGTCGACGCCCGCCGGCAGATCGAGCTTCATCAGCGCTTCCACCGTCTTGGTAGAGGGCTGGAGGATGTCGATCAGACGCTTGTGCGTACGGATTTCGAACTGCTCACGGGAATCCTTATACTTGTGGGTGGCGCGGAGGATCGTGACGATCTCCTTCTCGGTGGGCAGCGGGATGGGGCCGGAAACCTGCGCTCCGGTTCTCTTGGCGGTGTCGACGATCTTCTCGGCGCTCTGGTCGATCAGACTGTGTTCATAAGCCTGGAGCTTGATACGGATGCTTTGGTTTGCCATACTTTTTTCTTCCTCCTAAATTCTTTGTTGGGCAGTACACAGAGCCGTGTGTTTCCCTCTTATTTTTTTCACACAGCCTTTCGGCTGCGTTTGTGGGACGGCACGGAGTGTCCGCTATTTTTGCCCCGTTCGGTTTCCCGAACGCTGAACCCCCGCGAAATTACCCGGAATGGCTGCCGGCAACCTCCGCGAAAGGCTCTTACGTCATGGCATAGGCATACCAATGGCGTAACCTTGATTATCATACATGACACACCCGGAAAAGTCAAGCGTTTATGAAAATTTTACAAAGGTTTTCCATACCCTCGAAATTCCCAGACGTTATCGGCCTTTTCCGTGATATATCACGCACAGCGATTCTCATTATACGGGATAAGGCGCGTTTTTGCCAATGCGGGTTTTGACATGGCAGGTATGCGATGGGAGAATAAGGGTGCGAAGTGATAGTGTCCTTCGGACAGTTATATTGCTTCGCAGTTATATTGCTTCGCAGTTATATTTTGCTTCGCAAAGTGATATGTTGCCTTGCGGCAAAACGGATGACGGGCTGCGGCCGAAAAAGAAAAAATTCTCCGCAAGGAGAATTTTCCTAAGCTCGCATCTTTGATGCGAATATCACTGCGCATCAGCGCAATATCGCTGTGCGTCAGCACAATATCGCTGTGCGTCAGCACAATATCACTGCGCATCAGCGCAATATCGCTGTGCGTCAGCACAATATCCCTGCGGCTTTGCCGCAATATCACCGCGCGTCACCGCTTCCCGTTCCGCACCAGCGCCATCGCGTACGCCTCTTTTTTCGGAATGTGCAGCCGTTGCGCGGCGACGGCGGCGGCGTCCTTGACGGAGAGGGTTTGCAGCAGCTCGTCTATGAGCGCGTCCGGATCGGTCGCGGCGGTCTTTTGCGGGGCGGGCAGCACGCAGATCACGCACTCCCCCTTCGGCTCCTCGGCAAACGTGTCGATCAGGGCCGAGAGCTTGCCGCGGTAGGCGGACTCGAACTTCTTGGTCAGCTCGCGCAGCACGGCGGCGTCCGCGTCGCCGAGGCGTTCATACAGATCCTTCAGCGTCGCCTGCACGCGGTGCGGGCTTTCATAGAGGATGCAAAGATGCGGCGTCTGCGCGATCTCGGTCAATACATCCGCGCGGGGCTTGGTTTCGCGCGGGAGAAAGCCGAAAAAGCTGAACGGCTGCGGCGCAAGGCCGCTCAATACGGCGGCGGTCAGCACCGCAGACGCGCCGGGCACGACCGTGAACGGGAGATCGTTTTCCACGCACGCGCGCACTAAGATCGCGCCGGGATCGGACACGCCGGGCATGCCTGCGTCGGACACGTAGACGACCTCGCGGCCTTCCTTCAGAAGCCGCACGACGTTCTCGCTCTCCTGCGCCTCGGAGTGCATCTCACAGCTTTTCAGCGGCTTTTCGATGCCGAGGTGATGCAGCAGCTGCGCGGTTCTGCGCGTGTCCTCACAGAACACGATGTCCGCGCCTTTCAGCGTTTCGATGGCGCGGAGGGTAATATCGCCGAGGTTTCCGATCGGCGTTGCAACCAGATACAGCATGGCTCACCTCACGCGCAGGTTGCTGCCCTTAAACGGGATCAGCGCGGTGATCGCCTTGTCGGTCATGCGCGAGGTGATGCGCTCGCCGTATCGCTCGGTCAGCGATTCGGGCGGGAGGTTCGTGATCAGCACGGTCGGCAGCCGCAGCGCGGCGCGCTCGTTGAGCACGCGGAACAGGTTTTCCCCGGTCACGTTCGGGATCATCGCCTCGGTGCCAAGATCGTCCAGAACGAGCAGCGGCACGTTCGTATACAGCGCCATCGTCTCGGTATTGGACTGGATGCCGTCGAGCGCGTCCTGCACAAAGCGATACGCGGTGACCTTGCGCGTTTCGATGCAGCGGTCGATGGCCGCCGCCGCGATCGCGTTTCCGATGAACGACTTGCCCGTGCCGGGGTTGCCGAACAGCAGCAGATTCTGCTTTTCCGGCTTCGGGAGCGCCTCGACGTAGCGGATGCAGTAGTTTTTCAGCCGGATCGCATAGCGGCGCTGCTCGTCGTCCGGGTAGATGCTCGGATCGAACGCCTCGAACGTTTCGCGCTCGTTGACCCGCGCGCCGTCCTTCAATTCCTTCTGGAGCTGCCGGAGCTGACACGCGCACGGCTTTTTGACAAGCCCTCCGACCTCGCCGGTGTCCTTGCACCTTTGGCAGGTATAGATCGGATCGAGATAGTCGGCGGGCAGACCGAGCGAGATCAAAAGGTTCTTGCGCTCCGCGCTGATCGACGCAATGCGTGACTGCGCCTGCTCATGCGTGAGCTTGCCCGCGGCGAGCGCGATCACAACCTGCCCGCGCTCGGTGCGAAGCGACGCAAAGCGCGGGTTCTTTTCCTCGCACTCGGCAAAGCGTTTGTCCGACAGGCGGCGGTTCTTCTCGCGCAGGGTGCTGTAATAGAGCTGCAAACTGTTTCTCATGGCTTGTCCTCCGCTTCGGTCGGGTCGTCCAAATCCTCATTCAGATCCACAATGATATCCTGCAGATCCTCCAGCCGGACGGTGTGCTGCTCATACGCCTCGGACGAATGGTTCTTTTTGCGGCTCCGCTCTGCAGGCCGGGCCGCCTGCCGCGCGGCAAGGGCTTCCTTGGCCTGTTCGACCGTGCAGATTTTCCGCCCCATCCACTCGATCAGCAGTTTTTTCAGTACGCCGAACGGGCGCTCCGCATCGCGGCACGCATCGGCGGCCATCCATACGACCTCGTCGGTCAGCGCCTTGCGGAACATCGCTATCTGTGCGGCCTCGGTCGGGCCCGGCGGCTCGATGCGCCCGATGCGCTCGAACACGGTCCTTGCAAACGCGTATTCGTCGGCCTCGGCAGCGTTGTTCGCCTCGATGGCGGCAACGTCGGTCAGGTTCTTTTCCTTCTTTTCGGCAAGGCGGCGGTCGAGCGCGCCGAACGTCGGCGTGCCGTTATTGACCAGCTCGGCGCACACGGCCAGAATCGCTTCACGGTCAAAGCCCCATTCGTTGATCCATTTGTCGTACAGATCCATTTCGTCGCTGCTCGGCCTGCGGCGCTTGTTCCACCGCAGCAGCACCTCTCTTGCGCCGTGCTTTTTGACGCGGTAATCGTCAAGGTACGCTTTGGCCTGCTCCGGCGTGACGATATGCGCCTCGTTCCACGTCTGCGCGGTTGCCACTATATAATTGGAAGAAACGCGCTTGCCCTTCTGCTCCATGCAGTAGGCGACAAGCTCCAGCACGGTCGCTTCCTCCAGACCGTACAGCTCGATGCAGTCGTACATCGCGCGAAGCTCGCGCATGTCGAACTGGCGCGGCGCGGTCAGCGCGTTCAGCGCCTCGACGAACGGCCGGTACTTGACCGGCGCGGCGCCCGTCAGCGAAGGTGCGTCCGTGAGCCTGTATTCGACGGTCAGCGGGTTGTCCGCCGCAATGCGCACAAGGCCCTTGGCCTGCCAGTAGACGAACGCGCACCGCACCTCCGCGTCGGTAATGCCGAGCCGCTCGGCGATCGACTCGTCGGCCAGCGACATGTGGTAGCATTGCATGAGGCCGTAGAGGTACACCTTCACAAACATGCCGTCGGCGTCGGGCATGTATTCGGTGAAAAACAGATTGTCCACGGGCGTCATTTCCCGCTTCGCCGCTTCGGGCGCAAATCGAACCTTGGTCATTTCCATGCGTATATTATAACATGAAGAACAGCGGTTTTCAATGATTGCGAAGCAAATAAGATCGCTTCGCAGCGATATTGTCCTTCGGACAGTTGATCGCTTCGCAGCGATATTGTCCTTCGGACAGTTATATTGCTTCGCAGTGATATTTCGCCTTACAGCGAAGTGATATTGCCCTGTGGGCAGTTGAGGATGGGCTTCGCCCGATAAAGATGAAATCCTCCGCGAGGAGAATTTTCCTAAACGCGCATTGAAAATGCGAATATCACCGCGCCGCAGGCGCAAGCCGCCATTCTTCACAGTTCCTTAACTGGTAAACCTGTCGAATCGTGCATATAATATAGATATGAAGAAACGGAACCGCAACCGCATACATCCCCTGTGGCTGCTGCTGATGGCGGCGGCGCTGTTTGCGCTGCTCGTTTTGCTGTTTGTGATGGTGCGCGCGCTTGCGTCGCCTGCGCCTGCGGCGGGCCCCACGCCCTCCCCCACGGTGCCGCCCACGCCCGCGCCCACGCGCGTGGACCTGTATGCCTACTACAACTTTTCCGAAACGCAGCAGATCCCGGTCTTTGACCACCGCGAAAACCGGCTGATCGTGATGGACTTTGAGGCGTACATCATCGGCGTCGTCGGGGCGGAAATGCCGACCGCCTACGCGCCGGAGGCTTTGAAGGCGCAGGCCGTCGCCGCGCGGACGTATGCGCTCCGCAAGATCCTGCGCGGGAACTGTCAGCAGCACCCCGAAGCCGCGATCTGCACCGACTCGAAATGCTGTCAGGCGTACATCAGCCTGAAGCGCATGGAGGAGCGTTGGGGCGACGAGGCCGGAATGCGCTACAACAAGCTGGCCGAGGCCGTGATGGCGACCGCGGGGCAGGTGCTGGTCTATGACGGCGAGGTGGTGGACGCGATGTTCCACGCGTGCTCCGGCGGCATGACCGAAAATTCCGAGAACGTCTATCAAAACGCGCTGCCGTATCTGCGCGGCGTCGAAAGCCCGTATGAGGACCCGATGCGCACGCAGACCGTTTCGGTGTCCTACGCCGAGGCCGCGGAGAAGATCAACGCCGCCTACCCCGACGCGAAGGTGACGCCCGAAACCGTGAAGGATGCCGTAGCGATCACCGAAACGTTCCCCAGCGGGCGCGTCAAGACCGTGCGGCTCGGCGAAATCGAGATCGTCGGCAAGCGTCTCAGAACCGTATTCGATCTGGAAAGTGCGATGTACACGATTGAAAAGACCGACGAAGGCTTTGTGTTCTCGGTCAAGGGCTACGGCCACGGCGTGGGCATGAGTCAGAACGGCGCAAACGGCATGGCGCAGCACGGCTATACCTACGATCAGATTTTGAAGCACTATTACACCGGCGTGACGATTGAAAGCGACCTGAATCACATGAGCGTCGCGCGGACGCCGGGGCCGACGGCAAAGCCATAAGC